>ODAK010005707.1_pt1 | contig 12606 bp, 8 predicted proteins | sample 1539591 | NCBI WGS metagenome assembly ODAK01 (sample SAMEA3539303, study PRJEB22396) | soil metagenome | biome: tundra; feature: field; material: soil | place: USA | collected 2010-05 | depth 0.15 m | reverse complement strand
GTTTGGCGGGGGCTTTGGTGGACGCTTCGGCGCTGCGGGCGCGACCGGCCCGCGCGGCGCCTTGGTTCCCACGAGCCCAGCGCAACGCGCGGAGATCACCCGCTACTCGGCGTGCATGAAGACCAACGGCTACGACCTGCCAACGCCGAACTTCAGCGGCAGCGGCTTCGTGTTCGGCACGAACGTCAAGCGGACGTCGGCGAAGTTCATCGCGGCGAATGCGAAATGCGACAGCCTCTTGGGGTCCCTCGCTGGCGGCGCGACGGGCGCGAGCGGTGCCTCTGGCTGAGCGGGCCCGCCAACAGTTGCGGTTCAAGGGGCGGGCGGCTGTGTCGCGCCCGCCCCGCCGCCCTCTGTCCTCGTGCTCGCTACCAAGGCCCTCGAGCCCTCTGGCTCAGGACCGGCGTTGTTCGCGCTTTCGCGCGGTCGTCTAGATCGCGATCCGGGTGGTGGTTGCGAGTGGCTTGCCGGTTTGGTCAGTCCCCTGGATGCGTAGGTGGGTGAGCTTGCGGGGGATGCGCAGACCGGTTTCGAAGCCGGTGCGCGGGAGGCTGCCGACTGGCAGGAGCTTGGCGGCGCTCGTGCCTGCGAATGCGGTCCAGCGTGCGACGTGAGTGTCGCCGTTCCAGCTGACGTAGACGTTGGTGGCGGCCTTGGTGCGCCGACTGGCGACGGCCGGCATGCCGGCCCCCTCGCCTGTCCACGGCATGCGGTAGGCGCGGTAGGAGATGTAGCCGCTGCCGAGCTTGGCGTCGAAGACAAGCTTCCCGGCCGCCGCGAACTCAGAGACGTAGGGTTGCGCGCCCCAGCCCACGAAGATGTTTCCGTTGGGCAGGATCTGGACGCTGCCCTGGCTGTCGGAGAAGAGGTTGCCGGGGTGTGTGTAGGCGCGTTGCAGCGCCGCGCGGCGGTGGCTCTCGTCGACGTCGAGAACGATGGCTCGTGAAACCTTGTCGCCGTTGTCGAAGACGGTGATCGTGCCGTCGAGTTGGCGGCGCGCGTCGTGTTGCCAGGCGAACACGGCGTCGGGCGCGATCGCGAACTCGTTGTGTTTGCCGCCGAGGCGCCAGATGATCGCGCCGGTGGCGCGGTCGACCTTGTAAATCGTGTGAGTGTTGCGGGAGGAGACCAGCAGGTTCTGGTCTTGGTCGACATCGATCGAGTTCAGGTGCACGTAGTCCCAGGCGCTTGAGAGCGGCCAGTAGGACTCGGTGATCGGGATGTGGTCGAGGCTGTGCCACTCAAGCAGCACCTTGCCCGTGGCGATGTCGATCTCCTGGAAGATAGCGTCCTGGATCGAGCCGCCCATGGCCCCGCCGACCGCCCGGAGGTCGGCATTCGTGACCAGATAGCTGGTCAGCAGTGCCGTGCCGCGGTCGGTCAGCAGGAACTCGTGCAGGTCGCCCTGGCGGCCGTTGCCGGCGTTTATCACCGCCAGCGTGCGGTATGAGGAGTCGGCGATCACGTAGTGCCCGACGCCGTGGCCGAGCGTGACGTAACCCTGCCACCAAGTCAGCGCCGGCTCTCCCTTGTAGGTCTGCACGCGAAAGTCCATCGTCTCGAGATTTGCAAGCGGCTGCTCCCAGACCAGCTGCCCACTGTCATCGGCGATCACCGCGCCGGCCTGTGCGTTGTGTGGCGCGTTATATGGCGCGATCAGGATCAGACCGGGCGCAACCGAACCGTTCGCAGCAGACACCGTGACGCCTGGGATCCGCAGGTCGGGACGGCTGAGGAACACGGGCCCGCGCGGGGCCTCCAGCGGCGCGGCCAGATCGGCGACGCCGTCCACGGTGCGCTCGGTTGGGGACGCCAGCGCGAAGGCCGCAGCCGTCGTCGCCCCGGCCGCCAGCAGTTGGCGGCGGGTCAGTCGGGGGCCTGCTTCGGACTCGCGGCCGACGGCACCGCGATGCTCCGCGAGGCCGTTGTCGCCTTCGGCCTGCTCGTCGCGCACACGCCCGCGCCGCCGGCGATGTGGCCGGGCATGGGCGCCACTGGAATCAGTCTCGGAGCGTCGTATCGTGCTGCCTCGCGCGTCTTGCGAAGCATTGAAGCCCATGCACCTAAGGTTGGACTATCTCAAAGCTGAGAGACCTGAACGCGCCGGCCGCTGAGATCGCGCACGACGGGGGTCAGATCGCGCACGACGGGGAGCTCGTGCGTTTCCAGAATGACGGCTACCTGATTCACATGGTCCTTCTTGCCGAGGTCAAGAGCGTCGCCGACGCCGCCAAAGCGGAGGCCCTGCTGCTCGCGGGCAAGCCGGGCGGGGCGTTGAAGGAGTACGGCACTGGCGTGACGGGCATGTTCGCCGGGCCGCCCTCCCACGCCGAGCTTCAGCAAGAGGCGATCACTGAACCGCCGGGCGTTTACGTGATCGCCTGCGCGATGAACGCCGAGGACGGGCGAGCGCACCCTTCGTCCCCCGCAAGCTCGCGAGCCACGGACCCAGCCAGCTCGTGCGCGCAAGCGGCCAAAGCGGCACCCGCAAACCGTACCCTCGGCCACCCCCCGGCGAGCACGCGGCCCTCTTCTCGTAGCCGATTCCGCGCTTTGCAGGCCATTCCTAACTGGAGCTGAGTAGACAGTACTCAAACCAATCTGGACCTCTGGTCGCGGTCCTTGAGCTCGCGCGGGCAGTGCCCGCAGGCCCGTCGCGGCCCTGGCCGGCTGCATGCGGCCTGCCTGGACCCGCGGCACGCGGTCCGCGTTGAGGCGCCGCCGGGCGTTGCGGCATCGCGAGCGCGGCCAGAAGTTCCCGTACGTCTGCGGCCCGAAAGCGCAGTGACGAGTCGTGCCCACTTCCCAGTCGCGCTCGAGGTCCGCTGTTCGTATGCTGCGCCGCGAGTCGCGGTCGACACCGACATGGCCGCGAGGGTCGTGCGAGCGGCCACGGGATTTCTGGACGAGCCGAGGAGGGATGATGCGCAGAGCTATCGGGTTGGGGGCCGCGACGTTCGCGGCGTTGGCGCTGTGTAACGGCAACGCGCAGGCGAGCACGACGTTCCAGCCGCGTGTCGGTGGGGCGCTCGGACTTTTCCCCTCCTATGCGAACACCGACATCGCGACCGGCGCTCAGACGGCTGTGGACTACCACGGCGGCGCGGTCATGGCCGCGAGCGTCACCGTCCACACGATCTTCTGGGCGCCGGCCGGCTACTTCTTCACCGCCGGCTACGAGGCGCTTGTGAAGCAGTTCCTGACCGGCGCGGCCGCCGCCAGCGGCACGACGAGCAACGTCTTCTCGGCCCTGCGCGAGTACGGGGAGCAGACCGGTACCGCCACCGCCGTGTCTGGGAGCTACTCAATCGCCTACGACGCGACGAGCGACTCAATCGACGACGTCGACCGCTATCCGTCGTCGGGCGACTGCGCGTCACCAAGCGGCGTGCCGACCTGCCTGACCGACGGCCAGGTGCAGGCTGAGATCGACACCGTCGCGCCGGCGGACGAGCGCGGCCTGGGCAATCTCTGGTTCGTGCTGCTGCCGCCCAACGTCGATGAATGCATCACCGTCGGCTCCTGCGGCACCAACAGCTTCGCTGGCTACCACGAGGCCATGGACCGAGCCGGCGGCCTGACGATCTACGGTGTGATCATCGACCCGATCGTCGAGGTCGTATCTGGGCAGGGCGGCGATCCCGAGGGCAATCCCGACGGCGAGGCGACGATCGACACCGTCGCCCACGAGACCGTGGAGGCGATCACAGATCCCGTGGGCACTGGCTGGTTCGACGCCGACGGATTCGAGGTGGGCGACAAGTGCGAGGTGGGCCCGCAGATAGGGAGCCCGCTCGGCTACGCCGCGAACGGCTCGCCCTACGACCAGCTCATCGGCGGCCACGAGTACCTGATTCAGGAGATGTGGTCGAATGACGACGGGGGCTGCGTGCAGCGAACGACCCAGACCGCATCGCCGCTGCCGCTCCCCCAGATCAACCTGACGCAGTTCAGCAGCACGGTGAGCGGCAACATCGGCTCCGACACCGCCGGTGTGAGGGTCACCGTCGCCGTCTATCGCAAGCGTCGGGGTTCGGCCGCGACCACGCCGACCGGCTCGGGCGCGACCACGCCGACGAGCTCGGGCGCGACCACGCCGCGGAGTGCACTCGCCACCAAGGTGGTCCGGGCTTCCACGACCACCGGCTCGAACGGAGCGTGGTCGCTGTCGCTGGCGCCCTTCGCCGTTGGCGACGACCGCGACCTCATTACGGTCACCTACTCGGGTGCGGCGCTGGTGCCGGACTTCATCACGACCGGCGCCGGCGGCAACCCGTTCGAGGAAGGGGGGTGGACCGGCTGGTCCGACCTCGACAACGGCGCCGACGTCAGCAACCGCAGCGGCGGCTTCGTGACGCTCGGTCCGTGCTTTCAGACGGGCGTGCTCACGCTCGACGTCGGCGGCACCGACTACGCGGCAACTGACGCCTGCAACACGCAGACCGACACCTCGACGATCGCAACCGGGCCGATCTCTGCCGGCGAGGCGGTCACCGTGAGCTCGGTTGACAACCGCGCGTTCACGCAGCCGCAGCCGGTTGGGCCGTCGCTCGACCCGCAGGGCAACGAGACGGGCGCGCTCGTCAAGCTCGCCGTCGTGCTCGGCGAGCCCGGCGCGCAGTCGACGTTCAGCAGTCCGCTTGCGGACGTCCTGCCGCTCAGGAGGCTGACGGGCTTCCCCACGTGCACGGCCGACCTGCAGTTCGGCGCGGCCGTTTGCTCGGGCCTGGTGCCCGGCGCCAAGTACAGCGTGAGGCGCGCAAGGGGCGCCGACACGCTCTCCGGCCGTGCCAACTACGCAGGCACGCTTGTGGTCGGACCGTTCGACGACGCACCGCCGCTGACCGGAGGCGACGTCCTGACGCTGAGCAACGGACGAAGGGTGCTGACTACGCTGCACCTGGCCCACCTCCGAGCTGTGATCGACGGCGAGCAAACGGTGCTCGGCGCCGGCAGCGCGTGCCAGCCCGGCCTCTATTACGGAGCGCCTCCGTCGACGCCGTCCCCAGCCAGTTCGGTCGCCGGGCTGACGGGCCAGAGCGGCGCAACGCTGACCGGCAGGATCTGCCCGCCGAGCGGGTCGGCGGAGGGCTTCTCGGACGCGGCGGCCGTGCAGGCCGACGACCGCAGCGGTGGTCTCACGCAGACGGAGGTCCCCGACATATCGAGCACCTCACCGATCGACGGCGAGACGGTCTACGGGCGGTTCACCGCCCGGGCCGCGGCGGCCTTCCTCGGGCCTGACGGCGGGGTCATCCCGAGCCGATATCCCATTTCGCTGACGATCACGACGGCGAACCACACCAAGCCGGCGATCAAGCTCAACGACGTCAACACGGCGTCGGGCACGCCGGTGAGAAGCCTGAAGCCGGGGACCTATGACGCGGCCTGGACCTGGCGCGATTTCAACGGCGACTCGCGCACGATCGCCACGAGCTTCGTAGAGGAGCCGGCGAACGGATCCGAGGTCTCCGGGAGCGCCCCGGCCAAGCGGACGGTCAACTGCCCACCCGCCAGGAGCACGATCGTCTGCGACGTGCGCTACGGACGCCTTCACCGCACCAGCACCATTCAAAGGCTCGTCCGCGGCGCGCGCCAGTCAGGCTCGCGCAACCCCGTGAGCTTCACGATCAACCTCCGCCTAGCGTTCCCGAGCTGGGCCGCTCCGACGCCACCCGCTCGGCGCTTGCTCTTGGGCGAAAACCGTCGCGTGGCGAGAACGCGCTGATGGCTGGCGACGCGACAACAAGAGCTCTCGCAAGCAGGTAATTCGTTGTCGAAACGGCAACGGCCAATGGAGCTAGGGGGACGAACCCCCGACCTCCTGGGTGCGATGCGGCCGCTCTGCGCGCGGGTTGTGGGTTAGAAGAGGCCAATTTACAGGGGATCCGTGAGGTCGGGGCGAGCGGCTGCTGGAGGCGGATGCCGGTCGATATCGGGGGATTCCTCTCGGATTCAGGCACTCTTGGCGACGAGTGCCTGAACGGCTTGGCGGCACGCGGAAGGCGACACGACTATTGGCACCCTTCAGGGTTCGGTCGAGAGCGGTCCTGTTGTGGGTTGGGTGATCGACGGTGCGGATCCCGTTGGGGCGGCGGGGGTGCTTGGCGCCTTGTACGTGCGCTTCTGAGGTTGCGACGGCGGCAGCACGATGTGGGCCGTATCGGTGCCGGGAAGTTGCGTGGTCGCGGTCAGCACTTTGGAGCACGAGGAAACCACGTAACCCCGGCGGCAGGCGGTGCGCCCGCGCCACGTGACCTCGAAGTCCTTCTGCAGCTTGGCGTCGGCCTTTGCCTCCTGCTTCTGGGCAATCGTCGCCCTGATCGTCGGCGTCGCCGCCTCCAGGCTCTCTGTCCCTAACTTCGCTCGGTGGGTCTGGTAGTAGGCACTGATCTTCGCGGCCGAGACGCGAGATGCCGCCTTGCGCACCTTGGCCGTGATCCCGTTTGCAAGCAGGGAGAGATAGGTACGCCACTTGAGATCCTTGATCGTCTGGTCCGACTTGGCCAGGAAGCTGTTCAGCTCGGCGGTTGTCGCGAGCGACGGTTTCGCGGTCTTGCGCTGCGCCTCGTAGGACGCTCCCACCTGCGCCGGGGTGACCGTCACGCCGCGCGCTACGGCCTCCCCCTGAATCCAGATCGACTGGATCAAGTAGCTCATGACCTGCTTGAGTAGCGAGTGGTAGGCCCCCGCACACAGCGCCTTCAGCTCGCTGGTGGACTTCGTGGCGTCGCTCGGCCGCTCGCGGTGGGCCGCAATGCACGCCGTGTAGTCCGGCGGCAGCGGCAGCGGTGGCGCGGCGACACCGGTCGAGGCTTGGGTCGCGTCGTTCGCCACGGTCAGCCAGTGACGAAAGGCCACCTTCGTGATCGAGGCGCTACCGACCCGGGCGACCGCACCGTTGACTGTGCCGCTCGCAGCCTCCAAGCCCGGAACGCCAAAGCTCAGCACAGCGACACAGCCGGTGGCCGCCACGGCGATCCTAATCCGCCGTCGTCGGCTCGCGCCGGTGGCCGCCGGATCGATGACGGAGGGATTGAAGTGATTAGCTCGTGCTGCCATCGCTCAGGCCGGCCTACGGGCTTGACCGGAGCGCGATCACGCCTGCGGCGGCCTGGTCGGCGTAGCCCCGTTCGAGGCGTAGCCGCAGCACGAGCAGCTGAAACGCCCCGCACACCGCACGATAGACGAACGACAAGATCACACACACCTCCGCAAGCAGCCTCGACGAAGCACGCCAGGCTACCGGCGCGGCGGCCCGAGATGGTCCCCAGGCCGCGGCCGGAATCGAGTTTTCGAACCCTACGGGCCTATCATCGTCGGTATTCCCGAGCGCCTACCCGGCTTCGGGCGGGACCAGGCCCGCATTCGCGCTGCAGCCCGTCTGCCCGCGCAACAGCACGCAGTCGCGCAGCATCGACGGCTGGTTCGCGGTAGCCAACGGCTGGGCGGTGTAAGCGATCTGGCCGGTACCGGCGGCGTCGACGAGCACGTGCGGATCGGCGCCGTCGCCCAACCCGGACTTGACGCCAACCGGACACAGCGCTACACCCTCGCAACCGTATGACCTCTACGCTAGAGCTTCTTGGCCAGCTTCGCGAGCGCGGCGAGCTTTGACACCGACAGCGAGCCCGGCGCGGCGGCAGAAAATTCTGTATTACCAGACAGGCCGCCAATCTCGTCGGTATGAACGCTGCCACTCACGACGGTGACACGGAACCCGGGGACGCCGAGCCCAGAGTACGACGTGAATTGCACCTTCTCGGACGGAGGTACCGCCGTGATCTCACTCTTGAGTAGGCTGATCGGGAGCGGCTTCGAGGTGACGGTGAATCCGAGAACGAAGGTTGCCCCCGCCGTCGCATTCCCGTACACGCACTGAGTCTCGACGCCCGAGACCCCACCGGACTGCTTTGTCGCCGGTATACTTTTGGTGAAGCTGACGGCGGGTACCGCTGGGGCAGGTTGGCCGACGATCGCGGCGACCGATGCCGCACTCACCTTGCTGCAGGCCGATGCCGACTTCGGCGTCGCAATGTGAGAGACGACCGATGCGGCATGGACCTGGTGCGCACTGATAGCCGTCGCGGCGCTAGCTGCGGGAGCTGCAATCGTCGCCGCCATCGGCAGCATCATCGCGACGCCAAACCCGACCGCGACCAGCCGTCGTTGAGCGAATCGAGCTCCCCGGAATGCTCCAGATCGCCGCTGGTCGATGCCGACCCCGCCATGCCGGTCGGCTCTTCCAAAGTGTTGGGTGGTCATACACGTCCTCGCTTTCGATCGCTTGTCGTGAACTGTCGAGCGCCGTCTGGCCGATCAGAACTTGTAGATCGCTCCACCGCAGTTCCAGGAGCCTGTGAACGGGACCCCGTTGGATGCGTCGTTCGTCCCGTTGAATGTGCCGGTGACGGCGATCTTGCTGTTGGTGGCGGAGAAGGCCGTCAGGTGGAGCGTGCCGTCGTCGGCCGTGATCTGGGCCGTGCCACTTGCCGGGCTCGGGAGCAAGGTGAGGCCGAAGTCGGTGAAGCCGCCATTGCCCTTTGCGCCGCTGGCCAGTGACGTGCCCAGATCGAGGACGACCCCGGCGGCACTGCGGAAGCAGGTGCCGGACTTGAAGGTGTAGGTCTTGCCCTTGTAGTGCAGCTTGGCGGAGGCGGGGCCGCAGGCGACGATCACCGACTTGCCCTTGATCGTCTCCTCCTTCGCGTGGCAGGCCCCGGCCGCAGCCGACGCGGCGCTGCCCGCGGTCCCCGCTGCGACGGCGGCGGCGAGGACGGTGGTGGCGATCAAAACGTGTTTCATCGGAGCGCTCCCCCGGTAGTTGCTTGCGGTCGTCTCAGTATCGTCGGCGGGTGCATAGGATCTGCATAGTCCGGCTCGGCCTTGGAGCGCCGATGGAGTTCCGCGTGCTCGGTCCGTTGGTGGTGATCGATCGCGGCGCGTGTCGCGCAGCGCGATGTGGAGCGGTCCCGAACGGATCAACTTCACAAGCACCAATCGTTGCTCGTCGAACGGTTCGACAACCGCGATTGAGACCCGGTCGAGCATCGGCGGACCATGCCGCGCCGGTCCCGCTTTGGGCTGTGCACACCGAAGGCAGAATCCTCGTCCTAGGCTCGTCCGCTCCTCCGTCGGACGACATCCGGTCGCGGGCGATGCCGGCGGCCGCGCTCCTGCAAATCGCCCGTGGAAGCGCGCGTGATCCGACTGGCGCCGTCGGCCGCTTGTGTCGGCAGAGCTAACCCACTACTTTGAAGCCTGTGGTGCGTGTAGTGCCGTTGTGCCCCGCGAAGCTGGGGATCGCCTGTAGACGGTAGGAGCCGGGCTTTAGCTTCTGGCCGCGGACGCGTCCGGTGAAGTGAAAGGTGTTGCGTCCGGCCTTGTCTGTGTGAGTGAAGGAGCCTGCAGGCCTATAGAGCGTGCAGCGCTTGGCGTTCTTCTTGCCCGTCGGCCGCTTGGCGACGCAGCGGCCCTTTTGAGTGAAGCCCTTGGTGGGTTTCAGCACCGTAAAGGTGGTGGTACTGGACTGGGAGTCGGTGTAGCTCACGGTGGCGCCGGTCTTCGGCCTCTTGGCGGTGATGCTCGCGCCGCTGGACGCGGCGCGCATGCTGTTCGGGGAGACCGAAAGGCCGCTGAGGCTCGCGAGCGCCGGTGGAAGCGCCGGCGCCGGCGCCGGCGGAGACGGAGGCTGCGGTGCCGCACTGACGGTGAACTCGGCGCTGCTCTGCGCGGCCGATCCGGTGAGGTTGGCCGCGGTGACCTGGCAGGTGTAGCTGCCGGGCGAGCCGGCGGTGATCGAGTTCGACGTCGCCCCAGCGATCGGCGTGCCGTTCTCGCTCCAGCCGTAGGCGAAGCTCTGCGGCGCGCGGTAGTCAAAGGAGGACAGCAGGTCGGGCGCCCAGGTACCCTGCGAGCACGACAGCGGCGCGCCGACGACCGTGGCGCCGCTGACCACCGGCACGCCCGCCCCGCCCGGCACCTGCAGCAGCACCGGGAAGACCGAACCGCTGAGCGTCGCAAGGCCAGTGGACAGATCGCCGCCGCCGCTGCCGTTGAGGTTCGCGAAGGAGATTCTGTTGCCCAGGAAGCTGGCCCAGTAGATGCGTCCCGCAGCGGGATCGACCGCCACCCCGGTCGGCGCGTTCACGGTCGCAACCCCAGTAGCCAGATCTCCGCCGCCGCTGCCGCTGAGGTTCGCGAAGGAGATCTTGTTGCCGTTTTGGTTGGCCCAGTAGATTCGTCCCGCGGCGGGGTCGACCGCCACCCCCGTGGGCACGTTCACGGTCGCAACGCCGGTGAACAGATCGCCGCCGCCGCTGCCGTTGAGGTTGGCGAAGGAGATCTTGTTGCCGGCGCCGTTGGCCCAGTAGATCCGTCCCGCGGCGGGGTCGACCGCCACCCCCTCCGGCCCGTTCACCGTGGCAACGCCCGTGGACAGATCGCCGCCGCCGGTCCCGTCGAGGTTCGCGAAGGAGATCTTGTTATCGCCGCTGTTGGCCCAGTAGATCCGTCCCGCGGCGGGGTCGACCGCCACCCCGACCGGCGCGTTCACGGTCGCGCTACCCGTAGCCAGATCGCCGCCGCCGCTGCCGTTGAGGTTCGCGAAGGAGATCTTGTTGGCGGCGACGTTGGCCCAGTAGATCCGTCCCGTGGCGGGGTCGAACGCCACCCCCTGCGGGTTGCTCACGGTCGCGCCGGTCGTGGTCAGATCAGCGCCGCCGCTGCCGTCGAGGTTTGCGAAGGAGATCTTGTTGGCGCTGACGTTGGACCAGTAGACGCTGTCGGCCGCGGACGCCGCAGGCACCACGACCAGCCCCGCACACACCACCCCGGCCGTAACCACCAAGCGCAACGCCCCGCCACGAGCCCATGCCCAGCCCGAAGGTACAAACCGGCGCATAGCTCCCACTCCAATCACTCGACGAGGATTTGGGTTGGCGAGCAGACGCGTCGATGGCGACGTCTACCTTCGCCCTAGGGCGAACAGCACCAGTATCGCACCGCCAACCCCCCACCGTCGACCAGCCCCAACCCAAGCCCCGCAGCCACTCTGACCTGCAACCGTCTCCGCACAGGGCCGCGACTCGACGAGCCCCGCTCACACCTCCCTCGCAGCGAACCGAAGCCAGCGCGGGCGCCCACGCAGCGCGCCCGAGACGCCCCCTGAGGCGCAAGGAGCAGCACTTCTCTTCTCCCGGGTTTGAGGCTGGGAGTGTCCGGGCTTCCGTGTACGCGGGGTGGTAGATGCTCGCTCCCGGACCGATGCGGGAGCGTCGGTGGACACCGGCCCCGCTCTTCCTACGGACGAAACACGAGCGCGCCGGGCCGACCGAAACGGACAGCCGCAATCGCGCGCGAAGCGAGCGTCGCTCGAGTGTTGCCTTTCGCGCGTTACAGCAGCGTCGGGCGGTAACACCGCTCGACGCGGCCGTCCGCGTTGTACCACTCGTGCGCCCCTCTGACTACGATGGGTCGCTAACCCCCGCAGCTTCAAAGCGATATCAGGAGGCCGACATGGCGGCAAAGGGAAGCGCAGAGTGGACTGGCGACGTGGCGAGCGGAAGCGGCACGTTCAGCGCCGGTGAGTCGATCAGCGGCCGCTATTCGCGCGCGTCACGTTTCGAGGACGGACCGGGATCCAACCCCGAGGAGCTGATCGCCGCCGCGCACGCGGCATGCTTCTCGATGGCGCTGTCGGCGGCGCTCGCCGACGCCGGCACACCACCCGAATCGGTTCACACCGATGCCACCGTCGCGCTGCGCTTCATTGACGGCGCGCCGACGATCGCCCACATCGCGTTGGTCACAGTCGGCCACGTGCACGGAATCGATGAAGCGAAGTTCAAGGAGCACGCTGAGGCTGCCAAAGCGGGCTGTCCCGTCAGCCGAGCGCTAGCCGGCGTGGGCGAGATCACGCTCGAAGCGTCGCTTTCGCACCACTGAGCACGGTGAGCAGGCAGCGGGCTACGGCGACGGGACTTGCGGTCGTCGCGGCACCCCGGCGCGGCGCCTCAGAGCACTGAGACGAAACGCCGACCGAACTTAGCGTCCGCAGTTGCTGGTCGCGCAGTGCGGTCACGCGGTTTGGTTCGCCGCAGAGGGCTGCTCTGCCCTGGAAGCAGCAGCGCGTCTGGGAGTCCCCCGGCTACTGTTGCTCGTGCGGGGCGATGGTGGGTGCCGTGGGCGGTGGTGCTGCCGCTGTGTGCGGGGCGGTCGCGAGGGATCTCGCCACCGAGTGTGCTCGACGGGGTAGCGATGAGCAAAGACGTGGGGCAACTATTTTTCACGGAAGAATTGGATGCCAGCCGAGGGAGGATCTGATGCGCAGGCTGATCTACTCGATGACTGTGTCGCTGGATGGCTTCATCGCTGGGCCGGACGGCGCGATCGACTGGTCGGTGCCCGACGAGGAGCTGTTCCGGTTCCACACCCAGCAGGTGCAGGAGACGGGCGTGCAGCTCTGCGGACGGCGGCTCTACGAAACGATGCTCTACTGGGAGACCGCGCAGGAGACTTCGCTGCCCGAGGAGCACGTCGAGTTCGCCCAGATCTGGAAGGCCCTGCCGAAGGTCGTGTTCTCCACGACGCTGGAGAGCGTGGTGG
>ODAK010005706.1_pt1 | contig 12606 bp, 11 predicted proteins | sample 1539591 | NCBI WGS metagenome assembly ODAK01 (sample SAMEA3539303, study PRJEB22396) | soil metagenome | biome: tundra; feature: field; material: soil | place: USA | collected 2010-05 | depth 0.15 m | reverse complement strand
GCGCCTGCCTGGCGCGGCGCCGCCCCGGCATCATCTGACCATCTCCTGACCTGGGCTGGCCGGCCGCCGTGCATCGGTGGTCGCATCGTAGGGCCGCTGGGCGCTCGTGGCCGGTAAGGGGGTCCGTGCCGCCCCGAAGACCCCTCTTACCGACCACTTAGGCCCCGCAGATCCGCGATGCGCCCGGGATCCTGGCGGCGGGTCAGTCAGCCGCCGGCGTAGGGATAGGGCGGGACCGTGCTGGCGCGGGTGATGGACAGGTACAGGTCATATCCAGAGTCGGCCCCGTCGGCCGGAAAATTGAACGTCTGCTCTAGGACGGCGGTCGTGACGGGGTCCTCGTATGTCCCGTAGGTCGTGCCGCCGGAGGGGTCGGTCCAGGTGATCTCCACGGCCGGCCGGCCGAGCTTGTCAGTCGCCTGGCCGTCGACCCTGACCCCCGGCGTGGCCGCGAGCACCTTGAACAGGGCCGCCCGCTGGGGCGGGCCGACGAGCGGGTTCCACAGCATGTCGTACGCCTGCTGGAAGACCTTGCCCGCGGCGCTCTCGGTGTCCGTCGCCTTGGGGACGTGCCCCTTCCTCAGCCGGGAGACCAGGGCTTGCGACTGATTCCACTGCTTGTCGTACTGCGAGATCAGCAGGGTGCGCAGCGCCGCCGGGTCGGTGGGCATGGCGGCGAACTGCGCCTGGGTCGGGGACCAGTGATACGCCTCCGGTGCTACCGAGGGCGCATCGGGGACCTTCTGATAGGACCACGTGTCGCCGGTGACACTGTCGATCACGGTCATCTTCTGGTAGTTGTCCTGCACCTCGCGCATCACCACGTAACGGCCCTGCCCCTCCCGCTGCCGGGCCGCGGCCCAGCTGAGCTGGTACAGCGTCCGCTGCTCCGCGGTCAGCTTCATCGCCGGCTGGCTGCCATGGGCCGCCTGGGGGGCCGGGGCGGCCTGGCGCGGGACGGCGGCCACGACGGTGGCTATGGTGCCGAGCGCGGCACCCGTGGCCGCGAGGGACACGAGCTGGCGGCGGCGGTGCCTGCGCCGTTGCCGGCTCACCACGTGCGTGGCGATCGACGCGGGCGGGTAGATGTCGTCGGTGCAGCGGTGCATCAGGTCGCGGAGGATGTCTTCGTCGGTCGCAGGCATCGGTGTTCCTTTCACAGGGTGCTATCGGTCGTGCTGAACATGGCGGTGAGTTCCGGACGGGCGCGCAGCTGGGCGATCCCGCGTGAGGCGGCGCTCTTGACGGTCCCGGCCGAGACGCCGAGCAGCTGGGCCACTTCGGCTTCGCTGCGATCGTCGAAATAGCGCAGGACGACGACCACGCGCTGCTGGGCGGTGAGGCTGCCCAGCGCCGCGAACAGGGCCGGCCGCAGTTCGACGGCGCCATGCGAGTCGGCCGATCGCGGGTCGCTGCTCTCCGTCGTGTGCGAGAGCTGCTGCTCCCGGGGCCGCCGGGCGCGGGCCCGGCTCTGGTCGACGACGATGTTGTGCATCACCCGGCGGCTGAACGCCCGGGGATGGTCGACACGCGACCAGCGGGCGGCGAGCCGCTGGAGAGTCTCCTGGTAAACGTCTTCAGCGATATGCGGATCCGACGTGAGCAGCGTTGCGATGCGCAGCAGCTCGGCGCCCGACTCGGCCACGAACGCTTCGAAGGCCCGCACCTGCCGTTTATCCATCTAATCTCCCGTTCATCGGCGACACCCCATAGACGACACCGATGCCGGTCACGTTGATAAGGGCACCTCACAGGGCCTCCGCGGTCGCCACGACCGCGCACCAGGGCCGCCGGCCGGTACCGCGAGGCGCCCCGGCCGGGAACGGCCCGACCACGCCCGGGGCGCCGGACGGAACTTCATCACTGTGAGTGATGCCGCCCACCCTCAACCACCGGGGCAGCCGTCGAGCCCCGGCCCGCCGGGCTACCAGAGCGGCCCGCCCCGGCTACCAGAGCGGGGGGTGCCGGTCCTTCCAGGGCCGGGCCGCTTCCAGCTGGGCGGACAGCGAGATCAGCGTGGCCTCCTCGGCCATCCGCCCGGCCAGCATCACGCCGATCGGCAGTCCCTCGGCGGTCCAGTACAGCGGGACGTTCACGGCCGGCTGCCCAGACACGTTGAACAGCGCCGTGTACGGGGTGAACGCCTTCTGGCGCTCGAAGTTCTCGGGCGGGGCGACATCCTCGAAGTAGCCGACCAGCACCGGTGGCGAAGCCAGGGTGGGCGTGAGTACGGCGTCGTATTCGTTGAGGATCGAAAGGGCCGAGCGGACGATGGCCTGCAGGTAAGCCTGGGCCATGATGAGGTCGTTCGCGGTCAGCGCCCGGCCCCGCTCGCGCAGGTAGCGGGTCAGCGGGCGGAGCCGGCCCTCCTGCGCCGGATCCACCGGGGCCAGCGTGGCCATCGTGTACCAGAGCGTCTCGAAGGCGGGCACCGCGTCGGGGCCGAACGGCATCTCGAAGTCCTCGACGTCGTGCCCGAGGCTGGCCAGCAGGTGGCTCGCGTCCTCGTACGCGGCGACGCAGTCGGGATGCACGACCGCGCCCTCGATCGGGTGGCGCAGCGTCCGGCCGATGCGCAGCCGGCCCGGCTCGCGGGTGGCATACCCGAGGAACGTCTCACCGGCCGGAAGCGGCGGCTGGGTATACATGTCGCCGGGCCGGTTGCCCACCATCACATCCAGCAGCAGCGCCGCGTCCGCCACCGTGCGGGCCAGCGGGCCCTCGGTGCCGAGACCGGTCAGGTCGGGCATGAGCGGGGCATTGGAGATCCGGCCCCGGGAGGGCTTGATCCCGAACAGGCCGCACAGGCTGGACGGGATCCGGATGGATCCGCCGCCGTCGCTGCCCTGCGCGGCGGGTGCGAGCCCGGCCGCCACGGCAGCGGCAGCACCGCCGCTCGACCCGCCCGCCGAGCGGGTCAGGTCCCACGGCGTCCTCGCGGGCGGCCCGATATCGGTCTCCGTGTAGCAGGGCAGGCCGAACTCGGGCGTTGCGGTCTTCCCGGTGATTACCGCCCCCGCGGCCCGGATCGCCCCGGCGACGTAGTCATCCTGGGGTGCCACATTGTCCGCGAATACGGCGGAGCCAAAGGTCTGCCGGACCCCGGCGACCATATTCAGGTCCTTGATCGGAATCGGCACCCCGGTGAGCGGCGGCAACGACCCTGGATCGCTGGCCCGCGCCACTGCCTTCTCCGCCTGCGCGGCCTGGTCGCGGGCCAGCCCGGCGGTCACCGTGAAGAACGCCCCGACGTCGGCATTCGCCGCCTCGATGCGCCGCAGGTAATGGTCGGTGATCTCCACCGGCGAGAGATCGCCCTGACGCACCGACCGGGCCAGCTCAAGCACGGTGAGATCATGGATTTCGGTCACGTTACCGAACCGTAGCCGGACAGCGGCGCCTGGTCCAGACGGCGGCGGCCACCCGCGCGAATTGGGCAAGAGCCAGGATGCGGAAGCGTTCCGAGTGTCCTGTGGTGTATTCCCGTTCGTTACGTGCTCGATCCATTACTCTCTGGTATATGGATCGGACGGATCCGGCAGCTAGCCACCCTGGGTCGGCGGCCACGCCCCCGGCGCAGGCTGATGTCGCGCCCGGGTTCTGGCCGGCCGAACCCCCGGAGACCGGGCAGGAGCCCCAGCCGGCGGAGTCCCCGGAAACCGAGCCAGGGTTCCTGCCGGCGGCACCGGCGGATACCCTGCCCGGGACACCTCCCGGGACACCTGCCGGCACCGGGCCTCAGTTCGTCCCCCGGATACCGCCGGAGACCGTGCCCGGGCTCGTGCCGTGGCCGCGGACGATGCTGGGGATGTCCGCGCCGCACCACGGGAGCGTCCATCAGCCCGCCGTGGGCGCGCTGCAGGCCAGGCTGGCCAGGGAGCCCCGCAAGCTCGGCTGGATCCTGCGCGCGGTGGCCTCCGCCGTGGCCGGCGGCATCGTCTCGGCGGTGGCCGGCTGGCGGCTGGGCCTGACCGTCGCGGCGGTCATCGCCATCGCGGACACCATCCTCCGCTCGCGGGCCGCTGCGGCCATACCCGCCGGCGTGCGGGCGCCCACGGCGCACCGGCGAACCAGGCGGCGGCTGGCCAGGCTTGGCCGGGCCGGCTACCGCTCGCTGCATGCCCGCGTCCTGCCAGGAAGCCAGCGCGTTATCGACCATCTGGTCGTCGGCCCGGGAGGCATCTACTCCGTGGACTCCGAGCGCTGGGACTCCCGGATGCCCGTCCGCGCCACCAAGGGCGGACGGCTGTATCACGGCCCGTTCAGCCATGCGGACCGGCTCACCGATGCGCTCTGGGCGGCGGACGAGGCTCGCAAGCTGCTCAGCGCGGCACTCGGGGAGCAGATCGCCGTGCAGGCCGCCCTGGTGATCTACGGACCCACCATCCCGTGGACCGTGGCCAGCATCAGCGGCGTCGACGTGCTGTCCGGCCGCAGGCTGCAGAAATACCTGCGCCATGGCGCGCAGGGCCACTCCGCGACACGCCTCGGCGCGGATGAGATCGAGCGGATTCACGCGGCCGCCGCGCAGGTGCTTCCCCCGGCCTGCTGACCTGGTGAAGCGCCGCGGCGGGGGGCCAGGCCCGCGAGGTCGCGGGACCCGCCGCGCGGTGCCGGACCGCCGGTACGCTGAAGGCTCCACACCCTTGAGGGGAGCCGGGCACATGCCACCGCTTCGATCCCGAACCGTCACGCACGGCAGGAACATGGCAGGAGCGCGCGCGCTTATGCGCGCCAGTGGGGTCGCACGCGAAGATATCGGCAAGCCGATCGTCGCCGTGGCCAACAGCTTCACTGAGTTCGTCCCCGGCCATGTGCATCTGCGCGAGGTCGGGCAGGTCGTCGCCGAGGCAGTGCACGCGGCCGGGGCCGTGCCGCGGGAATTCAACACCATCGCCGTGGACGACGGGATCGCCATGGGGCACGGTGGCATGCTCTACTCGCTGCCCAGCCGGGAACTGATCGCGGACTCGGTCGAGTACATGGTGAACGCGCACTGCGCCGACGCGCTGGTCTGCATCTCCAACTGCGACAAGATCACTCCGGGCATGCTCCTGGCCGCGCTGCGGCTGAACATCCCGACGGTGTTCGTGTCCGGCGGCCCGATGGAAGCCGGCGTGGCCAAGCCCGGGGTGGACACGGTGCCCGGCGAGCCGGTCAAGCTCGACCTGATCGACGCGATGATCGCCTCGGCCGACCCCTCCGTGTCCGACGACCGGCTCAGCGAGATGGAGGAAGCCGCCTGCCCGACCTGCGGCTCCTGCTCAGGAATGTTCACGGCCAACTCGATGAACTGCCTCGCCGAGGCGATCGGGCTCGCCCTGCCCGGAAACGGCACCACCCTGGCCACGCACACCGCGCGGCGCGCGCTGTTCACGCGGGCGGGCGAGGCGGTGGTCGCGCTGGCCAAGCGGTACTACGAGGAGGGCGACGAGTCCGCGCTTCCGCTGTCCATCGCGACCCGCGACGCCTTCGAGAACGCCATGGCGCTCGATGTGGCGATGGGCGGCTCCACCAACACGATCCTGCACCTGCTGGCCGCCGCGCACGAGGCGCGGGTCGGTTTCGGCCTCAAGGAGATCGACGAGCTGTCCCGCCGGGTGCCGTGCCTGTGCAAGGTCGCCCCGAGCAGCAACTATCACGTCGAAGACGTGCACCGGGCGGGCGGCATCCCGGCCATCCTGGGCGAACTGGACCGGGCGGGACTGCTCAACCAGGGGGTGCACACGGTGCACAGCGCCTCGCTGCGCGAGTTCCTCGACGACTGGGACATCCGTTCCCCGGTGGTCAAGCCGGAGGCTGTCGAGCTGTTCTACGCCGCCCCGGGCGGAGTCCGGACGATCCGGCCGTTCTCTCAGGCCTCCCGCTGGACCTCCCTGGACGAGGACCGGACGGCCGGCTGTGTCCGGGACCTCAAGCACGCCTACACGGCCGACGGCGGGCTCGCCGTGCTCTACGGCAACATCGCGCCAGAAGGCGCCATCGTGAAGACGGCCGGGGTCGCCGAGGACCTGTGGCGCTTCTCCGGTCCGGCGAAGGTCTTCGAAAGCCAGGACGACGCGGTCGCGGGCATCCTGGCCGATCAGGTCAAGCCGGGCGACGTGGTGATCATCCGGTACGAGGGGCCGAGGGGCGGCCCGGGGATGCAGGAGATGCTGTACCCCACGAGCTTCCTCAAGGGCAAGGGGCTGGGCCGGGAGTGTGCTCTCATCACGGATGGCCGGTTCTCCGGCGGCACATCCGGGCTGTCCATCTGTCACGTCGCCCCTGAGGCGGCGGCCGGCGGGGCGATCGCGCTGGCGCAGGACGGTGACCGCGTCGAGATCAACATCCCGCACCGCGAGATCCTGCTCGATGTCCCAGAGGCTGAACTCAGCGCTCGCAGGCACCGGCTGCTGGACACCCTGGGCGGCTACCACCCGGCGAACCGGGACCGGCCGGTCAGTGACGCGCTCCGGGTCTATGCCGCGCTGGCGACCTCCGCGTCCACCGGCGCGGTCCGTGACATCAGCGTGCTCGGGCCGGCCGCCGGATACGGCCCCCGCCCGTCCGAGGCCGGCGCTCCCGGCACCAGCACGCCCTAGTGGCCGCAGCACGGAATTGGCTGGGGGGCGCACGGCCCAGGACGCTGCCCGCCGCGGTCGTCCCGGTCGTGGTCGGCTCCGGCGTCGCGTTCGGCTACGGGCATTTCTCGCTGTGGCGGGGCATCCTGGCCCTGGTCGTGGCGCTCGCCCTGCAGATCGGGGTCAACTACGCCAACGATTACAGCGACGGCGTGCGCGGCACCGACGAACGCCGGGTCGGGCCGGTCCGGCTCGTCGCGGCCGGAGTCGCCCCGCCGCGCCAGGTCCTCATCGCGGCCCTGGGCTGTTTCGCGGTCGCCTGCCTGGCCGGGTTCGCCCTGGCCGCGGTCACGTCCTGGTGGTTGCTGCTGCTCGGTGCGGCGGCGGTCGCCGCCGCGTGGACCTACACCGGTGGCAGCCGGCCGTATGGCTACCGGGGCCTGGGCGAGGTCGCCGTGTTCGCCTTCTTCGGCCTGGCGGCCGTGGCCGGCACGGCCTTTGTCGAGATGCGCGGCCTGACCTGGCTGGCCGTGGCGGCCGCCGTTCCCGTCGGGCTGCTCGCCTGCGCGCTCCTGGTGATCAACAACCTGCGCGACATTCCTTCCGACTCCGTGACGGGCAAGCGGACGCTCGCCGTCATCCTCGGCGACAACCGCACCCGGACGCTGTACATCGCCGCCGTGCTCGTTCCGTTCGCCGCGGCCGTGGCCATGGCCCCGGCCCGGCCGCTTACCCTGCTCACCCTCGCCGCGCTGCCGCTCGCGCTGGCACCCATCCGGTCCGTGCGGGCGGGGGCGGCCGGCCCGGCGCTGATCGCCGCGCTCGGCATGACCGGGCGGCTCCAACTCGCGTTCGGCGCCCTGCTGAGCATCGGGCTCGCGGTCAGGTTCTGACGTCGCCAGCAGGCCCGCCGGATTCCTGCTCCCCAGCCGGGACCGGTTTCCCGTTGGCCACGCCGGCTGCCTTGGCCGGGACGGCTGCCTTGGCCGGGACGGCTGCCTCGGCCGGGACGGCTGCGTCGGCCGGGCCGGCTGCCTCGGCCGGGCGGGCTGCGTCGGCCGGGCCGGCTACCTCCGCTACGCTCGCTGCTTTCCCGTCCGCCGGGCCCGCTGCCTCCGCCGGGCCCGCTGCTTCTCCGTTCGCCGCGGGCACCGCCTTCACTCCGTCGCCGGACAGTGCGGCCGCGGCGGCGGCCAGCCGCCCGGGTCCGGCCGGGCGGGCGGGCCGGCCTTCCGGCGGGCTGGTGCCCTCCGCCGGGCCGAACGCGGTGCTCAGTGACCTTAGTGCGGTGGTCACCTCGCTCGGGATCACCCAGAACGTGTTGCCCGCGGCCTGCGCGAGCTGCGGCAGGGTCTGCAAGTACTGGTAGGCGAGCACCTGCGGGTCCGCGTCGCCATCGTGGACGGCCTGGAACACCGTCCCGATCGCCTGGGCCTGGCCCTCGGACCGCAGGATCTGGCCCTGCCTGTCGCCCTCGGCGCGCAGGATCTGGCTCTGCTTCTCGCCTTCCGCGGTGAGGATCTTCGACTGCCGGACACCCTCGGCGGTGAGGATCGCCGCGCGCTTCTCCCGTTCCGCCCGCATCTGCTTTTCCATCGCGTCAATGACGCTCTTGGGCGGGTCGATCGCCTTGATCTCCACCCGGGTGACCCGGAGCCCCCATTTGCCCGACGCGTCGTCAAGCACGCCGCGCAGCATCGTGTTGATCTTGTCGCGCGAGGTCAGGGTCTCCTCGAGGTCCATGTTCCCGATCACGCTGCGCAGCATGGTCGCGGTGATCTGCTCGATCGCCTGGATGTAGTTGACGATCTCGTAGTCGGCCGCCCGCGGGTCGGTGACCTGAAAGAACAGGACGGTGTCGATGTGCACGACCAGGTTGTCCTCGGTGATGACCGGCTGCCCCTTGAAAGCCACCACCTGCTCGCGCAGGTCGATGAGGGGCTTGACCCGGTCCACGAACGGGATGATGAAGTTCATCCCCGGTTCCAGGGTCTTCCGGTACCGGCCGAAGCGCTCGATGTTGCGGGCTCGCGCCTGCGGCACGATGCGGACTGTCTTGTACACAAAGCTGAACATGAGCACGACCGCGATCACAACGGCGATCAGCACGGCGATTTCCACGATTACTCCCTGGGATGCACAAGCGCGGTGGCGCCCTCGATCTGGAAGACGTCGACGGTTGAGCCCACGGGAATGACCTGGGACTCGTCGTAGGAACGCGAGGACCAGACTTCCCCGCCGATGCGGACCCGGCCGCCCTGGGCGGTGACTTCCTCCAGCACCAGGGCGGACTTGCCGACCAGCGCGGAGGTTCCGGTGCGCAGCAGCGGGGGCTGCTTGATGTGGCGCATCGCGATCGGCCGCACCAAGCCGAGCCCGGCGCCCCCGGCGAGGGCGAACGCGGCCAACTGGAAGGGCAGGCCGAGGCCGGCCGCGCCGGTGACGGCGGCGACCACCGCGGCAACAGCGATCAAGCCGAATGACAGCGTCGCCGTGAGAACCTCGGCGACGCCGAGCACAGCGGCCAGGATCAGCCAGACAATCCAGGACCCCATGATCACTCCCGGGGCAGGAGCAGCAGCGGATGCCTTCGCGGGCTGCGCACGCATCCGGCTCCCGCGTTCCTGATCTGACAGTAACTCCAGCGGAGGCATGCCCGCGACCCTGTGGTCGCACCCAGCTCAAAGCATCGCGCCTCAACGAAAAATCGCCGTGCCCGCCGGCGTCCTGAGCTACTGCCGCGATACAGCCGCGGGCGCACAATGTAAAACTGGGCAGATGTCGCCCGAAAGGGGGACGTCGGTCACGAGGGGTCGCCGCACCGAGGAGGCAGCCTTGACGGAAACGTGGTTCCGCGGCATTACCCCCCACGTGGGCCCGCCTGCGGTGATCGATACCGGTGTGGCTCACAATGCCCGCATCTATGACTACTGGCTGGGCGGCAAGGACAACTTCGCCGCGGACCGTGAGGCCGGGGACCGTGCGCTCGAGGCCAATCCCCGCATTCTCCGCGGAGTCCGCGCCAACCGCCGGTTCCTGGCGCGCGCGGTCCGCTACCTGGCCGGCGAGGCCGGGATACGGCAGTTCCTGGACGTCGGGACCGGGCTGCCAGCCATGGACAACACGCATGAGGTGGCGCAGGCCGTGGCGCCGGACGCCCGTGTCGTGTACGTGGACAATGACCCGATCGTGCTGGCCCACGCACGCGCCCTGCTCACCAGCACGCCCAAGGGCTGTACCGCGTTCGTCGACGCAGATGCCCGCGACGTGGTGACAGTCCTGGATGAGGCGTCCGCCACGCTGGATTTCGGCCAGCCGATCACCGTCATGCTGTTAATGGTCCTGCAGCACATCCCCGACTCCGACGATCCGCGGGGGATCGTCGCCCGGCTGGTGGACGCCATGCCGCCCGGCAGCTACCTGGTCGTGTCGGACACCGCCTCGGATATCCGGCCCGATGTGGTGGCCGAATCGCAACGAGTACTGAACGCGCGGATGGCCGGCCAGCAGACCCGCCGCACCCGGGCAGAGATCCAGCAGTACTTCACCGGCCTGGAGATGGTGCCACCCGGCCTGGTGACGCTGGACCGATGGCATCCCGCCGCGGATGACCCGGAGCCCGACGAGGACATCGCCGCATATTGCGGGATTGGACGCAAACCCTGAGGCACCGGCCCTGATGTGCGGCCCAGGGAGGTTCCCCCTAGGGCGCTGAGCGGGGATTATGGTGCCATCCAGCGTCGGAGGGCATGTCATGACCGGTCGAACCCAGCTGTCCTACAGCCACGGAACCGCCCAGCAGCCGCTGCTCGGCGAGACCATCGGGGCCAATCTGAAGCGCATCGCCGCGGCCTTCCCCGGGCGCGAAGCTCTGGCCGACGTGCGCACCGGAGGGCGATGGACCTACGCCGAGCTCGACGGCGACTCCGACGCCCTGGCCCGGGGGCTGATGGCCACGGGCCTGGCGGCAGGCGACCGGGTCGGTATCTGGGCGCCGAACTGCGCGGAGTGGGTGCTGGTGCAGTACGCCACCGCCAAAGCCGGGATCATCCTGGTCAACATCAACCCCGCCTACCGGAGCCACGAGCTCAGCTACGCGCTGCGCCAGTCCGGCGTCCGGCTGCTGATCAGCGCGGAGGCGTTCAAGTCCAGCGACTACCGCGGGATGATCGATGAGGTGCGCAACGGGCTCGAGGAACTCGAGCAGGTGATCTACCTCGGGTCGGCGGAATGGGGTGCCCTACTCGACGCCGGGCAGTACCTCGACGGGGCGGCCGACCCGCTGACCGAGCGCGAAGCCACCCTGTCCTTCGACGACCCGATCAACATCCAGTACACGAGCGGCACGACGGGCTTCCCCAAGGGGGCGACGCTGTCGCACCACAACATCCTGAACAACGGCTTCTTCATCGGGGAGGGCTGCGGCTACACCGAGCATGACCGGGTCTGCATCCCGGTGCCCTTCTACCACTGCTTCGGCATGGTCCTCGGCAACCTGGCCGCCGTCACGCACGGCGCAGCCATCGTGATCCCCGCGCCGGGCTTCGACCCCGCGGCCACGCTGCGCGCGGTGGCGGCGGAACAATGCACCGCCTTGTACGGGGTGCCGACCATGTTCATCGCCGAGTTCGCGCTGCCCGACTTCGCCTCCTACGACCTGTCCTCGCTGCGCACCGGCATCATGGCCGGATCGCCGTGCCCGGTCGAGGTGATGAAGCGCGTGGTCAGCGAGATGCACATGACCGAGGTGACGATCTGCTACGGGATGACCGAGACCTCCCCCGTCTCCGCGCAGACCCGGGCCGACGACGACATGGAACGGCGGGTATCCACGGTGGGCCGGGTGCACCCGCACGTTGAGGTGAAGGTCGTCAGCCCGGAGACCGGCCTGGCGCTGCCGCGCGGCGACGCCGGTGAGCTGTGCACCCGCGGGTACTCCGTGATGCTGGGCTACTGGAACGACCCGCAGCAGACCAGCGGCGTGATCGACGACGCACGCTGGATGCACACCGGCGATCTCGCCGTCATGGACGAGGCCGGGTATCTCAACATCGTCGGCCGGATCAAGGACATGATCATCCGCGGTGGCGAGAACGTCTACCCCCGCGAGGTTGAGGAGTTCCTCTACACCCACCCCGCGATCGAGGACGTTCAGGTCATCGGGGTGCCCGACGCCAGGTACGGCGAGGAACTCTGCGCCTGGGTGAAGTTGCGGCCCGGCCAGGACCTCACCGAGCAGGATCTGCGCGCCTACTGCACCGGCAAGATCGCGCATTTCAAGATCCCCCGGTATCTGCGGATCACCGGCGACTTCCCGATGACCGTTACCGGCAAGGTGCAGAAGTTCAAGATGCGCGAGGTCTCCATCGCCGAACTCGGCCTTGCGGCAGCCGCGCGGACCGAGACCGCCTGACCCGCCTTCAGACCTGACCGGGCCGATATCCTCGGGTTGTGCCCGCACGCTACGTGCTCTCCCGCAGGTGGGATGACCGCCGCCGGGCCGCTGGCGCCGCTGGCGCTGGCGCGGCAGCCGGGTAGCCGTCGCACCCGCGCCCGGGCGCTACCCTTCGGCCGGCCCCGGCCGACCCGGCTCCACGCAGAACTCGTTGCCCTCCGGATCGGCGAGGATCACCCAGCCGACCTCGGGGCGGCGGTCGCTGGCGACGCTGGCGCCAAGCGCGGTCAGCCGGGCGATCTCCTCATCCTGGGCCCGGTCGGCGGGCGACAGATCCAGGTGCACCCGGTTTTTCCCGGACTTGCCCTCAGGGACTTTGACGAAGTAGAGGGACGGCCTGCTGGCGGCCCCGGATGCCACGGCATACTCCCCGGGCTGGTATGGCTGGCTGACCCGCCAGCCGGTTGCCTCGGCCCAGAACCTGGCCACGGCCAGGGGATCTGCGCAGTCAAACGTGATGTTGTGAATGGTTGAACTCACGGCATGCTCCGCTCATTCGCGGGCGCCTACCGCCGTGACGTCGACGCGGCGGAAGGCGCGGGATTCGGACCTGACATCGACCGCACCTCCCCTCTGTCTCCTGAAACC
>ODAK010005705.1_pt1 | contig 12607 bp, 13 predicted proteins | sample 1539591 | NCBI WGS metagenome assembly ODAK01 (sample SAMEA3539303, study PRJEB22396) | soil metagenome | biome: tundra; feature: field; material: soil | place: USA | collected 2010-05 | depth 0.15 m | reverse complement strand
GCGCCGGGCCACTGCTCGTGCTGGACGAGCTGGTTACAACCGCGCCTAGCGCTTGCGCGCCGAAGGCCTTCGCCGCCGAGGCTGACTACGGGCCGCTGACGAGCGAGAAGGTCCAGGTCGAGGTGTAGGCGGTGACGCTGGCGACGGCGTCGGCCGGAATCGCGAGCGACCATATGGCCGTGAACGTCTGGTTGCCCATGCCGGTGCTCGCGGGGGCGTTGAAGAGCTTCGTTGCGGTCGGCGCCGTCGTTGCCGCCGCGAGCGTGTAGGGATAGCTGACGTTGGTGCTCGCGCTGGTGCATCCTGGGGCGGCAGTGTCACACGCGGCGCTCGGCGCCGACTGGATCGTCGTCGCGGTGGTCGGCAGCGCGTTGGCTCCGGAGGTGAACGTCGTCGAGGTGGCGGTCACGTCCCAGCCCGCTCCCGAACCGGTCGCGTCGCCGATGTCGAACGCGAGCCGGGCGGTGACCGTCTGGCTCGTGCCGTTCAGCGTCGCCGGCGGGAAGCTGATCGTCGTCGCCGGGGTGCCGTTGATGAACGCGAGGCTGCCGGCGCTCAAGGTCACCGATGCCACGGTGGCGGCCGCCGAGCTGAACGGCAGCGCGCCAACGGCGGCGCTCGCGAGTAGCGAGACCGCTGCCAGCCACAAAAGGCCTTTCCTGACGGTGCCCATGTTTGTCGCTCAAGTCGCTGTCTCGCTGCCTGTTGCTAACCCCAATCTCTCGTGCTCCCTGTCACAAGCGTCGGCAGCACAGACCGCTCGACGTGAGCGTCCGCGCCTAACCTCGACGCGTGTTGTCGGCGGCCGTCGGCTGCGCGGGCTGGTCGGCAGAAGCGGATTGAAGCGATGGCTACCGGCTCGCGAGCACCAGATCGGCGCGCTCCGCCGGGCGCTCACGCCAGACGTACTCCTCCTCCTGGACCGCCCAGCGCTCCCACTGCGGTGCGTCGGGCGCCCGGCGCGAGCGTGCGCGCTCGCGCCGCGCCGGCGCGTCCAGCTCGAGCCAGACCAGCAGGCTCGTGTACGGCGCGAGCTCTTGCGCGCCGACGCCGACGCCCTCGACGATCAGCAGCTCGGGCGGCTCGAGCGTCCACGGCTCGCTCCACGCGGCGGCGTGCCAGTCGTAGCGCGGGACACTCGCCGCGCGACCTGCGGCGAGCGCCACGAGCACCGCGCTGCGCAGCAGCGAGACGCCGTGCTCGAGACCGTCCCAGCCGCCGTAGAGGTCCTCCAGGCTGACGAGCGGCGCGCCGAGCCGGCTCGCCAGCGCCCCCGCGAGGGTCGACTTGCCGGCGCCCGAGCGTCCGTCGATCGCGATCACGCGTGTGGCGCCGGCGCGCGGCGGCGCCAGCGCGATCGACGCGAGCAATGCCTCCATGCCGCCATCGTGCCAGCGCCCGCCGCCCAGTGCGCTGACCGCCCACCCGTGGAGGCGCTATCGTGGCGTCGGTCCATAACCGCAATCCGGGGAGTCCCACGAGGGGCTGAGAGGGCGCGCGTCGCGCCGACCCGACGAACCTGATCTGGCTCATACCAGCGAAGGGAGAGCGATGTTTGCCCTATCCATCCGCAGCGGCGTTCGGCAGCCCGCCGAGCGCCCGCGCCGCCGCCCGCGCGCGATCCTCACCGGCGCGCTGGCGGTCACTGCGATCGCCTCGATCGCCGCCTATGCCTCGAGCTCATCAGCCGCGCCCACGCAGCGCCGCGGCGCCGCGGCGATCGCCACCGTCAAGATCGCGCTCGACTACACCGCGAACGTCAACTACCTCGGCATCTACGTCGCCGAGCGCAAGGGCTACTTCGCCGCCGAGCAGATCAAGGCGGTGATCCTGCCGTATGCCAACGCGTCCGCCGAGCAGCTGATCCAGGCCGGACAGACCGACCTCGGCATCAGCTACCCGCCCGACGTCATCATCAACAACGCGAAGGGCCTCGCCTACCGGGCGCTCGGCGCGCTGGTCACCGACAACACGACCGCGCTCGCCGTGCTGGCCTCCTCGAAGTACACCCGCCCGGCGCAGCTGAACGGCAAGCTCTACGGCGGCTTCGGGATCGCCAGCGACCCGCCGCTGGTGAGCGCGATCCTGCGCGCCGACGGCGTCAGGGCGCCGGTCTTCAAGCAGGTGATCCTCGACGCCAATGTGATCACGGCGCTCGCCGCCCACCGCATCGACTACACGGCGGTGTTCGGCGGCATCGACGACGTGACCGCCGAGCTGGAAGGGATCAAGCTGCGAACCTTCCCCTACAACCGCTACCTCGGGGCCGCCGGCAACTATCCCAACGCGGTCTACGTCGCGAGCGACAGGGACATCGCCGCGCGCGGGCCGATCCTCGCGCGGGCGCTGAAGGCGCTCGCCGAGGGCTACGAGTTCGCCGCGCGCCACCCGGCCGCGGCCGAGCAGATCCTGATCGACGCCAACGAGACGGCGCTGCGCAACGCGACGAAGATCGTCGACGCCACCGGCAACGCGACCGCGCCTCACTTCGTCGACGGCGCGGGAGCGTGGGGGCCGCAGACCAACGCCGACTACGCCGGCCTCGAGAAGATCCTCGCGAACGCCCATGTGATCAAGGGCTCACCGCCGATGAGCGAGCTCTACAGCAACGCGCTACTGCCGGCCGGCTGAGATGAACGCAGCCGCGCGGCGGCTCCTGCGCATCGCCTGGCCACCGGCGCTGGTGTTCGCCGTGATCGTGCTCGCCTGGGACCTCGTCGCGAACGCGGTGCACGCCAGCCTTTCGCTCCCGGGCCCCTGGTATGTCGTGACCAACACCTGGCGCGACCGCGTCGACCTGACGGCGGCGATGTGGGTGACGACCGAGGAGGCGCTGCTCGGGATCTCGGTGGCGATCGTCTGCGGCGTGGCGCTCGCGATCGCCGTCGACTGGTCGCGCGCCGTGCGACGCAGCATCTACCCGCTGATGGTCCTCTCGCAGACGATCCCGCTGATCGCGCTCGCGCCGCTGGTCGTCATCTGGTTCGGCTTCGGACCGGCGCCCAAGGTCGCGCTGGTCGCGCTGTTCACGTTCTTCGCGGTCGCCGTCGGCACGATCCAGGGCCTCGCTTCCGCGGACGGCGACACGATGAGCCTGCTGCGCACGATGGGTGCGAGCCGAGCGCAGATCCTCTGGCGTGTGCGCCTGCCCAGCGCGCTGCCGCAGTTCTTCACCGGCCTCAAGGTGGGTGTCACCTTCTCCTACGTGGCGGCGATCTTCGCCGAGTACGTCGGCTCCACGCAGGGGCTCGGGTACTACATGAACGCCGCGAACGCGTACTTCAACACGGACCTCGTGTTCGGTGCGGTGATCGTCAGCGCGCTGCTGACCCTCACGCTGTTCGGGATCGTGTCCGCGCTCGAGCGCGCCGTGATCCGTTGGCGCCCGCCGGCGCACGCCAGCGCGCGATGGTGACGACGCGAGAGCCCGGCGCGCGGCTCGAGGTCCGCGCGCTCGCCAAGACCTTCGAGCTCGAGGGCTACGAGCCGCTGCTCACACTCGACGGTGTGGACCTCGTCGCGGCGCCCGGCGAGTTCGTCGCCGTGATCGGGCCGAGCGGCTGCGGCAAGACGACGCTGTTCCAGATCCTCGCCGGTCTCGAGGCGCCCAGCGCCGGTGAGGTGCTGATCGACGGGCGAGCGGCGGAGAACCGCCTTGGCGCCTGCGCGTTCATGCCTCAACGCGACGGGCTGCTGCCCTGGCGGCGCACGATCGACAACGTGACGATCGGACTCGAGCTGGCGGGCATCGGCCGCGCGGCGGCGCGCGAGCGGGCGGCGCCGCTGCTCGAGCGCTTCGGCCTCGGCGGTTTCGAGACGGCATGGCCGTGGCAGCTCTCGGGCGGCATGCGCCAGCGCGCCGCGTTCCTGCGCACCGTGCTGCTCGGCAAGCCGGCGATGCTGCTCGACGAGCCCTTCGGGGCGCTCGACGGGATCACGCGCTCGGAGCTGCAGCAGTGGCTGCTCGAGGTCTGGAGCGAGGTCGGCTCGACCGTGATGCTGATCACCCACGACGTCGCCGAGGCGGTGTTCCTCGCCGACCGCGTCTACGTGATGACCCCGCGCCCCGGTCGGGTGGCGGCCGTGATCGAGATCGAGCTGCCGCGACCGCGCACGCTCGCACTGGCGGAGTCGCCGCAGTTCGGCGCGCACGAGGCGCGCCTGCGTCAGCTGCTGCGCGCGCAGGCCTGGCCGGCGCAGGGCGCTGCGTCGAGCGCGCGCGCGAACACCGGCCAGGCGCTCGACTCGCTCGGCGATCTGTCCTAGACCCAGGCGCCGGCGCGGAGCAAGGGCTAGGCCGATGTCGTAATCCGCTTTGAAGCGCCGCGAGCGCTGCCGACAACCCGCGGAGTGCTCGCTACCGCCCCTCGCAGGAGCCACGCGCGTCGGTCGGCGTCCGCTCAGCGCTCGCTGCCCGTCTACAACGGCGCCTTCGCCACCGAGCAGGCCGAGCGGCTGCTGTGGCGCGCCGGCTTCGGGCCGAAGCCCGGGCAGGCGGCGGCGCTCGCCAAGCTCGGCCTGCGCGCAGCGGTCCTCTCGCTCACCCGGCCCGCGCAGCGCGGCCTCCAGGGTCCCCCGCCGATCCTCGAGAACGGCCAGCCGCTCGCGCCCTACGACGTGTGGGGCAACGACGTGCTGTGGTGGCTTGACCGAATGGTGCGCACGCGCGCGCCACTGATCGAGCGCATGACGCTCACCTGGCACGACTGGTTCGCAACGAGCAACGAGGGGGTCGGCTCGCAGCGTCTGATGATCAACCAGAACAGGACTCAGCGTCGACTCTGCCTCGCCGACTTCCCGCAGCTGCTGACGGCGTTGACCGTCGACCCGGCGATGATGCTGTGGCTGTCGCTCTCGGGGAGCACGAAGGCGGACCCGAACGAGAACTACGCGCGTGAGATGCAGGAGCTGTTCACGCTCGGCGCCGGCGACGGCTACACGGAGATGGACGTCCGCGAGCACGCCCGCGCGCTGTCGGGATGGACGAACAGCTGGAACCAGGCGACCGGCGAGCCGGCGGACTTCCATTTCGACCCGACGCTGCACGACGACGGCGTCAAGCTGATCTACCACCATCGCGGGCGCTTCGGCTGGCGCGACAGCCTGCGCCTGGCGCTGGGCCACCCGGACCACCCGAGGTACTTCGTGACGAAGCTGTGGTCCTACTTCTCTCCCGAACCGCTGCCGGCGCAGGACACCCGCGCCGCGGCGGCGATCTATGTCTCCTCGGGCAAGCAGATCCGGCCGCTGGTCGAGGCGATGCTGATGCATCCGCTGGTGCACGCCGGCGCGCGCATGGTCAAGCCGCCGATCGTGCAGATCGCCGGGATGCTGCGCGGGATCGACCGCTACATCGACACCGACGCCTGGGTCTGGGAGTCCTCACTGGTCGGCCAGACGCCGTTCTACCCGCCCAACGTCGGCGGCTGGGACGCCACGCAATGGCTGAACACCGCGACCTGGCTGGCCCGTTTCAACCTCAGCTCCGAGATGATCGCGCCCAAGCGCGTGCTCGATCCGTCCAAGACGACCGTGCGCGCGGACGCGCGGACCCTCACCGACCGTGCGATCGCCTACTGGGGCAAGCCGACGTTGAGCGAGGCGACCGTTCGGGCGCTGCGCTCCTACGCCCAATCGGCGGCGGTCGACGCCGCCACCGCCTCATGGGAGCGCGAGCAGTACCCGGTGATCACGCTCAACGCGCTGCGCGCTCTGGTTGTCGCCAGCCCGGACTACCAGGCCTGCTGAGTGAGCCAACCGCAACAACGGCGCTCCTGCGCCTGCCAGGACTTCGACCGCTCGGAACTGCTGCGCCGCGGCGTGGTCGCGGCCGGACGCGGCCTGCCGGCGGTCGAGCCGGGCATGCCGACGCCCGCCGGCACCGGGCTCACCCGTCGCGGCTTCGTGCTCGCCTCCGCGGGCCTCGCACTGACGGTCTACGGCGCCGGACGGCTGCTCGACCCGTCGGCCTTCGCTGAGGGGATCGCCGCGGCCGCCAGCGTGACCAACCAGCCGGTGCTCGTGAGCGTCTATCTGCAGGGCGGCATCGACTCGATGTCGGTGCTCTATCCCGCCGGCGATCCGCTCTACCCCCAGCTGCGCTCGGGCCTGGCGCTCGCACCCGGCGCCGGACCGGCGTTCACGGAGGATCCGAGCCTCAGCTGGAATCCGCTGGCGGCCCCGCTCGCGCAGCTGCACGGGGAGGGCAAGGTCAGCGTGATGCCGACCGTCGGCTACGCCGATCCGAACCAGTCGCACTTCACGAGCCGCCACTACTGGGAGGTCGGCGCCACCCAGGCCGACCTGATGACCGGCTGGATGGGCCGCTACCTCGACGTCGTCGGGAGCGCCGACAACCCGCTTCAGGGGCTCAGTCTCGACTACTCGCTGCAGCCGTCGCTCGCCACGGCACACGTGCCGGTGGCGACGATCTCCTCGCCGAGCGCGTACTCGTTCGATGCGCCCGGCGTCTGGGGAACGCAGCAGACGCTGATGTACGAGGCCTTCGACGCGCTCGGCCGCGTCGGCGTCGAGTCCCGCGACGGCGGCATGGTGGCGTCCGGGCAGGCGGCGCTGATGTCGAACACGCTGCGCCGGCAGCTGTTGCCGTTCCAGCCGGCGGCGGGCGCCAGCGCCCCCGTGCTACCAAGCGGCTATCCCACCACGACCGATTCCTTCCCGGCGCGGATGGCGGCCATTCCCTCGCTGCTCGCAGCCGGCCTGCCGCTCTCCTGCGTCAGCGTCTCAACCGATTCGGTGTTCGACACCCACGAGAGCCAGGCCACGCCGTTTGACGCCGCGCTCGGCGAGGTCGCACAGACCCTGTTCGCCTTCCAGCGAGATCTGGAGGCCCGCGGGCTCGACGAGCGCGTGCTGACGGTCGTCTGGTCGGAGTTCGGCCGACGCCCGCAGACGAACGCCTCGGCCGGCACCGACCACGGCGCCGCGGGCCTGGCGTTTGTGATCGGCACGCACGCCGCCGGGACGATGATCGGCGAGTGGCTGGGCCTCACCGGCGGACTCGACGCGCTGGGCAACCTGAAGGCGACCGCCGACTTCCGCAGCCTCTATTGCTCGCTGCTCGAGCAATGGCTGGGCCAGGAGGCTGCTCCGATCATCCCCGGGGCCGCCGGGCTGCCTCGAGTGACGGTGGTCAAATAGGACGCTCCGGCGCGCTGCTCGCCGTGGCGCTGCTCGCCGCCGGCGTCGTCTGCGCCACCGCAGGCGCGCAGGCGAGCGCGCCTGCTCACGCGGCGGGCGCGGCGAGCACACATCTGCAGGTCACCGAGATCGAGTACCGACTGATGCTCTCCGAGGCCGTCGTCAGGGCGGGACCGGTGAGCCTCGAGACGATCGACGCCGGCATGGACCCCCACGACCTGCGCCTGCGCCGCGGCCGCTCGGCGGCCCTCTCCGCCGGCGCGTTGCTCGAGCCCGGCCAGCGCCTGGACGCAGTCGTCAACCTGCGGCCCGGCACCTATCACCTCTGGTGCTCGCTGCCCGGGCACTGGAAGCTCGGGATGCACGCGACGCTGCGGGTGGTGCGCTGAGGCGTACCCGCAGGGTCTCATTCTCCAGGCAGGACAGGCGCCGAGGCCAAGCCCACCCCAGGCTTGAGCAGCTCCTTGGCGGCCCCCTCGCCTGCGCTCGACGGCAGCTGCTCGCTTCGAGCACTCCTCACCGGCGGCTGGACGAGGTTTGGACGCGCCGCGCCGGCAATGGTCGAAAGCGCGACAATCGCGGCATGAACGCCAACCCCCCGCCGCGAGCGCCGGCCAGTCCGCGCCGGTGAGCACCCTCTACGACGCACCGCTGAACGTCCTGCTGCGCGAGCGCATCGCGATCGACGACGCGGGGCTCGGCAACATGTGGCCGGTGTTCTACGACACCGAGCTGTTCGCGCGGGTGATCGAGGAGATGGCGGCGCCGTTCGCCGGCCTGGTCGACAAGATCGCCGGCATCGAGTCGCGCGGCTTCCTGCTCGGGGCCGCCGTCGCGGCGCAGCTGCGCGTCGGCTTCGTCGGCATCCGCAAGGGCGACGGGCTCTATCCGGGCGAGACCCTGAGCGCCTTCACCTCCGCCGACTACCGCGGCCACCGCCACACCTTCCGCCTGCAACGCGCCGCGATCTCGCAGGGCGAGCGCGTGGGCCTGGTGGATGACTGGTTCGAGACCGGCAGCCAAGGCCTGATCGCGCGGCGGCTGGTCGAGCAGGCCGGCGCGAACTACGTCGGCTCGAGCATCATCGTCAACCAGCTCTCAGCGCAGCTGCGCGCCGCACTCGCGCCGTGCCACTCACTCGTCGAGGCGGGCGAGCTGAACTTCCCCTGAGCCTGCGCCCGCGCGAGCGCGGACCCAGGCGCCTCAGCTATCCCGCCTGCGCGCCCCCGGCGGCGGCTTGAACTGGGCGCGGGCGTCGACCGCGCGCACGAGCGCGGTCGAGCCGGTGTAGCGGACGATGTTCGAGCTCATCGAGCGTCGCAGGGTCTCCAGCTCCAGCTCCAGCTCGCGGCGCGCCGCCTCGGCCTTCAGCGCCGTCGCCGCCAACCGCGCGTTCAGCTCGTTCAGCTCCGCCTCGAGCGCCAGCACGCGCTCGACGCCGGCCAGGTTGAGACCCAGCTCGGCGGTCATCTGCTGGATCCGCCGCAGGCGTTCGACGTCGGCCTGCGAGTACAGGCGCGTGCCCTTGGCTGAGCGGCTCGGCTCGATCAGGCCGCGAGCCTCGTACATCCGCAGGGTCTGCGGATGCATCTCGGCAAGCTCGGCGGCGACCGAGATCATGAACACGCCGCGGTCGATCGCGACGTCGATGCGGGTCGTACGGGTCGGGCGTGGCGGGCGCTCGGTCATCTCAGCGCCTCGAACAGCTTGCGGCGCGGATCGCCGTTGATCGTCTTGGCGAGCGCGTCGACGGCCTTCGCCTGGGCGTCGTTGAGCTCCTTGGGCAGCTCGATCACGAAGCGGTAGTGGATGTCGCTGTTGCCCTTGCCGCCCGCGCGCGGCGGCCCCTCGCCGCGCAGCCGCGCCACCGTGCCGTGGCGCGTGCCCGGGGCAACGCGCAGCGTCTTGCGCCCGCTCAGCGTCGGCACCTCGATCTCGGCGCCGCGCAGCGCCTCGACGATGTTCAGCGGCACCTCGACCTCGAGGTGCTGGCCCTTCTGGTGAAAGACCGGCGAGGGCGAGACGTGGGTGATCACGTAGAGATCTCCGGGCGGGCCGCCGCGCAGCCCGACCTCGCCCTTGCCGGCGAGGCGGATCCGGCCGCCGTCGTGCACGCCGGCCGGGATGTTCACGCGCAGGCGCTTGACCGCGCGCACCGCGCCGGTGCCGTTGCAGGTCGAGCAGGGTGATTCGATCACGGTGCCGCTGCCGCCGCAGCGCGAACAGGGCTGGGAGATCGAGAACATGCCCTGGCCCTGGGACTCGATGCCGCGACCCTCGCAGCGCGGGCAGACGCTCGGCTTGGTGCCCGGACGCGCGCCGGTCCCCGAGCAGGTCGCGCAGCGCTCGGAAAGCGGGATCGTGAGCGGTATCTGCGCGCCGTGCACCGCCTGGTCGAAGCCGATCTGGATCTCCGCCTCCAGGTCGCGTCCGCGCTCGGGGGCGGAGCGCGGACGACGCCCGCTCGCGCCGCCGGCCGAGCCGCCGAACAGGTTGGAGAGGATGTCGCTGAAGCCGCCGCCGTCGAAGCCGCCCGCGAACGGATTCGCCCCGTGGGCGCCGAAGACGCCCTCGCCGCGATCGAACGCGGCGCGCTTCTCGGGATCCGAGAGCAGGTCGTTGGCCTCGCTGACCTGCTTGAAGCGCGCCTCCGCCTTGGCGTCATCGGGGTTGCGGTCGGGGTGATGCGCGCGCGCAAGCTTGCGATAGGCCTTCTTGATCTCAGCGGCGGTGGCCTTCTTGTCGACGCCGAGGACGGCGTATGGATCCTTGCGCGCGGCCATCACCGTGCCACCTATCCCGCCACGAGCACGCGCGCCGGGCGGACCAGGCTGCCGGCCAGCCGATAGCCGGGCTGGAAGACCTCGACGATCTCGCCGCTCGCGCGGCCCTCGAACGGCTGCTGCGCGACCGCCTCGTGCACTTCGGGGTCGAACAGCTCGCCGGGCTCGCCGTAGGACTCCACGCCGACGCGCTCGAGCGCGCCGAGCAGCTCGCGCTGGACGAGCCGCAGGCCCTCGATCAGCAGCGGGTCGGCGTCGGCGTCGTCGGCGTGAGCCAGAGCGCGGTCCAGGTTGTCGAGCGCCGGCAGCAGCTCGCGCGCGAGGCGCACCAGCCCGCGGGTCTCCGCGGCGCCACCGTCGCGCGCGACGCGCTTACGGTAGTTCTCGAAGTCGGCCTGCGTGCGCTGCGCCAGCGCGAGGTACTCGTCGCGCTGTGCGGCCTTGGCCAACAGCTCGGCGAGCTCGCCGGCCAGCGCGGCCTCCTCGGCGATCTCCTCGCCGGCTGCCGCATCCTCGGTGCGCTCGACCTGCGCCGCCTCACGCGCCAGCGCGTCGGCAACCTGGGCGTCCGTCTCGCCTCCCGCGGCGGTGCCCGGGTCAGACTGCTCCCTCACGCCGACCACGTGCTCGTCGGTCATGGCCTACGCGCTCGGCTCGTCAACGACCTCGGCGTCGACGACGTCCTCCTCACTCGAGGAGTCCCCGTCGGCGCTCGACCCGTTGGCAGCGGCGTGGGCCTGCTCCTGCTGCGCGCGCTCGTACATCGCCTCCGAGACCTTGTGGAAGGCCGAGTTCAGCGCCTCCGTGCGCTCGCTGATCGGCGCCGGATCGTCGCCTTCGAGCACCTCTCGCAGCGCCACGATCGCCGCCTCGATGTCCGAGCGTGAGGACTCATCGACCGCCTCGCCGAGCTCCTTCAGCTGGCGCTCCGCCTGGTAGGCCGCGTTCTCGCCGCCGTTGCGCGCCTCCGCGAGCTCGCGCGCGCGGCGGTCGTCGTCGGCGTGCGCCTCGGCGTCGGAGACCATGTTCTTGATCTCGGCGTCCGAGAGGCCCGAGCCGGCGCGGATCTCGATCTTCTGCTCCTTGCCGGTCCCGAGGTCCTTCGCCGAGACGCTGATGATGCCGTTGGCGTCGATGTCGAAGCCAACCTCGACCTGCGGGATGCCGCGCGGCGCCGGTGGGATGCCGGTCAGCTGGAACTTGCCGAGCGACTTGTTGTAGGTCGCCATCTCGCGCTCGCCCTGCAGCACGTGGATCTCGACTGACGGCTGGTTGTCCTCGGCCGTCGAGAAGATCTCGGCCTTGCGCGTCGGGATCGTCGTGTTGCGCTCGATCAGCCGCGTGAAGACGCCGCCCTTGGTCTCGATGCCGAGCGTCAGCGGCGTGACGTCGAGCAGCAGCACGTCCTTGACGTCCCCGGCCAGCACACCAGCCTGGATCGCCGCGCCGACGGCCACGACCTCGTCGGGGTTGACGCCGCGATGGGGATCCTTGCCGGTCAGCTCCTTGACCTTCTCCTGGACCGCCGGCATGCGGGTCATCCCGCCGACCAGCACGACGTGGTCGATCGCCGCGGCGCCCTTGTCCTTGGCGTCCGCGAGCGCCTGGCGCACAGGTGCGACCACGCGGTCGAGCAGCGCGCCCGTCAGCTCAGCGAGCTTGGAGCGCGTGAGGCGCATGTCGAGGTGCTTCGGGCCGCTCTGGTCGGCGGTCACGAACGGCAGGTTGATCTGCGTCTCCTGCGTCGTCGAGAGCTCGATCTTGGCCTTCTCGGCCGCCTCGTAGAGGCGCTGGAGCGCCATCGGGTCGCTCTGCAGGTCGATCCCCTGGGCGCGTTTGAACTCGGCGACCAGCCAGTCGACGATCGCCTTGTCGAAGTTGTCGCCGCCGAGGTGGTTGTCGCCCGCGGTCGACTTGACCTCGAACACGCCGTCACCGATCTCGAGCACCGAGACGTCGAAGGTGCCGCCGCCGAGGTCGAAGACGAGGATCGTCTGGTCGGCCTCCTTGTCGAGACCGTAGGCCAGCGAGGCGGCGGTCGGCTCGTTGATGATCCGCTTGACGTCGAGGCCGGCGATCTTGCCGGCGTCCTTGGTCGCCTGACGCTGATCGTCGTTGAAGTAGGCGGGAACCGTGATCACCGCGGCGTCGACGCTCTCACCGAGATAGGCCTCGGCGTCGGCCTTCAGCTTCTGCAGGATCATCGCGCTGATCTCCGGCGGCGAGAACTCCTCACCGGCGACCTCCACGCGCGCGTCGCCGTTCTTGCCGGAGATCACCTTGTAGGGGACGATCGACTCCTCCTCGCCGACCTCGCTCTCCTTGCGTCCCATGAAGCGCTTGATCGAAAAGACCGTGTTCTGGGGGTTGGTCACCGCCTGGCGCTTGGCGATCGTGCCGACGAGGCGCTCACCGGATGCCGTGAATGCCACCACCGACGGCGTCGTACGACCCCCTTCCGCGTTCTCGACGACGGTTGGCTCCCCGCCCTCCAGGACGGCCATGCACGAGTTCGTCGTGCCGAGGTCGATACCGATCGTCTTACCCATGTGCTCGTCAATCTCCTTTATCGCCGCAACAAATCTAAGTCGGAGTATAGAAGATTTGGCACCGTCGGTCAAACCGCTCGCTCAGCCCCGTTTTTCGGGTCGGCGCATGCCTGC
>ODAK010005703.1_pt1 | contig 12610 bp, 7 predicted proteins | sample 1539591 | NCBI WGS metagenome assembly ODAK01 (sample SAMEA3539303, study PRJEB22396) | soil metagenome | biome: tundra; feature: field; material: soil | place: USA | collected 2010-05 | depth 0.15 m | reverse complement strand
CAAATTCTTTCTCGAGTGGGGCCACAAACACGCTCCAGGCATACAGCGAGCCCAGTGCCAGGTTCATGGACATCCCGCCGACCACGTGCCACCACCGATTCAAATGATTCGACGAAGCATCTGCACTAGCCACAGTTTTTCTCCTTTACAGAGCGATGATCTCAAAACCGGAAGCCGCTTTTTACTCCACAACTCCCGTCCTACGCGTGCCGCCCTACTCGACCGAACCCCCGTTCAAACGGGACCGGCGATTGCAGAGCGCCTGTCTTATATCACGAAACATGTATCACGAAACATGCCGATTGAACCGAACTTCCTTATTGCCGATTGCTCTAAATGCCCGCGGCTTTCGCGCTTTTTCAAGCGATCCCCGCACGTTTCTGCAACTGCATTGACCGTCAGGTGTGCTCGGAACGACCCCGCGGAGCTTCCGAGAAGGAAGCTCCGCCGGAGCCGTGGTTACGTGCTCTCTTTACCTAGAACGTAAACACTGGACCGAACTCATTCCGCCAGTTGTGGGCCTGCCGGACGTCTTTTCCCGCAAAGAGCAAGAACTGTGGACCGCTCACCACACCTTCAGCATTGCGGGCGTTGGCGGTAAACGTGGCGATGTAACTCGCCTCGTGCGTAAATGTCACCCATTTGTTGAGACGGTAGGTGAGCGAAGCGGTGTCGAGGTCAGTGCGCCCCAAACGATTCCCTCGGGCAAAAGTGCCGAAGGACGCAACGTCGGAGTACTTTGCACGATCGGTACCATATTGCAGATGCAGCACCCATCCGGAATTGGGGCCCTCCGGATTGGCGTGGAAGAGACGGGAGAGCGGGAAACTCAACTCCGCGAATCCACCGGATCCGCCAATGGGTTGCAGATTGGCAGGTTGGACAGCACTCGTGGTGGGACAGTCAACCGTCGAAGCCAGCACCGGGTCCTTAACTCCCCCGGCGCAGCCGAACAAGATGCTGCGTCCGCTGTAGGAAATGCCGGTCAGGACATTTCCTGGATCTGCCAAGCCCGGGGTGACCAGGTTGGAAAAGACATCGTTGAGCTGGCCGCCGAAGAAGAACCGCATGTCGTCTCCGCGGTAGTACTTGGCGACAAAAGTTACCCAGGGTGTGGGCAATTGAACTTCAGCGGTCCAGATGTTTTGCGGGTTGCCGACCTGGATGCCCTTGGGGAAGAATGTACTCAGCGCGCATCCTTTTACTGTGTCCGTGCAATCCGAGCCGATTATGTTGATTGGGCTGAAGCCAATATTCTGACTGTTAACGTTGGTGAAGATTGAGACTGTGCAGGGAAGAACACTGCAAGTCACACTGGTTGGGAGCTGTGCCGCATGGGGAATGATCTCATTCATCCGGGCATGGTGGCCGCTAAAGACGATCTGAGCCGGGGCCACACCCTTCTGGTGGAAGAGCGGGTACTGGAAGACCACGCGAGCCTCCACGCCGGGCTGATTGGACTCGGCTCCGGCGCGGTCACCGAAGCGCAAGCGCTGGTCCACGGTGAGTGCGGAGGAACCTGCAGTCGGCATCACGATCGCGAACTCAGGCTGAACCTTGAAGTCACCGGAATGAAATTGCACGCCCGTTTTGAACATCGGCATGCGCTCATAGAGAGAGCCCATGCCAACGCCCAAGCCGGTGGTCTCGAACAGGCTGGGGAGAGTGGATGAGCCGAGTAGTGACCAATCCTCGCCGAACTCTGCGAACCAGGGAAGGCCGCCAATTTTATGGTCGAGGCGCACCCAGGCCAGGCGAAGCGAGAACTGGGAACGGGCGCTACCACTGATGTTGCGGTTGTTGGCGTCGGTATAGTCGCCTTCAAAGTCGCCTTCGACTCGTCCGGTGATGGTGAAATCCGAGTTCTTGGGAACCCATTCCGTCTGGGCGCCGATGCGGAATTGGCGGGCCTTAATATGGACCTGCGGGTCGGAGGTGGGACCAGTATCGGCGAGCAGGAGCGGGAGAGGCCAGTCCTGGCTGCCAAAAGTAGGCCCGCCACTGGAGGCCGTGTCAGAAACAGCGCTGGATTTATAGAATCCATAAATCTTCATATTGGCGCCGCTGCCCAGCTTAAGATCGGGAATCATCCCGCCCTGCTTGGCAAAGTCAATCGGCATAACCCGCAACGGGGCTACCGCCGGGATCACCGCCGGTTCCGCAGGCTTCTTTTCCGGCACGACCTGCGACGAGGACTGCGAGATGCCCATCGGAAGAATCGGTGACGTCGAAGCCACCAGGTTTGAATCCACTTGCGCCGATGCCGACGGCGTTGCCAGTGCTTCGTAATCCGACGCGCTCAAGATTCCCTTCTGCCGCAAAAGGGCGAGCAACTTCGCTCTCTGTTCCGCAGGAGTGCCAACCAGAGACTTTGCTTCATCGCCGTTGAGCACTCCTTTGGCCACCAGTAACTGCAGCAGTGGGTCGGCCGCTGCCGCCGTGTTGGTTGGTGCCCCCGCGGCGGGCACGGGTTCGGCGAATGCCGCTGTGGAAATCAACAGACTGAAGATCATCAAACTGCCGAGAATCGTGCTTCGTACTCGCATCCGTTCCTCCTGTGATGCCGTGCTTGATTGCATCTCCCGGCCTACAACGGGGCTCCGTTAACGCGACTGGGCGATGCGCGCAGATTTTGTCCGGTTCCAAACTTCCTGACAGTGACCGCCGTCACATATCTTCGTGATAAGGTCACCCATCTCTCTGGTACCTAGAAGAAAAGCCCTTTTCCCGCCACATCTCTTTCCGTGTGATAGATGTCACAACTCCGTGTGATCCACGTCGCCACCCCCCTTGCTTTTATCGGTCATAGTGAAGGGCGACGGCGGGGTTGCTCTGCCGCGCCTGAGTTTCGATAAACGGGTTCGATGAACGTGGGGTCGCTTTTCCAACCGTGCTGCGAATTCAGCAGCCGCTGTCCCGAACAAAGAGGAGATTCATGAAGCGCAAATTCAAGACCATGGACGGCAACGAGGCGGTCGCGAGCGTCGCCTATCGTGTCAACGAAGTCATCGCCATTTATCCCATCACGCCTTCATCCAACATGGGAGAGTGGGCCGATCAGTGGGCCTCCGAAGGCCGCCTCAACATCTGGGGCACCGTCCCGCAGGTCACGGAAATGCAAAGCGAAGGCGGAGCCGCCGGCGCAATCCACGGCGCGCTCCAGACTGGAGCCCTGGCGACCACCTTCACCGCCTCCCAGGGCTTGCTGCTCATGATCCCCAACATGAATAAGATCGCTGGCGAACTCACACCCACCGCGTTTCACGTCTCCGCCCGCACCATCGCGACGCACGCGCTCTCGATCTTCGGCGACCACAGCGACGTGATGTTCTGCCGCACCACCGGCTACGCGCTGCTCTCTTCAAACTCGGTTCAGGAGGCCATGGACCTCGCGCTCATCGCCCACTCCGCGACTCTGGAAACCCGCATCCCCTTCCTCCACTTCTTCGACGGCTTCCGCACCTCGCACGAAGTCAACAAAATCGAGGTCCTCAACGACGACGATCTCCGCGCCATGATCAACATGGATCGCGTCTTTGAGCATCGCCAGCGCGCGCTCTCGCCCGAGCATCCCGTCCTCCGCGGCACCGCCCAGAACCCGGACGTCTTTTTCCAGATGCGCGAGACCATCAATCCCATCTACGACGCTGCACCCGAAAAAGTGCAGGCGGTCATGGACAAGTTCGCTCAGATCGTCGGCCGCCCCTATCATCTCTTTGATTACGTCGGCGCCCCCGATGCCGAGCGTGTCATCGTCATGATGGGTTCCGGCGCTGAGGCCGCTCATGAAACCGTCGAAGCTCTCACCGCCCGCGGGGAAAAAGTCGGCCTCCTCAAAGTCCGCCTCTATCGCCCCTTCTCGGTGAAGCATTTCGTGGATGCGCTGCCCACTACGGTAAAGCAGATCGCCGTCCTCGACCGCACGAAGGAAGCCGGAGCGGCCGGCGAGCCGCTCTACCTCGACATCGTCAATGCGTTGCACGAATCCAAGCGTTCCGCAGAGGTCGTCGGCGGCCGCTACGGCCTCTCTTCGAAAGAATTCACACCCGCCATGGTCAAGGCGGTCTATGACAACCTCACCAAACCCGAACCCAAAACCCATTTCACCGTCGGCATCAACGACGATCTGGGCCACACCAGTCTCGACTACGATCCCTCATTCTCGACCGAGCCCGACAGCGTGATTCGCGCCCTGTTTTACGGACTCGGCGCCGACGGCACTGTGGGCGCGAACAAGAACTCCATCAAAATCATCGGCGAGAACACGCCCAACTACTCCCAGGGTTACTTCGTTTACGATTCAAAAAAATCGGGCGCCGTCACTGTCTCCCATCTCCGCTTCGGACCGAGCCCCATTCGCTCCACTTATCTCGTCTACAAAGCAAACTTCGTCGCCTGCCACCAGTGGATATTCCTCGAGCGCTACGACATGCTCAGCACGCTTGTGGATGGCGGCACATTTTTGCTCAACAGCCCCTTCGGAACCGATGAAACCTGGGACAAACTTCCCCGTACTGTCCAAGAGCAGCTCATCGCCAAGAAAGCGCGCCTCTTCGTCATCGACGCCTACAGCGTCGCGCGCGACACCGGCATGGGCAGCCGCATGAACACGATCCTGCAGGTCTGCTTCTTCGCCATCTCCAAAGTTCTTCCCGGCGACGAAGCCATCGAAGCCATTCGCAAATCCATTCGCGACACGTACGGCCGAAAAGGTGAAGACATCGTCCAGAAAAACATGAAGGCAGTGGATGAAACCCTCGCCCACCTGCACGAGGTCAAAATCCCCAGCCAGGTCACGAGCACGCTCGAACTTGCCGAGCCCTTTTCCGCCAACGCGCCCGACTTTGAAAGAAATGTTCTCGGCACGATCTACGAGAACCGCGGCGACGAGCTCCCCGTGAGCGCTTTCCCCGTCGACGGCACCTTCCCCACCGGAACCTCCAAGTGGGAAAAACGCAATCTCGCTCTCGAACTTCCCGTCTGGGATACCAACATCTGCATCCAGTGCGGCAAATGCGCCATGGTTTGCCCGCACTCCGTGATCCGCATCAAGGTGTACGACTCGAAGCAGCTCGAAGGCGCTCCCGCCACCTTCAAGTCCACCGCGGCCCGCGACAAAGAGTGGACCGGCCTCAAATATTCTATTCAGGTTGCGCCCGAAGACTGCACCGGCTGCGCCATCTGCGTCGACGTCTGCCCTGTCAAGAACAAGCAGGAAACACGTCTCAAGGCTCTCAACATGGCGCCGCAACCGCCGCTCCGCGTTCCCGAACGCGACAACTGGGACTTCTTCCTCAAGATCCCCGAACTTGATCGCCGCACCATCAAGATTTCAACCATCCGCCAGCAGCAGGTTCAGGAGCCGCTGTTCGAGTTCTCCGGCGCCTGCTCCGGGTGCGGCGAAACACCGTACCTCAAACTTCTCTCCCAGCTCTTCGGAGATCGCGCTCTCATCGCCAATGCCACCGGCTGCTCTTCCATCTATGGCGGAAACTTGCCGACCACCCCATGGGCCAAAAACGCCGAGGGCCGCGGTCCCGCCTGGTCGAACTCACTGTTTGAAGACAACGCCGAGTTCGGTCTCGGCTTCCGTCTCTCCATCGACAAGCAAACCGAGTTCGCCCGCGAACTTGTTAAGCGCTCGAACGGCCACCTCGGCGACGAACTGATTAACGCCCTCCTCAACTCACCGCAGAAAGATGAATCCGACATCTACGACCAGCGCATCCGCGTTGTCGAATTGAAAGACAAACTGAAAAACGTCAATACGCCCGACGCAAAACAGCTGCTCATGCTCGCCGACATGCTGGTCAAAAAGAGTGTCTGGATCGTCGGTGGCGACGGCTGGGCTTATGACATCGGCTATGGCGGCCTGGATCACGTCATCGCCAGCGGCAAAAACGTCAACCTGCTCGTGCTCGACACCGAGGTCTACTCCAACACCGGCGGGCAGCAATCCAAGGCCACGCCGCGCGCCGCAGTCGCCAAGTTCGCCGCCGGCGGCAAACCCGGAGGCAAAAAAGATCTCGGCATGATGGCCATGAGCTACGGCAACGTCTATGTCGCCAGCGTCGCCATGGGCGCCAAAGACGAGCACACCCTCAAGTCCTTCCTCGAAGCCGAAGCCTACGACGGCCCCAGCCTCATCATTGCCTACGCCCATTGCATCGCCCATGGCATCGACATGACCACCGGCATGCAGGACCAGAAAGCAGCGGTCGATTCCGGCCAGTGGCTTCTCTATCGCTTCAATCCGGATCGCATTGTCGCCGGAGAGAATCCCTTAACGCTCGACTCGCGCTCCCCCACGCGCAAAGTACAAGACTTTATGCAGATGGAAACGCGTTTCAAGATGCTCACGAAGAGCAAGCCCGAAGACGCCAAGCGCCTCTGGGCCGAAGCTCAGCACGACGCCGAAGTGCGCTACAAGTTCTACGAGTACCTGGCATCGCGCAAAACCACGCCGACGCCAACGCCGGTGGGTTCTTAGTTTTGAGCTGCGAGCTACGATCTGCGAGCGACGACCCGGACCCAGCCCCGGAGGGGCGATCCAGCTTAGCCCCGCGCTTCAGCGCGGTGTCAAGCGTACACAGTGATTCAAGTCCCGGAGGGACGACCTAGGTTTCTCAGAGGAGAACGACAATGCTCGACCTGACTACCCGCTATCTCGGCCTTAACCTTCGCACTCCGCTGGTTGCCTCGGCCTCGCCCCTCTCCCAGGAGATCGCGAGCATCCGCCAACTCGAAGATGCCGGCGCCTCCGCCGTTGTTCTCTACTCGCTCTTCGAGGAGCAACTCCGCCAGGAGAGCCTCGAACTCGATTTCTATCTCAACGAAGGCACCGAGAGTTTTGCCGAAAGCCTCAGCTACTTTCCCGAATCCTCCGAATATAACCTCGGCCCCGACGAATATCTCGAACATATCCGCAAGGCCAAAGCAGCCGTCAACGTCCCCATCATCGCCAGTCTCAACGGCAGCTCCGTCGGCGGCTGGATTCAATACGCCACTCAGATCGAGGAAGCCGGAGCCGACGCCCTCGAGTGCAACGTCTATTGGATCGTCGCCGATCCCAACACCACCTCCGCCGAAGTCGAGCAGCATTACATCGACATTCTCGAAGCCGTCAAAACCGCCGTCCACATCCCGGTTGCCATCAAGCTCAGTCCGTTCTTCAGCAACTTCGCCAACATGGCAAAGCGCCTTGATGCCGCCGGCGCCGACGCCCTGGTCCTGTTCAACCGCTTCTATCAGCCCGATATCGATCTCGACACGCTCGAACTGACTCCTCGCGTTTTGTTGAGCACGCCCCAGGCCATGCGCCTGCCCCTCACCTGGATCGGCATCCTCCACGGCAAAGTCAAAGCGAACCTCGCGGCGACCAGCGGCATTCACGGAGCCGAAGACGTCATCAAGTTGCTCATGGTCGGCGCCGACGTCACCATGCTCTGCTCCACCCTGCTGCGCAATGGCATCAATCACCTCCGCTCCATCGAGCAAGGCATTCGCCAATGGATGGAATCCCACGAATACGATTCAGTCAAGCAGATGAAGGGCAGTATGAGCCAGCTTCGCTGCTCTGATCCCTCAGCCTTCGAGCGCGCCCAATACATGCGCGCCGTGAAAGGCATCGAGCACGTCACGCTGACTTCACGCTAGAAACTTAGGCAGCGCTTTGCACTGAAGTTGTCACGTTAGATTAGAAGCCTCGAAACCCGCGAGCAATGCCGCGTTCCGAAGTCTGTCATCGGCCGTAAGGAAGGTTCGTCCATTCGGAGCCCCCTCGCTCCACTCGATCGCCGCCGCCAACTGCAGTGAATCCGCCGCCCGCAAGTCGTAGCGCTCCACCAGTTGGGTCGCCAATGCGCGAAGTGCATCCGAAGGCTGGATTACCGACCAGGAGTGCGATAACACTTGTGCAAGCTTTCGCGCCTTCGCGTAATCGCTTGGATTAATCTGGTGAATCCGGACAAGGCGTGCGAGCGCGCTCGCAATTTCCACCGGCGTAGTCCACCAAATGACGATATCTTGTGCCGCATACAGAGCGGTGGCCCGCACTGTTGCTCTCTGCCGCACGCACAAAGGAACCAGTGCGCTGGTATCCCAAAACGCGGCAATTCGCCTTATCGGCCGTCCCGCTCTTCCCGCCATACCCGCTCCATGACTTCGTCAGAAACGTTTCCCGGCGGATTTGGCCATGCCCCCGTCGCCCGCCGCTTCTTCGTTGGCGGCATAAGTACCCCGCGGGCAACCAGCCTTTTCTCCTGTTCTGACAGATCCTCCAGTCGGACGGGTACGATGCGCGCCACCGGATTGTTCCGATCGCAGACCAGCACCTCCTCCCCATCCCGCACGAACTGGATATGGGAGCTAAGCCGCGCCTTCAAGTCGCCGATATTAACGGTTCTCATATTTGCATTATAGACAACATGACTAACTTAGTCATGTCGCAATAAACTCGCCCACCGTCCCACGCTGCAAAAGATACGCTCCCGGCCCCTGCTGTCCGCGCACCGACCGGCAAAACTCCGCTACAAAGAATCCCGCCTTCAAACTCTCGCGGAACGCCCAGCGCGTCGCCTCCCGCCACTCCCGCGCCAGCCCCATATCCGCACGCTCCACCGCCAGAATGTCTCCCGGAATCTCGATACTCACGCGCTCTCGTCCCAGCGCCTCCCCCAACTCCGCCCGCACCGGCTTCCCTTTTCCGTCAAACCGCACCAGCGGAGCCAGCAAGCGCAACGCATCCAGCGTTTCCGTGCGGCTACTCTTGCCTGCAATCCAGTCCCGCACACGGCGCGAATCCAGCGGCCATCGGACCCACAACCGGTCGGTCCCGTTCCGATGAAGGACGCTCGAAGTTTCCGGCCCGTAAAAGTCCACTTTATAGGTTTCAGAAACTACGCCCAGCTTGGCAAAATTGAAATGCGCATTGCGGCTCTGCAGTGGATCGAAGGTCCACGTCATCTCATGGACGCCCATCGCCAGCGCCCGCTCCCGTTGCGCCTGCTTCAGCCGCGTGCCCAGATCGAGATGCCGGTACGCATCGAGGACGGCCAGCATGTGCGAATGGATTATCGTCACGCCATGCTCGCGTCCCAGAAATCCGAACGCGAACCCTACCAGCTTCTCTTTGTCAGACCTTTCCCGGCCCTGTTTTTCCTTGTCGAATGCGCCCACGAAGATGTTGCCGGCCGCCTTCAGCGCAATCGCCAGCGTCAGCGGGATCGCGTCGTCATCGGCCATCTCCCACACTTCTTTCTCCACGGCCTTGAGTTGATTGAGTTCGTCAATCGTGCGGAGGTCACGAATCGTAATCTGTTGCACAGGCGCAGTCATTGCGGGCTTTCTTACAGTACCCGTTGTATCTTTGTCAACATCGGAGAAGACGAACACACCGGGGAAGCGTAGCGGCCGGCAATCCGGCAGGTGTCGGGCAGGCGCCTCGCCGCCGATACGGGGCAAGCCCCGTCTCTACGGATGACTACTTCTTCCCCGCCGGATAATTCACCCGCAGCCCTACCCGAAACAGAATCGGTGGCCCCAGGCTGACCACCGGCGTGCGCGCAACCTGATAGCGCTGGTCGAACAGGTTCTCGGCCGCAGCAAAAATTTCCAGATGCCGCGTCAGAGAGCGCCCCACCTGAAGGTCCATCGTATAAAACCTGTCGAGCGGAAACAGATTCTGGTCGTCATCGAATTGCCGGCTCACAAAGCGGCCGTCCACGCTCAATAGAAACCGCGTAGGATTCCAGTAGCGCGCCTCCCAGGTGAACACATTGCGCGGCACCTGCGGCACGTCATTCCCTACCAGATCAACTCCGCCCGGATTGCCCGGATAGCTCACCACCGTCGCCGCCGTGTACGCATATCCTGCCGTGACCTGGATGTCGCGGTTCACATGTACCACTCCATCGAGTTCCATGCCCCGCGAACGCGTTCGCCCCAGATTTTCTTTTTTGGCAGTGGTCAGCGACGGAGTCGTCGTAATCGTCACGTTCTCGACCGGGTCCACGATGTCGCTCCAGAAAAAAGTCCCCCGCAGATCGACTTTGCGATCCCAACCCGTTACGTTCACTCCCGCCTCCGCTCCCGTCAGGCGCTCGGCATTGAGTAGGGGGTTGTTGAACGTCTTGACATTCCCGACGCGAAACGTGCGGTACAACTCATTCAGCGTCGGCGCCCGAAAAGCCCGATAGACCGATCCCGTCACCGACACGTGTTCATTCACGGAACGCAACACCGATAGCCGCGGGCTGAACGCCACGTCGCCGCGGCTCGCATAGTAAGTCACAGCCGGAGGCCCGGAAACGGGAACCATGATCACGCGGCCGTCAAAGTTGCTCCAGTCGTCTACGCGTGCGCCAAGGATCACAGTCCATTTCGGCCGGTGAAAAATATCTTCCCCGAACCACCCCAAAGTGCGTTGCCGCCCCGCGCCCGTCTGGCTCTTGTTTGGTCCGGATAGCAGAAGATCCTGGCTCGCTCCCATCACCTCGCTCAGGTCCATGCCGCCGATCAACGTCTGACTTTTGCCAAGCAAATGGGTCCACTGCGCTCCCCCGCCCACAGCCTGTTCCGGAACATGCTGAATGTCGGTCAGCGTCTCGGTGTCGCGGTTGCTTTTCACGCTTTGCACCGAGGAATATTTCTGGTTGTAGCTCTCCACCTGTCCATAAATGCGCACGGTCAATGAGTCATTGCCAAATTGTTTGTCGATGCCGGCCGCGCCCTCGCCAATCTTCGTGTCATTGGTCTGAATCGGTGTGCCGTTGTTTCGGGAATCGGTATAGTAATTTCCGCGCCCGAAGATTTTTCCGTTCCCGCCGAGTTCGTGCCCGATACGCGCATAGACTGTCGCGTCCTTGGAATTCGCCGGCGTGTCCACACTGCCGCGCAACGAATCTGGCACCAGGATGAACCCGTCGGTGCGAAACATTTCTGTAGCCATTGAGTAGTCCCACCGGCCCACGCGACTTCCCGTCCAGAAGGAAAGATCGGGCGTGCGCTCGTTTCCGTAGGAAGTCTCCAGCGTAAACGCCGGAGCCTCCGGCTGCCGCATCAGGAATTGCACCACTCCGCCCATCGCGTCGCTGCCATAAAGGTTCGAGGCGCCGCCGCGAACCACCTCCACCGTTGAGATCGCAACTCTGGGCAGGCGGTCCCAATCCACCCAGCCGCCGAACGGATCGACCAGTGAAATTCCGTCGGCCAGCACCAGCGCACGGCTGGCCGCGGTTCCTCCCAGCCCGCGCAACGAAACGCCCTGCGACGATGGGTTCGCCGTGCGGCTTCCCGAACGTCGAAATAGCGAGAAGCCTGGCACCTCGCGCAGCACGTCGTCTACTCGCAAGGAGGGAGCCGCCGTCACATCGACCGTCGAAAGCAGTACGGTACTTCCGGGCGTATCCGACAGCCGCACCTCTGTGCGCGCCGCAGACACGACGACTTGCTCATTCACCCTAGAAGGCTCGAGCACGATCTCCAGATGAAACGCGCGATTCCCTTCCCCGCTCTTCCCTTCTCCGCCCCACGCCTTGCGCGCCTCGATGAATCCGTCCGTCGTAACGATAATCGTCCCGCTTCGCTGCGGAACATCGGCAAACGAGAATCGCCCCCGGTCGTCGGTTTTGGTCGCCGCTCGGAACGTCCCACTCTCCAGGTGAACTGCAGCGCCCCGAATCACCGCTCCGGATGAATCGCGCACTACCCCATCGACAATCATGGTCGGCCCGCTGACTGTCTGAGCAAAGCAATTCCCAGCCGCAGAATAAGTCGCGGTCAAAACAAGCAGCCACACAGGAAAAGAAAGTCGGTATCGACGTTTAGTCATCAGTTTTGGCGAAGCGCCCCGTTTCCGGGTACTTCCCGCAAACATAGCAGAGTTACCTGGTGCCTCTCAGTGAGCGTCGGATGACTTTGGTCATGACGATGACCGCCCTGTGGCATACTGTGCCGAGCGCTGTCCACAATAAGGATCGTCCATGACCCTAGACGACTTCCGCCGCATTGCCCTCAGCTTCGAAGGTGCTGAAGAGAGTTCGCACATGGGCGCGCCCGACTTCCGCGTCGATGGCCGGATCTTCGCCACGCTCGCTTCGGCCAAGCAGGGCTATGGAAACTTGATGATTAATCCCGAGCAGCAAGCGGCGTTCGTTGAGGAAATGCCCGAGGTCTTCCTTCCCATCCACGGCGGATGGGGGCGGATGGGTGTGACTCATATTCGTCTCGCGGCTGCGACGGAAGACGTCTTAACTGGCGCTCTGCACACCGCATGGAAGCTGCGCGTCGAGAAGAATGCAAAATCGCGCCCCAAGCGTCGCTCCAACAAACCCGCGCTCTCCGCAGAGCGAAAAGTGGCCAAGCCTCGTCGGAAGACGCCGTCCACGCCCGGCCGCAGGAAACCGTGACGCTTGGGCGGCCGAAGATCAGTGAAAATCAAGGGTGCCACTGGTTGTAGCGCCGGCATCCTGCCGGCTGTCCCGAGGGCGTCTCGCCCTCGGCGCGGCGGGCGAGAGCCTGTCCTGAGAGGCTGTGACTTTTTTAATTTCTCTCGATAAGCGATAGTGAAAGAAAAAGACTTAAGTGTCCCTAAAATGGCCGAAAGTCAATA
>ODAK010005702.1_pt1 | contig 12611 bp, 8 predicted proteins | sample 1539591 | NCBI WGS metagenome assembly ODAK01 (sample SAMEA3539303, study PRJEB22396) | soil metagenome | biome: tundra; feature: field; material: soil | place: USA | collected 2010-05 | depth 0.15 m | reverse complement strand
AGATGGATGCGATCAACATCATTCGGGCCGAATTCCATGCGGAATGGAATTATACGATCAAGCCAAACAATCGCTCAGATAGAGCGGTTGATTCCTGACGGGTCCTTAGCAACCTGTCCAGTTTTCGGGGTCCACCTCATGTTGCCAAACACAGGCTCGGAACAGCTTGGCCGTTAGGACGTGCGCGGGGTTCCAGCCCCGCCCGCCATCCTCACCTTATCTGATTTCACAGCGACTTGTCGTGTGATCTTTCGATCCACAACGGCGCCCACCACTTTCTTTTTGGCCGGTCGCGGCTCGGGAGGCGTCTTCAGCGCTCTCCGGATCGTCGCTTCGAACCGCTCTTGCTTCTCTTGTGGTGTGAAGTCATCGTCTGACTGAGAGTCGCTAACGGGGGGCGTGCCTGATTTGCCATTGGCTGATGCTGGTCTTTCTGGGTTGGAGCGGCAGGATTCGAACCTGCGTATCCAGATTGAGAGTCTGGCATCCTACCACTAGACGACGCGGCGGCACTTTGAACCCCCCCCACGGAAATTGGTCAAGAACACGGCGGGCAGCAAATGGCTGAAGACAAGAAATTTCTCCCTATGAGCGACCCTCGAAACAGGCATTTTCGGGTAGTTTTCAATTATACCCCAGGAACAACCCCTCAGCAGGGTCCGGTGATTTTGCAGACCGATCAGGCGGACAATCTTCCAGCCTTCGATTTCTCGGGGTCTGCGATCAGATTATTGCCGGACGCGCCAGCCACTCGCCTGTTCGACGTTGGCCAATGCATTTATTGCGGGGCAACCAAATATGACCCGTTGAGCGATGCTCCCTTAAGCGAAGAGCACGTTGTTCCGGAAGCGCTAGGAGCCCGATTGATCCTCGGCAGAGCCAGTTGCAAGGATTGCCAGGAGCGCATAACGATTTTCGAGGGGAATATTTTGGGTTCTCTTCTTAGACCCGCGCGGCGGCAGTTGAACATGCGGGGAAAGAAGAGGCGACGTGGTGTCGAGGAATATCCTATCTACGTGTTTGAAGAAAGCACATCTACTTCTGGCGAATACGTCAAGATGTCGCTAGCAGATCATCCAAGCATAATGATGCTTCCAGTAATGGAACCGCCGGGTTTATATCATAACCCACCGAAGAGCACCTCTAATATTGTTAGCGCCTTTTGCATGGTACTTAATGATTACTCCAAGGCTCTATCGAAGGGGTTTCGATCATTTTCTCCATGTGTGTTGGATACTGTGTATTTTTGTCAATTTCTTGCGAAAATCTGCCACGGATTAGCCGTCGCGGCATACGGCTTAGATGGGTTCGTGCCGCTCTTAACCGAGTACATCCGGGCTGATTTCCGAACCGAGCTATGGACAGACCGACATCGGTTTATCGGGGGAGACCCGAGAAAATTGGCGTCCACCAGAGATGTATTACATATCGCCGAACCGATCCTGTCTGTTTTTCCGGATCGCTCGGACAAGAGATCGTATTTGCTAATGCGGCTGCGCCTTTTCGCGTCTTATGGGGCGCCTCTTTATGATGTAGTCGTAGGTTATTTCACGCCAGAGCAGATCGCAAAAGTTCAGGTCTTAGACACAACTCTCTTATACACGCCCGATAAAACTCTCGCTCCGTCTCCGTTAGACGGGGCCACGGCCCGTCCTCTTCCGTCGGGTCCAACCGATCCATCGTCTAGGGGAGATGCTGCGCCAACCGGTCTATAGCCGAAGCTGCGGCATCAGGAATATGTTCAATGCCTGACGCCTCTGGTTCGCACACACCCGCAGGACTATTTGAGTAAACCATCTCCCAATTCCTTCTGACGCGGGACGGTGGAAGGAATAGTGCCTCCGCTCCGAGCGAGTTTACCTACTGGAATCCTTTAGTAAACCATGAAACCGCGCCGGCCTGTCGCCTAAAACACAACATATTGAGCTTGTGGTGTAAAGTGCATAATTAGGAATTATAGCCTAATCCGATGGTGGCTTCCAGAGATCCGCCGTCACGGTTGTGGGTCAGGTTGAATTTCCCCAATCGACCCGAGGCGGAGGTAACCGGATCGCCTGGCCTGAACCGCCGCATTCGACCCATTGCAGACATCCAGACTGATCCACGACCCCTCTCACCGCGGCCACGCCCTGATCGCCAAAAACCCACCGTCGATCGGCAGCATCACGCCGGTCACCCAGCGTGCCTCATCGCTCGCCAGATAGACGGCGGCCCAGGCGACGTCCCAGCCGGTGCCTTCGGTTCGCAGGGGGACGGCGAGGCGGCGCCGCTCGCGGCCGGCCTCGCCCAGATGCGCCACCATCGGTGTCGCGACGGTACCGACGATCAGGCAGTTGGCGCGGATCCCCTCGGCGGCGAAATCGGCCGCCAGGGACAGCGTCATCCCCTGTAGCCCAGCCTTCGTCGCGACATAGGCGACCGCGCCCGTCGACCCCCGCAACCCAATCGCGCCCGCCGTCGACGATACGTTGATGATCGAGCCGCCGCCGCCCGCGCGCATTCGCGGAATGCAGGCCCGGCAGCACAACAAGGCCGCGGTCAGATTGGTCTCGAACACTTGATTCCATGCGTCCAGGTCCACCGTCTCCGCCGTGCCTGGACTGCCGATTCCGACATTGTTGTGCAGGATATCGACCCGGCCGTAACGCTCGACCGCGAACGCCGCCATCGCTTCCGCCGCGTCAGGCCGGGTGACATCCGCCGCGAACGCCGCCGCATCACCGCCCTCGGACCGGATTTGCGCTTCCAGCGCCTGGGCCCGCCCCAGGTCACGGTTGACCAGAACGACCTTGGCAGCCTCGCGGGCGAACAGAATGGCGGTGGCGGCGCCGTTGCCGACGCCCTCGCCACGCGACGCCGCGCCGGTGACGATGGCGACCTTATTGCTCAGGCGTCCCATGGTGTGACCTCTCCGGAACCCGGTTCATTACTACGTTGTTCTGATCAGCCGCGGTCGTTCGCCCGCCGCATTGCTCGATCGCGTCGATCGCGGCCGCGCCGTCGATCACATCGGCGTAGCGCCGCTCCACATCCTTCAGGTTTCGCGCATGCGCGATCGCATCATGATCGCCGACGCAGTCACGCGGCACCATGACCCGGAAGCGCAACGAGAACGCGTCGATCACGCTCGCCCGAATGCAGCCGGTGACGATGACGGTATCCACCCGCTCCTTCGTCAGGATCGCCGCCGCCGGGGTGGCGAAGAAGATCGAAGGCGCGGACTTAATCAGCAACACATCCGGACCCACCGCGGCGATGCGTGGATCGAGTTCCACCGCGGGCGTGCCGCGCAGCAGATCGAGCACCGGCCCCACCTTCCAATGCGGCGCGGCGCGCGGGCTGTCGTAGCCATTGACGCAGGCGATCACCGGCAGTCCGGCGCGCTTCGCCGCCTGTATCACCGGGACGGTATTGAGCCCCGCCTGATCCACCATCGGCGCGCCGCCCATCGGGAACGCCGGATCAGTGAAGCCGCGCTGGAAATCCACCACCACGACGCCGATCTTCGCGCCGAACCCGAGTGTCCGACTGCCATAGCCACGTTCCGCGTAAATGTCCGGCATGCGTGAGTCTCCGTTCGATAGTGTTTTGCTTCGCCTCCCACAACGATCGGCCGCGTCGCGCCAACTGGCGAGGGACGATGCCAGTTCGGATCATCTGGCCAGGTGTCGTGACGCACCAACCCTTGCCTGTCGCCGGGGCGAAAGGAATCAAACCGGGATACCAACGTTCCCGAACCGTGCCACGGCCGCGAGCAAAAGTTTGCCACGGCGGAAGCACGAGGTGCACGGAGCAGCAGTGGCACAAACGCAACGACCATCGCATTCGACGCCAGCGGCGTCCGGGCGATCATGCCCGGCCTCGATCACCGTGGCCAAATGGGTTCACATATGCTTCGCGCGAAGCGCAATTCAATCCTGCTCCGTGGCCCTCCGTGCACCTCGTGCTTCCTCCGTGGTAAATGCTGCCTTGCCTACCGGCGATGGAACGCGCCTGGTCGGGCATTCGAGCCCACCGCCCGACAATCGATAAATGCGCGGCATTCAGTCCGGAACAATTCCTCCACGGTCCGCTACCATTCCGGCCCCAAATCAATCCCCGGTGCCCTTGGGCAGCTTCTTCTCCACGATGGCCGCGTACAACGCCGCGCCAAACGGAATCGCCTCATCGTTGAAGTCATATCGGTGATTGTGCACCCCCGCCGTGGCGCCATTGCCGATCGAGATATGCGCGCCAGGCACCCGCTCCATCATGAAGGCGAAATCTTCCGAACCCATGACCGGCGGCGCATCGCGATCGACATTCGCCTCGCCCACCAGCGCGACGGCAGCGTCGCCATAAGCGATCGCCTCGGCGGCGTTGTTCACCACCGGCGAGGCGATCGTCCGGAACGACACCTCCGCCGTGGCGCCGAACCCGCCGGCGATGCTGGTGGCGAGCCGTTCCATGTTGTGTTCGATCATCGCCAGCACGTCGGATTTCATGGTGCGCACGGTGCCGCCCAACGACCCGGTCTCCGGCACCACGTTATAGGCTTCGCCGGCATGGACCCGGGTGATGCTGAGCACCGCGGTGTCGCGCGCCGACACGTTGCGGGACACGATGGACTGCAACGCGGTGGCCAAATGGCAGATCACCAGGGCGGGATCGATGCCCTCCTCGGGGCGGGCGCCATGCGCGCCCTTGCCGGTGACATGAATATCGAACACCGCCGCCGCCGCGTACCGCACCCCGGGACCGATCAAAAATTTACCGACCGGCAATCCTGGTCGGTTATGCATGCCGTAGACGGTGTCGCACGGGAACCGCTCGAACAGCCCATCCTTCAGCATCGCCAGTGCGCCGCCCGCGCCTTCCTCGCCCGGCTGGAAGATGAAGTTCACCGTGCCGTTGAAATCCCGGGTCTCCGCCAGCAGTTTCGCCGCGCCGAGCAGCATGGTCGTGTGCCCGTCATGACCGCACGCGTGCATCAGGCCTTGTGTCTGGCTGGCATGCGGCAGACCGGTCGCCTCCAGGATCGGCAGCGCATCCATGTCGGCGCGCAACCCGACCGAGGCCTGGCCGTTGCCATTGCGCAGTACGCCGACCACACCGGTCTGGCCGACGCCGCGATGCACTTCGATGCCCCATTCCTCCAGCTTGCGCGCGACCAGATCCGCGGTGCGATGTTCGTTCATGCCGATCTCGGGATGGGCGTGGATGTCGCGGCGGATCGCGGTCAGTTCAGCATGCGCGGCATGGGCGCGGTCGAGCGTGGCGTTGGGCATTGTTGGGTGGACTCCTTTTCGTGGCGCCCTTCTTAAACCAACGCACCGCGGAATGGCACCGGCACAAGCGAGCCCAGATTCGCAAACCATGTCGCCGGGAGCCGCACCCGCGCCGGGGGTGCCTCGGCATGACAACGTGACGTTCACCTTTTCATGGCGATCCGCTCCCTCACCGGGAGGTCGGGCAGGGTCGGACACGCTGACACATCGCGCCACGGGCGGTCCGGTTTCGGCGGCCTGGTCAGCATCGCGATAGCGAGATTTGGACAGGCCCGAACAGACCGGCCGATACGGACACCATGCCGATGATCTGTCGCGTCTCTGTCGCGCGCGGCCCGCTTATGTGCCGCGTTGGTCGCACGGCGAACGCCCTCACGCGACACACGCGACAATTCAGGCTCATCGGCGCCACACCAACGCGACAATTCCCCCCGCATGATGAACAATGACCGATATCGCGATGGGTCTCGACCGGGACGAGGCCGCGTCCGTGATGTCCGTGCTGCTCGCGGAACTCACGGCCGGGGTTGGCGTGTTCGACGCGGCCCAACGGCTTCGCACCTCCAGCACCATGCTCGGCACCATACTGGGCTTGCCGGACAGGCTTGCCCGCGCGGATGCGACCCTGGATGACATCCTGGATCACGCCGCGGCGAAGGGTCTGCTGGAGGAGCCAAACGCCACGCAAGCCCTGTTCGCGGAGCCGTCGGGCGGTGTGCTGGCATGGAAAGGCGCCGCCGGCCGGCATCTGGAACTCACGGTACGGCCCCTGCGAGACGGCATGCGGCTCGCGCTGTGGCGGGACATCACCCAGCAGGAGCGCGACCGCGCCGCGTTGAATGAGGAACGCGCCCGCACCCAGCACATGCTGCGTCATGTCACCGACGCGATCGTGCTGATGGATCCCGACGGAGTGATCCTGGAGAACTCCGACCGCTCCGGCCGGCTGGTCGATGTGCCGCCGGAAATCGTGACCCCCGGCCATTCGCACCAGGACATCCCGCGGTATTTTTATCGCCGGGGCGATTACGGGTTCGACACGCCGGAAGAAGACTTCGTTCGCGAACGCCGCGAGACCATTCTGGCCGCCGGCGACCTGACGTTCACCGCGCGGATCCCCAGCGGCACCTGGGTTGAATACAATTTTCGCCCGATGCCGAACCGGAACATGCTGGTGATCATCCGCGACGTCACCGCCCTCAAGACGCGGGAACTTGAGCTGCGGGAGGCGCTGGAACACCAGGCGGCGATCGATGAGGTGCTGCACGCGATCACCCGCTCGGCCTTCGACCTGAACGAGGTGCTGCATCTGATCGCGGGCAAGGTGGCGGAACTCTGCAAAGCCGGCACCGCCGCGCTGTATCGGCGGCAGGATGCCGGCTACCGCTTCGTCGCGGGGTGCGGGCTGGACGCAGCCGAGGAAGCACGCGAACGCGGCCGGGTCATCGCTCCGGGCACCAACACCGCGGTCGGCTCCGCCGCATTGGGGTCGACGCCGTTCCAAAGTGTGCGGGACAGCGTCGCCGGTCCGGTTGCCACTCTGGCCGTGCCGCTGTTGCGGGACGGCAGGGTCATCGCGGTGATCAGCATCGCCCGCGCGACGGCCGAGGCGTTCACCGAACGGCAAATCGACCTGCTGTCGACCTTCGCCGATCAGGCGGCCCTGGCGATCGAAAGTGCCCGCCTGCGTGAGGAGCAGGAGGCCGGCTACCAGGCCCTGCTACGCGAACGGTCCCTGCTGCGGTCGATCATCGACAATGTCTCCGACGGCATCGTGGTCTGCGAGCCCAATCTCGACCTGGTGCTGTTCAACACGGCGAGTTCCACAATTCCCGAATTTCCGGACGAAGAGCGCAGCCGGTTCCGCAATCTCAAGGATACTTACCGCTGGCATTTCGGGCACGGCGGCATGGAACGCACCCACGCGACGATCGAAGAAGACATCGAAGCACGCGCCGCGCCATTCCTGGCCGGCCAGCCGTTCTCTCGCACCAGGCAACGCCCGGAGGGGCGGTGGTTCAAATCGGACTGGAAGCCACTGCCGGATGGTAAGTGGCTGATGATCCATAGCGATGTGACCGACACTCCGCGGCACGAGATGGAGTTGCAGGCGGCTCGCGACGCGCTGGAGCAGGAAGGCGAGCGACTGCGGGCGATTCTGGATAATCTGCCGGACGGGGTCGCGCTGCATGGCGCCGATGGCGAATTGCTGCACATGAACCCGGCCAGCCGGGAATTCAATCGTTTCCCGCCCGAGGTATTCGAACACATCCACGACATGCGCGACGCGATGCGCTGGCAGCTCGAGAACGGCGAGGCGACGCTGACCGAGGCGGAAATCGAAGCCGACCTCGATCGCCGCATGGCGTTGTATTTCAGCACTGGCAGCAACCGGCGCGAGGTGCACCGCTCCGGGCGTTATCTCGACGTGATATGGGTTCCGCTGCCCGACGGCAGACGCCTGATCCTGCACCGCGACATCACCGAACTGCGGGAGCGCGAGATCGAAGTGCGCCAGGCGCACGAGGCGACCGAGCATGCGCACGGCCTGATGCGGGATGTGCTCGACGGCATGCTGGATGGCGTGTCGCTGTATGACGAGCATGGCGAGGTGCTGTTCGCCAACCGGTCGTTCAAGGTCATCAACCGGGTTCCAGAAGACGTCTTCGGACGATTCCGCACGTTGGCGGATGGCGTCCGCTGGCAGCTTGTGCACGGTGAGGTAACCGGCCCGCTCCCGACCATCGAGGAAAACGTCCGGACGGTGATGGAGAACTTCCACGCGCGCGAGCCGCGGCAATGGATGCGGCAAACCAAAGACGGACGCTGGGTCGACGTTCCTTGGCTGCCGCTGCCGAGCCGCCGCATGCTGGCGCTGCATCGCGACATCACCGCGCTGAAGCAACAGGAACAGGCCGTCGCCGAGGCGCGCGCGCTGATGGAAACCGTGCTCAACAACATGACGACGGCGTCATGCTGTATGACCGCGACGCGACCTGCGTGTACGCCAACAAGTCGTTCTATCGCGTGCGGGAATCCACACCTGAGCGCATCGCGCGGCTGAAGACGTTCCCCAATATGATGGATGCGCTGCTGGAGCGCGGCTCGATCACCGACGAATTCCGGCTCGCCGCGCTGGAGCGGTTCCGCCGCGCCGACGGCACGCCGAAGCTGCGGCAATCCGGCGACGGACGCTGGTCGGAGGGCGCGTTCCACCGCCTGTCGGATGGCGGCACTTTGGGCATATTCCGCGACGTCACCGAGTTCATGCGCAACGAACTGGCGCTGAAGGAAGCCCGCGCCAACGCCGAGCGGCAACACGAGACCGTCCGCGCCATGTTCGACAACATGACCGACGGGCTGGTGCTCGCGGAGGAAGACGGCAGTTGGACGCTGGTGACCAAGGCGCTGTACCGGACCAATGGCTGGCCCGAGGACGTGCGTTCGAACTCCACCTCGGTGGAGGACGTGCGTGGGTTGCTGGAAAGCGGCTATCTGGAGCGGCGCATGCCGACGATCGAGGAGGATATCGTTCGCATCCGCGCACGCTTCATCGACGCGGACGGCACGCCGATCGATTTCCAGCGCCCGAACGGCAACCGGGTGGAAGTGCGCTGGATCGCGCTGCCGGACAACCGGCGGCTTGGGATGTACCGCGATATCACCGCGCTGAAGCTGCAGGAGGAACGTCTCGCGCTGGAACGCGACGCCGCCGAAACCGCGCGGGCCGAGGCCGAGGCGGCGAACCAGGCCAAGTCCACCTTCCTCGCCGCCATGAGTCACGAGATTCGCACACCGATGAACGGCGTGCCTGGCATGATGGAACTGTTGGAGCGCACCGATCTGTCCACCGAGCAGCAGCGCCATGTCGGCATCATGCGCGACAGCGCCCAGTCGTTACTGAGAATCATCGATGATATTTTGGATTTTTCGAAGATCGAGGCGGGTCGGATGGACCTGGAAACGCTGCCGTTCAGCCTGCACGGGCTGATCGCCGGCACGGTCGATACGTTCACGCCTCAGGCGCGTCAGAAGAGCCTGGCGCTGTTCGCCGATCCACCTGGTTCCGGTCCGGACTGGCTCGACGGCGACCCGACCCGGGTGCGCCAGATCCTGTTCAACCTGATCGGCAACGCGCTGAAATTCACCGAGCGCGGCTTCGTCCGGGTGAGCGCCGTCAGCGTGGCCGAAGGCAACGCCGCGCCCGTGACGCTGACGGTGGAGGACAGCGGCATCGGCATAGACGCGACGCAGCAGGCGCGCCTGTTCCAGCCGTTCTCACAGGCCGACACCTCGACCACGCGCCGCTTTGGCGGCACCGGTCTGGGCTTGTCGATCGTCCGCCGGCTGGCCGAACTGATGGGCGGCACCGCCACCGTCGAAAGCACGCAAGGCCGCGGCAGCCGCTTCATCGTGACCTTGCGCTTTGGCCTCGCCGCCGCTTCGGCGCCCGAACCGGTCGCCGTCGCGGCGCCGCGGATCGCGCCAGGCACCGACCGGCCGCGGCTGCTGGTGGCCGGCGACCACCCGGTCAACCGCGAGGTCATCCAGCAGCAGCTTGGGATTTTGGGTTTGTCGGCCGATCTGGCGGCCGATGGGTAGGAGGCGCTGACGCTGTGGCGGCGCGACCGGCACGGCGTCGTGTTGCTCGATATCCATATGCCGGAGCTGGACGGTTTCGGCGTCGCGCGCGCCATCCGGCGAGACGAAATCGCCGCCGGCCTGCCGCGCACCGGACTGATCGCGGTTACCGCCAATGCCCTGAAAGGCGAGGATGAGCGATGCTTCGCCGCCGGGATGGATGGGTTCGTCGCGAAGCCGATCTCCCTCGATGCGTTGTCACGCGCGCTGAACCGGTTCGTGCCGGGTCTTGGCGAAGCCGGCGGCGCCATGGTGCCCGGCTCCGGCGCGGCGTTCGACCCCGAAACGTTACGCGGGCTGTTCGGCTCAGACCCGGCGCGATTGTCCCGCTTGTTCGAGACGTTCGTTGAGGCGGCCACCGGCGATCTGGCCACGCTCCAGGCGTCGGAGTCGGCATCCGCGCGGGCCGAGGCGACGCATCGGCTGAAAGGGGCTGCCCGCATGGTTGGCGCGCGGATGCTGGCCGACCAGGCGTCTCGCGTCGAAGCCGCGGCGCGCGCCGGAGATGCCGAGGCGGCGCGGGAGGCATCCGAAGGCCTGGCGGCGATGTTGGCCGAGACCACGCGAGCGGCCCGCGCCAGCTTCGGCACGGCCAAGGATTCCGCGATCGACCTGGGCGGGTGATATACCGTTCGGACGCCATGATCTGAGGTTCCGTTGCAATATGGCAATAAAAAGCATTACCACTAAGACACTAAGAAGAATGAAATCCAGGACCACGCTGACATTTTTCGTCTCTGTGCCTTAGTGTCTTAGTGGCAATGCTTGCTTTCCTTGTACATGTAACTCCGGAATGCCGCGGTAATTAAGGTATACCAGCGCGCCCAAACATTCACATATCACGGCACCTCTGCTTCGTCGTCACTCGGCCTGGGGACCGCGTCCCAGTACGGAGCCGGGGTATCCCAACCAACGCATGGCCCGGCTCGACCGAGCCACCGGCATAGCACGACATTGCCGCGGATGGTCCGGTCGAGCCGGTCCACGACGGTGAGAGAATTCGATCGATCCGGCCGCGTGACAGACACGACAAATCTCCCCAATCCGCGCGACCGGGCCGCGACAGACACGGGTCAAAATCTCCCCATCACGATCATGCGGATGGAGAGCCAAAATGGCCAACCTGCGAATGACCCAGACAGCGGTCCCGTTCTGGAGCGTCAGGTCCCGGATGGCCGGTGGCCTCGAAACGATCACCGGCACGGCATATGGCGACAGTTTGGTTGGCGCCGCATCCCGGGCGTGTGCCTCCGTTCGCCGGCAAATGGCGCGGTCCGGAGGTTCGGTGCTGCCGTTGACCGCCGCCGCTTTGGCCTGCGCGGTCGCCGGCCCGTTCTTCCATGCGCCTGACGGCATGGCGATGGGCGCGATCGCGGTGGCATCGGCGCTGTCCAGCATCGCCGGGTTCGCGTTCTCGGCGATCCGCGGCGCGATGCTGTTTCATTTGGTGCCCAGTACGGTGCAGGAGGTGCAGATCATGATCCTGTGCAGCATCGCCAACCAGGCGGCGATGACCTGGACGCCGCGGCGGGATATCGACTGGCGGGCACTGTGAACCATCTTGTTCGGTGGTGCTCTGGGCCTGCCCGTCGGCGTGTGGCTGCTGATGCATGCCGACCATAGTCCATCGTCGGGAATACGGCGCTGATCATCGAAAGCGAACTATTCGGTCAGCCAACGCTGCGGGCCAGGTGGAATAAGCAATACGGCGGCCGACCTGAGGATATTCGTGGTCTGGCCGCCGACGAGTATGTGGAGCGGCTTCGTGAAGCGATCATGCCGCTGATCGAGAAGTTCAATCGTATGGGTAACGAAGCGGTCGGTGCGCTCAGGCGCCAACGGGAGGCACCGAGTGCGACGGTCGAGCGGGCGCGGCCGTTGCAAATCCGGGTGGTTAGTGCCGCGCCACCTGCGAATTGAGGGTTGAAGGTGTCGATCCGGCGACAGTCCCAACATCGGGGGCATTTGCTGGTGAATGGATGCCACCGAATATCCGCGGGTACCCTACCGAGCCAGGTGTTTGGATCGGCAACAGGCCTTTGATCCAAAGTCGGCTGGCAATTCCGATCCATGTCGGCCGGGGTGGCGTCTGCGCGTAGGCTGCATAATCTGTCCATGGTCGGAGGGTTCGGGTCAAGCCGGGACCCGTGACGGAGACCGCGACGATGCGGGCCGGACCTCCCGACTACCGCCGCTTTGGGTGGATTCCGGACCTTCCGGAAAGGTCCTCGACGGCATCGTCGATCCTCCCGTCAGGCGGATGCATGAGTAGTTGTCCTGGCACCTGACCGATATTCGATACCGGCTGGATCAGCGGGAGGCCGCCTGAGCGGACGCTTTCTGGCCGGGATGCGACACACGGAACATTTCTATCGCACGCGCGATGCCGTCTGTCCGAGGTCCCGGTTTTTCATGCGGCCCAGGCGTTTGACCTTGACCGCTGGCTCGGACCGTCGATGCGTACCGCGCGCTCAAGCAATCGGGATCGCACCGCCTCCAGCACCGATCCCGTGACAATCAGTGGGGCGCAGGCCCTCGTTTCCCAGGCGAGACGTTGGGCGCTTGGGTGTCGCCGAACGGCTGACCCGCCATTCTCGAACCCAGCGCGGTCGTCAATGTCGAGATAGCTTTCGCAGGACAGGCCGTCTGCCACCAGGATATCGTGCGCGTCCAGTTCCACATGAAAATATTCTACCACGCCTC
>ODAK010005701.1_pt1 | contig 12612 bp, 14 predicted proteins | sample 1539591 | NCBI WGS metagenome assembly ODAK01 (sample SAMEA3539303, study PRJEB22396) | soil metagenome | biome: tundra; feature: field; material: soil | place: USA | collected 2010-05 | depth 0.15 m | reverse complement strand
TTTCGCGGTCTGGACGTTTTCCTCCGCCGACATGCGTGCCTCCTCTGAGCGTTGTGGACGGTGGCGAGCATAACCCGAGTCGCACGGCCGCATGTCATTTTTCGCAGGCCGCAGGAGCGGACCGGCCTGAACCGTTAGCTGATCGCGGAAGGTCTGTTTCACCGTGGCGCGCGCTCGGCGCGACCGGAGAGGAAGGCCAGGGGCCTGGTGCTACGTGGCGCCCTGGCCGGTGCCGCGCTGGTCGATCACGCCTTCCGGCACGCGTTCTATCAACTCACAACGATACCCATCCGGATCGCGCACGAAGCAGATTCGCGAGCCGCCGTCGTGGACGGTGTAGGGCGGGCGCTCGGGTTCGATTCCCTGCGTGGCGAGCTGGCGCAGGGTGGCGTCGAGGTCGGCGGTCGCGATCGCGATGTGTCCGTAGCCGGTGCCGAGCTCGTAGTGCTCGACGCCGAAGTTGTAGGTCAACTCGAGCCGTGGCCGCTCGCCGTCGCCGGGCTGGTTGAGGAAAACATTGATCGCCTCGTCGCGAATCGCCACGCGGCTGACCTCCTCGAAACCCAGCGCGCGATAGAAGCCGACCGACCGGTCGATGTCGGTGATCCGGTAGCAGGTGTGCAGAAGCGCCACGACCGCCAGATTAGCGACGTGCGACCATGACGCCCATGATCATCGAACACTCGCGCAATGCCCAGTACCTGTCGAACACGTATCTGGTCTGCGACCAGCAGGGCGGCAGCGCCGTCGTGATCGATGCCGGCGGGCCGGTCAAGCCGCTGGTCGCCGCGGCCGAACGGCTCGCCGTCACGCCCGCCGCGGTGCTGCTCACGCATCACCATCACGACCACGTCGACGGACTGGGGGAGCTGACCCAGCGCTGGCCCGCGCTGCCGGTGCTGATCAGCCCGCTGGAGCGCGACCTGGTGGGCGGCGCGACGGGGACGATCGACGCCGGCGAGCGACTGGCCGCGGGCGAGCTGGTGGTCCGCCCGCTGAACACGCCCGGACACACGCGCGGCATGCTGTCCTTTCTCGTCGAGCATCATTCCTCCGCGGCTGTGTTCACCGGCGACACGCTGTTTCGCGACTCTGTCGGCAGCGTACGGGCGCCCGGCCACACGACCTTTCAGGCGCTCAAGGATTCGATCATGGGGACGCTGATGGAGCTGGACTCCGAGACCGAGATCTACCCCGGGCACTCCGACTCGACGACGGTCGGCCGGGAATGGGAGCGCAACCCCTTCATCCGCATCTGGCGTGGCCTCGATCGCGAGGGCTCGCAGTCGTGCCTCGCGCTCGGCGACTCCGCGACACTGGTTCTGCTCGGTCCGGACTACGACGGCGGCCACAAGGCATGGGTGCGCTGGCCGGACGGATCCGACGACATCATTGCCGGCTCAGCGGTCGAAGCGACCAGCTGAATGGTTTGCGGCGGGAACAACTGAACAGATGGCCCGCGAGAACATTCCCACCTCGCGGGTGGTGCGCTCGGCCACGATCGGTCGCCTGGCGGCGGGTCAGGCCGTCAAACAGTTCGGCACGCGGGCCGCGAACCTGGCGCGCGGTGATGAGGCGAGCGACGCCGCGCTAGCGCGACGCCAGGTTGAAACCGCCGAGCAGATCGTCGCCGTACTGGGCACGATGAAGGGCGCGGCGATGAAGCTCGGCCAGGTGATGTCGTTCCTCGACGTCGGACTCGTACCCGAGGAGTACCGCGAGGACTTTCAGCGCAAGCTCGCTGAGCTTCGCGACTCGGCGCCCCAGGTCGCCTTCAAAGAGATGCGCAAGGTGATCGAGGCGGAGTTCGAGGAGCCGCTCGACGAGCTCTTCGAGCAGTTCGACACCGAGCCGATCGCCGCGGCGTCGATCGGCCAGGTCTATCGCGCGACCCTCCACGATGGACGAGCCGTCGCGGTCAAGGTTCAATACCCCGGCGTGGCGAGCGCCGTCCGCGCCGACCTGAAGAACCTCGGCATGATCCTGCGGCTGTTCTCGCGCATGGCGCCGGGGCTGGACGTCCAGGGGATCGCGCAGGAGATCCGGCTGCGGATCGACGAGGAGCTCGACTACGAGCTCGAGGCTTCCAACCAGCGGGCGATGGCTCGGATCTTCCGCGGCCATCCGTTCATCTACGTACCGGAGGTGATCGGCTCGCTCTCGCGCGAGCGCGTGATGGTTAGCGAGCTGATCGCGGGGACGCGCTTCGAGGAGCTCAAGGAAATGGACGCGCCGGCGCGCAACCGAATCGCCGAGATCGTCTTCCGCTTCTACTTCGGCTGCATGTACCGCCATCACCAGTTCTCCGGTGACCCCCATCCCGGGAACTTCATGCTGCTCGCCGACGGTCGCGTCGCCTTCCTGGACTTCGGGCTCTACAAGCGGCTGCCCCCGGAGCTCGCCGAGTACGAGCTGCAGATCGCGCGCCTGGGCATCACCGGCCAGGGCGACGCGCTGATCGAGCACCTCCATGCGGGTGGCTTCCTCGCAAATCCCGATCGCTCCACCCCGGAGCAGATCCTGCGCCAGTTCGAGGACGTGACCTGGTGGTACACGCGCGACGCCGAGGTCGAGCTCACGCCCGAGATCGCGACCCAGATCGTGATCGACATGAGCGATCCGCGCTCACGTCACTACGCTGCGATGCGCCACGAGAACCTGCCGGCGGACCACCTCTTCGGCCGCCGCACCGAGACACTCACGCTCGCCGTGATGAGCCAGCTGCGCGCCAGCGGCAACTGGCACCGGATCGCGCGCGAGTGGATCTTCGACGATCCGCCGGCGACCGAGCTCGGCCGCGCCGAGGCCGCCTTCTACGGCTCTACAGGGTATGGATCTGCAGCAGGCTCGTCGTCCCCGGAACGCCGCTCGGCAGACCTGCCGTGATCGCGACGCGCTGGCCCGGCTGACACCAGCCGAGTTCGATGATGCGGGCCGCGGCGCCGAGCACCAGCTCCTCGGTCACCTCGTAGCGGGGCATCGAGGCCGCCTTGACGCCCCACAGCAGCCCGCAGCGCTGGACCGTCTCGCGTCCGGGCGAGAGCGCGTAGATCGGCGTGTTCGGCCGGTGCGCCGAGACGAGCCGGGCCGAGCGGCCCGAGAGCGTCGGGATCACGAGCGCGTCGAGCTCGAGCTCGCGCGCGGCCACGCAGGCGCTGTAGGCGACCGTGTAGGCCGGGCTGCGAGCGTCGCGTCGGACGCGGCGCTCGTTCCATTCGAGGTAGTTCGCGGTCGCCTCGGTGCGCTCCGCGATCGACGCCATCATCGCGACCGCGCCGACCGGATGAGCGCCGACCGCCGTCTCCTGGGAGAGCATCACGGCGTCGGTGCCGTCGAGGATCGCGTTCGCCACGTCGGCGACCTCGGCGCGCGTCGGGCGGCTCGAGTGAACCATCGAGTCGAGCATCTGGGTCGCCGTGATCGACGGCCGGGCCAGCGCACCGGCGAGCTTGAGCAGGCGCTTCTGCACCAGCGGCACATCTTCGATCGGCAGCTCGATGCCCAGGTCGCCGCGGGCGACCATCACCGCGTCGGCCTCGCGCAGCACCGACTCCATGTTCTCGACCGCCTGCGGCTTCTCGATCTTGGCGACCAGCGGCAGGCGCGTGTGCTCACGGACGAACTCGATGTCGCTGGCGGAGCGCACGAACGAGAGCGCGACGAGGTCGACGCCGATCGATTCGCCGTGGGCCAGCAGCTCGAGGTCGCGTTTGGGCACCGCCGGAAGGCGGTCGATTGGGCCGGGGATGTTGAGCCCCTGGCGCGAGACGACCGTGCCGCCGATCTCGACCTCGGTGTCCAGCTCGCGCACGTCGGGGCGCGTGGCCTGCACGCGCAGGCGCACTGCGCCGTCGGCCAGATAGATGATCGCGCCGGGCTCGACCGACTCCGCCAGCTCCTTCCAGGTGACCGACATCCGCCGCGCGTCGCCGACCGCGTCGCTGCCGCACTCAAACGTCAGGCTCTCGCCTGGTGTCAGCTCGACGAGCCCGTCACGCACCGCGCCGATCCGAAGCTTCGGACCCGGCAGGTCCTGCAGCAGCGCGACGGGGCGCCCCACGCTCTCCGCCGCGTCGCGCACGCGCTGCGCTGTCTCGGCGTGTTCGTCCAGGCTGCCGTGCGAGTAGTTCAGGCGCGCGACGTCCATGCCGGCCGCCACCAAGCGGGCCAGCACATCCGGCTCGCGCGAGGCGGGACCGATGGTGGCGACGATCTTCGTGTGACGCATTGCGCGCGGCACACTAGCGAGGGCCGCCCGCGCGCGCATGTAACGCATCTGCCGCGCCTGCGCGCTGCGCGGCGCCAGGCGCGCCCCTACGGCGCCGCGAGATCCGGGAAATGGGCCGCGCAGTGCTCACGCATGCGTTCGCGCAGCCACGCGCGCTCCGTGCCCGAGGCGACGCGCAGCCGCGCCAAGAGATCGCGCTGGCGCGTCAACGGCGGCGCCTGCGCGATCGTCCAGCTGACCGTCAGGCGCTCGAAGAGGAACTCCACGGCGCGCTGCCAGGCGTCCTCCCGGCTGGCCCCCGGCGCGAGATCCTCGCCGCTGGCGATCCGTGCATAGCTCGCCCGGGTTGCCGGGCTCAACGAGCCGCGCAGCACGATCGCGTTGCCGTCAGCGTCGCGGTACTCGCTGTTCGGCGCGCGCAGACGCTCGCGGCGCGCCATCAGGGCTCGTCGCCCGGCTCGATCCTCAGCGCTGCGACGCGGCTGCGTCCGTCGCGCTCATAGCGCACATCGACCGAGTCGTCCTGACGGTAGGTGCCGATCCCGAACGCGCCGACGAGCCAGCGCCAGCCGGACACGCGATCGCGCGCGAGGCGGCGCGGAAAGTGGAGCACTCGACCGTGTTCCTCGTAATCGATCCCTGCGTGCTGCAACACGCCGTTGAGGTACACCTCGAAGGGTTGCTCCACCTCCGTCGGAAGGCGCACGATCGACGTCTCGCTCACGCGGGCGATTATCCTCCGAACGTGTCCGAGGAGATCTCCTACCGCGTGCGGCGGGTGCCACGGGCGCGGCGCGTGAAGGTCCGGATCGATCCCCACCATGGCGTCGAGGTGCTGTTGCCGCCGCGCGCGCCGCTGCGCGCCGCGGCGGAGGCCGTCGCGGAGCTGACGCCGTGGATCGAGCGCCAGCTCGCCGAGCTGGCCGGCGCGCGCGAGCGGCTCTCTCCCGCCGGCACGCTGCCCTACCTCGACGAACGCCTGATCGGCGTGCCCCAGCCGGGACGCAAGCGCGCGCATCGCAGCGGCGGCGCGCTGCTGATCCCGGCCGGCGAGGGAGCGCTCGAGGCGATCGAGCGCTGGTACCGGCGGGCTGCGCGGGCCGAGATCGCCAAGCGCCTCGATGCCGCGAGCGCGGCCGCCGGGACGCCCTACGGGAGCCTGACGATCCGCAACCAGCGCACGCGCTGGGCGAGCTGCGCGCGCGGCGGCGCGATGAGCTTCAACTGGCGACTGCTGCTCGCGCCCGAGTGGATCCTCGACTACGTCGTCTGGCACGAGGTCTGTCACCTGCGCTTCGCCGATCACTCCCCGGCCTTCTGGGCGCTGCTCGACGAGCACTGTCCGGACTGGCGAGCGGCCGCCGGCTGGCTGCGCGAGAACGGCACCGCGCTCGTGCTCTAGGGAGCTAGCCGCTCAGCGAGCTTCACGCGCGCCGCCGGCGAGCGCGCGGCGCAGCGCGTCCGGCGCCGACTCGCCGGAGCGTCGCTCGATTACCGCCCGGCGCACACGGCCGGTGTAGGCCTCGGCGGACCCGTCGCCGCGCAGGTCGACGCCGCCGCGCAGGCTGCCTGCTCGGCCTCGCGGGCCGACGATCTCGAGCCGCGCCGCCACCTGGCGCACCGGCTCGATGCGTCGACTCAGGATGTGCAGCTCGTCACGCGCGGCGCTCGACGCCAGCTGATCGACACGCCGGGCGAGCGCGGCCAACGCGTCGTCGAGCGTCTCCAGGCGCTCGTGCTCGACCTTCGAGCCCACGCGTGTCGTCAGTGTCCAGTGCGCCGCCGTCAAGCACGCGCCTCGAGCGGCACATAGTCCCGCGCGGGCTCGCCGGTGTAGATCTGGCGGGGACGGGCGATCTTCAGTTCGGAGTCCTGCACCATCTCGAGCCACTGCGCAACCCAGCCGCTGGTGCGGCCGATCGCGAACATCACTGGGAACATCGACATCGGCATGCCGAGCGCCTCGTAGATCAGGCCGGAATAGAAGTCGACGTTCGGGTAGAGCTTGCGCGAGATGAAGTACTCGTCCTCGAGCGCGATCTTCTCGAGCTCCGTCGCGATCGCCAAAAGGGGGTTGGTGCCGGTGACCTCGAAGACGTCGTCGGCGGCCTTCTTGATGATCCGCGCCCGCGGGTCGTAGTTCTTGTAGACGCGGTGGCCGAAGCCCATCAGCCGCTCGTTGCCGGCCTTCACGCTGGCGATGAAGTCGGGGATGTTCTCCTTCGTCGCGACGCGGTGCAGCATCCGCACGACCTCCTCGTTGGCGCCGCCGTGGGAGGGGCCGTAGAGCGCGGCGATGCCGCCGGCGATCGCCGAGTAGGGGTCGACCCGCGATGAGCCGATCGCGCGCACGGCGCTGGTCGAGCAGTTCTGCTCATGGTCGGCGTGCAGGATGAACAGCGTGTCGAGCGCGCGCTCGATGCGCGGATCCGGTTGGTACTTCAGCTCGGTCATCTTGTAGAGCATCCCGAGCAGGTTCCCGGCGTAGCTGAGGTCGTTGTCGGGATAGACGTAGGGCATGCCCATGTTGTGGCGATAGGAGAAGGCCGCGAGCGTCGGCAGCTTGGCGATCAGGCGGATCGCCTGGATCGCGCGGTTCTCCGGCTCGTGGATCTGGTTTGCGTCGGGGTAGAAGGTCGAGAGCGCGCCGACCGCCCCGAGCAGCATGCCCATCGGATGCGCGTCGTGGCGGAATCCCTGGATGAAGCTCTTGACGTTCTCGTGCACGAACGTGTGGATCGTGATCTGGTGCGTCCACTCCTCGAGCTGGCCGCTGGTGGGCAGCTCGCCGTGGACGAGCAGGTATGCGACCTCGAGGTAGCTTGAGCGCTCGGCGAGCTGCTCGATCGGATAGCCGCGGTAGCGCAGCACGCCGACATCGCCGTCGAGGAAGGTGATGGCGCTGCGACAGGAGGCTGTGTTCATGAACGCCGGGTCGTAGGCGAGCAGGCCGAAGTCCTCGTCGGACACCTTGATCTGGCGCAGATCGAGCGAGCGGATCGCGCCGTCAGCGATCGGAAGCTCGTAGCGCCGGCCCGTACGGTTGTCGGTCACCGACAGTGTGTCCTGCGGCTCGCCCGTGCTGTTGACCGCGGGTGTGGTGTTCGCCTCTGTGCTCATTGGATCTCCAGTCGCCGCGTTCAGTTGCGCTCGATTATCCGCCACGCGGCCGCTTCGCCGCGCCGCCATAGCGACTCTCGGTCGCTTCGGTCTGGCCCTGGTAATGGCTGCCGAGCTCAGCGTGCCCGTAGGGGCGCTCCGCCGGCGCGTCCAAGGCCATGAAGGAGAGCTGTGCGATCGGCAGGCCCGCCCAGAGCTTGATCGGCACGCGCGTCAGGTTGTTCAGCTCGAGCGTCAGTGTGCCCCGCCAGCCCGGATCGCAGAAACCCGCGGTGGCGTGCACGATCAGGCCGAGGCGGCCGAGCGAGGACTTGCCCTCGATGCGCGCGACGATGTCGTCGGGCAGCGTCACGTACTCGAGTGTCGCGCCCAGGCAGAACTCGCCCGGGTGGATCACGAACGGCTCGTCCTCGCCGATCGTGATCGGCTCGGTCAGGTTCGTCGGCGGGTCGCGCAGGTCGATCGCCGACGCGCGGTAGTTGTGGAACACGCGGAAGGTGTTGCCGAGGCGCAGGTCGACGCTCGCCGGCTGCAGGAGCCCTGGGTCCCAAGGGTCGATCGTGATCGTGCCGTCCTCGACAAGGCGACGGATCGTTGCGTCTGAGAGCACCGACGAGACGCTCATGGTGTCGGCGGTTCCGGGGTAGGAGCGGCTGGCCAGGCGATCGAGTGCCGCGCGAGGACCACTAATGCTCGACTCTGCGCGCCAGCGCGACGACGGTCCGTGTGCGGGCCGGTGCCGGCGGTGGAGCGCCGGTATGCGGTCCGCGGCGCGGGTGGCGCGGAGAGTGCGGGCGCGGCGCGCGCGGACGGCGATGGGCCGAGTGCATGCGCAGCTTGCTGCCGCCGTCCTCGTCGCCGTCGACCGTCGGCTCCTCGTCGGTCTGGTGGACCGCCCACCACACGATCCACAGGATCCCGGCGATCGGGATCTTGAGCGCCAACATCAGCCAGATGAAAGTCCAGGTCATCCGCGGTCGCGGGATCCTACTACCGCCCCGTCGCCTTGGCGAACCTGGGGTCGGGTGGGTACCTGTACCCACCCGAGGGCGGGTGCATGCACCCGCCCTCGGGGCGGCGCATGCGCCGCCCCGCACAGCCCCAGCAAGCCGCTCAGCCGCGCAGCTCGATCGGCGCGTCGCTGAAATGCGTCACACGCTCGAGCTCCGCCACGCGGCCCGCGATCTCCTGGCCGGTCAGCCGCGCGACGCGCTCGGTGCCGAACTCCTCGACGTTGAACGAGGCGAGCGCGGTGCCGTAGGCCATCGCGCGGCGCAGCAGCTCCTCGTCGATCGCCTCGGCACCGCAGGCGGCGACGTAGCCGATCAAGCCGCCGGCGAAGGTGTCGCCGGCGCCGGTCGGGTCGACCACCGTCTCGAGCGGGAAGGCCGGGAGGGAGAAGTAGCTCGAGTCGGTGATCATCGCGGCGCCGTATTCGCCCTGCTTGGCGATGATCACGCTCGGGCCGGGCGCTCCCCACGCCAGCACCTCGCGGGCGGCGCCCAGCAGGCCCGGCTTGGCGGTCAGCTCGCGCAGCTCGGAGTCGTTGAGCACCAGGCAGTCGACGGTCGCGATCGCCTCGATCAGCGAGTCGCGGGCGGTCTCGATCCACAGGTTCATCGAGTCGAGCGCGGCGAAGCGCGCTCCCGTGCACTGGGCGCGCACGGCACGCTGCAGATCGGGCTGGATGTTCGCGAGGAACAGCACCTCGCTCTCGCGCGCGCTGGCCGAGAGCTTGGGCTCGAAATCCGCGAACACGCCCAGGCGCGTGTCGAGCGTTTCGCGGCTGCCCAGATCCCAGCCGTACTCGCCGGCCCAGAAGAAGGTCTCGCCGCCGGCGACGTGCTCGATGTCGCTCACGTCAACGCCGCGGCGGCGCAGCACGTCGAGCTCGGCCTCGCCGAAATCCTCGCCGACCGGCCCGACCACGCGCACGTCGTCGAAGAACGAGGCGGCGAGCGCGAAGTGGACGGCGGCGCCGCCGAGCATCCGCGTGCGCTCGCCGAACGGAGTCTTGACCGAATCGAAGGCGATCGATCCAACGACGGTTACCGGCATGCGCGACGGACCTTACTTGGACGACGGAGCAGCTGCACACCCGTTCGGGGCACCCCCCGCCCCGGTGGGCAGGCAGGCGAGGCGACCGCGCGGCGCGGCGCTGCGGCCGCGATCGGCGTGCTCGGCGGGCCCCCGCCGGGTGCCCGAGTCCGCCGCCGAATAAGCTGCGAGTGATGACTTCGTTTTTGGATCTCGGCCTGTCCGAGGCCGTGCTCGCTGCCGTGCGCGAAATCGGCTACGAGTCGCCGAGCCCGATTCAGGAGCAGGCGATCCCGCCGCTGCTCGCCGGACGTGACGTGATCGGTCAGGCGCAGACCGGAACGGGCAAGACTGCGGCCTTCGGGCTGCCGATGGTCCAGTACATCGATCCCGACCTCGATGAGGTGCAGGCGCTGGTGCTGACGCCGACGCGCGAGCTGTGCATCCAGGTCACCCAGGCGCTGCGCGTTTACGGCGCGACGCGGGGGGTCGACGTGGTGGCCGTCTTCGGCGGCGCGCCGATTCGCAACCAGGAGGGGCAGCTGCGCGGTGGGGGCCACATCGTCGTCGGCACCGTCGGCCGCGTGCTGGACCTCGTCTCGCGCGGCTCACTCGTGCTGCACGACTGCCGCTACGTCGTGCTCGACGAGGCTGACGAGATGCTCGATCTCGGCTTCCTCGAGGATGTCGAGAAGATCCTCGGGTCGACGCCGTCGGGGCGCCAGACCGCGCTGTTCTCGGCGACCATGCCGCCGCCGATCCGCGCGCTCGCCGATCGCTACCTCTACGACCCGCTCGTGATCGAGGTCGCGCACACGACGCTGACGATCGACACCGTCGAGCAGTTCCAGCTTCCCGTCGAGACGCGCGAGAAGGCGGCCAAGCTCGTCGAGGTGCTGCGCGCCGAGCAGCCCGGCCAGGCGATCGTGTTCGTGCGCACCAAGATCCGCTGCGACCAGCTGTTTCGCACGCTGCGCGACAAGGGGATGAACGTTCGCGCGCTGCACGGCGACCTGACACAGGGTCAGCGCGACGGCGTGATGCTCGCCTTCAAGGGCGGCCGCGTGCCGATCCTGGTCGCAACCGACGTGGCCTCGCGCGGGCTCGACATCTCGACCGTCACGCACGTGATCAACTTCGACGTCCCGACCTCGCCGGACCCCTACGTGCATCGGATCGGGCGCACCGGCCGCGTCGGGCGCTGGGGGCGCGCGATCACCTTCGTGGAGGCGCGCCAGAAGCGCGAGCTCGAGGCGATCGAGGCCCACATCGGCATGGCGATCGCGCCTTGGTCGCCGGGCGCCAGCGCCAAGCCTGCGCCGGTGACAGAGCGCCCGAGGCGCCACTCCAAGCCGCACGTGCGCCACCCCGCCGACGAGCCGCGCGCTCGTCTGGTGGCCAGCGGCGGGCGCGCCGCGGGCATCGACGTCGCCGACCTGGTCGCGGCGATCACGCGCGCGACCTCACTCGACGGGGAGGCCGTCTCGGACGTCACGATGCTCGAGCGCTTCGCGCTGCTGAGCGTGCCCGCCGTCGACGCCGAGCGCGTGATCGAGCGCGCGTCGGGGATCGAGGTGGCCGGGCACACGCTGGCGCTCGAACGCGCCGGGACCTGAACGCCACGAACGACTGGAGCCGCCCGTATGTCCACCGCCACACTGAACACCTCGAAGGGCGCGATCGAGATCGAGCTCTTCGACGGGGATGCGCCGAAGACCGTCGAGAACTTCACGGCCCTCGCGCAGAAGGGCTTCTATGACGGCCTGATCTTCCACCGCGTGATCGCCGGCTTCATGCTGCAGGGCGGCTGCCCGCAGGGGACCGGCACCGGCGGGCCGGGCTACACCTTCGAGGACGAGTTCAACTCGCATCGCATCGCGCGCGGCGCGCTGGCGATGGCCAACGCCGGTCCGAACACCAACGGCTCCCAGTTCTTCATCGTCACCGCCAAGGAGTGCCCCTGGCTCGACGGAAAGCACACGGTGTTCGGCGAGGTCACCAGCGGCCTGGACATCGTCGATGCGATCGAGTCGACGCCGACCGACGGGCGCGACCGCCCGACGACGCCGGTCACGATCGACTCGCTGACCGTCGCATAGCCGTGATCGCAGGCGGTAGGAGTCCGCGCCGATGACGCTCGCGAACGCGGAGCCGACGACGATCGAGGTCCTCAACCCGGCCAACGGCGCCCTGCTTGCGACGCTCCCGGCGCTCGACGCCGCGGCGCTCGAGGCGCTCGCGCAGCGCGCGCGAGCAGCACAGCCGGACTGGGCCGCCGCCGGTTTCGACGCTCGCGCGAAGGTGCTGGGACGGATGCAGCGCTGGCTGCTTGACAACTCCGAGCGCGTGATCGAGACGATCGTCTCCGAGACCGGCAAGACCCACGAGGACGCCGAGTTGCTGGAGCTCGGCTACACGGTCTCCGCGCTCTCTTTCTGGGCGCACCGGGCGGGCGGCTACCTCGCCGAGCGGCGCTTCTTCGCGCGCACGCCGCTGGTCGCCGGCAGACGGCTGGTGACGCGCTGGGTGCCGCGCGGCCTGGTCGGCGTGATCGGGCCGTGGAACTACCCCCTGCTGAACTCCTTCGGCGACGCGATCCCGGCCCTGGCGGCCGGCAACAGCGTCGTGCTGAAGCCGTCCGAGCTGACGCCGCTGACCTCGTTGCTGGTCGCCGAGGGCCTGCGCGAGTGCGAGCTGCCCGACGGGGTCTTCGCCGTCGCGACCGGCGCCGGCGCGACCGGCGAGGCGCTGGTCGACCTCGTGGACTTCGTGATGTTCACCGGATCGACCGCGACCGGACGCAAGGTCGCGATACGCGCCGCGGCGTTGCTGACGCCCTGCGCGCTGGAGCTCGGCGGCAAGGACGCGCTGATCGTGCTCGAGGGCGCGCCGCTCGAGCGCGCCGCCAACGTCGCCGTCTACTACGCGATGCTGAACGCCGGACAGAGCTGTATCTCGATTGAGCGCGTCTATGCGCAGGCTTCGATCTACGACGAGCTGCTGGAGAAGATCGTCGCCAAGGTGAGCGCGCTGCGCCTCGGCGAGTCGCGTGGGCCGGCCACGGTCGATGTTGGCGCGATCACCGCGCCGCGCCAGCTCGAGATCATCGAGTCCCACATCGCCGACGCGCTCGCGAAGGGCGCCTCGCTGGCGCTCGGCGGGCATCGCCGGGCGGGGCCGGGCAGCTTCTTCGAGCCGACGGTGCTCGTCGACGTCGACCACACGAT
>ODAK010005700.1_pt1 | contig 12614 bp, 9 predicted proteins | sample 1539591 | NCBI WGS metagenome assembly ODAK01 (sample SAMEA3539303, study PRJEB22396) | soil metagenome | biome: tundra; feature: field; material: soil | place: USA | collected 2010-05 | depth 0.15 m | reverse complement strand
CCTTCGCGCTTGCGCTGCTCGAAGTCGATCTGCAGCAACGACACGTTCTGCCTGCCCGTGATGTTCACGCCGGGCAATGAGACCGCCAGCATGTCGACCTGGATTTCGTCGGTTTGCTTCTCAAGGACGGCGATCGGCTGAAAGAGCGGCGCGAACCCGAGCGACCGGACAGCGAGGGTGCGCGATCCCGTCGGAACGTTGGCCAGCGTAAACCGTCCGTTGGCGTCCGTCCTGGTCGTCGCGTCGACTCCATCCACGTCGATGCTCGCACCCGCGAGCGGCGCCTTGCGCGGATCGCGCACGACCCCGCGGATGGTGGCACTCTTCCCGAACTCACCGAGCACGAGATCGACCCGCCGCAGCGGCAACGTGTCGCCCGGGACGGTGACGGCGCCCGAACGCAGCGTCGAGGAATACCCGAACACGTACACATTGTTGTTCGGCGGTGCACCGCAGGCGAAGTACGTGCCGGTCGAATCGGTCCTCGTGTCGGACATGCGCGCTGCTGCGCCGATGGTTCCCGGCGCGTTGAAGTCCCAGCTCACGCGCACCTGCGCTCCGGACAGGCGCGTTCGCGCGTCGGCCGCGCGCACCGATCCGAACACGATCCCGCTGCGCCCCTTCTCGAGCGTCCGGCCGGGACAGAGCCGCGCCCAGATCGTGGCGAGCGATGGCGTGGAAAGCACCAGCATCGAATGCGACGTCTTCTCCGTGACCACGGCCTGGAGGCTTCCCAGCCCACTGCGATCCAGAAAGTCGTGAAACACCGTCACGCGATGAATCGTTTCCGGCGCGATCAGCGTGAAACGCCCTTCCCTGTCGGTCATCGTCGATACCGCGCCCTCATCCGCCTGCACCGTAGCGTCCGGGATCGGTTGGTGCAGCAGGCTGTCGAATACGATGCCCCGGATGGTGTCCGGCGCAGCCGAACCCGGGTGCAGGCGACCGGTGGAAGCGCGCGCGGGAACCGCAGCGCCCGCGAACACCGCGATAGCGACCAAGCCGGTCAAGAAGAACACCCGCAGGCGTGGATGTGAAATGGCTATTCCATTCATCCGTATGAGTTTAGTCATTCGGCTCCCTTTGCGTCCATATCCTCGTTCGCCTCTTTCGTACTCGCGAGCGCCACAGCCGTTCCTTCCCTAGCCCAGCGCCGCGAGCACTTCGTTCGTCGAGCGCACGAGTCCGAGCCGCGGAAAGATGTTCGTCATCGCGAATGCGTGTCCCTCGGCATTCATGGCCGATGTCGCGTCCTCGACGAAAACCAGCGCGTACGCTCGCTCGCAGGCATCCCGCGCGGTGGACTCAACGCCGAAATTCGTCGAGATGCCACCGATCACGATCGTCTTGATGCCGCGCCGGCGCAGGTGGAGTTCCAGATCGGTTCCATAAAACGCACCCCACTGCCGCTTCGTGACGACGATGTCGCCGGTCCTCGGCCCGAGCTCGGGCACGATGTCGGACCAGTCGGCCGACGGAGTCGACGCGGGTGGATGGGCGTCGGTGGGCATCTTCAGCCGGTCGCTGCCATCGGCCGCGTACGCGACCCGAACGAGCACCACGGTCGAGCCGCGCGAGCGGAATGCGTCAGCGAGCCGGACCGCCCTGGACACAACGTCGCCGGAGGCGTGCGGCGCCGTCGAGTTGCGTGTGATCCCGTTCTGGAGGTCGATCAGGACCAGCGCCGTGGACTTGGGGTCGATCGAGAGTTCTGGCATTCATCAACCTTACTATGCCGCAGGCTCCGCATCACCCCATTCTTAACGCTGGCCTCGGCTCCCGCGTAGAGGAACCATACCGCACATTCACTGCCTCCCCTCTTTCCAGCATATGCCACGTCGAATCGGCTTTCTCGTTGCCGCGGCACTCGTCGCCAGCTGCACCCATGCACCGGCTCCCTCCGCGGTGTCTCCCACTCCAGCCCCGGCCGCCGCGCCGGCTCCCGCGCAGCCCGCTCCCGGCGCTCCTCAGGGCGGCGGACGAGGCGGTGCTATCGGCGATTCGACGGCTGCGCCGGGCGGAGGTCCGGCTCCCGCGCGTCCGCGACCGTACAATCGCGTCATCACGGCTGAGGCCAAGACACGCCGCGGTCTTTTCGCCGTGCACCAGCTCAACGACCGCACGTATTTTGAGATTCCGACCCGTGAGCTCAACAAGGATATGCTGATCGTCGGCCGGTTCGCGCGTGCGGCGGCGTCGAATCCGACGCCCACCGGCGGCGGATTCGGCGATTACGCCGGCGACCAGTTCGGCGAGCGCGCCCTGCACTGGGAACGCGTCGGCAACCGCATCATTCTCCGGTCGGTCTCGTTCGCGATCACGGCGGACAGTTCGCTCTCGGTCTATAAGGCCGTGCAGGGCGCGAACAACGGACCGGTCATCGCCGTCTTCAATATCGACGCGTACGGCCCCGACAGCTCGGCGGTCATCGACGTCACCCGGCTCTTCACCACCGCGATCCCTGAAATCGCCGCGATTCGCGGCACCATCGACGCCACTCGCTCATACATCGAGCATGTGAGCGCGTTCCCCGACAACGTCGAGATCGAAGCGACGCAGACGGGCGTTCCCGCCCCAGCCGGCGGGCGTGGCGGCGCAGCTCCGGCAGTCGCGGGCGGTGGCCCGCAGCTAGCGGAAAGCGTCGTAGCGCACTGGAGTCTCGTGCGCCTGCCGGAGCAGCCGATGCGCACGCGCAAGGCGGACGAGCGGATCGGGTTCTTCTCGAACCGCACCGTCGATTTCGGCACGAACGAACAGCGCGCCGCAACGCACGTGTTCGTCACGAGGTGGCGGCTGGAGTGCTCGGACCGCCGGGACGGCAATCTCTGCTATCCGAAGAAGCCCATCGTCTATTACGTGGACCCTGCGACTCCCGAGCAGTGGAAGCCATGGATCCGCAAGGCAATCGCGGATTGGCAGCCGGCGTTCGAGACCGCGGGATTCAAGGACGGAATCATCGCCGCCGACCCGCCGAAGAACGATCCTGACTGGTCGCCCGAGGACGTCCGTCATACCATGGTGCGCTGGCTCGCCTCGACCGTCGAGAACTCCGTCGGGCCGCACGTGAGCGATCCGCGCACGGGTGAAATCCTCAACGGCTCGTCGAGGATCTTTCAGAACCTGATCGCCCTCATGCAGGCCTGGTATTTCACCCAGGCGTCGCAGGTTGATGCACGCGCCCGCACGATTCCGTTCCCCGACTCGCTGATGGGGCGGCTGGTCGAGTTCGGAGTCGCACACGAGATCGGTCATACGATCGGACTGCAGCACGACCAGATCGGCAGCTCGACGTATCCGGCCGACAGCGTGCGAAGTGCAGCCTGGGTGCACAAGATGGGGCACTCGCCCAGCATCATGGATTACTCGCGCATGAACTACGTGGCACAGCCCGAGGATCACCTCGCGCTCGAGGACATGCTTCCTCGCATCGGGCCGTGGGACAAGTACTCGATCATGTGGGGTTACAGGGAAATTCCCGGTGCGCGCACGCCGGCTGACGAGAAGGCCACGCTCGAACAGTGGACGCGGATGCAGGACACCGTTCCGTGGTATCGCTTTTCGGCGAACAATTCGTTCGGCGGCTTCGGCACGCAGAGCGAGGCCGTCGGCGATGCAGACCCGGTGAAGTCCACCGGCCTCGGCTTCAAGAACATCGAGCGCGTGATGGGCTATGTGGTTGGCGCCGGCACGCGGCCGATGGAGGACAACGAACTCGTTCAGGAACTCTACGACCGCACCGTGAGCCAGTGGGCGACCGAGGCCGGGCATCCGGTGACCGTCGTTGGGGGCGGCACGGTGGTGTACAAGTCGGGAAGCCAGCCGGGTCCCGTCTACGTGCCCCTCTCTCGCGCGCGCCAAGCGGACGCCGTGAAGTTCATCAACGAGAGGATTTTCCGGACGCCGACATACCTCATTCGACCGGATATCTCTGCGAGAATCGAGGCCGGCGGAATGTTGACGCGCATCGGCAACGCGCAGAATCGCGTGCTCGCGGCATTGCTGCAGGATGCGCGCATGAACCGGATGCTCGATGGCGCTGCGACCGCGAAAAACGCTGCTGATTCCTACACCCTGCTCGAAATGCTCGACGACGTGCGGAAGGGTCTGTGGTCGGAGCTATCGGGCGGGAGCGTGAAGGTCGACGCTTATCGTCGCGCGCTGCAGAACAACTACATCACGACGATGGACAGGAAGGTGAATCCGCCGCCGGCCGCAGCTCCGGCTGTCGGTGCTCCGGCGAACCCGAACGCGGCTGCTGCCGCGGCTGCGCTCTCTGAAGATGCGAGATCCCAGATACGCGGGCAGATGGTGACTCTGAAGGCGGAGATCCACGCCGCCATCGGCAAGACCGGCGATCGCGAGACGAGGATGCACCTCGAGAACGCCGAGCATCGGATTGGGGAGGCGCTGGATCCGAAGAAATAGGCAGCTGCTGGTGGGTCCGAAATAAGAGCGGGGCCGTGCTGAGCACGGCCCCGCTTTGTTCTCACCTCATTGAGGTGGCCAGGGACGGAATCGAACCGCCGACACGCGGATTTTCAGTCCGCTGCTCTACCAACTGAGCTACCTGGCCAAGGGGGCGAAATCTAGCCGCCACACAGGCTTGGACCAACCCCGATGCTCCAATTCGACCCCTCCCACACCGCCGCTCGCTTCGAGCCGCCTCCGAGGGTATTCTTTGCCAAAGCAGGCCGGTAGCACTCAATCGAACGAATCCACCACCCGGACTTTCGAATGAACCTCGTGCGTCGCCTCCTCATTGGAGCGCTCGCGATCGCGCCCTCCATCGCAGCCGCGCAGGGACCAAAGCTCAGCGTACCCTACACGCTCGATACGCTCCCGAACGGCCTCACGGTGATCGTGCACGAAGATCACGCCGTGCCGATCGTCACCGTGAACATCTGGTTCCACGTCGGATCCGGCGACGAAAAGCCGGGCCGCACCGGCTTCGCGCACCTCTTCGAGCACCTGATGTTCATGGGCTCGCAGCACGCCGAGTACCCGATGTTCGACCGATTGCTCGAAGCCGCAGGCGCGAACAACAATGCGTCGACCAACAACGACGTCACCGATTACTACGAGAGCGGTCCGTCGTCGGCGCTTCCACTCATGCTCTGGCTCGACGCCGACCGCATGGGCTGGCTCCTGCCGACCATGGACAAGCCGAAGGTCGATCTCCAGCGCGACGTTGTGAAGAACGAGCGCCGCCAGAGCGTCGAGAACCGTCCATACGGGCTCGTCGAGGATCACCTCCCTCAGCTCGCCTACCCCGCGGGCCACCCGTACTCGTGGTCGGTGATCGGTTCGATGGCCGATCTCTCCGCCGCGTCGGTCGAGGACGTAAAGGATTTCTTCCGCCGGTACTACGCACCCAACAACGCGACGCTCGTCGTTGCCGGCGACGTGAAGAACGCCGATGTCCGCGCGCTTGTGAAGAAATATTTCACGGAGATTCCGCGCGGCCCCGCCATCACGCGGCCCTCTCCGACGCCCTTTGCCATACACGACACTGCAGTAACGCTACAAGACAGGGTGCAGCTCCCCCAGCTGCAGCTCACCTGGCACACGGTCAAGGAATGGGCTCCCGACGACGCCGCCCTCGACATCGCGGCATCGATCCTCGCCGGCTCGCGCACGTCGCGTCTTACGCAGGCGCTCGTCTACAACAATCCGATCGCGACGACCGTGCGCGCGCGCCAGGGCAGCATGCGCCTCGATGGAGATTTCTCCGTGATTGCGACTGCCCGTCGCGGACTCGGGCTCGACACGCTGCGCACGGTCGTCGATGCGGAAATGAAGAGGCTCGCAAACGACGGACCGACTGCGCACGAGCTGCAGCAGGCCAAGAACAGCACCGAAGCACAGTTCCTCCGCCGCATCGAGACGGTGCGTGGCACGGCGGACCAGCTCAACCGCTACTTCTACATCACCGGCAAGCCCGACTCGTTCCAGGCCGACCTCGACCGCTATCGCGTGGTCACCGCGGCAGACGTCCAGCGCGTGCTCAAGAAGTATCTCCAAACGAACCGCGTCATGATTTCCGTCGTGCCGATGGGCAAGCCTGAACTCGCGGCAAAGAAGGGAGTCGCACAATGATCCGCAAACAACTCACCCTCCTCGCTGCGATCGCTGCGTGCGCCCCGTTCGCGGCCGTTGCGCAGAACGCCGCCGGCGCCATCGATCGCACGAAGCCGCCCGCTCTCGGCACCAGCACGAAATTCAACCTTCCCACCGTCGCACGCGGCACGATGCCAAACGGCATCGCCCTGCAGGTGGTCGAGCACCACGCGCTTCCGCTGGTTCACGTCACGCTGGTCATCGACGGTGGATCGCGGCTCGAGGCGGGACAACCGGGCCTCGCGGGATTCACCGCCCGCATGCTTACTGAGGGCGCGGGCACCCGCGACGCGAACGCACTCCAAAGCGAGCTCGCCTTTCTCGGCGCGCAGCTCAATGCCGGCGCCGGCGCGGAGGCGTTCACCGTACAGCTCAACGTCGCCAAGCGCGCGCTCCCTGAAGCGCTCGACCTGATGGCCGATGTCGTGCTCCATCCCACGTTCCGCTCCGACAACGTGAAGCAGCAGCGCGACCTGCGGCTCCAGTCGCTCCTGCAGCGCCGTGACCAGCCCACGCAGGTTGCCTCGCTCGCGTTCAACCAGATCGTCTTTCCCGAAGGACACCCGTATCACAATCCGGCCGATGGTGATTCCGCCTCGACCGCCGCGCTCGACTCGGGGCGCGTGCGCACCTTCTATGCGCACGCGTTCGTGCCGGAGCGCGCGAAGTTCGTGGTGGTCGGCGATGTCACCGAACCGGAGATGCGCGCGCTGCTCGCGAAACGCTTCGGCGCTTGGACACGCGCGGGCGAACCATCCGCGATTCCGAAGGTCCTGGTGAAACCCGTCGCGAACGACGGCGTGAAGATCTACCTCGTGGACAAGCCCGGCGCCGCGCAGTCCGTCATCCAGCTCGGGAGTTCCGGCGCCGATCGCCTCGGTCCCGATTACGCGGCGGTCACGGTGATGAACACGATCCTCGGCGCATCGTTCTCGTCGCGGCTCAATACCAACCTTCGCGAGACGAAGGGCTACACGTACGGCATCAGTTCGCGCTTCGTATGGTCGCCGCTGCCGGGTCCGTTCGTCGTGGCGAGTTCGGTCCGCACCAACGTCACCGACAGCTCGCTCGTCGAGATCTTCAAGGAGTTGCGTTCCATTCGCGACGCCCCGGTCGACGCGAAGGAGCTCGAGCGCGCAAAGGCGTACGTCGCGCTCGCGGTGCCCGGCCGGTTCGAGACAAACGCGTCGATCGCCGGCCAGCTCGTCGATCTCGGTTCGTACGGCCTCCCGCTGTCGGCGGTGAACGATTTCGTGTCGCGCGTGAACGCGGTCACGGCCGCCGACGTGCAGCACGTCGCACGCCAGTACATCCCTGCGGACAGGGCGACGCTTGTCGTCGTAGGCGATCTTGCGAAGGTGCGCGCCGGTATCGAGGCGCTGAAACTCGGGACCATCACCGTGCTCGATGTCTCTTCGATCGCACGCTGAATGAGGCAGCACGCCCCGTGAGCCCGCCGCTTCGCGTCGCCTTCCAGGGCGAGCTTGGGGCGTTCAGTGAAGAGGCGATCCAGCAGCTTTGGGGCGGCGACATCGAGACCGTGCCATGCCGTGACTTCCGCGACGTCGCCGATGCGCTCGCGCGCGGCGACGTCGATCGTGCGGTGCTCCCTATCGAGAACACGATCGTGGGCTCCGTGCAGGCGGCGCACGACGTGATAGACGGCACGCAGGGCATCCACGCGATCGCCGAGACCGTCGTCGCCGTACACCACTGCCTGCTCGGGCCCCCGGGTGCCCAGTTCGGCCAGGTGCGCGACGTGTTCAGCCATCCGATCGCTCTCGCGCAGTGCGGGAACTTCTTTCGCGCAAATCCGCGCCTCACCGTCCACGCCGTGTACGACACCGCCGGAGCGGCCGTCGATGTGTCGAATCTCGCCGATCCGCAATTCGCCGCGGTGGCGAGCCGCGCCTCCGCGAAGCGCTATGCGCTCGACGTCGTCGCCGCCGACATCGAGGACCGCCCCGACAACCAGACACGCTTCCTCGCGTTCGCGCGCGCGCCGCTGCCGCTGCCCGTCGGAACCCCGGCGCGCACGATGCTCCTCCTCACGACGAAGGACGTGCCCGGAGCGCTGCTGGAGGCGCTGTCGCCGCTCGCGCGCCACGGCGTGAACGTGCGCCGGATCGAGACGCGCCCGACGGGCGAGCCCTGGAGCTATCGCTTCTTCGTGGAGTTCGACCATCAGGTGGGTGACGCCGTAGCCGACGCACTCGTGGCTGAAATCGCCGTGCTCGCACACGAGTTGCGGCTGGTGGGCACGTATCCGCGGTGGGCGCCGGGACGGCGCGGATCGATTGGCTGGACATCCGGGCAGCTCCCGGCCGTCGGGTAGCCGTCGGCGAACCCCGGACTAGCGGCGCTTCGTCTTCGCGCCGGGTTTGTAGAGGTAGTTCGCCGTGATGACCGACTTGATGCCGCCCCGCACATTGAAGTCCCCGACGACGCTCATCCGCTTGGGCTTCACGGCCTTCACGAGGTCGTCGAGAATCCGGTTCACGACGCGCTCGTAGAAGATGCCGTCGTTGCGAAAGCTCCAGAGATAGAACTTCAGGCTCTTGAGCTCCACGCACAGCTTGCCGGGAATGTACGTGATGCTGATCGTCGCGAAGTCCGGTGCGCCTCCCTTCAGCAGCGCGAGTTCATCCGCGTCGCTTTCGATCCCGCCGAGCGGACAAAGCGACGTGAACTCCGGGCACGTCATGAAGATCTCGTAATCCCGGTCGGTGTACGGATTCGGGAATGTCTCCAGCAGTTCCGGGCTTGGCACTTATTCCGTTCTCCGTCGCTTCGATTCCTCGCTGAGCAGCCGGCGCTCCTCGGACGTCAGGCTCCCGAGGCCGTGGGCGGAAATCTTGTCGAGCACCTGGTCGAGCGCGGCGAGTTCCGCCTGCGGTCCGCGTGTGGCGCGCGGCGACGTCGTCCGCTTGGCGACGACCGCATTGCTGCGCGCGACGACGTCGTCGATGTTGTCGCGCTCGCGTGCGCGCGAACGCGGAAGCGTGCGCGGCACGGCGCGGGGCGGCACGTCTTCCGGCTCGTCGGGTACGGGCGACACGCCCTGACGCAACCGGCCGAGATTCACCGCTGCCGTCATGCGCAGATAGAGCCAGCCGGCCGCGAGTCCGCCCGCGTGCGCGAGATACGCGACGCCGCTCTGCGCACCCGTCGTGGTGATGCCGCCCACGATGTTCAGCACCCCGACGAAGATCACGAGCCACCGCACCGTCGTCGGAATCACTCCAAAGACGAAGAGCTGTTCGTCCGGCCAGAGCGAGGCATATGCGAGCATGACGCCGAACACCGCTGCTGATGCACCGATGAGCAGCGAGTCTCCGGGAACGAACACGAGATGGGCGAACCAGCCGCCCAGTCCGCAGAAGAGATAGAAGCGCAGGAACTCGCGCGCGCCCCACTTCCGCTCCACGCGAGGCCCGAAGAGCCAGAGCGTGTACATGTTCAGCGCGAGGTGCCAGAAGCCGCCGTGCACGAACATGTACGTGCCGATCGTCCACCACTGGTGGCCGAGATTCTTCGTCTGGAACCCGAGCGCGAGTTGGACGTCGCTCGGCTTCAGGACCGTGAGCTGGATGAAATAGACGAAAACGTTGATCGCGATCAGCCACTGCACCGCGGACGTGAGCCGCGGCGCCGGTTCTTCCGGCGAACGTACTTCGTACACGGGCACGTCTTCGCTCATCGGAGTCCGGCGGGCGGCGGCAACCGCAGCGCGAGGCGCGTGTCGGCGTGCGTGACCATGGCCTGGTCGAGAAGTGCCGCCCAGCGGCGGTCGAGCATCGGATGCTCGCCCGTGGGCGACGGCGGATGAATCACGACCTGTGTGTCCGCGCTCGCGCCGTGCGCCTGTTCGATGACGCGCAGCACCTGTCCGTCCGACGTGTCGTCGCGCGGGCAGAGCACGAGGGCGTGCGCGCACCTTGCGTGCGCGGCCTCGGCGATCGTCTCGATCACGTGCGCGAGCGTGGCATCCGGTACCCAGAACTCGACGGTCACCTGCGTGAGCGCAAGAAACGGGGCGAGCGTCTTGAGTGTCTCCGGACGCTGGCCGTCGGTGTCGAGCATCACGGGAATCGGCGGCTTGGCAGTCTCGAGCGCGGCGATCAGGAACGCCTGGTTCGCGAGTGGATCGCGTCCGCCGATGGAAATCGAATGGAATTTCGAACGCGCAAGCTGGCGCTCCAATTCGCGCACGAGCGCCGCCGCAGTGTACATCGTGGCCGTTTCCGCTTCGCCGGCGAAGCGCACGAACAGCTGCCGCCGTCCAACCCAAACACCCTGTGCCTGGACGCCGGCCGGTACTCCCGCCAACGCTGCCGCTGCCATCGGTGTGCCCGTCATCGCGTTTCTCCGGAGTCCTTCGGCCCGAGTCCCTTGGCCAGTTTTACGATCCGCTCGCACAGCTCGGGGAACGTGATCCCCGCGGCCGCGGCCGCCTGGGGAATCAGGCTCAGCTTCGTCATCCCCGGAAGTGTGTTCGCTTCCAGACAGTAGAATGTTCCGTCTTCCGTCATCCGGAAGTCAATGCGCGCATAGCCTGAAAGCTTGAGTGCCCTGAACGCAAGCAGAGCCTGCTCCTGCGCAGCATTGGCTTCGGCGGTCGACAGCCTCGCCGGGAATTCCTCGCGCGCCATGCCGGGCGTGTACTTGCATTCGTAGTCGTAGATTTCGTGCTTGGGGATGATTTCCCCTACGGGAAGTGCTTCGTCGCCGAGCACCCCGACCGTGAGCTCGCGTCCGGCGATGAACTGTTCGATCATCACTTCGTCATCGTAGTTGCGCGCCTCCGCGATCGCCGCCTGCAGGTCGGCGCGCTTCTTCACGAGCGTGAGCCCGACCGTGGAGCCCTGCTTCGACGGCTTCACGATGACCGGCAGTCCGAGCGCCGAAACGATGTCGTCGTCACTCGCCGGCGCCATCAGCCATTCCGGCGTGCGCACGCCTGCCTCGCGAAAGAGCCGCTTGGAAAGATCCTTGTCCATCGCGAGCGCGCTCGCGAGGTGTCCGCTGCCGGTGTACGGGACTCCGGTGAGATCGAGGAGCGCCTGCAGCGTGCCGTCCTCGCCATGGCCGCCATGCAGCCCGATGAACACAACCTCGGCGTCGCGATGCGTACCGAGTCCGCGGACCGTCGCCGGCAGTGTCTCCGACGAAAGGCGCGCCAGCGCTCCGGGCTCGGGCGGCAGCGCGTGCATCACAGGGCCCGCGAGCATGGCGCGCTCCTCCCCCTCGGTGAGTGCGCCCCGCACCGTATCGACCACCGTGACGGCGTGCCCGCGGGAACGCAGGGCCTCCGCAACGCGGAGCCCAGACGCGAGTGACACGTCGCGCTCCGCCGAAGTACCGCCCATCAGCACCGTGATTCTCACTTCAGCGCGCCATCAGGTAGTGCAGCATGTCGGAACGCGTCACGATGCCACGGATCTCGCCCTTCTCGCGCACGAGCACCGCCGGGTTCGATTTCGAGAGGAGCTTCACGATGGCGTCCATCGAATGGTCGGCATCCACGACCGGGAACGGCGAGTCCATCGTGTCGCCGACGGTCTGCTCGAGCACCTTCACGTCCTCGAGACCGCGCACGCTCAGCACGTTTTCGCTCACCGACCCCACGCAGTTGCGGCCGTCCATCACCGGCAGCTGCGACACGTCGTGCAGGCTCATGAGCCGCAGTGCCTGCCGCACCGTTGCGCCGGGCGCCGTGCTGATCACGCCGGCGGGCGACCGCTCGCCCTTCACGTCGAGCAGGTGTCCGAGCGTCACCTTCTCCACGTCGAGCATCTGGTTCTCGCGCATCCACTCGTCGTTGTACAGCTTCGAGAGGTAGCGCTCGCCGGTGTCGCAGAGGAACGTCACGACGCACGCATCGGGATCGTTCACGCGTCGCGCGACGCTCAGCGCCACGTGCGCGAGCAGTCCCGACGATCCGCCCGCGAACAACCCTTCCTCGCGCGTGAGCCGGCGCGCCATCGCGAATGCCTCGCGGTCGGAGACCGTCTGGAATTCATCGATGAGGCGCAGGTCGAGCGTGTCCGGAATCTTGTCCTGGCCGATTCCCTCGACCTTGTACGGCACGCCTTCAATCTTGTTCGTGCCGCCGCTCCGCCAGTACTCGGCAAGGATCGATCCCACCGGGTCGCCGCAGACGACCTGGATCTTCGGATTCTTTTCCTTGAGGTAACGCCCCGCACCGGTGATGGTGCCGCCCGTTCCGGCGCCGGCGATGAGGTGCGTGATGCGTCCCTGCGTCTGCTCCCAGAGTTCCGGCCCGGTCGTCGCATAGTGCGCATCCGGGTTCGCCTGGTTGTAGAACTGGTTCGCGAGAATCGCGTTCGGCGTCTCATGCGCGATGCGCTTCGCCGTCATCACGTAACTGTCCGGATGGTCGGGAGGCACGGCGGTCGGCGTGATGACGACTTCCGCCCCGTACGCCTTCAGGAGCCGGACTTTTTCCTGCGACATCTTGTCCGGCATCGTGAAGA
>ODAK010005697.1_pt1 | contig 12617 bp, 9 predicted proteins | sample 1539591 | NCBI WGS metagenome assembly ODAK01 (sample SAMEA3539303, study PRJEB22396) | soil metagenome | biome: tundra; feature: field; material: soil | place: USA | collected 2010-05 | depth 0.15 m | reverse complement strand
GGCGCCGAGCTGTGCATCCTGGATCAAAAGGACGAATGGCTCCAGGTGAACGTTGGCCCTCGCAGAACTGGCTGGCTCCGCCGCGACCAAGTCGTGGTCGCTGGGCGCTGACTGTACACAGGTAGCCTCCGCCTCTGACCATGGACACGCATCGGGGCAATGAGGCGAGCTGGCCCGAGAGTAGGGCCGGCATCTCGCCTGCCCCGGCCACGAGGGGAAGGCAGGCGAGACGCCTGCCCTACTTTGCGAAGAGTTTAGTCTGCCAAGGCCGTTTCGAGCCGCTGCCAGAGGTCGTCCGGGTCTTCCAATCCAACCGAGATTCGAATCAGGTAGCGGGAGACGCCGCATGACTCCGCCCACTCCAGTTCGGTGTAGTGCGCCAGCAGGGTGAACGGACAGGCGAGAGTAAACACCGTGCCGAGGCTCGGCCCTTTGCAGAACGCGAGGCGGTCATAGATGCCCGGCGACTTCGTCTCCCCGTTCCTGGGCATGAAAGTGATGAGCGCGCCCCAGCCACCGTTCGGGCGCCGCACAGCCTCGTACGCTTCGCTGAACTCCCATTTAGGATACCAGACGCGTTCCACGGCCGGGTGACGGCGCAGCCGCTCTGCCAGCATCAGGCCATTCTGATTATGGCGCTTCATCCGTTCCGGGAAGCTCCGGGCTTGCGCGTCCAGCACCACGGCGTCCTCGCCCCACAGCAACTCCTCGTGCTGCTCGCTGATGATGGGCTTGAGCTCGCTATAAAGCGGCGACTTGGGATTGCAGATCAGCGCGCCGCCCATCGCGTTGCCGGTGCCAAGGACGAACTTGGTGAGGCTGGTCGCAATCAGGTCGGCGTGGCCGCTCAGGTCTATGTTGACCGGGGTGGCGACCACGTCGTCAACCACCAGGGGGACGCGCTGCTCGCGCAGAATCGGGCTTATCTGGCGAACATCGGCCGACCCGAGCAAGGGATTGCCCGGGATTTCGCAAAAGCACGCCGCGAGTGGCTGCCGGCGCAGCAAGGCCTGCAACTCGCCCTCAATGGTTCCCAGGTGATGCAGCAGTATCCCGCCGTGGCCGAGCTTCTGCTGAAGCTTCAAGGTGTCCACGTAGGGAAACCCCAATTGGGCCGTCGGCTGGTCGGGAGTCCGTTCCATGACGGCCCGGAGGGCGGCAAACTGTGCCGCCATTCCGGTCGGGGCCAGAAACACGTCGTCCTCCGCGCAGTCGTAGAACCCGGCGAGTTGTTGTCGCAGGGAATGGCGGACGGGCAATTCATCGGATGCCGGCACCGGCCCGGCCAGGTGCGCCTCAGCCTCCCGAGTAGAAACGATTAGTCCCGTGTGTTGCCAGAACGCGCGCAAGGCGGCAGCGCCAGCGTCGTTCGTCACGACGCCATGCACGCCGCGAAAAGCGAGCACTCGGGCCTGTGCGCGGCTGCTGCGTTGGATGAACTCCGCGCACTGCTGGGCGGCCCGCACCGACGGAAACGGCAAGCACGGCTTCCCGTCGCCAATCTGCCGCGCCAGTTCCTGCACCTCTCGATGAATGAAGAAGCGCGGATAGCCGCTGGTGAGCGCGTTGACCACTTCGGGTTTCTTCTCCTCGTAACCCACCACATCCCGCCAGCGCGGCAGCGCCACCGACACCGCGTGTGGCGTGGCTGGAATAGGGTGCCCAAGCTCCTCGCCCTTCCAGACCGGGTCATGCAATAAATCACGCGCAGCCATTTTGGTATTGGCGAAGACTCTAAACCTCCTGGAAGGCCAAAGCGAATTCAAACTGGGCTGCCCCGCGCGCAGGCGCAGCGGAGGATTCAAGACTCCAGGCAAGTCTGCACCCGACCTTCCCAACTCAGGCGGGAGCTGGCTGCCCTGGCGTTGAGGCGATTGGCTTGCCTTTGCGTCGGAAACCGAGGAACGCTCCCACAGCCCCGGCCGAGGCCGAAGGCAGCAAGTGCTTCAGATAATCGCTGGCGGTGGCCGCCTCATGCTGGACCCACTTGGCGCGCTCTTTCACCTTGGTCTCGGCCGGAGCCAGGTTCCAACCCGCGTACTTGCAGACGCCGAGCAACAGCACCGCCAGAGCCGCCAGCGCTAATGCCAGGCGAATGAAGCGGCGAAAGGCCCAGCCAATGAAAAACCCGCCGATGTAGCTGGCGCAGATCCGGACGTAAGCGGGAAATGGCCTGCTGAAATCCCAACCGCCGCCGGAGGCTGGTCGGTTACCAGGCGCTGTCACGTGCGTGGGAGTGGGTGGTGGAAGCCCTTTCGCAATTTCCCGCGCCCAAAATCCAAACCCGACCAATACGACAAACAACGCCAGCAGGACAGTCTTGGCCCGCCATGGTCCATCGCCGCTGGCCGCCGCCGCGCCGAACAGCGAAGCAATTACGCGTTGCACCAGGGGGCTCATAGGGTCAGTCCGAATGCTTCAGACCTGAGGGTGGCGAAGCTGAAGCAGGCTGGCTGGCTGGCCTTCCAGTCCACATCGGGTCCTGCAAAGATTAATCATGGGCATTGTGATCCTGGCACGGAGTCTATGCCGTCTCCCATAGCAAAGCGAATTCAAACTGAATGAAGTTGTGCTCCAATGAGTCGAGCTTTTCATTTGCCGCAAGCTTGCCGCTTTCCCGCTTGGCAATGCGGATTCGGTTTGATATTGGCCGTCAATGGCTTGGCGCGTCTGCGGAATCAGGCGCGCCACCCTTAGCGTGAACCAAGAAATATTCGATGTCGTCAACGAGCGCGACAAAGTCATCGGGCAACAGCCGCGCGGCGAGGTGCATCGCCTGGGATTGATGCACCGGGCGGTGCACGTATTGGTGTTCAACGCGGTGGGGCAGGTCTTTCTGCAAAAGCGGTCGATGACCAAGGATCGCCAACCCGGCTTGTGGGATTCGTCCGCCTCGGGCCACGTGGATGCCGGGGAGAATTATGACGCCTGCGCCGTACGCGAGCTGCACGAGGAAATCGGCTTGCAATTGAGCGCAGCCCCGAAGCGGCTCTTCAAGCTCGCTGCCTCCGCCGAAACCGATCAGGAGCATGTCTGGGTCTATCGCTGCGAGGCAGAGGGGCCGTTCCGCCTGCACCCCGAGGAGATCGAGCGCGGCGGCTGGTTTGCACCCGCAGAAGTCACGCGCTGGATGGCAGAGCGGCCGGAGGATTTTGCCGGGGCCCTGTTGCTTATCTGGAAGAAGGTTAACCGCGAATTGCGCTAATTTGCGCTAAGCAGCCGCATTAATCCCACAAAGCGCCGGGAGCGTTGTGCGCCGTTCTTGACCCGGCTAAGCCGTTCCGTTAGGTTGTGGCCAGAGAACATGAAGTGCTTATGAACAATTTCTTAGTGCCGATGGTTGTGGAGCAAACCGGTCGAGGGGAACGGGGCTATGACATTTACTCGCGTCTGCTGGTGGACCGGATCGTGTTCCTGGGCACGCCTGTGGACGACATGGTGGCCAATCTTATTATTGCCCAACTGCTGTTTCTGCAGATGAGCGATCCCAAGAAGGACATCCATCTCTACATCAATTCGCCGGGCGGCAGCGTCACCTCCGGGCTGGCGGTTTATGACACCATGCAGTTCCTGACCTGCGACGTGAACACGTATTGCATCGGGCAGGCGGCCAGCATGGGGGCGGTGCTGCTGTGCGGCGGCACCAAGGGCAAACGCTACGCCCTGCCGAACTCGAACATCATGATCCACCAGTTGCTCGGCGGCGCGGAGGGCCCGGCGAGCGACGTCGAGATCCGCGTGCGCTACATGCTCAAGCTCAAGCACCGCATCAATAGCATCATCGCCAAGCACACCGGCCACTCGCTCGAACAGGTCGAAAAAGACACCGACCGCGATAACTTCATGTCCCCCGAAGAAGCCAAGGCCTACGGCTTGGTGGACGAGGTTGTGCAGTCCCGCAAAGAGATTCCCGGGCTGGCCGAGCGCGCCACCAGCCTGGCGGATAAGAAAGAATAGTCGCGATGGCTCGCCCCACCAACCTGACGCTCTGCAGCTTCTGCGGCAAGTCCCACGCCGAGGTCAAGAAGCTCATTGCCGGGCCGGGCGTTTACATCTGCGATAACTGCGTCATTCTCTGCAAGCAGGTCCTCGACAAGGAGTTCGCCGCACCAACCAGGAAAGCCAAGCAGCGCGCCAGCATCGCCAAGCCCGCGGAACTCAAGCGCCAGCTTGATCTCGCCTGCATTGGCCAGGAACACGCCAAGAAGACCCTGTCCGTGGCGGTGCACAACCATTACAAGCGCATTCTCCAGGATCCGCCGCCCCCGCCCCAGGAAGGGGAAGAGGCGGTGCCGGCCGATCCGCACGCAGAGGTGGAGATTGAGAAGAGCAATATCCTGATGATCGGGCCGACGGGCTCGGGCAAGACCCTGCTCGCCCGCACGCTCGCACAAATCCTGGACGTGCCGTTCGCAATCGCGGACGCCACCACCCTGACCGAAGCCGGCTACGTGGGCGAGGACGTCGAGAACATCATCCTGCGCCTGCTGCAGAACTCCGATTATGACGTGAAGCGCGCCCAGCGGGGGATTGTCTATATTGACGAGATTGACAAGATCGCGCGTAAGACCGAGAACGTCTCCATCACCCGCGACGTCTCGGGCGAGGGGGTCCAGCAAGCGTTGCTGAAGATTCTCGAAGGCACGATTTGCAGCGTCCCGCCGCAGGGCGGGCGCAAACACCCCCAGCAGGAGTATATCCGCGTGGACACGAGCGACATCTTGTTCATCTGCGGCGGCGCCTTCGTCGGATTGGAACGTATCATCCAGCGGCGCCTGGGCAAACACGTCATGGGCTTTCGCGCCGTCGAGGAGGGCCTCAAGGCCGGGGCCATTAACCGGGAGGAGCTGCTGCAGTATGTCGAGCCGGAAGATTTGCTCGGATTTGGCTTCATCCCCGAGTTCATCGGCCGCCTGCCGATGGTGACCGTGCTGGCCGAGCTGACCGAATCCCAGTTGGTTCAGATTCTGACCGACCCCAAGAACGCCCTAACCAAGCAATACGCCAAGCTCATGGCGATGGAAGGGGTGGAATTGGAGTTTTCGACCGAAGCCCTGCACGAGTTGGCCGTGCAGGCGATCAAGAAGGGCACCGGGGCGCGCGCGTTGCGCAGCTTGCTCGAGCGGCTAATGCTCGACATCATGTACGAAGTCCCGAGCAGCGACGACATCCTCCACATCCATATCAGCCAGGCCGTCGTCACCGGTCAAAGCAAGCCCCTCATTCGGCGCAAACCCGGCGGGCCGCGGCTTGAGCCGCCTATCCCCCGCAGAGCCCGTTAAAGCTCTCCGCCTTGTCGCTGCCCCCGGCCCCCCTGGAATCGCTTCTAACCCCCTGGACTGCGGATGTCGATGCAATCAAGCGGTCGAAATCAAGAGCGGCCTTGGCGGCGTCATAGCAAGTTAACAGGGAAATCGCCTTCGTCAGGCTCAGTTGGTTCGGGTGCAGGTGGCATATCGGCTGGTGCCGGAACGGCTTTACTGCGATGGGCGGGCTTGGGCAGCGCCCTCGCGCGCTTGCGAGCGGGGCGATCTCCCGCCACTTCAGCCGACGGCAACCCGTTTCCCGAAAGCAACTCCCGAAGCTGGCGCAACAGCCGGGCGGCCGAAACCAGGCGGGTTTCGGAAACGTAGGGCAGCAGAGCGTCGCTGGACTTGGATTCCCGCGCTGTTACGGCAGCCAGCAACCTTTGGCCGCGGTCGGTGAGGTGAACCAACCCTGACTTCTTATGGGCTGGATTGGCGGTCAACGCGACGCAGCCGTGAGCCTCCAGGCGATTGACCAAAGTTTGGATGCTTTGACGGGAGACGGTGCGAATACGGGCTATGGCAGGGACGGTCAGAGGCCCCTGACGGTCGAGGACCTGCAAGACGCTCCAGCCTCTCACGGGAGAATGGGTCTGCCGCGGAACTGAAGCTGCCGTGCTCCGCAACTGATTGGCCAATGCAGTTGCTTCCGCGAACAGGACCTCCAACTTGTCATGAAGCCCTGTGTCAGCCGTGCTTTGGCCGTTCTCCACAGGGAGAACGTCTGTGGGGCGGTCTTGGAATTCAGCCGTAGCCATAATGACAATATATTGCCATACTGACATACAATTGTCAATATGACGCACAGAGTAGGCGAAGCATGAGTCTCGGGAATGCTCTCTCTCGGTTCCTGATGGGCTTGCCCTCTTCTGCCTAGAGAACCCATTCAGCGTGGCTTCGGTTAGGGTTTCGCAAGCACGGAAGGAGGAAGGAAGGCTGCAGTGTGCCGCGCCCAGAAAAAGGCGACTCGGGCTATGGCGTCCCGAGTCGCCTCCAACCCAACCCACTATGAAAAGGCGGATGGCGTCTGATCCGGGCACCGACCCGCCAAGTGCAGGAAAACCAACCTGCACAAACAAATTGGCCGCATAGATTGTGCCAACTCGCCGCCATTTCCCGCGTCTGAAGCTCCTGAAACGATAGGCGGTGGAGGCCGAAGGCGAAAGGTTCATCAGGCTGGAATTGGCTTATATCACCGTTCTTCCTCAGTATTCGGGCGCTCTTTGAATGCCATTTCTAAGGCGGACAGCAATTGACTGGCGAAGGGAATCTCCCTACCGTCCTGAGTACGGTCGCAAGCGTGCGGCCGTTGGTGACGGGCAAGTCCCGATTGTTCAAACGCAGATGTCTTTTCTCCCGCTGGTAAGAGTTTGGCTTTGGGGTTCAGTCCTCGCAAGCGTCGCGGGGTGGCTGCTTTCTGCCCTGGGCCTGTTGAACGGGGCTGGCTACGCGGCCTTCTGCGTCGTAGGGGTTTCCGGCCTTTGGTTTGGGCGCAAAGCCCTGGGCGGCTTAGCTTCGCCGCGCGGGCTCTGCAACTGGAAGAAAGTCCGGGCGCGTTTTCGCCGTTGGCTGCCGGCCTGCTTTGCGGTGCTGGCGTTCCTGGTTTTGCTCGGAGGCGCACTCTACCCGCCGACCAATCACACCGCGATGACGTATCGGACTCCCCGCGTGCTGCATTGGCTGGCGGAAGGGCATTGGCACTGGATTCACACCCCGAACTACCGGATGAACGACCGCTGTTGCGGCTTCGAATGGCTGACCACTCCCGTGCTGCTTTTCGCAACGACGGACCGCTGCCTGTTCCTGATCAACTTCATTTCATTCCTGCTCCTGCCCGGCCTGACCTTCAGTGTGTTGACGCGCCTGGGGGTGCGGCCGCGGGTCGCGTGGCCCTGGATGTGGCTTCTGCCGACGGGCTATAACTTTCTCCTCCAGGCCGGCAGCATTGGCAATGACACCTTCCCCACCATCTATGCTCTGGCAGCGGTGGATTTCGGCCTGCGCGCCTGGGAATCGCGCCGGCTTTCCGACCTCTGGTTGTCCATCCTCTCGGCCGCCCTTTTGACAGGGACCAAGGCGACGAATCTGCCCTTGCTCTTACCGTGGGGGATCCTGGTGCTGCCCCTTCTCCCTTGGTTGCTGGACCGCCCGGCGTTTGGCGGAGCGCGGACTTTCCTGTCAGCGGCAGCTTCCAGACGGTGGGGCGCCCGCGACAGGTTGGCGGGCTCGGCTGGGGCGCATCGCAGTGGAAAGGAATGTCCGGGCCCTGGGCTAAGAACGTACGCGGCAACGCTGGCGCTGGTGCTGCTGGCCGGCACCGTCTCTTTCCTCCCTACCGCGGCGCTGAATATCCGCTACTGCGGGGATTGGTCGGGGCTGAACCTGGAGAAGACGGGGATGGACATGAAGAGCCCGATCGTGGGGGTCTGGGGAAACGGCTTGCTGCTGCTGAAGAACTTCGTGCCGCCGATCTTCCTGCCGGCGGCCTGGTGGAACCGTTCGGCGCGGTCAATCGTGCCGCACGCGATAACCAGCCGCATGGATGCAAGTTTTGAGGAGGGGTATCTCGGGCTGGGGGAGTTGCCGGTCGAGGATACCGCGGGCATCGGCTTTGGGTTCAGTTGGCTCTTGCTGATCTCCGTTCTGGCCGCTTGGCGGGTGCGCTCCGGCCCGGCAATGGACTGGCGCGGCACCCAGTCCATACTCCACTGGCTGCGCTGGCTGGTGCTGGTGGCGCCTTGGGGTTCGCTGCTGGCCTATTGCCTAAAGTCCGGCATCGTGGACGCGGCGCGGCTGATCTCGGCGTATTACCCGCTGCTGCTGCCCCTGCTACTAGTGGGCGCAGGGCAGGCTGTGATCGTCCGGCGGCGCTGGTGGCGGGCAATGGTTTGGGGGGTGCTGCTGCTGGCCGTGCCGGTACTGGTGCTGACGCCGGGCCGGCCGCTGTGGCCGGCGCGCACTGTGTTGTCGAGGCTGCTGACGTGGAAGCCCGGCCACCGACTGCTGACGCGGGCCTTGAACGTGTATAGTGTCTATGACGTGCGCTCGGACCCGCTGGCGAGCGTCCGGGCGTTGCTGCCGGAGGGATTGTCCGTCGTGGGATTCATGGGCACCGCTGATGACATCGACATTTCCCTGTGGCGCACTTTCGGCACAAGACGGGTAGAACACATCCTATTGAGCGATTCCTTGGAGCAAATCCGGCAACGCCATATCCAATACGCGGTCATCGGCGAGGTGAACCTGCTGGAGAACAAGATGACCTTTGCCGAATGGCAGGCGAAGACCAGGGCCGAACTGGTGGCGACGGCGACCGGCACGATGACGGTCACGCAGGGGCCGCATGAGTGGTATGTCGTGCGATTCCCGGATTGAGCGCGCCGTTTTCCGGGAGGCGCGCGCAGATTCCCGGTGACAGGCAAGCTCGCCTCTCCTTTGACCTCTCATTGCCTGTGCTACAAAGGGCGGCGAGCGATGAGGTAGGCGGACCAGCCAAGCCAGTGAGCGCGCGCGGTGAATTTCTGGCGGCTGGCCGGGAGGAAGACGAACAGCGGATAAGCGGCCGCAAGGAGCCAACTCCGCGAGGTTCCGCTGGCCGCGACTTCCAGCCCAACGCCGCGCACCTGCTGGGCCAGCGCGCCTAACGCTACCAGCCGCACGTGGGTTGGATCGTCGAAGAAGTTCAGAGTGAAAGTCCCTGCGGCCCGACCGCGCGGGCTGGCGAGAGTAAGTGTTTTAGGGTGCGGGGTCTCGAAATAGATTCGTCCGCCCGGCTTAAGCAACCGCGCCGCCTCTTGGAGCAACAAAGAGAGATCGCGCAAATGCTCGACCAAGTGCATGCAGGTGACGGCGTCCATCGAAGCCGCTGCCCAAGGCAGCCGGTCCCGCTCCAAGTCCGCCCGCTGGAATTGGCAGCCGACGGGATAATGTTCGGGCGCGCCCGCGAGGTCGGTCGCAAGTAAGCGCAAATCCGGCCGCAACTCGGCCATGTGGCCAAGCGTTTGGCCATCCGACGAGCCCAAGTCAAGCAGTGTGCCTCCGGGCGGCGTGCCGGCGACGAACCGGGCGCGGGTGTCCACCCAGGCACAACGTCGCAGGTAGGTCCAGTTCATTGATCGCTTAAGACGCGCACGGACAATCCCATCGACTGATCGCCCCAGTCGTCGTCCTCGCAACCTTAGTCGCTATCCTAACCGGAAACAAGCAAAGCTGACGACAACCGATACAACATGGGCTTTTCATGCGAAAACGCTCCCACCGAGGCATCGCCCAGGGCTGCATCAATTTCGCGGAGAAGGCTCCTGCCGGGCAGCGCCGACACTCTTGCCTTTTTCGGAGTACCAATCGTCGCTTAGCCACTTTCCAGAGCGGCCCCAGCATGGGAAAGCGGCCTTCCGCCCATTGACCGTAAGCCTGGCTTATATTACGAGGTCCGGCGGAGGCCGATTGCCCTCCCAGGAGTCTCAATATTGCCCCCGGTGACTTTCCCATGTGTGTCCCATGACTCTCCCGTGACTCTTTCATGACTCTTCCCAGCTCCGATAATCGGTTTGGCTTATGTAAATAAGGCTCCGGCGGCATGTCCAAGTATTAGACACTTGGCCCCGCACACTCCGCATTGCCATCATCCATACGATCTTCTTCACTGCCCCAGTCGCCTCTGGAGGTTTGACGCCACTTAAGGGCAGGATATGCTCCCGGCAATGATCGGGTCACCCGCCACGGGCGCGATACGGCGCAACCTTGCCATCAGCTTGACGCTCCTGCTCACGCTGGTTGCCCTCTCGCTGCGCTTCTATCGGCTCTCGAACCAGTCGCTGTGGACGGACGAGGTCTCTTCCATCGAGACCGCCCGGGAACCCATGTCGCAGATGACGCAGGACAGCGGCTCGGAGAATGTCTATCTGCCGGGGTATTTTCTCCTGTTGGGCGCCGCGCTGCACGACGTGAAGCAGGACATTGAATTCCGGGCGCGGGGCTTGTCGGCGCTGGCGGGGGGTCTGTCTGTGCCGCTGCTGATCGGCGTGGTGTTTTGCTGGCGGCGGCAATGGGGCACGGCGTTGCTGGCGGGGCTGCTGCTGGCCGTGAATCCGCTGCACCTGTGGTATTCACAGGAAGTGCGGGGGTATGCTACGATGCTGTTCTTCGGCCTGCTGACGCTGCTGGTCTACGAAATAGCTCGGGCCTCCCGCAAGCCGTGGTGGTGGGTGGTCTATTCTATTTCCGCACTGGGCGCGATCGGGCTGCACAAGACGGCGATCATCTTCCCGGTGACTTGCGCGCTGTGGCACGGGTGGGAGGTGTGGCGCGAGAAGGGGCGCCTCCGGGACCTGGCAGCCCATGTAGTGACGCTCGGTATCGCGTGCGGGGCATTGCTGCTCCGGTCGTACCCGGCACCGCCGGTGAATGGCCGCTCCCGGTCGCTCCTGGAGCTTCCCTACACGTTCATGACGTTTGTCGGAGGCTATTCGTTTGGCCCGTCGATCACGGATATTCAGTCGCATGGCGCGCTGGGGGCGGTTTCGCGCAACCTCGTTCAAGTCGGAATTCTGGGTGGCGTGTTGTCGCTGTTGGCGCTGGCCTATGCGCTTGGATTCCGCTCCCTCGTCCGGGGCAAGGAAACGAGCCTGATTGTCCTGAACCTCGGATTCGTGTCGCTGACGACGCTGGTTTGCGCATTTCCATACAATGTCCGCTACACGCTTCCCGGGCTGCTGGCGTTTGTGGCGCTGGTCGCGGTGTTGAACGGCGGCGCAGGGCGCGGTTATGTTGCCCGTCTCGCGTTCGCGGCGGTGCTGCTGACGGGGCTGTGGGCGGATGCGCAATGGTTCTACAGTCCGGCGTATCGGAAGGCGGATTCCCGCGCGGTGGCACAGTGGCTGGTGGCCAACCAGGCCAGCGTGAAGTCATGGACCGTCCTGCCCGATTACCTGAGCTTCTCCGTTGCCTGGTATCTGCAAGGCCATCCCGAAATTGTCGCCCGCAGGCAGCCGCCGACTCAGGCGCAGACGACTTCGTTCCCGCCGGTTCCGGATGCGCTAATCATCGGGCGGCGGCATCACATTACGGAGCCGGACAAGATCATTGCCGCCTATCGCGCCAGCGCCGGGGCGGTGCGGGCTATTTCCACTATCGCGGGCTTTGAGCTCTACGTGCGCGAGGCCGGCGCACCCGAATAGCAACCGGTCAGTAGCCCGCGGTGAATTTAGTCCTTTGCCGTTCGAGGTCAGGGGAGTAGAGTGGGTCCAGTCGTGAAAAACGCCGGTAGCACCATCGTTTACCTGGGACTTGTAACTTTAGTGCTGGCTCTCCTTGCGCCAGCCGACCGCGCGCGAGCCGCCACCAACATCTACATCCTCGACGTGCCGGATTATGGCTGGTATTACGCGTGTATGGGGACGGCCTCCGGCAACCTGATGGGCTATTGGGATCGGCACGGTTTGCCTGATTTCTATACGGGCACAGTGAATGGCGGAGTGGCTCCACTCAATACGGATAGCGACAATGAAGCCATTACCGCCATGTGGGCGAGCCAAGGGCACCTTGACGATTATTACACCGCATACGAAGACACAAGCCCGGACCCCTACACCATAGCCGGACGCCCCGAGCATGAACCCGATTGCATCGGAGACTTCATCGGCATGGACCAATTCAAATGGCAGAACCTGCGGAATGAATGCCGAGGCAACATTGATGGGTTTTGCTTTGTCTCCTGGGATCCCAGAGGCGAAAAGCGCGTCAATTACGTGCCTGATCCGGCTGCGGCGGAGCCGGACGTGGATGTGCAGACCGGGCTCCGCGCCTGGGCCCGATGGCGAGGATACGACGCCGACGTTTTCACCCAGCTAACCGATTTCAACCCGAACACGCCACCGGCGAAGGGCTTCACCTTTGCCGACCTGCAATCGGAGATTGACTCCGGCTATCCGGTGCTGCTCTTCCTGCAACCGTACGACCAACTCGCTCGAACAATCGGTCCCGCCGAAAATGTAAATCCGGAGATTCACTCCATGCTCGCCTATGGCTACTACATCACTAGTGGTATCCGGTTCGTGCGTTACCGGACGAGTTGGGCGAGTGGAGACAATAGCATGCAGCGTTGGTTCGTGGGGAATTGGGAGGCAGGCATGCCGCTGCGTGGAGTCATCGGCTTTCATCCAATACCCAGGATCCGGCGTTGCTCCCTGGCCCAGGGCGATTTGACCCTCGGCTGGGACGGACCGGCTTCAGACGTTTACAACGCAACCCTGCAAACCACCAACCGCGTGCATGGTTACGTGGTGGAGATGTCGGCCACTTGCTCACCGC
>ODAK010005696.1_pt1 | contig 12617 bp, 8 predicted proteins | sample 1539591 | NCBI WGS metagenome assembly ODAK01 (sample SAMEA3539303, study PRJEB22396) | soil metagenome | biome: tundra; feature: field; material: soil | place: USA | collected 2010-05 | depth 0.15 m | reverse complement strand
GAAGTCGATGACGTCGGTGACCTTGCCCTTCATGTCGATCGGCACCTTGCCGAGCATCTCGTAGATCTTCTGCAGCGATTTGTCGGGCAACGTGGCGTCGACGGCATTGAGCCCGGCGAGATTCTCCGTGTCCTTGTTCTTCTTCTCGAAGCTCTTCACCGCGATGCCGTAACGTGCTTTCAGGGCGGTACTGAGGACGCGCTGCGACGTTTCCGGCGGCAGGCTGGCGACCAGCGCATCCATGACCGCACCGCCGCCCGGCGTGTCGGCAAGTTGCTTGAGCTTGGTTTCGTCGGGTGTCGCCGCCATCAGGCTGTCGTACGCGGCCTTCGAGCCCGCCCAGGCCTTGGCCTCGGCGATCCAGGCCGTGACGCGCGCGTCGGCAGCGTCGAGCTTGCCCTTGTCGGCGTAGGCGACGATCGCGGCCTGACTCTTGTCGAGCGCGGCGTCGCGGACGCTGCCGAGCTTAGCCGGTTGCAGCGCCAGGGCCCGGGCCTTCTTGACTTCGCCATCGCGTGCCACGACGAAGCGTTCGAGGTGCGCGGCGTATGCGGCCTTGGCCTTTTCCATCGCATCGAGATCGGAAGCCAGGCTGGCGAACGATGCCTCGGCGCTCGCCAGGTCCTTGGCGCCGACGAAGCCTGCGATGGCGGCGACACGATCGCGCACCGCCTTCTGCAGGGCTTCGGCGAAGGCCGGCTGTACGGGCTCCGATGCCTTGTCGGTGCGCGGCTTCAACGCCGCCAGCTTCTTGGCAAAGGCATCTGCGTCGGCTGGGCTCGCCGCCTTGTTGAAATCCGCTTTGGCGCCGAGCAGCTTTTTCGTCGCAGCCTTGAGCGTGGCCACGGCCGCCTTCGCGACATCCCAGGTTTCGGCCGCGGCGGCGGTGCTCACGGCCTTGTCAGCGCGCTTCCATTCGTCGGCCACCACCACCAGCGTAGGCGACGCGGCGCCGGCCAGCGCCCGCGCCGCGGCGAGGTCCGTGAGCGCTGCCAGCGCCGACTCGTACTCCTGTCGATTCGCATCGTCGCTCGTTTGCGCCTGCAACAGCGCGTCGATCGCGCCCTGCAAAGGAGCTATCGCGGCGGCCGCGGCGTCGAACGTGCCGGCATTGACTGCATCGTTGAATGTCGTGTACCTCGCGGTGAAGGCAACGCCTTGCGCATCCCGCACTTTCTTCGCCGCCTTCACTGCGGCTTCGCGTGCGGCCTCGAGGTCGTGGAGCTTGGCCAACTCGGTATCGAAGGGTGCTTTCTCGCGCTTGAACTGGTCGAATGCTGCGACAAGCGCAATCGACGCTGCCTTCTGCGGCGCTACGGCATCCTTCGCTTTCGCCCAATCCTTTGCCGCAACCGCATCGACGCGGTTCGAGTCACTGGTCTTGAAGTCCGCCTTCGTAACAGCGAGGCGGTCGGCGATCGCTTCGTTGTCATAGAACGCCTTGCGGCCTTTATCGATATCGGTTTTGGCGGCGTCATACACCGCGTAGTACGTCTGCCCTTCGGTCACGATCCCGAGTACCGCGGCGCTTGCCACTTTCACCTTCGTAATGGCCGCCGTCGCAATCTTCCATGCCTTGGCGGCCTCGGCGTCTTGAAGTGGGTTGGCTGCAGCCCAGAACGCGTTGGCAATGTCGTCCGGAACACCAGGGCCGACGACTGTCTTCCAGGCTTTGAGGTAGTCGGCGAAGATCAGGTTGTGCTGTACGTAGTACGCATCGCGCTCCTGTACCGTTTTCGTGATCGCATGTGCGGCCGCCTTCAGCGAGGCAATCCCGGCCTTTGCCCTAACCCACTGCTTCGCGGCTACCGCGTCGTCGACGACCTTTTTCGCGGCATCGAAGGCCTTCACCTCGGCCGTCGTCAGTGCATCGGTTTGGTTGGCTCGCAGGTCGATCGCGGGGTCGAGCTCGCCTTTGAACGACGCCAGCGCCTGCTCGTACTCGACACGCGCGTCGAACGCCGCCTTGAGCGGCTTCAGCGCCTCATCGAGAGCCTTCAGCTTGGCATCGAAGGCTGTCATCGATGCGCGGACCTGTTCGACAGTCGTACCGGCCGGCCAGCTCGTCCGCTTTTCGTTCGCCAGCTTGGCCAGCGCCTCCTTGACTTCGGGTGTTGCCTCGGCGCCGAGACCCTCGATGGCCTTGCGCAGCTGCGCGAGCTCATCGTCGCGCCGGGCCGAGCCTTCGACGAGGTCGGCGGCGAGCTGCGCCAGTGCCTGCAGCTTCGGGAATTCGGTCGCCTGCGCCGCCCCGAGGTCGATGGCAGCGGCGCGCTTGTCGATCTCGGCTTTCAGCGCCGCGCAGGCCTTCTTCAGCGCCGCCTTGGCGCCGGCCGCGCTGACCTTCTCGATGTTCGCTTCAGCCGCGCTGACGAGTGGCGTCACCGACCCCTTGACCCACTCGGCAACCGCCTTCACCGCGCGCGCCTTCTCGAGAAGGTGCTCGGCACCGGGCTTGGCAGCGACGAAGGCTTTCTGCGCGGCCTTGGCGTCGGCCAGCTTGTCGGTGGCCGCAAAGGCGGCGCGAGCCTTGGCAGCGTCGCCTGCAACAAGCGCGTTGAGGGCCTTGTCGTCGATCGTGGCGACAATGGCCTCTATCTGCTTGAAGATCGCCTCGAGTTCCGATCGGGCGGCATCGCGACCAGCGCGTTCCTGGGCGAGGATCTTCGCCTTCGCGGCCGCAACCTGGCCCGCTACTGAATCAAGCAGCGCGATCGCGCCCGCGTAGTCCCCCGCCTGGGCAAGCGCCCGCGCCGCCTGGATCACGTTCTTTTCGATGCCGGCCTTGTCGCTCGCCGCCTGCGGCTCGGTGAGCCTCGCGCACTCGTCTTGCGCCTTCTTCAGGGCAGCGGCATAGCGCGTCGCGTCGCCCATCACCTTCAGGTGCTCGGCATCCGAGGCCTTGGGCATCTGGCGTGCAGCCGCAACGGGGGCCTTCGGCGGCGTAAGGCCGAGCTTTTCGAGCAACCTCCCCATATGTCTCGTCCGCGTTCGAGATTGACGTCGCCTTGCCGACCCGGTTACCAGCGCCCGCTGCGCGGCGCCGCAGCAGCGTCAGCCGAGCGCAGCTTCGATGGCGCGCAGGCGCGCCTGCATCGGCGCGACGACGTTCATGTCGGCGAGGATCTCGTTGCCGTCGAGGCTCTTCATGAGCTCGTCTTTTTCTATGAAGTCGCGGATCGACTTCAGCGAATCCTTCGCGGCCTTGGCGAGCTGAGCGCGGCGCGTCGAATCGTTCTCCGCCAGCGCCTTGTCGAGAGCGTTGTCGAGGCCGGTCTTCAGCTTGCCCTTGAGGCCGTCGAGCCGCGTGATCGCCTCGCGCACCTTCGGCAGCTGCTCGGTCTCGCCGCGGTAGGAATCCGCAACGGCCTTGCACAGCCGCGTGATTTCGCTGATGGCGACGTCACGCGTTTGAATCCATTCGAGGCGCGCCGTCGCGAGCTGCTTGACCGAGAGGCCGCCACCCGCGGCGGCTACGGCCTCGCCCGGGCCGCCGTCGTCCTGAGCCGCCGGCGTGTCGTCGAGCAGCGCTTCGAGATCCTCCAGGTCTTCGGCGACTGCCTCGAAGTCCTTCTTGGCGCTGTTGGTCTTGATGCTGTCCATCCGCTCCTTGATCTCGGCAGCGGCAGGTCCCTTCAGGCCTTTGGCGATGTCGGCCTGCATGTTCTTCAGCCGGCTGGCGAATTCCTTGCCGGCATCCGCCTTCGCCTTGGGATCGTCGGCGACCTCGAGCGCACTGTCGGGGATGTCCTCGCCCTCCGCCTCCTCGGCCTGACCGGCTGTCGTCCGGATGCGCAGGCCAACGGGCAGCTTAAACACCGATTTCATCGTCAAGGCCACTTTCTTGACGACGCCCGGCGGCACGGCCGCGTCGGTCACGAAGGTGAGCTTCTTCTGCTCCCAGATGACCTGCCCGTCCTTCGGGCGGTAGACCCGCGGTACATCGCCCTTCGCGAACATGCCCTTCAGCAATTTCTCATGCGCTGTTCCGCAGTTCTTCGCGACAAAGCACAAAGCCATCGTCTTGCCGACGGCGATGGCGAATCCGAGCTTCAGCTTGGGCGGCGGGTTCTTGGCGAGCTTCATCGCCGTGATGAAGCGGCTCTTCAAAAGCAGCTGCTGTTTGTTGAGCTTGCCCGCGCCACCGCCGCCCGATGGCTTCTGGCTCTTGGCCTTGGCAAAGATGGCCTGGAGCTCCGCGTGCGCCGAATCTGCTGCACTGGCCAGACTCTGCTCGAACGCCGAACCTGCCTTCGACGCGGCGCCAGCGGCGCCCATGGCCGCGACGGCCACGGGCGCACTGGAGCCCTGGAGCGACTTGCGAATCTTCTCGGCGGCGGCGGCGAACTCGTCGGCAGCGGCCGCTGCGAGCTTCACTGCGCCGCGCAGGTTCTTGAGGTCGCCCTTGGTCGCCGCGTCGAGCTTTTTGAGGGCCGCCTCGGCGTCGGCCGCCGTGGAGACGCCTTTCGAATCGAGCAGCGAGAAGTCCATGGCCGAATGCGCCTTGTCCAGGCTCTTCAGCGCTTCGGCGACCTTTGCGGCATTCTTCGAGAGCTTGTCGTCGAGGCTCTTGTCTTTGGCCAGCGCGGCCTTTTGCCTGTTCCAGCTCTCGATCGTTAGAGGGGCGGGCGTATCGAAATTCATGTGGAACCTTCCTCGGAGTGGGCGCGTCGGCGTGACGCGGCGACACAAACCAGCGCAATGATGGGCAGCCCGTCAACCCCAGTCAAGCCGGCCTATGGGGGACGGGGTCGACGGCGAGCAGTTTCCATTTATGGGCAAAAGTGCCGGCCACGGACGACGGGCTGTTCGCCCCGCGGCCGGCTCGCTCAATACAATGCGGCGTTGTTGCCCGGTGACCTGCTGGCGCGCGATATGCGAGGATCGAACCTCAGGTGTCGGTCGCGTCCGCCTCGCCCTGGTCGCTGACCTTGACGAGTGACCCGCGGCCGCTCAACGAATCGTCTCCCACGTCCAAGCACTTCCCGCTTTCCCGATGACCTTCTCGCTGCAAAGCATCATCGATCTCGCCTGGGACAACCGTGCCTCGCTCGACGCGACGAACAGCCCCGAGATCCGCGCCGCCGTCGATGAAGTGATTGCAGGGCTCGACGCGGGCGAGATCCGCGTCGCCGAGCGGCGGGGAATCGGCGAATGGAGCGTCAACCAGTGGGTGAAGAAGGCGGTGCTGCTCAGCTTTCGCCTCAGCGACAACCACCTCGCTCACGCCGGCGACCTCACGTTCTACGACAAGGTGGCGACGAAGTTTTCCGGTGCCGACGAAAGTGCGATGCGGGCGAGCGGCGTTCGCGTCGTGCCGCCGGCCGTGGCGCGGCGCGGATCGTTCCTGGCAAGAAACGTCGTCATGATGCCGAGCTACGTCAACATCGGCGCCTATGTCGATGAAGGCACGATGATCGATACCTGGGTCACCGTCGGCTCGTGCGCTCAGATCGGCAAGAGCGTGCATCTGTCCGGCGGAGTCGGCATCGGCGGCGTGCTCGAGCCGATGCAGGCGAACCCGACAATCATCGAGGACAACTGCTTCATCGGCGCCCGCTCCGAGATCGTCGAGGGCGTCATCGTCGAGGAGAACTCGGTCGTATCGATGGGCGTCTACATCAGCCAGAGCACGAAGATCTACGATCGCACGACCGGCACGGTGAGCTACGGCCGCATCCCCGCCGGATCCGTCGTGGTGAGCGGCAACCTCCCCGCTGCCGACGGTAGCCACAGCCTTTATTGCGCCGTCATCGTCAAGCGCGTCGACGCACAGACGCGCGCCAAGACGAGCATCAATGAGCTGCTGCGAAGCTGAACTGCAAAGGGAATCGGTATGAGTAGCGGGAACATGGAGCGGGTGTTGCGTCTGATGTCCGAAAAGGGCGCGTCCGACGTGTACCTTTCGGCGAATTCGCCGATCCTGATCAAGATCAACGGCCAGCTGCTGCAGCTTTCCGACCAGCCGCTGACGCATACGCAGCCGCGCCAGTTGCTCGCCGAGTTGCTGACCCCCAGCCAGCTCGAGGAGCTCGAGGACACGGGCGAGCTGAACGTCGGCGTCGGCCTGTCCGGCGTCGGCAGTTTTCGCCTCTCGGGCTTCAAGCAGCGCGGCACGATCGCCGCGGTCTTTCGCTGCATCCCGTTCGAGATCCCGACGCTGGAAAGCCTCAACGTCCCGGCTATCCTCAGCACGCTCGTGCTCGAAAAACGCGGCCTCATCCTGATGGTCGGCGCGACCGGCGCCGGCAAGAGCACGACGCTCGCCAGCATGCTCGAGCAGCGCAACCAGCAGATGGCTGGGCACATCCTGACGATCGAGGATCCGATCGAGTTCCTCTTCAACAACAAGAAATCGGTCGTCAATCAGCGCGAGGTCGGGCGCGACACGCAGACGCTGCAGATCGGCCTGAAGACAGCACTGCGCCAAGCGCCCGATCTGATCATGATCGGCGAGATCCGCGACCGCGAGACGATGACGGCGGCGATCTCGTACGCACTGTCGGGCCATCTCGTGCTTTCGACCCTGCACGCGAACAACAGCTACCACGCGCTCGGGCGCATTCTTTCCTTCTACACGCCCGAGGCCCGGCCCGCTTTGCTCGCCGACCTCTCCGCCGGATTGCGCGCGATCGTCTCGCAGCGCCTGCTGCGCAGCGTCGCCGGCGGCCGCATGCCGGCGGTCGAGGTGCTGATGAACACCAAGCTCATCCAGGAGCTGATCGAGCGCGGCGATTTCAGCGGCGTCAAGGAAGCGATGGAGAAATCCCTCGCCGAAGGCTCGCAGACCTTCGAGCAGGACCTGGGGCGCATGATCAACCAGAACATCATCACGCGCGACGAAGGCCTCAGTTATGCCGATTCGCCGACGAACCTGATGTGGCGCCTGCAGAACGACATGACGCCGGTGTCGCGCATCGTTCCCAAGAAGGAAGACAACGACGACCAGCCGAGCTTCACCGAGATCACGATCGACGTGCGGCCGGAAGAAGTCACGGGCCTGTCACCGAACCTTCGCCGGTTCTGAGCTTCGTGTCGGCGACGCTTCGCCTCGCCGAGCAGCTGATCGCGCTGCGCTCGGTCACACCCGAAGATGGAGGCTGCCAGACGCTGGTCGCCGAGCGGCTACGGCGGCTCGGCTTCGAGTGCACCGCATTGCCCTTCGGACCGGAGGTGGCCCCCGTCAGCAATCTGTGGGCGCATCGCCCGGGCAGCGGCGGCAAGCTGCTTGCGTTTGCCGGCCACACCGACGTCGTCCCGACCGGCCCGCTGGCGGCGTGGACGAGCAATCCATTCACGCCGACGATTCGCGACGGCAAACTCTATGGCCGTGGCGCCGCCGACATGAAGAGCTCGATCGCGGCGATGGTCGTCGCCACCGAGGAATTCGTCGCCGCGCATGGCGGGCATCGCGGCGGCATCGCCCTTCTCGTCACGAGCGACGAGGAAGGGCCCTCGGTCGACGGCACGGCGCGCGTCTGCGACTGGCTGACGGAGCGCGGCACGCGACTCGACTACTGCGTCGTCGGCGAGCCGACTTCGGTCGAGCGGCTCGGCGACACGATCAAGAACGGCCGCCGCGGCACGCTCAGCGGCAAGCTGCGCATCTTCGGCGTGCAGGGTCACATCGCCTATCCGCACCTCGCCCGGAATCCGATCCATCTCGCGGCGCCGCTGCTCGCCGAGCTCGTCGGCATCGAATGGGATCCCGGCAACGCGCACTTCCCGCCGACCTCGTGGCAGATGTCGAACATTCACGCCGGAGCCGGCGCCGGCAACGTCATCCCAAGCGAGATCGTGGTCGACTTCAACTTCCGCTTCAGCAGTGAATCGACGCCGGCCGCGCTCGAGACGCGGCTCGAGACGATCGTCAAGAAGTACGTCGATGCCTACGACCTGGCCTGGACGCTCGGCGGCGAGCCCTTCCTGACGCCGACCGGCGCCTTGAGCGATGCGCTCGCCGCGGCCATCCGCGAGCACGCCGGCGTCGCCTGCAAGCTCTCGACGACCGGCGGCACGTCGGACGGCCGCTTCATCAAGCGCATCTGTGCCGAGGTCGTCGAATTCGGCCCGGTCAATGCGAGCATCCACAAGATCGACGAATGCATCGAAGTGGCCAGCCTCGAGACGCTGAAAGACGTCTACCGGGGCACGCTCGAGCGCCTCGTCGCGTGAGCCCGCACGGCCCTCCGAAGGGCGAATTCCCTTCTGGCGGGACGGCGCGCAGCGCCACGGACGCACCATGACGCTGGTCGAACTGGTCCAGGCGCAAAGCGAGCGCCTGAAGCGCGCCGACGTCTCGTTCGGCCACGGCACGGGCAACGCCTTCGACGAGGCGGCGTGGCTCGTCACGTGGGCGCTCGGCCTGCCGCTCGACGCGCTCGAAGCCCGCGCCGGGCACGAGCTTTCGGCCGAGGACCTGGCGAAGGCCGAAGCGCTCGTCTCCCGGCGCATCGAGACCCGCCAGCCCGCCGCCTATCTCACCGGCGAAGCGTGGTTGCAGAACGTGCCGTTCACGATCGACGCGCGCTCCATCGTGCCGCGCTCCTACATCGCCGAGCTCCTCGTCGACGCCGAAGAATCGGCAACGCTCGATGCGTGGCTGTCCGACCGGACCCGGCGCGTTCTCGACCTCTGCACCGGCAACGGCAGCCTCGCCGTGATCGCGGCGATGGCGTATCCCGAGATCGAAGTCGACGCGTCCGACATCAGCGCCGGCGCGCTCGAGCTGGCACGCATCAACGTCGCGCGGCACGGCATGGAGAAACGCATCGCGGTGCTCGAGTCGGACCTTTTCGCCAGCCTGCGGGGCACCTACGACCTCATCCTCTGCAATCCGCCCTACGTCACCGATGCGAGCATGTCGGCACTGCCGGCCGAATACCGCGCCGAGCCGGCGCTAGCGCTCGCCGGCGGGGCCGACGGCATGGACCTGATCCGGCGCATCGTCGCTGAAGCGCCGGCGCACATGAGCGAAGACGCCGTGCTCGTCATCGAAGTCGGCCATGAGCGCCGCCGCTTCGAGGCGGTGTTTCCGCGCCTCGAATGCGCCTGGCTCGAGACGAGCGGCGGCAACGATTGCGTGGTGCTCGTGGAGCGGCAAGCGCTCGCCCGCTGAAGCGGCTCACCCAAGGCTTGCCACGCTGAACCGGCAGCTTCGCGCCGCCGGGCGAAAATCAACCCATGCTCGTTTTCAGCCAACTCTCGCTTCGCCGCGGCACCAAGCTCGTCCTCGATCGCACCAGCGTCACCATCAACGCGGGTGAAAAGGTCGGCCTCGTCGGCCGCAACGGCGCCGGCAAATCGTCGCTCTTCTCGCTCCTGGCCGGGCGTCTCTCGGCCGACGCCGGCGATCTCTCCTTGCCGCCGCGTTGGCGCCTCGCCGAAGTCGCGCAGGAGATGCCGGAGACCGACGAAGGCGCGACCGACTTCGTCCTCGCCGGCGACACGCGCCTCGCCGAAGCGAACGCCGCGCTCGCCCGGGCCGAAGCGAGTGGCGACGGCCACGCGATGGCCGACGCGCATCACGAGATCAGCGACGCTGGCGGCTTCGACGCGCGGCCACGCGCACAGGCCATGCTGCTCGGCCTCGGCTTCAAGAGCGGCGAGCTCGACGCGCCGGTGACGAGCTTTTCCGGCGGCTGGCGGATGCGCCTGCAGCTCGCGCGCGCCCTCATGTGCCCGGCCGACCTGATGCTGCTCGACGAGCCGACCAACCACCTCGACCTCGATGCCCTGGTCTGGCTCGAAGCCTGGCTGCAACGCTTCACCGGAACGATGATCGTCATCAGCCACGATCGCGAGTTTCTTGACGCCGTCACCGGAGTCACGCTGCATCTCGACGAGGCGCGCCTGACGCGCTATACCGGCAACTACACGGCCTTCGAGGAGATGCGCGCGATCCGCCTGGCGCAGGCCAGCGCGAACTTCGAGAAGCAGCGCGAGCGCATGGCGCACCTGCAGAAGTTCATCGATCGCTTCAAGGCCAAGGCGAGCAAGGCCAAGCAGGCGCAGAGCCGCGTCAAAGCGCTGGCGCGCATGGAAAAGCTCGCGCCAGTGCTCACGAGCGCCGACTTCCAGTTCGAGTTCCGCGAGCCGCTGAACCTGCCCAACCCGATGCTCGCGTTCGCCGCTGTCGCTTGCGGATACCGAAGCGAAAGCGGACAAGAAAGGCGAATCGTCGAGGGCATCGAGCGTTCGGTTCTCGCCGGCCAGCGCATCGGCATCCTCGGCGCCAACGGCCAGGGCAAGTCGACGCTGGTAAAGACCATCGCCGGCGAGCTGGCACCTCTCGCCGGCGAGATCGTCGAAGGCAAGGGGCTGAAGATCGGCTATTTCGCGCAGCAGGAGCTCGACGTGCTCTCGCCGGGAGACGGCCCCCTGATGCACCTCGTTCGTCTCGCCCGCGACGTCGGGCCGCCGGCGCGCGAGCAGGAGCTGCGCGACTTCCTCGGCTCCTTCCGCTTCACCGGCGAGATGGTGGCGCAGCCGGTCGGCACGCTCTCGGGCGGCGAGAAGGCACGCCTCGTTCTCGCGATGCTGGTCTGGCAACGGCCCAACCTTCTGCTTCTCGACGAGCCGACCAACCACCTCGATCTGACGACGCGCGAAGCGCTGAGCATGGCGCTCAACGAGTTCGAAGGCACGGTGATGCTCGTCAGCCACGATCGCGCCTTGCTGCGCGAGGTGTGCGACGAGTTCTGGCTCGTCGCCGGCGGCGCTCTGAAGCCCTTCGACGGCGACCTCGACGACTACCAGCGCTGGCTGCTCGAACAGGCGAAGATGGCGGCGCGCGCGGCGCGGCCCGAAGCCGCGGCGGCGCGATCCGACGCGAGCCCGGCCAACGCACGCGGGGAGCGCAAGGCAGCAGCGCATGCACGCCAGCAGCGGGCCGATGCCGCCAAGCCACTGCGTCAGGAGATCAACCGCATCGACAACAAGCTCGGCGTCCTGTTCGCCGAGCGCGACGGGCTCGAAGCGGCGCTCGCTGCGCCCGGCCTCGAGCCGGCACAGCTTGCCGATAGCGGGCGGCGCCTGAAGGCGATCGGCGCGCAGATCGACACGCTGGAGGCGCGCTGGCTCGAGCTCAGCACGCAAATCGACGAGATAGCAGAATCGGTGAGCTGAACCCCTGCTTCATGGAGCTGCGATGAAACTCGAAAAAGTTCTGTACACCGCGCACGCCACTTCGACCGGCGGCCGCGAAGGCACATCGAAATCGGACGACGGCGTGCTCGACCTCAAGCTCACGACGCCCAAGGGCCTCGGCGGCAACGGCGCCACCGGCACCAACCCCGAGCAGCTGTTCGCAGCGGGCTACTCGGCCTGCTTCATCGGCGCGATGAAGCACGTGGCACTGATGCAGAAGGTCGCGCTGCCGGCCGACACCTCGATCGCCGCCGACGTCGGCATCGGCCCGATCCCGCAGGGCTTCGGAATCCAGGTCGCGCTTCACGTCCATATTCCAGGCATGGACAAGGACGCGGCGAAGAAGATCGTCGATGCGGCCCACCAGGTCTGCCCCTACTCGAACGCGACGCGCGGCAACGTCGAGGTGACGCTGGACGTCGTCTAGCGACGAACGTTCCCACTCAGGCACCGGGCGGCAGCAAGCGAAGCATCAGCTCGATTCGCGCCTGCACCGGCGTCAGGTCCCCGGCAGAAGGCGTCGCGTCCGCGGCATCCCCGACGATGCCGCCTTCGAGGCAGCGCGTGCTGCGCAGCACGGCGATGCCGCGCTGCATCGCCTCGACCAGCGCCAGCTCGAGCGCGGCGTGGACGGTGCCGTTGCCCGTCGCTGCCACGACGATGCCTTGGACGCCGGCGTCCGCGAGCACCTTGACGATGCGTCCGTTGGCGCCCGCCGTGCTCGTCACGATCTCGACGCGCGGCCACGCCGAGGCGTCCGCCGGCAAGGCGCCGATGCCCACGGTGTCTTGCGTCGGCCATCCCCGAAGGGCCCGCATCCGCCCCTTCTCGATGCGCGCCAGCGGCCCGGCGTCGCCCGATGCGAAGGCATCCAGCCGATAGGGATGGATCTTGCGCACATCGCGCGCCGCATGGACCCATCCGGCGAAAGCGACGACGACGCCTGCTTCGCCCTGCGTCGCGACGGCGATGGCGTCGGCGAGGTTGCGTGGGCCGTCGGCTTCGCTCGACGTCGCCGGCCGCATCGCGCCGGTCAACACGACCGGCTTGGCGACGGCAACGACGCGCGCCAGGAAATACGCGGTCTCCTCAAGCGTATCGGTGCCGTGCGTGACGACGATGCCGACGACCTCGGGACGCGACGCGTAATGCTCCAGGCGTTGTGCGAGCCTTCGCCAGGTTGCGAAGTCCATGTCCTTGCTGTCGAACTGCGCGACCTGCTCGGTCTCGACGACGACGCCTGCCGTCGCCGCAAGCGCCGCGACGAGGTACGCGACGCCGAGCTGCGCTGCCTTGTAGTCCACATGATCGGTCGGCGTCGCGGCGATGCCGGCAATGGTGCCGCCGGTGCCGAGCACAACCACGATCGGCGCCTTGCTTTGCATATTTTCCAAGACTGGATGAAAATACAGGGCTGGATAAATATTCAGCGGCCAAGGTTCAACGGCCCACAGTCAGCCGGAGGTGCC
>ODAK010005695.1_pt1 | contig 12617 bp, 12 predicted proteins | sample 1539591 | NCBI WGS metagenome assembly ODAK01 (sample SAMEA3539303, study PRJEB22396) | soil metagenome | biome: tundra; feature: field; material: soil | place: USA | collected 2010-05 | depth 0.15 m | reverse complement strand
ATAGCGCATCCCGCGAGAAAATCAAAAGCCCGTCCGGAAAATTCTGTTTAACCGGACGGGTTCCGGCTAATTTCAAGCCGATGTCCGACACGCTGGTCGTCAACGAAGTCTATTTGAGCCTGCAAGGCGAAAGCACCTTTGCCGGCCTGCCGTGCATTTTCATTCGGCTCACCGCCTGCGACCTGCGCTGTTCTTATTGCGACACCGCCTACGCCTTCACCGAGGGCAAAAAGAAATCGCTCGCGGAAATTTTGGCGGAAGTGAAACGCCTCGCTGAACCATTTCACGGCAAATACCTTTCATTAACGCCGGGCTTCAGCCCGGTGACAACGCGAACGGAGCGCTCCCCAGCCGTTTCAACGGCTTCCCGCATCGGGCAAACCGCTGAAGCGGTTGCAGACACCGCGGCGTCTAACACCGGGTTGAAACCCGGTGTTAATGAGATTTTTCGCCTCCCGCTTGTGGAACTCACGGGCGGCGAACCGCTCCTGCAAAAAAATTCCCTGCCGCTGATGAAATCGCTTTGCGACGACGGCTTCACCGTTTTGATCGAAACGAGCGGCGCGCATGACATTTCAAAAATTGACCCGCGCGTCCGCCGCATCATGGATTTGAAATGCCCGTCCAGCGGCGAGGCGGAACGAAATCGCTTTGAGAACATCGCGCACCTGAAATCCGCCGACGAAATCAAGTTTGTCATCGGAACCGTCGAAGATTACGAATGGGCAAAAGAACAAATCACCGCGCACAAGCTGGATTCCATCTGTCCGCTGCTGTTTTCTTGGGTGCATCCGCTTGCGCCGGAGCAGCAAAGCAAAGTTCTAAAAAAAATTCCCGCGGGACTCACGCCAATTTCACGCCGTGAACTCGCGGAAAAAATTATTGCCGACGCTTTGCCCGTCCGTTTTCAAATCCAGCAGCACAAAATCATCTGGCCGCCGGAACAGCGCGGCGTTTGAAATGAAACCACGGATAAACACAGATGGCCACGGATGCGGATGGAGCGCGGGTTTCAGCCCGCGTCAATGTCCGCCAGTTTCAAGCGCATCCATGCTGAAGCGGACTAAAGTCAGCACTCAATTTATTTTTATCCGTGCCCATCCGTGTCCATCCTTGGTTAAAAAATGAAATCGCAACAAACCATCCAACTGCTGCGCGAATACGAATCGCGCAACGTGCTGTTCACCGAACCGGACGGCTCATGGCCGATCGTGTGGGAACGCGCAAAAGGCGTGAACGTCTGGGATGCCGAAGGGAAAAAGTATCTGGACCTCACCGCAGCGCTCGGCGTCGCCGCCGCCGGCCACGCCAATCCAAACGTCGTCAAGGCCGGACAAACGCAGATGGCAAAACTCCTGCACGCGATGGGCGACGTGCATCCGCACGCGCTCAAGGCCGAGCTGGCGCGCGAATTGAGCCGCGTCACATTTGAACGCTGGAGTGACGGCAAGAAATCCGGCAAGACCATTTTTTGCAACTCCGGTTTTGAGGCCGTTGAAGCCGCGCTCAAGACGGCCATGATCCCGGGCGGCAAATACGGCGTGATTGCGTTTAACGGAGCATATCACGGTCTCGGTTACGGCGCGCTCAACGTCACGCACCGCGAATTCTTTCGGTCCCCGTTTCGCCTGCAGCTTCGCGAGTTTGCAAATTTCGTCCCGTTCCCGGCGAAACCCTCCGACCTCGCCGTCGTTGAAACCTTGATAGGCCGCCTGTTTCAACGTGGCTGGGTCGGTGCGATTCTCGTCGAACCCGTTCAGGCCCGTGGTGGCATCAACATCCCGCCGCCGGGATTTTTGCCGCTGCTTCGAAAACTTTGCGACCGGCACGGCGCGCTCCTGATTCTCGACGAGATTTACACCGGCTTTGGCCGCACCGGCAAATGGTTCGCCTGCGAACACAGCGGCGTGGTTCCCGATTTGATCTGTCTCGGCAAGGCGCTCACCGGCGGCTTTCCGCTGTCCGCCTGCGTTGGCCGTGCGGACATCATGGACGCCGCGTGGCCGTCATCCAAAGGCGAGGCCATTCACACCAGCACCTTCCTCGGCCATCCCGTCGGCTGCGCGATGGCGCTCGCGCAAATTTCCGAAATCCGCCGGCTCAAACTGTGCGACCGCAGCGCGAAGCTCGGAGAATTTTTGATCGAACAACTTTCCACCATCCATCCTCCATCCTCCATCCTCGCTTCGGTTCGCGGCCGGGGCCTGATGGCTGGCGTGGAATTAAATTTGCCCGACGGCAAACCCGCGACCGCAGCGGCCCTGACCGCCATCAAAACGCTGTTGCATGACGGCTACATTTTTCTGCCGGAAGGCGAGCATGGCAATGTCATCAGCTGCACACCGCCGCTGACCATCACCAAGGCGCAACTCGCCAAAGCCGTCGGTGCGCTTCAAAAGGCTTTAACCGCAGATGAACACGGATAAAAGCGGAGCGCGGGTCTGCGACCCGCAGCAATGACAACCACGCAAACAAATCTGATGGTTCGAGGCCTCGGCGAAAGCGGAGCGCGGACAGCTTTGTCCGCGAGTTCACACGGCTGGTGTGCTGGCGGACAAAGCTGTCCGCGCTCCGTTTTTATCCGTGTCCATCCGTGTCCAGCCGTGGTTGATTATTCCCCATGACCCTCACCGAAATGCGTTCATTGCTGGCGAAACGCGACATCCAACTGACGCGCTCGCTCGGCCAGAATTTTTTGCACGACGGCAACCAGCTCCGCCGCATCGTGGACGCGGCGGAAATTCAGCCGACGGATAAAGTTCTAGAAATCGGGCCGGGCCTTGGACCGCTGACGGAATTGCTTTTGGAAAAAGCCGGCGAGGTGCTGGCGATCGAGATGGACGCGCGGCTCGTGGATTTTTTGTGCGAGCGGTTTGGCTTAACCACACAGGCTGACGAATTGCCCGCCCTCACCCCCGAGGAGAGGGAGAAAATTTTGGACGCATCCGTAAATCCATCGCCCGCGGATTCGTCCCGCCGCAGCGCAGGCGAACTCCCTCTCCTGGGGGAGAGGGTTGGGGTGAGGGCGGACGAATCCACCGCAGGCAAAACTCCCCCGCAAAACTTATTTCTGCTCCACGAAGACGCCCTCAAATTTCTCAAACGCGACCAACGCGACTGGAGCGGTTGGAAGCTCGTGGCGAACCTGCCGTATTCCGTTGCCTCGCCGATTTTGGTGCAACTCGCCGCCGGCCCGCACGCGCCGAAGCTGATGGTCGCCACGCTGCAACTGGAGGTCGCGAAGCGCCTGATGGCGCAGGCGGACGACGACAATTACGGCGTGCTGACGCTGCTGGTGCAGATTGATTTTGAGCCGCGCGAATGGTTCAAGATTCCGCCGGAATGTTTTTTCCCCCCGCCCGATGTGGACTCCGCGTGCGTATGCCTGGTTCGCCGAACGACGCCGCTGCTGCGGGAAAATCTCCGCGCCACCTTTGTGAAAGTTGTGAAACGCGGCTTCTCGCAACGGCGCAAGATGATGCTGAAACTGTTGAAAGCAGATTGGCCGAAGGAAAAGCTGGAAGCCGCATTTGCCGAATTATCAATCTCGCCGCAGGAACGCGCGGAGAAATTAAGCTTGGAACAATTTGTTGCGCTCACTCACCATTTGACCACGGAGTCCGCATGAAGCGCGCAAAAACCAGCCCGCAAAAATTACTGCCAGACATTGGCAAAACGCTTGGCACGAAATGGCGAAATGGAGGTTATTTCCAAGCGGTTCGGCTAGAACGGGACGAAGTTCCCAGTTTTGAAGAGTTTCCTTTTTCGATTCCCTCCATCCAGCATTTAACACGCTTGGAGTTCCATCCCGCCGTGACTTTCTTTATCGGCGAAAACGGTTCAGGAAAATCAACGCTGCTGGAAGCCATTGCAATCAAGGCCGGGTTCAGCGCCGAGGGCGGCGACAAGCAACTGCAGTTCGACACGCACAGCACCCACTCGTCACTCCATGATTTCCTTCGGCTCGAAAGAAGTTTTGAGAGGCCGACCGACGGTTTCTTTCTCCGCGCCGAAAGCTTTTATAACGTGGCCAGCGAACTGGAAAAGATTGAAGCAGGCGTGCCTTCGAAAAAACCGTTTTATGCCTACGGCGGGAAATCACTTCATCGGCAATCGCACGGCGAGTCGTTTCTGGCCGTATTAAAAGAACGCCTGCAGGGCGGCGGAGTTTATTTGTTTGACGAGCCGGAAGCTGCACTTTCGCCTCAAAGGCAATTGAGCGTGCTGGCCCTGTTTCATCGTTTGGTGCGCCACCGGTCGCAGTTGGTCGTGGCCACTCATTCGCCAATTCTCCTCGCCTATCCGCAGGCAAAAATCTATCAGTTTTCAGAAGCGGGAGTTGCGGAAGTGAAATACACGGATACAGAGCATTATCAAATCACGAAAGATTTTCTGAACCGGCATGAGCGGATGCTGGAAGTCCTGCTGACTGGCGAGGATGAGGATTTGGAAGCAACAAAATGGAAGCTATGACCGAAGAAATTTTTGATGCCGCCAACGAGCGCACAAAAATCCTTTTCGTGTGCAGCCGCAATCGGCGGCACAGTCTGACGGCGGAAGCGATTTTCAAGAACGAACCGGCCTGGGATGTCCGTTCGGCTGGAACCGAGGACAATGCGCGCATCAAAGTGACCGCCGGTCATCTCGGCTGGGCGGATGTCATCGTGGTGATGGAAAAGCGGCACAAGGACCGGTTGCGGCAAAAATATCCGGAATCACTGGCGGCAAAACCATGCGTGTGCCTTTTCATTGCCGACGATTACGAATTCATGGATTCAAATTTGATCGAGCTTTTGCCCGAGAAAATGCGGGAACATTTCCAAAAGCCGTGGCCGAAAAAATGAACAACAAAGTAACGAAGGAACAAAGGCGTGGTGGTTTAATCCAGAACTCCGAAGTAGCGGTGGCAGGTCGGATGGGTAGCACAGGCCACTGGCCTGTGCCGAGCGGCGACCCGCCGCTCGAAACGGGGAAAGCGCCCGAAATTTTCCGCGCGTCGGTTTCCGTTTGCCAAACTCCCCCCGTTCCGTCCGGCCAGTGGCCGGACGGCACAGGCGGGTCGCCTGTGCTACCCAGTTCAACTTCGAGGCTCGGATTTATCCGGCATTTTGCGAAGCGTCAATCGCAGCGTGTTCACATTGCTGCGGCTGGTCTGCGACACAGCCGCGCTCCGGCCAAATTAAGACGCGGCCAGCAAAGGTCGGGCTTGGCATTGCTTCGTTACTTTGCTCCTTTGTTGTAAAAATATGACTGAAGAAATTTTTGACATCGTCAACGAGCGCGACGAGGTGGTCGGGCAGAACACGCGGCGCGAGGTTCATGCGCGCGGGTTGTGGCATCGCGCGGTGCATGTGCTGGTGTTCAATGCGCGCGGCGAGGTTTTTCTTCAGAAACGTTCCATGAAAAAGGACATCGCCGCCGGCAAGTGGGATTCGTCGTCGTCCGGCCATCTGGACACGCGTGAGGATTACGACGCGTGCGCGGTGCGCGAGGTGCGCGAGGAGATCGGCCTGCGCCTATTGCAGATACCGCAGCGGCTGTTCAAGGTTGACGCGCGCAAGGAAACGGGCTGGGAATTCTGCTGGATCTACCGCTGCGAAAACGAAGGGCCGTTCGTTTTGCATCCCGATGAAATCGAGTCGGGCGGGTGGTTTGCGCCGGAGGCGGTGACGAAGTGGGTGAATGAAAAGCCGCAGGATTTCGCAAGTGCGTTTGTGTTGATTTGGAAAATGTATTTGACCGCTGATGGACGCAGATAAACGCAGATGAATTTCAGGCACGGGCGCGGCGCGACATCTGCGTCCATCTGTGTTTATCCGCGGTAAAACTTCGCGGCTTTACGTTGCCACAGAGGTGTTGATAAAGCAGGGGAAAATTTAGTCAACAAGCCACCTCACCCCGGCCCTCTCCCCCAACTCCGAGTTGGCGGAGAGGGAGAATCGTTCGCCGCAAATGGTTGCAAATTGAGCCTGATTTTCTTCGGCGAATCCGGGAAATTCACGCATGAAAACTTTACTTGCGGCGAAAATGAAGTAGTTATTTCCCATGCAAAATTCGATCATTCCATACCCGACCGTCATCGAACAGACGGCGAAGGGCGAGCGGCAGTTCGACATCTTTTCGCGGCTGATGATGGAGCGCATCATCTTTCTCGGCACGCCGGTGGACGACGGCATCGCCAACGTCATCATCGCGCAACTGCTGTTTCTCCAGATGAGCGACCCGAAGAAGGACGTGCATTTTTACATCAACTCGCCCGGCGGCAGCGTGACGGCGGGGCTGGCGATTTACGACACGATGCAATACATGACCTGCGACATCAACACCTACTGCATCGGCCAGGCGGCGAGCATGGGCGCGGTGCTGTTGTGCGCGGGCACGAAGGGCAAGCGGTATGCGCTGCCGAATTGCAACATCATGATTCATCAGGTGCTCGGCGGCGCGGAAGGCCAGGCCAGCGACGTGGAGATCCGCGTGAAATACATGCTCAAACTCAAGCAGCGCCTGAACACGATCCTCTCCAAGCACAGCGGCCAGACCTTCGACGTGGTGGAAAAAGCCTGCGACCGCGACAATTTCATGAGCGCGGAGGAAGCCAAAACATTCGGCCTCGTGGACAACGTGGTGCAGTCGCGCAAGGAAATTCCCGGCGCGGAAAAAGTGTAGGACAGGCGTCGCGCCTGTCTGCAATTCAAGAAAGCACTTTGCATTCAGATTAGAGACAGGCGCGATGCCTGTCCTACGGCCGCGAGACAAACGGGTTGGCTTTGATGTAAAATCGCAGCCGCCGTCTCGCCCAGTGACCCGCGTAATCCACGCCGATGCGCGGACGTTTGACGATGGAAATTTTTTCGGCGGCTTCCGCTTCGGCGATGAAGAAGTCGTTGCTCAACAAGTCGTGCGCGTTCAAACGGCGGTCAATTCCCAGCGCGCGGCAAAGCAGACCCGGCCCATGCGTCCGGCCCTCCAGATTTTTCACCGGCTCGATTGCCCGCAGTAAAACGGCGGACGCATGACCTTCGCGTTCGGTCACGACGTTCATGCAATGATACATGCCGTAGATGAAATAAACGTAGGCGTGGCCGGGCGGGCCGAACATGGTTTTGGTGCGTGCGGTCAAACCTTTCGACGAGTGCGCGGCGAGGTCGTGTTCGCCGAGGTAGGCTTCAACCTCGACAATTTTGCCGATGCGTTCAATGCCGTGGCGCTGGTGAACCAGAAGTTTTCCGAGCAATTCCTGCGCGACCAAAGTGGTGGGGCGGTTGTAAAACATGCGCGGCAGTTTGTTCACGGCGGAAGACTGGCGCAATTCCCGGTTTGACAGAAGGCAAAATCTTCGCACAATGTCAGGCCGTTTGGCTGCCAGCGTAGCTCAGTTGGTTAGAGCGTGGGACTCATAAGCCCGAGGTCAGTGGTTCGATTCCACTCGCTGGCACCAGCCTTCGCCCGCCGCTTCGCTCCGGGCTACGGCTCGGCAAGCCAGTGTGGAAGGGTTGAAGGCTTGCGATTTATGAGCGAAGGCTACCACGCCGACTTGTCGCCTCGAAGCTTGGCGAAGACGGAAGCGCTGCGTAGGCGGGCTTCAACGACCTTTTGAAATGCCATTTTCCCACATTTATATCCGGCAAAGTGAATCAAATGTCGGCCGCTTTTACGTCGGCCTGACCGACGACCTGCAAGCGCGTTTGCAAAAACACACCACGGCGGCGTGCCGCATACGGCAAAGTTCTGCCCGTGGCACATCAAGACCGCCATCGCCTGTGCCGACCGCCAGTGCGCTGATGAATTTGAGCGTTACCTCAAAACCGCTTCTGGCCGTGCGTTTGCCAAAAAGCGGCTTTGACCAGCCTTCGCTCCGGGCTGCGACCGGCAAGCGGGTTTTGTCATGGATTTTCCCAAGGTTCGGCTGGCAACATCCAGCTACAAGATGACAAAAGGTGTTAATAAATTTTCATTTTCATTCGCCCGGAATTTGCTAACCTTCGAGACTGTTGGTAAAAACCGTGAGTTCATCCCAGACAACAAAGCAAAATAATTTATGCCACTGACACATACCAAAGACCTGTTCGCCAAGGCGCTCAAAGGCAAATACGCCCTCGGCGCATTCAACGTCAACAACATGGAACTCATCCAGGCCATCGTCGAGGCCTGCGAAGAGGAAAAAGCCCCGCTCATCCTCCAGATTTCCAAAGGAGCACGTTCCTACGCCAACCCGGTTTATCTCAAGAAACTCATTGAGGCCGCCGTCAGCCTGTCCAACGTGCCCATCGCCGTCCATCTGGACCACGGCGACACGTTCGAGTTGTGCAAACAGTGCATTGACGAGGGATTCACCAGCGTGATGATTGACGCCAGCCACGAGCCGTTCGAGAAAAACGCCGAAATCACCCGCAAGGTCGTGGAATACGCGCACAAATACAACGCTTCCGTGGAATCCGAACTCGGCCACCTCGTCGGCGCGCAATTCGACGAAGGCGAAGAAGGCGGCGCCCACTCCACCAGCGGCCATTACACGAACCCCGATGATGCCGTCAAGTTTGTCAAGGAAACCGGCTGCGACTCGCTCGCCGTCGCCATTGGCAACAGCCACGGTGCTTTCAAATTCAAGGGCGAACAGCACCTTGACCTCGAACGCCTGAAACTCATCAAGAAGGCGCTGCTCGATGCGAACCTCGGCGATTATCCGCTCGTGTTGCATGGCGCGTCCAGCGTGCCGAAATATCTCGTGGACGAGATCAACAAATACGGCGGCAAGATGCCCGACGCGCAAGGTGTGCCGGAAGCCGACATCGAAGTCGCGCGCCGCGTGGGTTGCACGAAGGTGAACATTGACACCGATCTCCGCATGGCCATGACCGCCGGCATCCGCAAAGTGTTCGCGGAAAGCCCGAAGGAATTCGATCCGCGCAAATACATGGGGCCCGCCCGCACGCATGTCAAAGACCTCGTTCGCCACAAGGTCAAAAACGTGCTCTGCTGCGCCGGTCACGCGTTTGACTGAAAAATATTTCCACCGCTCCAAGCCCCGGACGATTTCGTCCGGGGCTTTTTATTTTCAACCGCGAAATACGCAAAATACCCGAACCTGTTTCCTTCGCGTCTTTTGCGTATTTCGCGGTTAAGCACTTTCCCCGCTTGTGCCAGCCGTGCCAATTCCGAGGCCCCGCTGGCACAATGATTGTGCCAAAAGTTTTCAACCCGCCTGCACGCAAAACCCCACCTCGTGCGATTCCCCTTTATTTTCAATGCTTTCCCGCCTCCCGTCCCGTTGGCATCGCCAAAGCTAGAGAGAAATCGTTGGAACCGAAATATCAACCAAACAATAAACAAAATAAAAATATGAAACTGATGACCTATCAACGACCCGGGCTGGCTTGGCCCACATTTGGCCGGCTGGCGAGTTTGCAGGATGAACTGGATCGGCTGTTTGAAACGCCGTTGCAGGCCTGGGCGCCGGCGCTGGATGTCCACGAGGACAAGGACAGCTACACCATCCGCGTGGAACTGCCCGGCCTGAAGCGCGAGGACATTGAAGTCTCCTTGCAGGACGGCGCGCTGGTCATCTCCGGCGAACGCAAGACCGAGACCATCAAGGAAGACACCGAGGTTCACCGGCAGGAGCGCTTCTACGGAAAATTCTCCCGCGCGCTCACGCTCCCGACCGCCGTGTCCGGCGACCAGGTGAAAGCCGCCTACAAAGACGGCATCCTCACCGTGACGCTGCCCAAGGCCGAGGAAGCCAAGCCGAAACAAATCACCGTGAGCGAATAACTCGCGCGCGGAAAAAAGAAAGGAAAAACAAAACGCCCCGCGATTTTTTTTGCGGGGCGTGTTTGGTTGTTGGGTTGGTCGCAAACCGCAAATTCGGCTCGACACGGGGGCGGGGCGGAAATAGGGTCGGGGATGTGAAAACAGATTGGCCACAAAACCAATGGGCTGCTTGATTGTTCGGCGGCTACACATGATTGCGCTTATGAAGTCCTTTGAGAAAATCAAAATGTTCGAGATGAAGCCAGTCAACTCCGATGCGTATCACGTCACTCAACCAGTTTCGGCGGAGGAAAGGGCCAGGAAAAAGCAGCATCGTCCACAAGATGTTACTAGCTGCACTGTCTGTGGGAGTGCCATACTCCGTGCCAAACTAGCCCGTCATATGAGACGAGCTCACGGGGTAGGCGTGTTGGGTGCAAAGTGGCCACGTTCGGCTCCTTTCAACTCGCTAAACGTAGCACATGTTGTTATCACCAAAGAAACCAAAAAATGACCAATTGAGCGGCAAAAAACAAAAATGAACTGGCCAATCTATAAAATCGTTTTTGCCTTTTTTGGCGCGCTCCTCGCGACCGCCGGTGGCGTTACCGTCGCCCTGTGGTCTGACCATCTCACCCGCAAGCGCGAGCAAGATACCGGAGTGTCCAGCAACCTGCGTCACTTTAGAAACGACATTTCTGAAATTATTGCCCTCCTTCAAAAAACCAGCGATGATGAGGTTCGGAAGTTTAATACTGACACTCGCGATCAGGTTCTTGTTTTCTGTGCCCGCGTTGCCGAGGACATCCCCGGCGCGAGTGCCGATGAGTTCGATTGTGCCTGCCGTGTTTATTGCGGTATTCAAGAGCGCGATAAAGAAAGTGGCATCAAGTTTATGCTTTATCGGATAGAGAGTGGCAAACATCATCAAGGCGGCGCAGCAATTCCAAATCCATATCGGGATGACCAGCGTAGTCTGAAAGAAAGGATGCTGTCCGCACTTGAGGAGTTGAAAAATTGTGCCAAGTAGCCGCCGCCTAATCTAATGTTGGGCGGCTTTCGCGCGTCACAAATACAAATGCACTCGCTCAGAAAACTAGGCATGTTTAATATGAAGCCTGTCAATAAACAGGCAAGCGGCATTCTTCGCTATCCGCGTTCCAAACCAAAGAAGAGGAAAGCCGGGAAGAGGTGTCAGCCGGAAGATTATGTTGTCTGTTCCATTTGTCGTTGCAGACTCCGGCGCACGAGAGTTGAAGGGCACATGAAGAAAGTCCACGCAGCGCCAACTGCCACAGGACACGGCAAAGTCTCTCGCCCATTCAACATCCAAGACGTAGCCCATGTGGTGATTATTTCCAAAACCACGACATGAAATCGCCGCCTGATATGGAGACAGGCTGCAAATTTCCTTCGCACGAAATAAAAACGCCCCGCGATTGCTCGCGGGGCGTTTTGTGTTTGCAGATTTATTTCACGCGCCAACTTTGTCGAGTTTGTTTTTAGCGCCGATCGGGGTCAAGTTCCTCAGTTCGTGTTTGGAGTTGCACGCTGCTATGAGCGGCTACGCTCTCCATCGAAATACCCGTTTCGCTACAGAGCCGGGCGATGCACCAAAGCGCGTCGGCCATTCTCGCTTTGACCTCGCTGCTTTGCGCCGGCGGCAGGTGGAATTTGCTGGAGACGAACGCTGCAGACAATAGTTTGCCGAGTTTGCCCGCTTCTTCCTGCAAGCCCAAAACCGGAAGGTCAATCCGGTCGCGGTCGTTCCGCAAAGCGATCGGGACTTTTGCCGCGATATTTTGGTATTCTTGGAAGGTCATATTAGTTAATCAGGCAATGACACGTTCGGGTGCGACATTGTCCGAAGCAGCGGCTTTGGCAAGCAACGCGTCCAGATTTTCGAGACAAAAGCGGGACCATGATTCGTAAGCGTCGGGATTTTTAACGGCGTCGCCAATTGGAATAAATTCCGGACCGACAATGCCGCTGCGATTGCCGGCAACGGACTCGTCGCTCACACTCACAACATGCACCACGCCCAAATGCACATAGCCAACTTCGGTGCTGTCATCATTGATGACGGCCACGGCTGCCTCTCTTGTCGCGTTGATGTTCACTTCCTCCACCAACTCACGCCGCATGGCGTCGTGATACCCAAGCTGGCTGCTTGAAAACAGCCCGTTGTCTTCTTCCGAAATATGGCCGCCGACGCCCACGGAATACAATCCGTGCAGGCGGGTTTCCTGACCGCCGCGGCCACGACGATAGCGCAGAATCTTGTCATTGCAAATGATCAAGGCGTAAGGAATGAGCTGCTTGTAGCGTTTGTCCAGTTCGGCTTCGGATCGGTTCAGGTATAAAACATTTGCCGTCGCCGTAAAAACGGGCAGGTATTTCTCCACCTCGAGACTCAAGCCCTGAAACACGCCCAACTTTTCAAACAGCTTTCGCTCAAAACACAGCACTCTCTCTTCGGTTGCCATACAGTCGTTTGCCTTTCTATTTTTTCGTAATATTGATTATAACCAGAAACTCAACGAGCAAAATGTATTTTTAGTTGCTGGCACATTATTCGGTGTTTATTCACAGCCAAAGTTCGTCCAATGCCACCAAACAAACCGCCCCGCGATTTCTCGCGGGGCGGTTGGTGTTTGCCGATTTATTTCACGCGCCGACGCTGGCGAGTTCTTCGTTGGTGTCCACGTTCACAATCTTGAACTGTTCGGCGTGCATGCCGGTGTCCGCCCGGAAGGACAGCTTGCCGAAGTAGCGTTTCTCCATCTCGATGAGATGTTTCTCGTCCTCGGTGCGCAGCCGGTCCAGCACGGTGGGATGCACGACGATGCGCAACTGGAAGTCGTTCT
>ODAK010005694.1_pt1 | contig 12618 bp, 11 predicted proteins | sample 1539591 | NCBI WGS metagenome assembly ODAK01 (sample SAMEA3539303, study PRJEB22396) | soil metagenome | biome: tundra; feature: field; material: soil | place: USA | collected 2010-05 | depth 0.15 m | reverse complement strand
CTTCCGATCTGGGAGCCTCATGGCCCGGATGAGCAGGGCGGTCGTGATGCCCGGTGACGGCACGTGGGAGCTGCGGGAGCTGCGGGTGCCTGACCCGCCGCCGGGCGGCGCGGTGCTCCGGGTCGAGGCAGTCGGCATGTGCCACAGCGACATCGACCACATGCACGGCATCGTGCACACGCCCTGGGGCGGTGCCTACCCGTCGATCCCCGGGCATGAGATCGTCGGGCGCATCGACTCCCTGGCCGCCGGGACCGGCGCCCAGTGGGGCGTCGAGCAGGGCCAGCGCGTGGCCGTCCGCGAGTCGGTGCCGCTGCCCGGCGGCATCCGCGTCTACGGCCACGACTTCGGCATCGACGAGCGGTCCGGCCTGTTCGGCGGGTTCGCGGACTACATGGAACTGCTGCCGGAGACGCTGGTCGAACCCCTCCCGGATGATGTCCCGGCCGAGGAGCTGACGGTATGGGAGCCGCTGGCCATCGCCGTCCGGTGGGCGACCGCGGTCAGGCCGGGCGACTCGGTGGCGATCCTGGGGCCCGGGCATCTCGGCCTCGCCTCGATCGTCGCGGTGCGGGCAGCCGGCGCCGAGCGGATCTTCATCACCGGCACTTCCGCGGACGCCCTCCGGCTCGACGCGGCGCGCCGGCTGGGCGTCGAGGAAGTAGTCGACATCAGCGCCACCGACCCGGTAGAGCGTATCCGCAGGCTCACCGGGGACGGCGTCGACGTCGTGATCGACGCCGCTTCGGCGTCAACCAGCACCGTCACGCAGGGCATGCAGATGGCCCGGCGCGGCGGCACGGTCGTGATCGGCGGCCTGAAAGACCGCAAGCCGGTCGACGGCTTCATCAGCGACTGGATTCCCATGCGCCAGCTCCACCTGCACGCGGGCTTCCCCGGCGACCACGTCAAGACCGCGGTCGAGCTGATCAGGCAGGGCCAGGTGCCGACCGCCGCCTTGCTCGGCGAGGCCGTCACCGTCGACGGCCTCGGCGACGCGCTGTGCCTGCTGGCGCGCGCCCTGCCCGGCCGCGACGCGATCCGCCTTGCCCTGCGGATGGCCGGCTGACGGCGCGATCTGACAGGCTGGCGGCTATGCACGGTGCACCTGACGACTACGACGAGTTCGGGATGCTCGGCGACAACGCCGCCGAGGCGGGCCTGCAGCTGAGCGCGCTGCCCCGTGTCACCCGGACCTCCTTCACGCTCGCCGACGGACAGACCGTATCCGCGCTCGCCTGGGGCGATGCCCAGCCGGAGCTGGTGCTGCTGCACGGCGGCGGCCAGAACGCGCACACCTGGGACACCGTCGCGCTGGCGCTCGGCCGCCCGCTGCTGGCGGTCGACCTGCCCGGCCACGGGCACTCCGGCCGCCGTCAGGACCGCGACTACGGCCCGTGGCGCAACGCCGAGGCGGTCGCCTCCGTTATCGGCCAGGCCGCGCCCGCCGCCCGCGCCGTCGTCGGGATGTCACTCGGCGGCGCCACCGCCATCCGGCTGGCGGCCACCCGCCCGGACCTGGTGCGCCGCGCGGTGCTCGTCGACGTCACCCCCAACAGCGGCGTCCGCTCACGCGCGATGACGCCCGCCCAGCGCGGTGCCGTTGCCCTGGTCAGCGGGCCGCCTACCTACGAGTCGTTCGAGGCGATGGCCGCCGCGGCGGTCGCGGCGAGCTCCAGCCGTCCACGGTCGGCGGTCGAGCGCGGGGTGCGGCACAACGCCCGCCGGCTGCCGGACGGGCGCTGGACGTGGCGGTACGACCTGTTCGGTGAGCGCCCGGCGTCGGTGGGCGACCACACGGCGCTGTGGGCGGACGTGTCGGCCATCGCCGTGCCGGTCCTGCTGGTGCTCGGCGGCGATTCGCAGTTCACCGGCGAGCAGGACGTCGCCGAGTTCCGGCAGCGGCTGCCCGCCGCCCGGGTCGAGGTCGTGCCGGGGGCCGGGCACGCGATCCAGAGCGACCAGCCGCTGGCGCTGGCCCGGCTGATCGAGGATTTCCTTTTTTAGCATCCAGAACGGGTGCGGCTGGCCGCGGCACTGTGCACTGGGGCCTGGCCGCCGAGGCCTGCCCGCCGGGCGGATGACCGCCTGGCTGGGGCCGATACTGACCGAGTTCTACGCGGGCAGCGAGGGCAACGGGTTCTGCGTGATCGACAGCCCGACGTGGCTGCGCCACACGGGCTCGGCCGGCAGCCGATCGTGGGCGAGGTGCACATCTGCTCCGACGACGGCGAGGAGCTGCCGGCCGGCCAGATCGGCACCGTCTGGTTCAGCGGGACGCGGCGGTTCAGCTACCACAACGACTCCGCCAAGACGGCCGGCGTGTACAACGACAAGGGCTGGAGGACCCTCGGCGACATGGGCTCGGTCGATGCCGACGGGTGCCGGTATCTCGCGGACCGGCGGACCGACCTGATCCTGTCCGGCGGTGTGAACATCTACCCGCGGGAGATCGAGGACGCGCTTGCCCTCCACCCGGCCGTCGCCGACATCGTCGTGTTCGGCCTCCCCGACGAGGAGATGGGGCAGCGGGTGCACGCGGTCGTGCAGCCCGCCGTCCCCGGCAGCGGGATCCCCGAGCTGGCGGGCGAGCTGATCGATTTCTGCCGGTCGCGGATCGCGCACTACAAGGCGCCCCGCTCGGTTTCCTTCGAGGACGAGCTGCCGCGGCTGCCGTCGGGCAAGATGCTGCGCCGGCTGCTCATGGACCGCTACCGCTCGCTCCCGTCCTCCTAGCGGCGCGCAGCACGTCCTTGCGCACCTTGCCCGAGGGGGTGCGCGGCAGTTCCTCCGCCAGCACGATGACCTCGGGCGTCTTCTGCCGGGCGGCTCCGGCCGCGGTGAAGTGGGCCCGGGCCTGGTCGACGTCGAAGGTGAACCCCGGGCGGGCGACGACGACCGCGCAAACCCGCTCGCCCAGCGCCGGGTCGGGCACCGGGATGACGGCGACGTCGGCGACGGCGGGGTGCATGATCAGCAGGTCCTCGACTTCCCTGGAGGAGATGTTCTCACCGCCGCGGATGATGATGTCGTTGAGCCGGTCGGTCACCGTCAGGGACCCGTCGGCGTCGATCCGCCCGACGTCCCCGGTCCTGAACCAGCCGCCGGGCAGGAACGCGGCCGCGTTCAGCGCCGGGTCGGTGTAGCCGGTGAACAGCTCCGGGCCGCGGGTGAGGAGCTCGCCCTCCCGGCCCTCGGGCACGTCGTCGCCAGCGGCGTCCACCAGGCGGACCTGGTTGCCCGCGAGCAGCCGGCCGTCGGTGCCGGCCCGCTGGTCAAGTGGGTCGGCAATGGTCCCGGTGGTTACCGTCGGGTGCTCGCTGCTGCCGTAGGAGCGGAACGCGGTGATCCCGGCGGCGTCGGCGCCCCGGATGAGGCTCGGCGGGACCGGGGCCGCGCCGGTCAGGAACTCACGCAGCGTGCCGAGGGCGGCGGTCCCGTTCGCGTGCTGGTCGAGCAGGCCGGACAGCTGGACCGGCGCCCCGCCGCAGGAGGTGACCGCGTGCCGGTCGATGAGCTCAGCGGCCAGGGCGGCATCCCAGGCCTGCATGATCACCGTGGGCGTGCCGAGCAGCAGGATCCGCAGCAGGCTGAGCAGGCCGGCCATATGACCGGGCGGGAAGAGCCCCAGATGCCGGGCGCCCGGGCCGTTGAGGGTGTAGACCCGGGAGGTAGCCTCGGCCAGCAGGGTCCGGTGCGAATGCTGCACGCCCTTGGGCTCGGCCGTGGTGCCCGAGGTGTACATGAGCACCGCCCGCTCGTCGGGGTCGGGGCTGGGCTCGTGGTAGGTGCCGCCCGGCTCACCGAGCAGCCCGGCGTAGCCGACCGCGCCGTGACCGGGTGCATTGTCGCCGACGACGACGGCGAACTTCAGTGCGGGCAACCCGGACAATCCGCCGAGTACAACGTCGGCGTGCGGTCGGCCGCGGTGCTGGCGGGGGAGGACGACCGCGGCGGCGCCCGACCGCCGCAGCACGAAGTCCATTTCCCGGGGGCCGTAGATCATCACCACCGGCAGCAGGACCGCCCCGCACAGGCCGATGGCCGCCTGGATCACCGCTCCCTCATAGGAGCCTGGCAGCTGGACCGCGACCACATCGCCGCGGCCGATGCCCCGGGCCTGCAGCGCCCCGGCGGCTTTCTCCGCGTCACCCACCAGGTCGCCGAGCGTCGTCGCGCGCTCGCCGTCCCCGGCCGCGAACACCAGCGGGCAGCCGTCGTGGGCGGCGGCCCCGGCCAGGATGTGCGCGGCCAGCGTCGACCCGTCCACCGCTAGTCTGCCTGATCCTGGGCGGCGGCCTTACCTGGCGTGCGCTTACGGTTCCTGAACGCCTCCAGCATGGACTTGTGCTCGTCCGAGGTCAGCAGGACGGTGTTCGCGTACCGGTCGAAGTCGCGGGCGGTCCCCCGGTCCACGCTGGCGGCGACGTCGACCGCGATCTTGGTGACCCCGGTCGCCTCGCTTGGCAGGGTCGCGAGCTTGCGCGCGAACGCCGTCACCCGCTCGCGGAAGGATTCGGCCGGGTACACGGCGTGGACCAGCCCCATCGTGAGCGCCAGCTCCGCCGAGACCTCCTCGCCGAACGCCAGCCACTTGCCCCAGTGCGGCCCCACGAGCCGGGTCACCCGGCTGATACCGCCCGATCCCGGTATCACGCCGAGGCTGGGCAGTTCCGGCAGCGCGAAGCTGGCGCGGTCGGCGGCGAGGCGGAAATCGCAGGATGCGCCGATCTCCAGGCCGACCCCCAGGCACCGCGCGTGAACGGCGAGCACCGAGGGCTTCTCGATCGCCTCAAGGTCGTCCATCAGCAGGTGGAAGCCGCGGTAGCCGCGCCGCAGGCGCCGCGGGCTGAAGCTGCCGTCGGGGGCGTAACCGCGCCTGCCGCCCGCACCGCTGTCGTTCAGGTCGATGCCCGCCGTGAAGTACCGGCCCTCCGCGGCGATCACCAGAACCTTGAGGTCGTCGCGGTCGCCCAGGTCATCGACCGCGGCCCGCAGGCCGTCGATCATCGCGGGTGAGACCGCGTTCAGCTTGGCGTCCCTGTTGAGGGTGAAGGTGAGCACGCCGTTGTCCTCGGACCGGCGGAAGGTCGTCGGCTCTGCCATCGACGTGATGTCTCCTTTCCATACGGGCGGCTGCGGCGGCGCTCACTCAGCCGGCGGCCGGCGTGATCAGTCCGAACCCGAACGAGTAGGGCGTGCTCGATGCCACGGCGACCGGGCCGTCGACCTGACCCGCGCGACGCAGCCGTACTCGAACCTGCACCCGGCCATCACCGCCGCCGCAGCTGCATGCGCGGCGTGCACCTCGATGGACTGTTCCGGCAGGCGGCCCACCACCTCGGTGTAGTCCCAGCCCATCACCGCGAGCATGTCCTCCACCAGCGAGCCGTAGGGCGGGATGACGGGCAGCCCGTCCGACCAGCCGCCCGACATGCACCGCTCGATGTCGTCGTAGACATCCAGGCCCACTGCTGCCGCTCCCATATCGACTACTTATTGTAAACAACTAACTAAAATGTTAGCCTCGGGGACGTGCCCGGGCAAGCATCGGGCCAGTACACGGAGCTCAGAGCCAGTCAGGTGGAGCTGGAGGCAACCACGGTGGCGGAGAAGAAGGTAGCGTTCATCACCGGGGTTGCCCGCGGTCAGGGGCGGGCGCACGCGGTGAAGCTCGATTTCGGTTCCGGATGGCAGCCGGTGGCGGGGGTCGGCCGCATCCTGTTCTCCGACCACCGGTTCCGGGTGGACCGGCTGCGGGGAAGGCCGGACGGGGACGTGGCCGGCTAGTGCGGTGACCACGAACGTTCACCGGGTTGGCGACGTACGCCGATCTTGGACAAACCTCGGTGCGCATTTGGCCCGCGCTCGGATGTGCAGCAGGCCCTTCAACATCATCGACTGATTGTCCTGGCTCTGGTCGAACACCGACTCGCCGCGGTTTCAGCAGGCGTGCGCGGCTGGCCGCCGCGGTGACGGGCCCGATGGACGGCCCGGCCGGGTCTTTCGGCACTGGAACAGATCCACGGGCGTCGTTGATGGTGAGGTGGCGGGCGCGCTCGACGCCGCTGCCGGCTCTGTCGGCTCTGCTTGCGCCGAGGCAAGCCCCCGTGCAAGCCCTCAGAGGTACAGCGCACCGCGTGGATGGGACACCGATCAACCAAACGGGCCTACCAAGGAAGCCAGGTCGCCGAATGCCTTTGCCCCGAGCCCTGAGTCGATACACCCGTGGCCGCATCAACAAGGTGACCCTTCGCTTGGCCGGTCATGCCGCGTTCGCCGATCTTGAACATGTTGGTCGCAGGTCAGGCATCGTGCGTCATACGCCGCTGCGTGCTTTCCGTGGGCATGACAAGGTCGTGATCGGAGTCAACTTCGGGCGCGAGTCTGATTGGTTGAAGAATATCCAGGCCGCCGGGAGGTGCCGGATGCGTCTGGGCGGCGAGCAGTTGGAGCTGGGTGCGCCCAGGGTTGTCCCGGTCATCGAGGGCGTCCGGGGCATGCCCTGGATGTCGGCGTCGCGCTCAGGTACGTGATCCACACGGCCGATTGCGTTGAGTTGCCGGTCGTCAGCAGCACTCCGGCCGAGAACCCAGCCGGTCCGCGCACCTAACGCGGTGACCGTGGCGTTCGCCGGGTCGGTCAGGCGGCTCGGGCGTGTGGGCGGCCCCAGCGTTGGTGGCGTTCGCTTCGCACGCGGGCCCGTTCGCGGCGTTGCGCGGCGATCACGTCGGGATGGCGGGCGTGGGCGTTACGCCAACGCAGATACGCCTGCAGGTCCCGGGCCAGCACGACGTGGTTGGGGTAGTCGGAGTTCGCCATCGTGAACGCCCGCAGCGGCCCGAACTGTGCCTCGATCGGATCGGCCCACGAGGCGCTGGTCGGGGTGAGACACAGTTCGACGTTGTGGCTGGCCGCCCAGGCGCGGATGGTCGGGGTTTTGTTCGCCGACAGATTGTCCAGGATCACGTAGATCGGTGCGAGGTCCGGGCGGGCGGCGCGGATCGTTTTGAGCGCCGCCAGGGTGTGGTCGCCGCCCTTACGGCGGCGCAGCACACCCCACAGCTTGTCGTTCAACAGGTCGTAGCAGCCGTGCAAGTAGCGGATCCCGTGGGTGCGTTTGTAGGTGGCTCGGAGCCGGTCGGGATGGTTGCGGGCGGCCCAGCAGGTCCCGTGGCAGGGGCGGATCGACAGCGGCCCGAACTGGTCGAACGCGAAACACCGCTGTGGTGCCGGTGATGACGCCGGCCCACAGCTGGTCGTCGTCTTCGAGGAGGTTGAGCGCCTCGTCGATGCCGCGCGTCGTCGACTGGTCGATAGCGTTGCGCTTCGCCTCGCGTTCCATGCGGATCACCAGGGCGCGACCGTGCCATTCGTGACGGACGCATGGGCTGGCCGGCCTGTCTTCAGCTGAATGAGCGGAAGGCGTCAGCGAGGGATCAGTGCCCGGGATCATAAGGCCGTCCTTTAATCGATAGCTAGCTATAAATAGCATACTAATTCGATATAATGGCCGTGACCAGCGGCGCGCACCGGCCGACGAAGATACGGAGCACACCATGACCCCGGACGTGACTTACAGCCCCGCCGCCGCCCCCCTGGCCGACGTCAGAGTCGTCGAGATCTCGACTGGGCGCGTCGGCCGGATCGCGGGCATGCTGCTCGCCGACCTGGGAGCCGACGTGGTCACTGTCGTCGCGCCCGGACGGCAGTCCCAGCCGCCGCAGCCGGCTGACATCTGCTGGGACCGGGGCAAGCGCCAGCTGCAGGCGTCGGATGAGGACGCTCTCCGGGTTGCCGCCGACGCCGAGGTGATGCTGGTCAACGCGACCCCGGCGGAAATCACCGCACGCGGGCTGACGAGCCAACGGCTGCGCGACGTGGCGCCCGAGGTGGTCCACGTCTGGCTGCCGCCGTACGGTGAGGCCGGCGAATGGCGGGACCTGCCCGAAGATCCCTTGTTCCTGGCCGCCCTGACCAGTTTGGCCGTGCATCTGCCCGCCGACGACGTGAGTCCGGTCGCGCCGGTCGTGTCAGCCCTCAGTTCCATCCAGGCGGCACTTGGCGCCGCGGCCGCCGTGGCCGGCCTGGTCGGCCGGTCTCGGTCGGGCTGCGCCCAGCCGGCCGTCGTCACCGGCCTGCACGCTGGCGCCGCGCTCATGGGTACCGCCTTCACCGAGATCAACGACGAACCGGCCTTCGCCCCGTCACGGGCGATAGTGCCGGCTCCCAACTGGCGCACGTACGCGTGCGCCGACGGCAAGCGGATCTTCCTGGCGGCGCTGACGCCTGACCTGTTCTTCCGGGCACTTGAGGCCATCGGGCGCCTCGACATCATGGCGCTGCCGGAGGTCGCCGGCGACTTCCAGGGCATCCTCGACCTCAAGCGAGGTCGGCCAGCGGTGACAGCGACCCTTGAGCCGGTATTTGCCGGACGCACCAGTGACGAGTGGCTCGCCCGGTTCCGCGAGGTTCGCGTCCCCTGCGCCCTGGTGCAGACACGCGCTGAGTGGATCAACGGTCCGGTCGTCGCCGACAACGGCGCGCGCATCACGGTGCACCACCCGGAACTGGGCGAAGTCGTTATGCCCAACGTGCCGATCGACTTCTCGGTAACGCCCGGGCGGGTGCGCGGATTCGCGCGTACGGTCGCGCCCGGCTCGGCACCCTGGCCTGACCAGCCCCGGTCCGATCGGCCGGCTCGGGGGGTGACGTCGCTGCCGCTCGCCGGACTGCGGGTACTCGACGTCTCGTCCTTCTTGGCCGGTCCCATGGCGGCCACGGTGCTGGCGGACTTCGGCGCCGATGTCATCCGGGTCGAACCGGCCGCCGGCGACGGCTACCGGAACTACCCGCTGTCCTTCCTGGCCGTCAACCAGCGCAAGCGCGGGATGGCCCTCGACTTCGGTGACCCCGCCAGCAGGGAGATCGTGCACACCCTGCTGGCCGGCATGGATGTGCTCGTGGAGAATATGCGGCCTTCGGCCCGCGTCCGCCTTGACCTCGCTGATACCGCTAGCCGCCATTCTCACCTGGTGCACTGTTCGGTGTCTGCCTTTGGCGACGTCGGACGGTGGACCGACCTGCCGGGCTTCGATCCGCTTCTGCAGTCCCTCAACGGGATGGCCCGCGCGCAAGGAGGTGACGGGGATCCAGTGGTGAGCAGCGCCGGCGTCAACGACGTCGCGACCGGTGCGCTGTCGGCGCTGGGAATCCTGGCCGCGCTCTGCTGGCGCGAGCGCACCGGCCAGGGGCAGCGGGTACGGACCTCGCTCGCGGTCGGCTCTACCTTCGTCCAGGCGGCGGAGTACACGAGATGGGACGGGGCACCCGAGCCGCTACGGGGCCGCGCGTTGTTCCGGGGCCCCGCCGAAGGGCACCGTTACTACGAGTGCGCGGACGGCTGGATCGCCACGGCCGCGCAGGGCGATTCGGGCCGTGCCGCGATGCTCGGCGCTCTTGGGGTGGCGGACTTCCCGGCGGCTGTGCGGGCGCTGCGCCAGCTGCCGGTGGCGCATGCGACCGGCCTGCTGGCAGGCCACGGAGTGCCGGCCTGCCGTGTCGTTGCCCGGCCACGCCCGCTCCGCGACCCGTTTCTCGAGATCAACGGCTTCAGCCACCTGGTGGCCATGCCGCAGGGCGTGGGGCGGGTGGTAGACCATCACTCGCGCTGGCCGGATGCCCCTGAGCCGCGCCAGTCGCGCTACTTCGAAGTCGGCGAGGACACTGCGGCTGTCCTCGGTGAGTTCGGCCTGGATGCGGCCAGCCTTGCGCCCGGGGCCGCTCCTCCCTGATCGGGCCGGCCCGCGGCCAACGGCTGCTAACGGACTTGGCGCCGGTTACGAGCGGTTACCACCGCTCGCCGCTGCTCAAGGCGCGCGAGGTCCGGCCGGTGCTCGGCCGCCGCGGCCCGCTCGGCCGCGAGCGCCGCGTCGATGGTGCCGGCCGCCCCGCTGACGTAGATGTTGCTCAGCGGCCTCTCCGCCGGGCTGAGCGCACGGCGGGAGAGGCGTGTCAGTTGAACAGGTCGACGACCGGCTTGGTCTTCAGGTCGTCCTTGAGCAGGTACTGGGCGGCGCCCTCCATGTGCGCGCGCCAGTGCTTCTCGGCTCCCGCCGCGTTCCCGGCCTTGACCAGGTTGATGAGCTTCATGTAGGACCGGATGACCCGCTGGAAGCGCTCGTCGGTGTCGTTGTCGTCGCGCTGCGCGATCTTGGTGCGCAGGTGGGTGGCGACGATGTCCTGCAGCACGGCCCCCTGGATGGCCATGGTCTTGTTGCCGCAGCCTTCCAGGATCAGCTCGTGGAACCGGTAGGTGAGGCTGGACCAGACGTACGGGTCGGGAATGAACGGCTTCTTGGCGGCGACCTCGGCCTTGAGCTCGTCCACCACCTGGGTCAGCTTCTCGATGTCCTCGTCGGTGCGCCGCACCGCGAGCAGCCGGGCGCACGGGGGCTCGGAGATCATCCGGGCCTCGTAGACGTCGTTGATGGTGGCGCCCTGAATCTGCAGCAGCAGGCCGACGTAGCGCGCGGCGACGGAGGCGTCGGGAGCGACCACCCGGGCACCGCCGCGGCTGCCGCGCCGCACGCTGATGAGCATTTCCGCTTCGAGGATGCGGAACGCCTCGCGCAGGGTCGGGCGTGACACGCCGAACTGCTCCATGAGCTGGCTTTCGGTGGGCAGGGTCTCGCCCGGCCGCAGTTCACCGCGGACGATCTGGCGCCGAAGGCGGCTGGCGATCAGCTCGCCGGTCTTGGGAGCCCGTACGACCGTCCCGATCTGGGCGACCGGCCTGCTTACCGTAGTCACGTCATAATTATATCGGTCACATCTTTTAAAAGAGCGAACCCATCCGATTAATTGCCCTGACGTGTCGGCATCGCTACTTTGCCCCCTTCGGGGTGAAGCGCAGTGCACCGTCCAGGCGGATCGTCTCGCCGTTGAGGTACACGTTCTCGGCGATGTGCCGGGCGAGCTGAGCGTACTCGTCGGCGCGGCCCATGCGCTTGGGGAACGGGACCGCCGCGCCCCAGTAGGCGTCGAGCTGCTCCGGGTCGGCGTTGCGGAAGGCCGGCGTGAGGAAGGTGCCGGGCGCGATGGTCACCACCCGGATCCCGGCCGGGGCCAGGTCGCGGGCGATCGGCAGCGTCATCGCGACGATGCCGCCCTTGGCCGCGGCGTAGGCGGCCTGGCCGATGGTGCCGTCGTAGGCGGCGATGGAGGCGGTGTTGATGATGACGCCACGCTCGCCGTGCTCGAGCGGCTCGGCCTTGGCGATGGCGGCCGCGGCGAGGCGGTCGATGTTGTACGTGGCCGCCAGGAAGATGCCGATCACCTTCGTGAACGACTCCTGTGGGGCCGGCCGGCTCTCCTTGTCGAGCGTGCGCGGCCCGCTGCCGCCGCCGTGCGCGACCACCGCGATGCGGAGCGGGCCGAGCTGCGCGGCCGCGTCGACGGCCTGCTGCACGCTGTCTTCGTCGGTCACGTCGGTTCGCACGAACAGGGCTCCGTCGCCCAGCTCCTCCGCCACCGCCTTGCCCTTGGCCTCGTCGATGTCGCTGACGACGACCCGCGCGCCGGCCGCGTGCAGCCGTCGGGCGGTGGCGGCGCCGAAGCCTCCGCCGCCGCCGGCGATGAGCGCCACTGCTCCCTTGATGTCCATCGTTCGCCTTTCGACTGAGGGAGACCCGGGGCGACCGCTCCCTGATGGAGCTGTCATAGTTAGCTAATTTCACTATACTAACCTGCTGTGAGAGACCAAGGTGAGGGGCGCGCGATGAGCGTCGGCGACAGCGCGGAACACGACGGGCTGCGCCAGGTCGTCCGCGAGTTCCTCAGCGAAAGGTCGCCCGGCCGTGAGGTGCGCCGCCTGATGGAGGCGGGGAAGAGCCGTGACGAGCAGGTATGGTCGCTACTGGCCGGCCAGCTCGGGCTGACCGGGATCGCCGTGCCGGAACGGTACGGCGGAGCCGGGTACGGGCCGGTCGAGCTGGGGATCGTGCTCGAGGAGATGGGCGGTGCCCTGCTGGTGGCGCCGTACTTCGCCACCGTCGCCCTGGCGGGCCAGGTCCTCGCCGCCTCCGGCGACGAGGACGCGATGGCGCGCTGGCTGCCCGGTATCGCCGACGGCTCGCTCACCGCCACCCTCGCGGTCGCCGAGGATGCCGGATCATGGGACCTGGCCGAGGTCGCCGCGACCGCCCAGCCGGCCGGCGGCGGCTGGGCCGTCACCGGTTCCAAGCTCTTCGTCATTGACGGTCACACCGCCGATCTCCTGCTGGTCGTCGCGCACGCGCCCGACGGGTCCGGGGTGTTCGCCGTCGAACGCGGTGCCGCGGGCGTGGAGCGGGCGCGGCTGGACACCCTGGACCTGACGCGCGCGCTCGCCTCCGTCACCCTGCGCGAGGCGCGGGCTGTCCGGGTCGGCGCCGGCCGGGACGCCGCGGCGTGGCTGTCGGAGGTGCATGACCTGGTACTCGCCGCGCTGGCGGCCGAGCAACTCGGCGGTGCCGCCCGCTGCCTGGACATGGCGGTCGGCTACGCCAAGGTCCGCGAGCAGTTCGGCCGTCCGATCGGCTCGTTCCAGGCTATCAAGCACAAGTGCGCGAACGTGCT
>ODAK010005693.1_pt1 | contig 12619 bp, 11 predicted proteins | sample 1539591 | NCBI WGS metagenome assembly ODAK01 (sample SAMEA3539303, study PRJEB22396) | soil metagenome | biome: tundra; feature: field; material: soil | place: USA | collected 2010-05 | depth 0.15 m | reverse complement strand
CCACTGGGCGGCTCGAACGAGATTTCAGAGGAGATCGAGCCGATGCTCTGCCTGATTCCAATGCCACACCGAAAACCGTATCCAGCGGGTATGGCGCAATCGAGATCGACCAGGCGCGCGTCCTGCTCGAACTTCATCCCGGCCTTCCCGTCCGCGGAGGTGAGAAAGGTGGGAGATGAACTGGCGAGAGCTTCTGACCGAATCGTCATCCATGTAGTGTTCTGTTCCGGATTGTGCCGGACCTGAAGCGGCGGTAAAGGGTCGGGAGTCTGCAATGCGCAGTATGGGTCGGAGATCCCCAGCGAAATGCCACCCATAAATCCGGCGGCGGGGTTAAGGATGCCGTTGAGTGTCAAAAGGCCGTCGAGAGAGCGCTTATGCTTACCGAAGGTTTGCACCACCGTACCGGCAGCCGCCGAGACGCTGAGGAAACGTCGGCCACGAAGGGTAACCGGCGACGTTCGACCCAGCGCTGCGGCTTCAAAAGCAGTCTTCTCAAACATCGGACCGCCGCCGTTAAACTCGAAACGCAGGCAAGACAAGACGAGTTCTTGAGGCTTACCTGGAACGAGTGCAATATATCGAGCAGGTTCGCCGCCCAATTCTGAGAAATCGTCAGAGGTGAAAAGCCACCGGCCGGTGCAGACACCGACTCGTTCTCCAAGGGTATTGGCGGCTGCAAGCGGTGCACGATTCGTCGGGGCGGAGGCCCTGACAGAGAACCGGTATAGGCCGCTGGTAATGTGATACCCGACCGGACCGCCATCTTGAAGGCCCTCGCCAACGTGAATCGGCACGGCGTTTTCGGGCAGAGCGAACAGCAGCAGGTTCACATCCTGATCGGCGAAGGAGTGGACCGGTGCCGATGGAAGCAATGGCTCCGAAGGCGTTTTCAAATTCCTGGCGGGTGGCTCGAGAGCTTCGATGACGTCGGAGGCCAGCCGGAGCCACGCAACGGGATTCAGAACCTGGCCGCCGGCGGCGCCTGAAGCCAGGACGTTCAAGCCGCGCTCCAGTGCGCCGCCGGCGCGCGCACCGGCGCGCAAAAAGTCATCGACCGGGCTGCGCCATTTCTCCAGCTTCAGAGGTAACATCGTGTGCACGCCGTTTGTTGAGTCGATCAGGACACCAGCTTGAAGATGCGGAGATATCCGTCTTCGCATCCCGTGGCGATATGGCTGCCATCGGGAGAGAAAGCCGCGGCGTGGACAGCCCCAGGGTGCGGAACGCTGAGAATCTCGGTTCCCGACTCGACGTCCCAGATCCTCGCGGTACCGTCCCAGCTTCCGGTAAGGATGCGGTCGCCGTTGCTGGAGAACTTCGCGGAAACAACCCAGTGCCGGTGACCGCTGAATTCCTTTATGGACTTGCCAGCCTTAACGTCCCAAAGGACAACGCTTTCGTCTTCGCTCCCGGAGACCAGCCTGTCATTCCTGGCATCGTAATCCAGGGCGAAGACGACGCCACGACCTGCGTTGAACGTATGCCGAGGAGTTCGGGTCTCCTGCAGATCCCAGATGAGGATCTTCTGATCGCTTCCACCAGTCGCCACATTGTGACCGTCCTTCAAAAATACAACCGACCAGACTCCAGCCGGCAGAACACCGGAGGGCTCATAGATATGCCCGGACAACGCGGTCCTGAAGGCACCGTTTCTATCCCAGATAACGGCCCTTCCGTCGAGACTTGCCGTGGCGATCACGTCGCCCGGACCGAAGACCGCGCAAGTGAGGTCATGGGGGCGAGCCGGAGCGTTTGAACTGTGCGGGACTTTGGACAGATCGAGGGTGCCGGTTTGCTTGAATGCCGCGTCAACCAGCACTGCCAGTGGGCCGGCCGTTGGAGTCGCCGGATCGGCATGGTGCGCCAGAACGATCATTTTGCCGTCCAGCGAGACTGCGGCCGACGTGACGGGAAGGTTCTTCTCGACCTTCATCGAATTCTTCGGCTCACCCGCCAATATCCCCGCCAATTGAAAGAGCCGGGCGACGCCATTGCCGCCGCCGGCGACAACGGATTTTCCATCATTCAGGAACGTCACTCCGTTGACTCGCGTCTCCGCGACGGAAAGGTCTTTCGCCGTCACCATCACTTCTGCGTCCCTCCGCCAACCTGCAGGCACTGTCCGGTAGCCGATTTCGGGCACTGCGCGGTTGCGAATTTTCAGGACTGGGCCTTTGAAGTCGGCCGTGCCTTTTTCGAAATCCACGAGCAGATGCAGGCCGTAGATGCAAAACAGCCTCGCGCCATTGTGCTTCTCCTCGTACTCGAGCGTGAACGCCAATTCACGCTTTCCGTCGAATATCGGCGTCACGGGTGACTGGAACGCCGTGAGCAACTCATTCACCCAGATCAGCCGGCCGCCGTCCATCTCATAGCCAATGGACCGAAGCTCGGTATTGTTGGCGCGAAAGAAATGCGACCAACTGGCCAGACCCAGCTCCGGAGTCCACACGTTGAGAATCAGATCGCTTTTACCGTCGTTGGACTCGGGCAGTTTTCCGGGATCGATGTAAGCCGTACTGGAAGCGGTAATCTTCTGAATCGCCAGCTTACCCGGGTTGTAGGAAGCAGGCGCCCACACACTGTACGTCACAGGCGCCTTTACAGTCGAATACTTTTTGTCTGCTTGACGGGTATAGAGCCTCAAATCACCTGCTGCCGCTCCGGTGAAACGGCGGTAACTGTCAGGCGTATACACACTGTGATCGCTCTTGAACGCCTTTGCCAGTTGGTCGGCGACCACATTCGCGGGTTTGAGGAAGCCCTCCCCCGCCTCTATATTGGCGTTTAATTTCCGCGCCACGTCAGCCGCAAGTTCGGAAGACTTGGACGCGAAGCCCTTCCTCCACTCATCGAGTGTGGAAGTGGAGGTCTTCAACTTGCGAAAATATTCGTCATAGCGGCCGAGGCTTCGCGCTTCGGTCGAGCTGTACCGTGAATTCTGACTGCTGTACATGGATCCTTCCTCTTCCTCTCGTGCGTTCAATCTGTTCAGGTTTTCGATCCGCATTTACTTCGTGAAGGCGGAAAATCGTTGTGCTTCCTGAATATCGAATTCTTAAAGAAACTGGTTAATCCAGAACAGCCATCCCACGCTTCGGTCTCCGATTTGGTATGAAGCGCACCCGGCGAGCGGAAGGCGTCGCTCAGGCCGCTCAGGTCGGCGGTGGTAATCAGGGGACCAGCGAAACCCACCGGGACGAGCTCGGATTTCTGGAGTTCCTCGACGTAATCGGCGTAAAAATCCGGCTTCATAAGATCGGCTCCGCGCGCCGGATTCCGACGCACTGGTTCGCCTTACAGTCGTGATCGATGGCGGCGGCGACACCGTCGTTCATCATTGCCTCGATGCGATCGCGCCTGAACGTCAGCCAGTCAAAGGCGCTGCTCTTGCCTTTGTAGAAATGCCTGTGAATGGTCAGATGCCGGTAGGGCACGGTTTTCAAGAGCTGCCGGCGGAGTGCTCCCGCGGTTTCAACGACGCCCTTGTCTCTTTCCGGGCCGGGCGCCGTGTGTGCGCCCCGGAGCACCTCGAGACCGGCATTGATGCGCTGAGCACGCTTGATTTCATGGTCAAATCCCACAGCCAGAGTTATCGCGAGAATGCGGTAGCAGTCGGCGAGTGTGCTGCCTGTCGTAACAATCGGAATGGAATCGACCGCAGGGTTCACGTAAACCACGTGGATCGTGTCTGCGCCCGCATCGATTGCCGGACCAAGCGGAGTATTCAGGCTCAGGCCTCCATCGGCGTACAATTCCCGGTCGATCGTCACCGGCGGAAAGATGCCTGGTACCGCGGCAGAGCCCAGCACAATGTCGTATCCCCGCCCATCCACCATGTCCGCGTTCCCGAACACCGAAACTGTGCCGGAGCGCCAGTTCGTCGCGGCAATCCGCAGTTGAATCGGCGACCGGCGAATGGCTTCAAGATTCAGAGTGGCGGCAACAAGTTCACGGAAACCGTCGGTCGAAACCAGGACGCTGATATCGAGAACATCGAGCGCCCTCTTCTCCGCCGTGCCTGAGGAGTGGAGGAACGCCACCGTTCGATCCACTGCCTGTCGAGCAAGGAAAACCGAGTCGCCGGCGAACAGGCGCAGACCTTCGGAGGGGTTTCGTCCATCGCAGGAAGGGCTGGTCAGATACGACGGGTTCGCGCGCAGCCGTACGATTCCACCGCAGGAACCGGGGCCTTCGGCGACATGGTTCAGCCAGATCCACTCCGCGGCCGAAGCCGCATACCCAAATCCCCTATGTGCGAATGACAGGCAGAGCGAAGCGTTGAAAGCTCCCGCTGACGTACCGGTTATGATGTCAGGCGTCAACGGCCTGAAACCTGTGGCAGGAGAGAGCCCGCGCGCAAGCGCGTTCAATACTCCTACTTCAAAGGCCGCCAGTGCGGCACCGCCGGAAAGTACGACCGCCGTACTCATGTGCCTTCTCCGCTCACCACCATACGGAGTTCTCCGAACTCGTATAGCGGCCTTCGCGATCCTCGATTCTGAGCACGTACAGCGTGGTCAGTGCGTGCGGTGCCAGACCGACGACGGAATTGTCCGTCATGAGACCGCGAATGCCGCTGAAACTTCCCTTACCGGCGCACAAACGCCCGAAGCCGCCAAACCGAAGGGCTGTCTGACGGGGTAAACCGTCGAGCCGCAGCGAAAACGTGCGGCCCTCCTGACCGTCCGCATCGAAGCTCCCGATCGATCCGCCTTCGAGGCCGATCTCGTAGGTGTTGTAGGCGGTGAATGGGATGGGAGCCGAATCTTCTCCCGAACCGGCGGGATGCGCGAGGTTGAATACGACCTTCGAGGTCATGTTGCCGATAGCTTGACGCAGCCGCATCCGGCAACCCAGGTCGGAGACGGTCAACGCGCAGTCGAAATCGAACAATCGCAACTGCTGATGAACGTCGAAACCGGTGATATTGCCCGCGGGGTCAATTGTGGGAATCGTCTTCTGGCTGCTATTTTTCTTCTGACCCCGCAGCACGAGCCAGGCAACGCCAGCCTCGCCTGGAATGACAGGAGTGAAAGGCGGCAGCGGCGTGCGCGCGCGCAACCGGCTCCTTGGATCCACGACGCGCAACAAAACGTTGCCAGTAAAGCCTTCACCTGCAGAAAGGGTGCCCACGAGCGTGTAAGTTCCGCGAAGTCCCTGAAATGGCCCGTGGCCGCGCACAATCGTGCCCACCGCGCAAACCGGTATGTGTTCAGCGTCCCGCATCTCAGGAAAGGTCGTACCCGATCCAAAGCCGCTGAACCCGCCGAGTCCGGTTCCAAATGAAAACGTGCTCTCGACCATCAGGAACCGCTGGGGTTTCGACGGATCGAACCGGATCGGATCGGCGGGAGACTCACCGGGACGGCCGATCTCGTTGTGGTCGATCATGACCCATCGCTGGGCCGACGTCGCGAGAATCTCTCCGGCCCCTGACCACGCGGTGAGACCGGAAGCAGACGGATTCTGTGTCGCGATCAGAAAGCGCCGACAGGATCTGCTGAAACGGAATTCCCTCCCGGAGGAGTTAAGTGCGGAATGCGAGTTGCCGCGCTCGGGAACGCAGTAGAGATTGAAAATCGCCGCGCGGTCCAGTTCCTGTTCGACGGCGGAAAACGGATAAGTCTCGGCGTTCAGGTCGAACGAAGTGGGGATCGCAGGTGCGCTCATCGCCATCCCTTTCCGGCAATCCGGTCGCGTGGGATCTGTTCGACCCCGCGGCCCTTGACGATCTGGAGGACGTGGATGAGAGAAAGCGCGTGAGGGGAGATTCCTATTAATGAATTGACGGTGAGCAGGCCCGCCGCTTTTTCGAACACGCCAGTACCGCAAGTGACGGGCCCGGCACCTGCAAATCTTACGCCTGGCTGCGACGGCCTGCCGGGAAACGTCAATTTGAACGAAATGCCGCTCTCCACTCCGGCTTCGACCGTTCCGCCGGCTCGCGGGCCGTCGCTGAAGTTGTAGACTTCCGACGTTGTGAATGGAACGCTCGATGTTCGATCCGGGCGCGGCGCCGAAAGGTTGAAGAACACCGAGGCGCTCATCGCGGCTGCAACGGGACCCTGGCGGTGCGCCGTTCGAATGCGACGTTCGTCGTCGCCGGCGCAGGTGAACTCGAGAGGCCGCATGATCGATGGGGTCACCAGTTGCTGCTCCTGGCCGCGAGGTTCGCCCACAAGGGTCCTCACGCCCGGATTCTTCTTCTCGCCCCGAAGCACCATCCAGGCCGAGCCATCATCGAGACGGTCCGGCTGTTCCAGCGTCGGCCATCCACCCGGCTGCCGGATCGCATTTCCATGGTCGATGACGCGCAAAATCACATTTCCGGCGAAGCCGAGCGCAGGCGTCAGGCTCCCGTTCATCGTCAAGGTGCCCTGAACTCCCTCGAATCGTCCTGCTCCTTCGACGATGTCTCCGGCGGCGCCCGCCAGCACGCGAACGACGCCCTCGACCACAACCGGCCAGGTACGGCCGACTACATGTAACCGGACCCATTCGCCGCTCCCGAAATCAATCCGTAGATCCGGCATGACGAAGGGCTTCGACCTCCAGGGATCGAATATCGAAGACGTGGGAATCTGGCCGGGATTCCAGCCCGCTGGATCGGATGTGAAATATAATCTCGAGCGCAGGGTGCCGACACTTGCACCGGCATGCGTTCGTGGCTGAACGGCGTTACGCACTATGGGCGCGCGCGCATCGAATCCGTGAAGTCTGCACACGAAGTCCATGCCGTAGCCGCCATTGATTCCAAAGAAATCCTCCGGATGGCCGGGCGTCAGTGTCCCCTGCTGTGTATAGCCGCCATCGGGTTCTGCGTACAAACTGAAATCGGCAGTTTCGTCGAGAAGATTTTGCACCACCAGGTATGGCGTGATCGGGTGGTTGATCTCCTCTTCCAGTTCGGCGGTTGAGGGGGAGGCAAACGCGGTCGCGGTAGCCATAAGCGCTATTGAACTCCTGTGCCTCGAGCCCGAAACCGTCTGTCGGGATCCGAAATACGCAATACATACCAGTTGGAAATCACATGGATTCCCGGAGGCAAATTGAAGACGGACCCCGAGCATCCGTAGAGCATCGCCGAGACGCCGGAAAAGCAACCGGTGCCCGTGATCGAAGGCCCAAAAAAGCCGAATCGTAAGCCGGGTTCCAGCGGCGCCCGTGCGTAACTGAAGGAGAAACTGCGCCCCTCGATGACGTTCGAGACAAAAGATCCCGTTTCATCGCGTCGATCGTCGAACATGCGATAAAGACTGACGCCTTCGAACTGAAAGGGCGTCACCGGAGTTCCGCTAATCGAGGTTCGGGGGACGCTTTCCCTGCCGAACCCGATTTCCTTGCCCAGTACATTTCCGACGGCGATACGCTGAACGAGTACTTTACCGGAAGCGAGAGAAAAACCCGTCGCGATGTGCCGCAGCGCCACCGGAATGTTCAGACCGCGCAGGGAACCGTCCGACGTGACGCTGGCAAAATTGGCGAACTCGGGACCGGGCATTTTCTGGCCGATCCAGGTGAGATAAGCCGCATCCTCATCGATCTCCTCCCCAGTTTCGAATGAGCCAACCGGTTCTTCCGTCAGCAGCACGCTTCCCGGGTCCGGGAGCCGAACCATAACATGGCCACGGAAGCCTTCCTGCTGAAGTTCTCCGCAGAATGTGATGTTGCCCTTCAACCCGGTGAACGACCCACAACCGTCGCGGATATCGCACACGGCCGCAATCAACAATTTGGTTTTGTTTCCTTCCACCGTGGGAAACAATCGTCCCGCACCAAACAAAAACAGCGAGTGCCCGGCATCGAAACGGATCGTGAAATCGCGAATCGCTACGCGCTGCGAACTCTCAGGGTCAAGCGGTATGGCCCTGGGTTCCTGATCAGGAAGCAAGCGGTCGGACCAGGACACCGGGATGCAGCGGAAACTGAGGGTTCCGCAGCGGCGACCGACGCGATTTACGGCGCGCATGGCTGCGCCGGGCTCGGGTATCTGCTGTTCGATCGCAAAAGGAAAAATCGGCTGCGCAACGTCGATCGCGCAGGCCGGAAACGGATAGGCATGCTCCGCCGCCCCGTCGGGTCTCGAATACAGATGGAAATTGGCGGCGGCATCGACCCCGCGCTGAAGAAACACAGCACGGTCTTCAGCGCCGGTTGGAACCGCCGCCCCGTGATCGGACATAAGTGGCCTCGCCTCTATTCCCCTGTCTCGATTGCTCCCCGCGAGGTGGGTTGCTTTCCACGTCCGTCGGTCTCGGCAGCCGTTTTCGTCGGGTCACCACCCTGTGAGCCCTTCACGCGGATGGCTCGCCCACCGCCGCCGCCAGGTCGCGAGAGGCCAAGCTGTTTTTCGAAGAACGCCGCTCCGTCGAGATAGAACTGACTCTGCCGAACATCGAGGCGCAGATCCTCTTTTTGATATCTGGCTACAACTTCGAAATCCACCAGCAGGTACTGGCTGGCCGGATCATCAATGGCCTCGATGGTCATCCCATCCGGAGTGGTGTAAACGCCGTTCGGGAGCATCGATTGCCACTCCTCCGGAACGGGTACAGCTTTGCTCTTGATCTTGTTGTAGAATTCCGAGGTCTTCCAGGAAATAAACCGGGCCTCGTCCTTTTTGCCGGAGATCGTGCAGAAAGCGTCGGGGAAGGTGGCCTCCATGCCCTGCTGGGTGTACACCGCCCAATACCTTACTCTCTTTATTAAATCGTCATTTAAGTCTTTATCGAAGGACATCTTGGAGAAACCTCTTCTTTTTAAAGTCAGAGCTGTTGCGAGCAGCGGAGTTCACACAAAAACGACACGGACTGGACTCCAGAAAGGAATCAGGGCATCGGGCCCCATCCCGGTGGACCAGCGGGCGCACTCGCCGTCGTGACCGTTGGGTGAAGGACGGATTGCTGACCGGCGGGTTCCCGAGAGAGAGATATTCCGGCGGAGATCTGGCTGGCTGGTGGCGCGTGCGGGCAAGACTCCATCGCCCGCTGCAACGCCGAGTAGATGACTTCTTTGGCATCGCGCGGTGGCGTGACAAACAGACTGCTGTTGCTCGTCTGTTTTGGCAGAACCGAGTTGAGGACTGACTCGGTCAGATAGATCGAGGTGCTCACCATCTGTCCAAGCAGCGACATTCCAAGTTTGAACACTGCGTTCTCCTCATTCACCAATGGAAACAACGGGGCACCTGGGTGATTGCACGCTGTGTGCCGCGCGTAAGTTGAACAAAACAGCTATGGCTGGAAATTGACCCTCGGAAAATGCCGGAAATACGGAAAGAAGGTGCCGGAACGACTTTTCCGGCTCAGGCCGAGGTCTTGTATTTGCGGAGCTTATTGTAAACGCTGCGCGGAGTTATTCCCATATCCAGCGCCGCGCGGCTCTGATTACCCCCGGCCCGTTCTAACGCAATTTCGAGAAACCTACGTTCGCAATAACTGACGCACAAGTCCAGGCGGCCGCTGAACCGGTCGTAAACCTCCGCGAAGTTCACCGACAGCGCGGACTCAGGGTCCCGCCGGGCAGGCGGTGTATATGGCCCGCGTGCCGATTCAACGATTTCAGCCGGAAGATCCTCCACACGCAGGAGCCCGGCGGAATTCTTATGGACAAGTCCACGCCGTATGACATTCTCCAGTTGCCGGATATTGCCCGGGAAGTCGTAAGCCATCAGAACCTCAATGGCCTCGAGGTGTGCACCATCGCAGCGGCAGGCACCGATATCCCTGTGCTTACGAATGAGGTGGTCCACGATCACCGGGATATCTTCGCGTCGCTCTCGCAGGGGAGGGACTCGAATAGGCACGACACTGAGGCGGTGATAGAGATCAAGGCGAAAAGTTCCCTCCTGTACCATTGCGGTCAAGTCTCTGTTGGTCGCGGCTATAATGCGCGCATCGGCGCGCACTTCACGATCTTCGCCAACCGCCCGAACCATACCTGTTTCGAGCACGCGCAGCAGACGCGATTGCATGGCCAGAGAAAGTTCATCTACTTCGTCAAGGAAGAGCACGCCGCTATGTGCCGCCCGAAACACTCCCTTGCGATCCTCGGTGGCGCCAGTGAAGGAGCCACGCCGATGTCCGAACAGTGTGCTTTCGGCCAATTCCGACTGGATCGACGCGGAATTGAAGACAACCAGAGGACCGGAACGCCGGTGCGGATCGAGGCTGTGGACGGCGCGCGCAAACAATTCCTTGCCACTGCCCGATTCACCCAGAATCAGGAGGGGCATCGCACTGAGCGCACTAACACGAGACAGTGAGCGATACACACCAAGAATCGAACTCGCGCCGCCCACGATTCCGAGCGCGCTCATTTCTTCGATTAGTAACTGGGTTTGTTCCCGGCGAGCGAAGTCTTGCATTCGAACTCGCCCAATCGCCTCGATAAGTTCGTTGTCAAATTGTGGAGCCGAACTTTCGAGCAGCGCGACCGCTCCCGCGAGACGCACGAGACAGCGTTCGGCCAATGCCCACGCTCCGGTTTTTGATCCGAATGCAATCACGGGCACACCCGATTCGGTCAGCAATCGAATCGTTTCGAGTTGATTCTGGTCGGGAGCGGAGTCTCCACAAGCTATCAGTCCGAGCGCCTGAGTCTTCCGGGATTCCGGCAAAGAGAGCGCGAGGTCGAGTTGTATCGGCCTGATGTGAATATTCTCGACGAGGCGATGTAACAATTGGATACGCGCAGGGTCCCAATCGCCTACAAATGCGACCGCGTCTGGCGCAGGATTTGTGACCATCCCCGTAGTCATTCACGAAATACAGGAGAACTTCCCTGTAATGTCACTAGAGACTACAGGATTAATAGTGGTATCGCAAGAAGTTTTTTGGCCGCTTTAAAGAAGTCGCCTACATGTGGCCCTTCATTCGTAACGACGGCATCACCGAAGGCTTCCACGCCAAATGGGAAGTCCTCCAGCGCCAGGCATACGGCTTCCGAAACTTCCAAAACTACAGATTGACGGCTAATTAGCCGCTGGAACCGGAGCCCGTCGGTCCACTTCGGCGGTAACCGCGTCGGCGTTGTCCACAATGGCCCCTGGGGGTGTAGGAGGTTGTCGGTACGGTGCGTCGACAGAAATCGGGCAAACCTTCCAGGCAGATAACAAATGCCACCGCACAGCGCGGGGTACCTGGCTCGAAAAAACTCGCTTCTCAGAAAAGGCCCTGCACCCTCCGAGGGTATTGTCGGCCACTCGTACAATGCTGGTCCCCAAACGGCGATCCGGGAAATAGGTACTCTGAAGTGGGCTTGTCGACGTTGACCCTTTGGCTCGCGCTGAACGCGAAGCGCCAAAACCGCTGTTCATGCGTAAGCCGTTCCCACCACAAAGAATTTATATTTCCCGCAAAATCAACAAAATTCTCGAACCCCGGCCCTGAACCCCACCAGAGGCGTGCGATAACAAAATCGCAAAACTATGCGATCCGACCTTCAAATCCAGGCCTCTCGCGCCAACGGCAGCAAATCCCGTGGCCCTGTCACCGAGGAGGGCAAACTTGCCTCCTCCCGCAATTCCCTGAAACACGGCATCCTCAGCCAGATCGTTCTCCTCCCCGGCGAAGACGTGGAGTCGTTCGAGGCCGACGCCGTCGACCTCTTTGAAGAGCACCTCCCCGTAGGCCCCACCGAAGAGGAACTCGTCGAGATGATGACCGTCTCCCGCTGGCGGCGCATGCGCGTCTGGAACCTCGAAAAAGCCTGTCTCACCGGTCAGATGGAAAAGGAGTATCACGAAGCTCCCGAACCGAAGCCTGACGGCGGAACCGTCACCGCGCTCGCCTTCCGCGCCCTTGCCGACAATACCCGCACCCTCGATCTCGTCAACCGCTACGAGTCCCGTTACGACCGCCAGTACTTCCGCGCCCACCGCCGCCTGCTCGAAGTTCAGGACCGCAGAATGCGAAACGAACCCAAGCCCACTCCGCGGTCCGTCCCCACCGACAACATGCCGTCTCCTGTCGACACCATGCCGGCGCCGACCGACAACACCTCGCCGCCTATAGCCCCAAGGGTAAGCGCCGGGAATTCTTCCTTTACCAAACGAACCCAAGCCGCTGCTGCCGCACGTCGCCCGCTCTTCCTCGCCACGTTCCCTCTGGCGATCTTTCAACCCGCATCACCCGCCAGCCCGGCTGTTTTCCGCGCCGCATCCTCCATAGACCCATCGTGAGACGGAACCTGCATCCAGATTCCGATCCTGAGTCCGCGCTAAGCGCCTTCAGTCGGCCCGGCATTCCCGCGCTGGAGAACACGCAAGCCCGTAGTGCCGTCCAACTCATCGACGACCTCGACCCCGTAGCCTTCGTGCGCAATCGGCTCGGCTTTGAACCCGACCCGCCGCAGATCGAAGTTCTCCAGTGCACGGCCAAACAGGGCATTCTGAACTGCAGTCGCCAGTGGGGCAAGTCCACCATCACCGCGGCCAAAGCCGTTCATCGCGCTTACACGCAGCCCGGCAGCGAAATCCTGGTCGCCGCTTATTGCCAGCGCCAAACCGCCGAATTCCTGCGCAAAGCCTCCCGCATGGTCGCGAAGCTCGGCATCCGTCCGCGCGGCGATGGCGATAACCCGGTCTCTCTGCTTTTCCCCAACGGCTCCCGCA
>ODAK010005692.1_pt1 | contig 12619 bp, 9 predicted proteins | sample 1539591 | NCBI WGS metagenome assembly ODAK01 (sample SAMEA3539303, study PRJEB22396) | soil metagenome | biome: tundra; feature: field; material: soil | place: USA | collected 2010-05 | depth 0.15 m | reverse complement strand
AGGCCAGCCAGCCGGATCCTTTCGTCGGGGGAATCCCGCCGATGTATGGGACTGGTGTAGTTGACGATGCGGGGCAACGCTTTCGCGGAGCGGTTCGTGGGCACGCTTCGCCGCGAGTGCCTGGAGCACGTGCTGATCCTCGGCGAGCAGCACCTGCGAGAGGTGCTGGCGGAGTACGCGCGGCACTATAACGGCCACCGGCCGCATCAGGGGCTGCAGCAGGAACCTCCGCTGCGCGAGCCCGGCCACGCCGTCGATATCACCGCCCGGATCGAGCGCAGGAGCGTCGTCGGCGGGCTGATCAGCGAATACCGCAGAGCGGCGTAGCCAGTGAAAAGCTGCTGGTCAGCGGCTATGAGCAAGTTTTGCCGCGCGGTGCCCTGTTCGTGCTGCTGTCCGTCGGACCGGTGCTGGCTGCCGGGTGGTGCACGCAGATTTTTCGCCCGAACGGTCTCGTGGTGGCTCACACGGCGGTCACGATGTGGATCGTGCTGGGCGGTGCCGCGGCGGCGCGCTGGCCGCCGCGGCTGTCGGCCGCTCACACAGCGGTGACCAGTGGGCGCCGTTCGTGTTCATCCGCGTTCCCCGCGGCGGAGACGTCAGGAACGAGCTGCGCCGCAGGGGCTTCGCCGTCCGGCGGGGCGACACCTTCCCTGGGCTTGACCCGGACTGGCTGCGGATCGCCGTGCGCGACCCGGCGACGTCCGGCGCGTTCGCACGTTCCCCCCGAGAGATGCTGACATGACCCAATCCGATCACGCGCTCGCCGCGCTCGAGATCGACGCCTTCGACGGAACCCGATGACAAGATTGGCGGACAGCGCCTTGCGGGGCGCAGCTAGCGGTCTTGGACGAGCTTGTCTAGGATCGCGTCGCGGCTCAGCCCGTCGGCCGCCATGCGGAGCGCGTTTTCAGTCACTTTCGGCGGCTCGCCTGCCCACAGTTCTTCGACGACAGCCTGGTAGGACGCCCGCTCGTCTCGTGGGATTCCGCGTCCGGCCAGCCACAGTTCGGTGATCTTGGCGCGCCCCGACGGCTCGGCCGCGTCGAGGGTTCCGGTGCCCTCCGCCCGGTCGTGGTAAAGCGGGACGGCGAGGTGCCGCCGTTCCAATGCCTGCTGGCATCGGGTGTCGTCGGAGATGACGTCGTCGGGCAGGTCCTGGAAGTACCGGTTATGCGGCTTCTGGCTCGCGGCGGCGAGCACCGCAGGAAACTCGCGCAGCCCGCCGTCCAGTTCCGACAGGAGACGACGGCGCAGGCGCTTCGGCAGGTCGGCGCGGTCGGCGGTCCAGGCCGCCCACGCCCGGATCACGGGTGCCACGTCGCCCGCGAGCCTGGCCGGCAGGACCAGTTGCATCGGCAGTACGTCCCGGAGGAGCCGCCGGAAGAGAAGCGGCCCGGGCCGCAGCGGGTCCCGGCCAAGGTAGTCCGCGCAGAATGCGACGAGATCCTGCGGCAGGAACCGGGCGACCACGCCGGTGAGTGCCCGGCCCTCTGGCGAGCGGTAGAACTCTGCGACCAGGCGCTCGCGTTCCCCGGGCGGCCAGCGGTCGGCGGTGGTCCCGGAGGGTGCTTCCGTCGCCTGGCCTGCGCCTTCGGCCGCGGCAGCCAGTTCCCGTGCGCGCTGATCAGCCAGGACCGCGAGCCCGAGCGTGGTGCGGTAGTCCTCGGAGTCACGCTCTACCCACGGCGCCGGGCCGTGCTGCGCGAACGCGTCGAGCCCCGCCCGCAGCAGCCCGGCGGCCTCAGCCGAGGGAACCTCACGGAGATCAGCGCCCAGCCGACGTGCCAGTCCCAATGCGCTTCCGGCATCCAGGCTGCCCTCCTCTTCCAGGAAGGGAGCGGCCAGTGAGGACACCGCGTCATGCCAGACCGGGTCAAGCCGCGCTATTACGGCATGCCGGTTTCCCCTGTTCGGGTAGCTGAACTCGCACAGGAGCACGGTGGACTCCCGGAACGGGTCGGTCGTCACCCAGCACTTGCCGGGGATCGCCTGGCCCAGTTCGGCTGCCCAGGCCGGCGCGGTACGCCCGGCCGCGTTAGCGAGGGTTCTCGCATGGTCCCGGACGGCGGAATCCGGGCCTGCGACCGCGAACGCACGCAGGATCCCGACGGCAAGCGGAGCGCTGCTGGCGGCCAGCGCGTCGCAGAGGTCCAGGCACGCGTCACGGAGCCGGTCACCGGCGAACCCGGCCTGCGCCATGAGGCCTGCCACCGCACTGACCATCGCTTCCGCGTCGTAGGCCCAAGACACCTGGTCGCGATCGGCGAACGTGTCCATGAGCCGGCCGGCCGCAGCGCTGGCGTCCCTGGCCGAGAGCAACCGGAAGCGGAGATCCCGCACGCGACGTTCGGCCGTGCGCTGCTGGACTGCCCGCCGCTGTGCCGCCTGCCGCGCTGACTGCGTACTCTTCTTCTTGCGGTCCTTGCCCTTTCCGCCCATCCGGTGAGGATGACACATTCAGCTGAGTGGATTGGCCGGTCTCCGGCGATCGCCCGCGTCAACAACGCCGAGGGCGAGCGCTGGGAGGACACCGACTGGGAGTAGAACTTGCTGCCGTACGACATGCTGCTGCACTTGGCGCCCTCCCCGGTCACCCGCCGGCAGTGGGCCATCGCGGTGCGCTATGCCGCGGGGACGCAGGTCGCGAAGGACGGCAGGCAGCACGTCCACTCCCGGATCGACATGGCCGAACTGCCCGTACCGAAGGGCGCACCTAGCACGGAGCCGCGAACAGGTGGGTGCCGAACAGTTTGTCGCCGCCCAGGGTGCCGCTCGTCGTGAACCAGGTTGGAGCGTGAACCTGTTCCTCGTTCACTCGGCGGCGGCGGGGGCAGCGCCGCCCGTCCAGCGGAGGGTGACCTCGATGTGGCCACCGGTCGACGCGTTCGCGATCACCATGCCGAAGGTGGCGTCGAAGTTGACGCCCAGCTGGATCTCCACCTCGTCCGGGCGGTGACTCATTGACTGGAAGCCCGCGAGCACGTCGGAGGCGGCCTCGGTAACGGAGCCGAGAGCGTCCCGCAACGACAGGGCGGCGTTGGCCACGGACTTGCCAGCGCGCCCGGTGTTCTCGACCCGGGCCGCCGGGTCGCGGGTCTCCACTATCACCGTGCCGCCGTCGCCAAGTGCGAACCGGGTGAGTTCCTCTGCCATCTCGTCTCCTTGGTCGCCTGATCTGCCGTGTCCAGCGGGCCGCGTCATGCGCCGCAGGTGAAATTCGGCTGCTGCTTTACGAAAGATTCCGGGTAAGAAGCCTGCTGTATCAGGTCAAGTCGCTGCAGGATGGCCTGCAGCTGGCCGGGGTCTTGCAGGTACTCCATGACCGCCTGGTAAAAGGCGTTCTGCATTGTGACCGGCATCAGGTCCGCGGCATTGAAGCACAATGTCAGGTGCGGGCTCGTGACGATCCCGGCGATGGGGGCATCGACGTGCTGGTCCGGGTAGACGCTCTTCGGCACCTTCCTGTCCGCCGAGGACGCGCCGCCGCCAGGTATCCCCGGCCAGATCCGCTGGGCACGCGCGCTCGCCAGGTACGCGACCAGCCGGCGAGCGGCGGGCGTGTCGTTGAACATGCCAAGCAGGTCAGCGGAGACGTCCCAGGCGTCACTTGATGCCGCTGATGCCGCTGATGCCGCTGATGCCGCGCTCGGCAGCCCGGTCATCGGAAGCGGGAAGAAGTTGTATCCAGTCCCCGGTTTCGGGTGGCCGGGGTATCCCTGGTAATTGAGGGTGTTGAACGACGGCAGATGCTGCAGGTAGCAGCCGGGAGTCTTGGCGAACATCGGCTCGCCGGCCGTGTCCCAGTCCGTCAGGAGAGCGCCCATGCTGCCACCGTGGACCTGTCCCGGCCGGGCTACCAGGCTTCCCCAGGCCTTCCATGCCGCCTGGACCTGGGGTGAGGTCCAGAGCAGTGTGCCATCCGCCCACCGCTGATAGAAGGAGATTCCCGACTGGTGCAGCAGGATGTCCGCTATCCAGTCGGTGCCGGGCCAGCCCGAGACGGGCGTGGAGTCTAGTCCAAGGCACCACGGAGTGTCGCCGTCGTCGATGATCTTGTGTTCGAGGTTGGTCAGGAAGGCCCACGATGGCGGCTGGGTCTGGCCGGGAACGTTGCTCGAGGGCAACCGCTTCGGGTCGTACCAGACGAGGTTCTGCACATTGGCCTTGACCGGCAGTGTGTAGATGTGATCGGTGCCGAGCTTCATGATATTCAGCCAGTCCGGACCGTAGTCGGCGGCGATTGTCTTCTGGCTGAGCACGGTGTCAAGCGGGTGAAGATAGCCGCGTTGCTGGTAGGAGAGTAGTTCCCCTGGGCTGGGCAGGATGGCCAGGTCCGGCGGGCTTCCCTGCTGGATGTCGGACTGCAGCAGCTGGTCGAGTGCCCGCGTCCCGGTGTAGATCACCTTGATGCCGGTGCTGTTCTCGAACGGCTCGAGGACCCGCTCGAAATCCGTGCGTTCCGGGCCGGTCCAGGACGCCACGACGGTGATCGTTCCTGTCGTTGCCTGGCTGCCGGACGCGGTGCCTGGACCGCCCCCGGCGACGGCGACCAGGGCGATCAGGGCGAGACCCGCCGCGATGCGCAAGGCGATGCTGATTCTTGGGTACCTCATGCCGACCGGTACCTGTACTCGTCGAGGTGACGCCGGAACCCAAGGAAGGTCAGCAGCACAAGCAGTGCGGTGAGCGCGACCATGAGCAACAGGGACCGCGTGTTGCCCGCCTCGGCCGCGATCGCGTCGGCGTCGTAGGTGCTCTGCTGGTCCGTGATGCACCCAGGAATGCGCGACATCGTGCAGCCCGCCCTGGCCACGGCGGGCCGCGCGCCGGTCAACGCGGTGGCATCCGACTTCGCCAGGGCATCCGCCTCGTCCCGCTCCGTGGAGCACTGGGCACACGTGCCTGTGACTAGCTTCGCGAGCTCGGCCTGACCCTGCTGGTCGGTACTTGCTGTCTGGGCATCCTGCAGGGCGACCACGGTCGCGAGCGGTCCTGACTGCGCGGAATCAAATGCTCGTTCCGCCGCTATGACATGGCCAGTTACCAGGCACAGGCCTATCAGCGTGGCGGCCGCCAGCGTCAGGTACTTGCTGAGCATGCGGCGCAGCCGCAGGTAAAACTGGCGCTGGGCAGTGACAAGCGTGCCGAGCAGGGCGAGCGCGGCGATCATCCATCCCGCGAAGAGCCACGGGCTCGCCCAGGGAGAGGAGCGCTGCGCGGTCAGCGCGCTCTGCTCGGCGGACTGGAGGTCTGCCAGGCTGTCCGTCCCCGTCAGGATCTGGCCGTGCATGAGTTCCGACGCGAACCACAGATCCGCGACACCGAACCCGGCTTCGCCTGGCAATCGGTAGTGCGCGTCGGCCTGTTCTATCAGCCCGGTGTACGAGGTCAGCAGCCCCTCGATCAGCTGCAACGGGTCGCTGCCTGATGCGCCTGCCGCGTTGTTCTCCGCCACCTGTTCCAGGCTCTGCTCCGCCGCCGCGATATCGTCCTGGTACTGCCCGGACGGCCACGCGCCCAGCGGGATCGTCTTGACAGCCTGCCTGTCCGCGTCGGCGAGCGCCTCGTGCGCAGCGTAGGCCTGTATGACGGCGCTCGCGGTGTGTTCTCCGGCCGAGGAGATGACCGCGTGCGCTTCGATGGTCAGCAGCAGCGCCGTGCCTCCGGCGAGCAGCGCAAGCGCGACCAGGGCGGCGCGCAGTCGCCTGAGCAGCACGGGGGTGGTCGACGGCGCGCGGTCCATGCGCTCTGCGCGCTCCGTCCCGGAGGTGGCTTGCACGATCACGCTCATCACTCGTCAGCCTCCGGGGAAGCCTCGGAACCGGCCGCGGTCAGCGGCTCGCCGCATTTCTCGCAGAACCGGGCGCCGGCTGGCGATACCCGGTCGCAGCCCTCCCGGGGACAGGCCTGCGGCTGCGCGGGACGGCCCGCCGGTCCAGGGGGCGGTAGCGCGGCCGGCGAGGCTGGGGGAGCCGCACCTGGATGAGCCGCCGTCCCGGTTGCCACGAAGGTCGTGGTCACGGAACGGACCTGGGCCCGCAGCACGTCGCCGCGGCTGATCTCGTCGCGCAGCCGCACCTTGCCTGCTGCCGGGTCAAGCATGTCCACCAGCGGCGCCAGCAGGCTGAGCCGCTCATCGTCGCCTTCGGCGCTGGCCAGCTTGACGGCCCTGCCCCATTCCTTCTCCGCCTCGCCGAACTGCCCCGCCAGCCAGGCACGGCACCCGGCGTCGATGGCACTCCCGGTCTCCCGCTGGTCGGCGTAGCCGTCCGTGAACAGCCCTGTCGTGGGAGGCGGGTCGGGGGTCCAGTGCGCGAGCACGAACTGCGGGCCCGCGAGTACCGCGGGGTCTTCGCCGCCCGCCCCGCGTGCGCAGACGTCGACCCGGGCCAGCCGTACATCCTCGTTTTGCCGGAAACCGTCGGCGCGAGCGGCCAGCCTGACGATGTAGTCGCGGGTCTCGCCGCTCCACGACCCCGTCCAGTACTGGATCGCCGTGGCGTCGGCGGCCTCGCCATGCTCGGTGAGGTCAGCGTCGGCGGGGTAGGCCTGCCGGAACCCCGCAATCGTGACACCGGGGGCCGGCCGTAGCCGCAGCGCGACATCGGGCACGACCTTGCGCATCGCCTCGCGCATTACGACGCGGAAGTCGTCAGCGAGGTCGGCGACGTCCGGCAGGCCGTCGGCACTGCCGTTCAGGACAGCAGCGATCTTGAGCAGGTCACTCGGCTCCCACTCGTCGCCGATTCCGCGCGCGTCACAGGTGAAGGTGCCGCGGCAGGCGGAAAGCACGCGATCGAGCGTGCCGTCCTGGGATTCAGACTGATTCTTCCCGTCGGTAAAGAGCATCGCGTGCCTGATCAGCCCCGGATAGGGCGTAAGCAACTGAGCGGCCATGGCGAGCCAGCTGCTGATCCGGGTACCGCCAGTCGCGTCAAGCCGCTTGATGGCGGCCCTGGCTTCCGCGCGTGTCTGTGGTGTGGCCCGGGCGAGCGTCGGCTGGCGCGGATAGACCATCGTCGCCTCATAGCGGCCGCTGAGCACCGCGAACTCGGTGCCGTCGCGCATGGCGTCAAGCGCCGCGACTGCCGCCTGGCGCGCAGCGAGCAGCTTGGGCCGTGGGATCGCCATGGAGCCTGAGCAGTCCACGATGATCACCTCGGCCGCACCCACGGCGGCCGGGCCGCCGCCCGGTTCCGCACCGGGGACGGCGGCGGCGACCCGGATCAGGGCCTGCATCTCGGCACCGCCTTGATCCAGGTACTTCTCCTGGGTGACGGTGAGGGTAAAGCCACTCCGCTCGTTCATCAGGTTTCCGCTCTGTGCGTGGCTCAGTCGAGACTTTCCTAATCGAGCGTCCTCGCGCGCACCCGATTGGCGAGGTCGACGAGGATCGTGTGCTGCGACTGACTGGTGGCATACTTCGCGAGCGCGCGGTAGCACTCCTCAAGCGCTGCCCGCACTTCACCGATGTCGGCCCGCGAGGGCGCAGGGGACGCCAGGCAGGCCTGGCGCAGCCTCGCCGCGCGCAGCAGGGCCATGAGTCGGCGACGCTGTTCGTCACCGAGGTCACCATCGGCGAGCGGAGGTCTTTCGAGCCGTTTGGCGGCCTCGGCAAGCTCCGTGTCTGTCGGCCACGCCGACGCCCCGGACTGTCCCGTCAGCAGGCGGAAGGCGGCGATCCGTGCCGCGAGAGCGTGCCTCGACGCGTCGGGAACCTCATCGGTCGCGGTGACCGCGCCCGCGCGGTCACCGAGCCGGATCCGGGTTCGCGCGAGGCCGAACGCGGCGCTCACGTAGGACCGGTCGGCCTGCCATACCATCTCGTAGAGCCGCTCGGCGGCGCGCAGGTCGCCCAGGTATTCGGTGCACAGGCCGAGGGCGAGCTTCGGGACCACCTCGCCAGGCAGCGCACGGTAGACCGCGTCGAACTCCGTCTTGGCGTCCGGCGGGCGGCCGTCGGCCAGCTTGATCAGGGCGTCATGCCATCGGATGCGCCAGTCGCCGTGCCCGCCAAGGTCGGCCGCCCTGGTCAGGTTCTCCCGCGCTCCTGCTTGGTCGCCCCGCGCCAGCCGGACCCGACAATGGAAGAGATTCGCCTCGACCGAGCGCAGCCCGGCGGCGGCCAGTTGCTCGTCGGCCGCATCCGCGGCCGCGCCGCCGAGCGTGAGCAGCAGCCCGGCGGCCGGATCCGCGGGATCGGGTCGCGGGGCCGGCAGCAGCGCGGCCGCTTCCCTGGCCGCGGGCAGCGAGTCAGGCAGCGGCCGTCCGCTGCCGTCCTCCGCGTCGCGGAACGCGTCCTCGGTTGTCCACCAGCGCAATGACGGGACGCTGCCAAGCGCGTCGCCGAGACACCTGGCCTCCGCGCCGAGCAGGAGCGCCGGCCCGAGGTGGGGCCGGCGGGTGCGCAGCGACACGAACTCCCTGAGCACACCGCTGAGCTGGACGGCCATCTCGGCTGCGGTCCCGAAGCGCGCATCCTGGTCCACAGCGGTCGCGCGGGCGATGAAGTTCTTCAGCGACTCGATTGCCGGGCTGGGTGGCGAGGCGGGTGGAGGCTCGCCGTGCCACGCGTGGGCGTCGCGATATTCCGCGGTCCAGCTGAACATGGTCTCCATGGTCTTGCCGACAGAGAACAGGTCACTGCGCACCGTGGGCCCGGTCCGCGGTGTAACCTCCGGCGCGCGGTAGCCCTCGGTTCCCCAGGTGTGCCCGCTGGCGCCGATCCGACAGCACGCGCCAAGGTCGATCAGCTTGACGCCGGTCCCGGCGAGCATGAGGTTGGACGGCTTGACGTCACAGTGCAGCCAGTCACGCTCGTGCAGGTGCTCGACGGCGGCAAGCAGGTGGAGGCAGTAAGCGATGACTTGCTCCGCCGACAGGTCGCTATCGCGGGCCGCGACCTGATCGACCGTATGCCCAGGGATGTACTCCATCACGATGTATTCGTCGCGGTCCGCGTCGTTCGATGGCGGCGTGACGAAGTCGCGAACTCGCACGATATTCGGATGATCTACCTCGGTCAAGGACTTCAATTCGTCCTCCGCGACATTCGCGGCGCGCTGGTTTCCGGGATCGATAAGGCCTTTGAGTACGACGGGCTGGCCGTTAAGGTGGGTATCTTCCGCGAGGAAAACCCAGCCTAGCCCGCCATATCCGATGCACCCGGAGATCTTGTACCGGCCGGCGACCATGGCGTCGCGCTGCAGTTTCGGGATGAACGAGTACGACTGCCCGCAGTGATGGCAGATGCCTGTCGCCAGCGCGGCCTGGCCGTTATGCGTCTGGCCGACCCGAGCGTGGCAGCGACCGCAGGCCCGCAGCGACCTGGGCACGCTGGGATTGGGCTGCAGCGCCCTTTCCTGGTCCGCGACCGGAATCTCCGGGAGGGCGACGAGATCAAGCCCCCACCAGGGATCGCCCGATGCCCGCCGGCTGGTGCCAGCAACCCCGCGGCCGGCGGTCGCGCCGGCCAGAACACCGTCGGGCCGGCCGGCATCCGGCTGCTCCGGCTGCGCGGCCAGAATCCCGGGTTGCCCGTCCTCGACCGGCCGCTCCAGGCACACCTGGCAGTAGCCGGCCTCGTCAAGCGTGCCGGTGCAGCCGTCGCGATTGCATGCGGTCACGTCTGCTTCCCCTGCCGTCGCAGTATCGCCTCGTAATAGCCGCGGACGGCTTGAGCGGCGCGGCCCAGGTCACATGACAGATGCCGAAGCATGTCGCGGGCTCGCCGGTAGTACAGATCAAGCCGCTGGTCTTCCTCGAACCCCGCGTCAGCCGCGAGCTGGCGGTAGACCTTCAGCTCCTCACGGAGCACGTTGCGGCGGGCGAGCAGCGCGTCGAGCCCCGCCGTGACCGTGCGCAGGTTCCCGAGGCATTCAGCCACGGTCCGTTCGCATGCGTCGAATTCCACGGCCGACCACCCCCCGTCGGCCGCATCGCGGGCCGCCCGCACCACCGACAGCCTGATCCGCAGCGCCGCCGCCGCGCCGACGGCGGGCGGCGGAACGTCCGTGATCCGGGAGGCGACGTGCGAGTGCTTCTCGCACGCCTCGTCCTCGGCGGCCGCCAGTTCCTCGGCGAGTGCCATCGCCTTGTCTATCCGGGCATCCGTGATCGGCTGCGTGTCCGCGGCGGAGCCTCGGCCGCGCAGCCGGGGCCGACCAGGCAGTTCCGCGACCACCGCGTTGCGCAGGCGGTCAGGCACCGGGGCGCCGAAACCGAGCAGCAAGCGGACAGCAGGCCGGGGGCAGCGGGTCACAAGGACGAGCAGCTCCGCGACAAGGGCCGCTGGCTGGTCGGCCTCGTCCACCGCGTCAACGACGATCGAGACAGCCGGCCCGAGGTCGGTGACCAGGCACGCGACGTTCGCGTCCGTGTCGTCCCCGCCGCCAAGGCCGGTGACGAGCTGCCTGATAACCTGGTCGGCGGTCTTACCAGCGGCATGGACCGCAACATCGACCGCCCGATGCCCCGTGAGCGCGCCCGGCCCGTGCCCGGGTCCCGCGGCCAGCCTGCCGAGCAGGACTTCGCGAGCGGATCCAGGGTCGCCGCCAACGACGCACAGCCCGCCTTGCCCGTCAGAGCCCAGCCATCCGGCGAGCTCGCGCAGCAGCGCACGCTGCGCGGGGTCCCAGGCCGGCCGTACCCCGGTATCGCCGAATCCGGGGTCCGTGGACGGCGCGAACACATACCGAGAAACGAACGGGAGGTTCTCTATGATCGCGCTTACCGGGATCATCCAGCAGGCCCCGCCAGCGCCGATGGCCCGCTCCCTGATCATGCCGATGATGTCCTCGGTGCCCTCGTCGATCACGGCTGTCCCGCTGAAACCCCTCTCCACCTGCGGACCCGCGGGTGTCACGTTCAGCTGCACCAGTTGGCTCCGCCTGACCGCCCGGCCCGCGACCTCGGCGTCGGCCCAAATCCCGTGCACGATGCCAGTGGGATAACCGAACACTCGCACGCGCTGTCCCACCCGCCACGCGCGCCGCAGCTGAGTTCGCGGCTGATCCCGAACGGGCCTAGTTAGTCTCAGCAGGGCCACGTCGCCTCGTGCGGTGACCGGGTCCCTGGGAGTAACATGGCCAGGCATGACTGTCGCCTGCCGCGGCTCCAGGTTGTCACGGTTGTCAATGCGAACGTGGATTCCGGTGGCCGACTGGTTCGGCAAGTCCGCTGGGTCCGACTCCACGACATGCGCGCATGTCAGCACGTATTCGCCGTCAAGCATGATGCCGGCACCGCGGATCTTGCCCGCGGCGTCTTCAATATGCACCTGCCATGGATAGTCCGAATTTTCCGGCTGAGCCGAAGGTTGTGCTGCTGGCACGGCGTTAACCCTACCCTCCGATTAGGCACACGGTGCGCGTTTTATGATTGACAGGGACTTCGGTTGATGATTGCCGCCAAACTCGTCCATGCCTGCAGCGGTCGGACTGACAAACCGGAATAAAATGCGCACCAGAAGTTTCCAGGTGCCACAGCTTTGCGTTCAGGGCAGCCGGTTATCGACGCTCATGTAATTCCCCGGCTCTGCTCTATCCCGAACGTACCGGGGTGAATACCTCAGCGTATATAAGCTCTGCGCGGCAGCGGAAGGAACGCGTTTCCTAGGCCCGTGGCTTCCGCGCGCCGGCGGCCATTCCCGAGCGGATGGTGCGGCGGGCCTCGAGCATCTCGCCCCAGATCGTCGTCCGCAGCGGCGAGCCGACCGGCCCGATCATCAGGAACGCCCAGAAAAAGCCGATCCCGAGGATCGTGCCGGGGACCGAGCGCGAGTACAGCATGAGCAGCGGCAGCGAGCCGCGCAGCGGGTACCTCGAACGGTGGGCTAGCACCGCGGCGACCGCGGCGACCGCGGCGACAGCCACCGTTGCGGCTCCGCCCGCCGCTGCGATCAGCAGGCTGTCATAGATCGAGCGCTGCAGGGCCGGCTCGTTCGCGACCTGGCTCCAGTTCGAGGCGGTCCACAAGTGCCACGGCGCGACCAGCGTGGTGAGGGCGCTCACGCTTGACATCAAGCCGCGGCCGGGCACCGGGATGATCACCGCGAGCGCGACGAAGGCGCCTGTCAGCAGGCTTGTGTACGCGCTAAGCGTCCAGGTCCCGCCGGGAAGGTAGTACGGCTGCGACCGCAGGGATGCGTACAGCAGCGGCAGGATGGGTGCTGCCGCCAGGATCACGACGACGAGCCTCACAAGGCTCTGACTACCTGTTCCGGCCCGTCGGGCGATGGAGTCCTAGCCTGTCTCGCCGGGCGCCCCGGCGTCCTCCGCCGTCGTCTCGGTGAAGTACAGATGGCTTGAGCGGCCGCCATGGCTTCGCATGATGGCCTCTGCGGTCTCGGCGTCCCGGGCGAGGAGCGCGTCAACGAGAACCTGGTGGTCGTGCAGCACAACCGAGAGATCCTCCCCGAGGCTCGCGCGGATGGTCCGCACCCGCGAACTCCAGTCGAAGGCATCGGCCGTGGCGATCATGTCGACCAGGCTGGGGTTGTGCGCCGCAGCCTCTATCTGCTGGTGAAACTTCCGGTTCAGCCGGAGGAGCCCTTCGAGCTTGCAGGTCCAGGCCGACGCACTCGCCGGGCGGTTCCAGGTGATCCGCGTCGACTCCG
>ODAK010005691.1_pt1 | contig 12622 bp, 9 predicted proteins | sample 1539591 | NCBI WGS metagenome assembly ODAK01 (sample SAMEA3539303, study PRJEB22396) | soil metagenome | biome: tundra; feature: field; material: soil | place: USA | collected 2010-05 | depth 0.15 m | reverse complement strand
CGCCTGGCGTGCATGCGAATCAGTCGACGGGTCCGATTTGAGAGCACCCAGCTGGTCGCGCCCCACCAGCTCAGCGTCATGGCGCGACTCGAGAAGAACGCACTGACGCCGCGCGAGCTCGCCGCGATCGAGTGCGTCAGCCCTCCGAGCATGACCCGCACGGTCGCTGGGCTGGTCGAGCGTGGGCTCGTCGCCCGCCAGGACGACCCGTTGGATGGCCGTCAGGTCTTCTTGTCGCTGACCGAGCAGGGGCTGTTGACGCTCAAGGAGACTCGGCGCAAACGAGATGCCTGGATGGCGACCAGGCTCAAGGGGATCAGCGCGGACGAACGCGAGGTGTTGGTCCGGGCCAGCGCGATCCTGACCCGGCTGGCCAGCGAATGAGCCCGACGTTCTCCTCCCTGAAGGTCTACAACTACCGCGTCTACGCCGCTGGCGCACTCATCTCCAACACGGGGACCTGGATGGGTCGGGTGGCACAGGACTGGCTGGTGCTGACCCAGCTGACCCCGCACTCATCCGTGGCGCTCGGGGTCGTGACGGGACTGCAGTTCGCCCCCCTGGCGCTCTTGGCGCCGGTCGCGGGGATGGTCACGGACCGTTTCCCCAAACGACGCATCCTGTTCGTCACTCAGAGCGCTATGGCCCTGACCTCGCTGCTCACAGGTGTCCTGGTGGTGACCGGTGCCATCCAGCTCTGGCACATCTTCGTGCTCGCCGTCGTCCAGGGAGTCGCGACGGCGATGGACAACCCAGCCCGTCAGACCTTCGTCTCGGAGATGGTGCCGTATGAGTCACTGAGCAACGCGGTCGGCCTCAACAGTGCGTCCTTCAACGCGGCCCGTCTTATCGGTCCGGGGGTCGCGGGTCTGGTCATCGCCGCCTTCCACACCGGTCCGGCCTTCTTCGTCAACACGTTCAGCTTCGTTGCGGTCCTGTTCGCGCTGATCAGGATGCGGCCCGGCGAGCTGCGCATCACACCGCGGCACCGCGGGAAGGGACAGATCCGCGAGGGGCTCCGCTATGTGCGCGGTCGTCCCGACATCATCTTGATCATGGCCCTGGTGTTCGTCCTGGGCACCTTCGGGATGAACTTCCAGATGACTACCGCACTGATGGCAACTGTCGTGTTCCATAAGGGAGCCGGTGGGTACGGGCTTCTGGGCTCCATCATGGCCATCGGGTCGCTGTCCGCGGCCCTGCTCTCGGCGCGCCGCCCGAACCCTCGCCTGCGCGTGTTCCTGGTTCCCTTCGCCGCGTTTGCCGTGGCCTCGGCGGCCGCTGCGCTGGCCCCTTCATATGACGTGTTTGCGGTTCTGCTCATCCCGGTCGGGCTCACCGCACTGACGGTCCTCACGACGGCGAACTCCATGGTCCAGCTCAGTGTCGACCCCGCGATGCGTGGCCGCGTCATGGCGCTGTACATGGCGGTATTCATGGGTGGCACCCCGCTGGGCTCACCACTGATCGGGTGGATCGGCTCGGCGTGGGGACCTCGCTGGACCATCTTGGTGGGCAGCATCGCCACTGCTCTGGCGGTGCTGGCTGCCATGGTGTATCTCGTGCGTAGCGAGAACATGCATCTGACCTATCATCGCCGGCAACGGCCCCGGTTGGGTGTCACCCGCGGTGAGGTCAGCGAGCCAGTGCCGGAGGTGGTCAACTCATGACACCCAGATTTCGCCGGGTCATCGTTCTCGTCGCGTTGGCTGCGATGTTGGCGGCGGTCCTGGTGGGACAGTTGGCGCACTGAGAGCTAGACCCCTCCCGGGGCTCTCCCTGTTCGGCCGATGGTGCTGGCTGGGGGGCATCGAAAGCTGATCCGCATCCGGGGCCAGAGCAGTGGGCCACCCGTTGACCCGAGGGTGACGGCCACCTGGTGCTGGTGACCTCTTGGGCGTGTGCGGCAGGCGACCTTCATGAAAGCTCCCTGCGGGCACCGCCGGCATGGTCGTGGTGCCTCGCGGCGCGACCTCGGTCCCGCCGTGAATCAAGACACCGCACGCGCCCCCCGGTCTTGCGGCGTGTCCGCAGTGCGGGGGGCGCCGCCGTGGCCAGCTGATGGTCGTCCCTGATCAGCGACATGCCCGAACCGGGGGGTGTCAGGGAGGGGCTCAGCCCTCAGCAGGGGACCGGCGGGGTGGCCGAGGCAGTGCTGGTCGGTGCCGGCGTGGCCAGGCAGGGGGTGGGTAGACACGTTGGCACGGAGGTGGCCGAAGCAGTGCTGGTCGAGGGGGTCGGCGCCGCGGTGCTCGTGGGTGTGGGGATGGGTACGCACGGCGAGGCAGTGCCCGTCGGTGCCGAGGTGCTTGGCGGGGCGGTGGCACTGGTGGGAGCGGCAGTGCCCGTCGGTGCAGAGGTGCTTGTCGAGGAGGTAGCGCTGGTGGCAGCGGGCGTGCTCTGGGCCGGTGTCGTCGTTCCGGGCTGGGTACTGCCCGGCTGTGGACGTGCGGTCGTTGCGGGGCTGAGCGCCGCCTTCGCAGCACTCGCCCGGGTGGCGGCTCGTGCGGCAGATGCGGGCTTGGCGGGCTGTCGCGAAGTCCTCGATGCGGAGGGTGCGGGGGTCAGGTCGGAGGCCGGCAGGGCGCGCACTCCCTGGCGGTACGCGTCGGCGATGGCAGTCACCATCTGGACGTAGGCGTCCGAATCGTTGTAGCGCAGGATCGCCGCGCTCAGGTCGCCCGGGCGGCTGAGATCACCGTGGCCGGAGCAGAGGTAGATCGCGGCTGCCGTCGCGGCATCGGCGATGTCCTGGGGGTTCTTGACTCCGCTACCGTCGACGTCGACGCCCACAACGCGCCACGTGCTGGGAAGGAACTGCATCGGACCCACGGCGCGGTCGTAGCTGGTGTCCCCGTCCAGCAGGCCATGGTCGGTGTCGGTGATCAGTGCCGTCCCGTTCGAACCGTCCAGCCGGATCCCGATGATGCCCGGCCGGGCTACGCCGGCCGAGTCCAGCTGATTGCCCCCGAAGCGGGCATGATCGCTCTCGACTCGTCCGATGGCGGCCAGCAGTGCCCAGTCGATGTGGCAGGAAGGGTCCGCCGAGCTGACCAACGAGGCGGCCTTGCGATAGCCATCCAGGGCCCGGACAGGGATCCCCGCGCTGTCGAGGGTGACCAGTGACGAGCTGCCGGGGACGGTGCCCGCCGGCAGCATCGATACCAGGGGCCTGTTGGATGCAGGTGTTTCGGGGATCAGTGCCCTGGCTGCGCGCACAGGCGAGGAGTCGGCCAAGTCCTGCGGCGAGCCGGGTAAGGTCAGCGCGACGCTGGGTACAACGATGGCAGCACCGTTGCTCGACGCGGGGCTCATCCCGATGTCTCCTGCCGGGGCCGCAGAGGCGGGCAGGATGATTCCGCCACCGATCAGAGCGACAGCAGGGATCGCTGACCAGATCTTACGAAAAGGCAACCTGATGGTGCGCACTTCACTGCTTTTGGGCATGCCTCTCCTATGTCAAACCCTTCGGTTTGACCCCTACCTGCCGTTGATGTGCACCGATCCGAACCTTGGTGCATCGACCAGACCTCGAGGTCAAACCTAGGCAGGCCGCGGGTCGCGGGCTACCCATCCGTGGGTACAAATGAGTTACACAACGGAGGTGCTTGTGGGTAGCCAGTACCTACACCTTCACGAGATCCGATCGGTCCAGCATGCGACGTGGTTCGCTTCGTAAGAGGTGCTCGTGCTGCTGTCCTGGGCAAGGGTCGGATGAGCGGGCGGCGGCTCGGGAACACAGAGGTCGAGACGATGGCTGATCAGGGCCCTGACATGGGCTGGATGGGTCGCGAAGGCCGGATGGTGGCCTGTACGTCAGCGTCAGACCCCAGGTTCGGGCCGTCCGTAGCCTCCGCGCCAGCGACCCCGAGCTGCTGGGCGGGTACGGCCAGATCATCCTGGTCGCCTCCGGCGCAGGGGGCAACGCCCTGCCAACGGTGGACCGCTGGGTCGCGCGCGCCACCTCCAGATGACCGTGGGCAGCTCGGGTCCCACCGCGACCCCACGCGGGCGGCGCCGTACGACCGTGTCGCTGACCTGGCAGCGGTCAGCAGGGCTATCAACGGCGGGCGGGGCGCAACGTGGGGTTCACCTGGGCCGCCACTGACCCGCCCTAGGTCGGGGCCAGGGCTGCACCGGCCGTGAGCACCGTTGTCGGGTCCACGAGCGTGAGCTTCGTCGGTGACGCGACCCTGGCCCGATACGTCCGCACCGTCGGGGGGCAGCCAGTCACGGCGGCCGACGGCGCCCTGGTGGCCACGCCCCACGTGCTCGTGCCGTACTGCCCGGTCAGCGCGGACCGTTCCGACATCGACGTCAACGCAAACCCCTGGATGGACACCAAGACGCTGGGATCTGCTCGCGTCGTGCTTCCCCGGGGAGGCAAACGCGTTGTGGGCACCTGGTCGCGGCCGAGCAGCAGCGCGCCGGCAACCTTTACCGACGCTGCTGGAAACCCGCTGCTGCTGGCTTCGGGCGGGACGTTCGCGGCGCTGGGACGCCCCGGCGCACCGGCCCTGTTCAGCTGGTCAGGCCGACGACGTACTCGATGCTCGAGATAAGTCTCGAGATGTCCTCGGGGTCGACGGCCGGGAACATCCCGACGCGCAGCTGGTTGCGCCCCAGCTTGCGGTAAGGCTCAACGTCGACGACTCCGTTGGCGCGGAGCACGGCGGCCACCGATGCAGCGTCGACCTCGTCGGTGAAGTCGATCGTCCCGACCACCAGCGAGCGCGCAGAGGGGTCAGCGACGAAGGGCGAGGTGTACGCCGTCGCCTCGGCCCACGCATACAGCCGGCTCGAGCTGTCTGTGGTGCGTTTCACAGCCCAGTCCAGACCGCCCTGGTCATTGATCCATCCGATCTGGTTGGCAAGCAACGCCAGCGTCGAGACCGCGGGGGTGTTGTAGGTCTGGTTCAGCCGTGAGTTGCTGATCGCTGTCGGCAGGCTGAAGAAGTCCGGCACCCACCGGCCCGAGGCCGCGATCTCCTCGACCCGAGCCAGCGCTGCCGGGGAGAAGGCTGCGATCCAGAGGCCGCCGTCGGACGCGAAGCATTTCTGCGGGCCGAAGTAGTAGACGTCGGCCTCGGTGACGTCCAGGGGCAGCCCACCGGCGCCCGAGGTGGCGTCGACGAGCACCAGCGCGCCTGCGTCGGCGCCCTGGACCCGGTTCACCGGTGCCATGACCCCGGTCGAGGTCTCGTTCTGCGCCCAGGCGTAGACGTCGACGCCGGCTTGGGCGCTGGGCGTGGGCAGGGTGCCCGTCTCACCCTTGATGATCGTGGAGTCGCCCAGGAACGGGGCCTTCTGGGTGACCGAGGCAAACTTGGCCGAGAACTCGCCGAACGCCAGGTGCTGGGCGTGCTCTTTGACCAGACCGAAGGCGGCTATGTCCCAGAACGCGGTCGAGCCTCCATTGCCGAGAATGATCTCGTAGCCCTCGGGCAGGCTGAACAGGTCGGCGAGCCCGTCGCGGACCTGTCCGACCAGGTTCCTGACCGGTGCCTGACGATGAGACGTACCAAGGACCGTCCCCCCGATGGAGGCCAGATAGTCGACCTGGGCGGGACGGACCTTGCTCGGCCCACAGCCGAAACGGCCGTCCCGGGGCAGAAGCTCGGCAGGAATGGTCACACGGGCGGCGTCAGCCAAGAGAAGTCACCTCGGGGTATAGGGCGGGCAGTCAACGATCACCAGTCACAGTGCGAGCCGATGAGACGGCTTCCTCCCAGCCCACCACATCCTCTGGACCTCGCGATGCCTCGCCCACATAGCGGGCAGATGGGCGGATGAGGCGACCAGTGTTCTTCTGCTCAAGAATGTGGGCAGACCACCCGGCGGTGCGCGCGCAGGTGAACATCGGCGTGAACATTGCCGCGGGCACCTCGGCGAAGTCGAGCAGAACAGCCGCCCAGAACTCCACGTTGGTGGCCAGGACCCGGTCGGGGCGTCGGGCCTGGAGCTCTGTGAGGGCGGCCGACTCCAGTGCGGCGGCAACGGCGAAGCGCGGTGCTTTCAGGCGCTCGCACGTGGCCCGCAGCACCCGCGCACGTGGGTCCTGCGCGCGATACACGCGGTGACCGAACCCCATCAGGCGCTCGCCCCTGTCGAGCACACCCCTGACATATGCCGTGGCGTCGCCGCTGCGTTCGACCCCCTCGATCATGTGCAGGACCCGCGAGGGCGCTCCCCCGTGCAGGGGACCGCTGATGGCGCCCACCGCGCCGGACAGGCAGGCTGCGACGTCGGCCCCGGTCGAGGCGATGACGCGCGCCGTGAACGTCGACGCGTTCATGCCGTGCTCGGCCGCGGACACCCAGTAGGCGTCGACCGCCTCGACGTGACGGGGGTCGGGCTCGCCGCGCCAACGGATCATGAACCGCTCGACGATGGAGTGCGCCTTGTCGACCTCACGCTGAGGCACCATGGGCCGGTCCTGGCCGCGGGCGGACTGGGCGATGAACGACAGCGCCATCACCGAGGCCCGGGCCAGGTCGTCGCGGACCTGGTCGGCCCCTATGTCCAGCATCGGGGCGAAGCCCCAGACCGGTGCGAGCTGAGCCAGGGCGCTCTGGACGTCAACGCGTACGTCACCGGTGTGAACCGGCAGCGGGAACGGCTCGGCGGGCGGCAGTCCGGGGTTGAACTCGTTGTCGACGAGCAGGCCCCAGACGTGACCGTAGGGGACCCGCCCGACCAGGTCGTTGATGTCGACGCCGCGGTAGCGCAGTGCGCCACCCTCTTTGTCAGGTTCGGCAATCTTCGACTCGAAGGCGATGACGCCCTCGAGGCCTGGCCTGAAATCGGTGTCGCTCATCCGTGCACCCTCCGTCGGGCCGGCGTCGTGGTCCGGCCGCAAGCCATTGTCCATCCTTGCGACGACTTTTGTGGTCCCACAACGCCCAGTGCGGAATTTCTACCTTGACATCCCCAAGCACATCGCGCCTAGAGCTGCCCCTGGTGTTCACCGCAAGCGGCGTATTGCCTTGAGGCGACTGACTTTCGGGCGCTGGTCGACGGTGGGCCGGATGCGCTTGGTCAGGTCGTAGCCCTCGATCAGCAAAGCTAAAGGCGTGTCCACGGTCGGGTGACTCGCGATCGGCTGGTCGCCGTTGAACACAATCCACACCTGTTGGTCGCCCTTCCACACGAGCATCGCCGAGCCGTCCAACAGCCCTTCTGCATGGGTGAGGGCCTGCTTTCGGGCGTTGAGCCGCCCGAGCTGGCGCTGGGCGAACTGCTTGGCCGGCTCCTTCCCGTGCTTGATCGCCTCGTAGGCAACGGGGCCGTACTTCACGCCGAGCTTGACCACTGTGGTCAGTGACTTCTTCCTGCCCGCCATGAGACCTCCCTCTTGGGCGTTCGCAGGCTCAATCTAATCTCGTGCCATGAGCGATGCGCTGCGCAGGGAGTACCACGGCGAGGGTCTGACCGAGTCGGAGCTGGCGTCCACTGCGTGGGAGCAGGCGCGAGTCTGGGTCGATGACGCGGTCTATCGCTCGGTGGAGCGGGACGACGTCCCGGAGCCGTTGGCCATGTCCTTGGCCACGATCGACGCGACCGGGCGACCGGATGTCCGGACCGTGCTCATGCGCTTCTTCGACCCCACCGGCCCAGGCTTCGTCTCGAACCTCGAGTCGGCCAAGGGCGAACAGATTGCCCGCAATCCGGCAGTGGCCGCGGCACTGGTCTGGGCGGGGATGTACCGGGCCATCCGCTTTCGGGGGACGGCCCGCCAGCTCGGCCGGGACGAGGTCGAGCACTACTTCGGCGAGCGCCCGTGGGGCTCGCGGATCAGCGCCTGGGCGTCGCGGCAGTCCCAGGTCGTCCAAAGCCGGTCCGGCCTCGAAGAGGCCTACCAGCGGTATGCCGCGCAGTGGCCCGATCGGGGCGGGCGCACCGATGTCCCCGTCCCCGCGTTCTGGGGCGGCTTCCGGATCACCTGCGACGAGGTGGAGTTCTGGGCGGGCCGGACCAACCGGCTGCACGACCGGCTGGTCTTCGTCCGCGTCGGCGATGGGGGGCTCGACGACGCCGGCGCCTGGCGAGTGGAAAGACGGCAACCGTGAGCGACCCCGCGGCCTCAGCCGGGCTCTGCCTTGCCCAGCGTCGTCTCCTGGCGGCACCCGGTCTCCAGCGCAGCCTGATGGGCAGACGCCCGGTGTCGCCACGGGACGAGCTGGTCAGTATCGTCGCCGAGCTAGACCGCGCCGAAGACGGGACTGACCCCATGTGGGATCGCTACGGTGAGGGCGGTCCCGTTGCCGCCCTGGAGAACCAGGTCGCCGCGTTGCTCGGCAAGGACGCTGCGGTGATGTTCCCCAGTGGCACCATGGCCCAGCAGTCGGCGCTTCGGGTCTGGAGCGATCGGCAGGGTAGCCGGCGCATTGCCATACCGGGGTTGTCGCATCTGCTGCACCACGAACAGGACGGGCCCAGGCTGCTCAACGACTTCCAGTGGGCATTGTTGACGCCCGGGGTAGGCACCGGCGATGTCGTCCCGACTGCCGACCACCTGGCGGCAATCCCGGGCGAGCTGGGTGCGGCTCTGCTGGAGCTGCCGTTGCGTGACGGCGGCTACCTGCTGCCCTCGTGGGATCAGCTCGAGGCCTTCTCCCTTGCCTGCAGCGACCGCGGTGTGCCGCTGCATCTCGACGGTGCGCGGATCTGGGAGTCCGGCCCCTTCCTGGGGCACACCCCAGCGCAGATCTCGGCTCTGGCCGACACCGTCTATGTCTCTTTCTACAAGGGCCTTGGAGGGCTGGCGGGGGCTGTGGTCGCCGGACCTGAGGAGGTCATCTCCGAGGTGCGGCTGTGGCGCAGCCGTCACGGTGGCACGTTGTGGACCATGTTGCCGTACGCCGTGTCCGCCCTGCGCGGGCTTCGCGACGAGCTGCCCCGGATGGCCGAGTATCACCAGCGAGCGCTCGAGATGGCAGAACTGCTGGCCGCCAAGGGGATCCGCACGTTTCCCGAGAGCCCGCACTGTAACGCCTTCCGCATCTTCGTCCAGGCACCCGGGAACGTCGTCACCGAGCGGGTCATCACCGTGATGGAAGGCGAGCACCTGGCGGTCACCTCGCCGTGGAGGGACTCCCACGATGTCCCGGGTTGGTCGTGGACCGAGCTCGTGGTGGGCCCGGCGACCATGAACTGGTCCGCCGGCCGCGCGGCCGACCTGCTCGCCCGCGTCGTTCTCGGCTGATCACCGCCGGCAGGGCCAGCGGGTGGAACCGCCCGGGGGGTTGGGACAGCCCGTGAGGTCTGAGGTTCCAGGGTGCGTTGGACGGGTCGCACATCCTCACGGGCTGCGGTGCCTGCATGAGATTGCTGTCACCGGACTTCATCCGGATGCCGACGCCCCCTGGGGGTCGGCAACGGCCGGCTAGTGCCCAGCCACCTCACACGTCCGTTGGTTATTCACTCTGCGGACCACCTCCTTTCATATGCATCTACCACGGTAGGTCGCGAGGTCGGCGCTCGCAACGTCTTTGCCAAGTTCACGGAGCAGATGCCAGCATTCCATCCCCGGCCGCCATCTTGGCCGTGTTGCCGTCGGCCCTGGTCGGACGAGCCGGTCGCGGGGCTCCGGCCAGCGGCGAGCACGATGCGCAGCGGCTGGTTGTTCCGCGGCGCCAACGCGGGCAGGTGGTCGACCGCCTTGACCGGATCGTCACTGACCGGCTCATCGGTGCGCGTGTTCGCGCTACGGGCACCGCCGCGCAGCAGGTCCTGGGCATCCCGGGATCAAGCGAGCTGGTTGGCGCGGGCTCGAGGTCGCTGAGGTCTGCCCGTGGGGCGTGCGGCTCAGGGCGCCGTCCCCGACGTGCTCAGCTCACCCCGAAGGACCGGAATGGCGACTACTAGTTGACGGTTCAACCAAATATGAGCGTCTCTGCAAGCTCATCTCGAGCGAACTGCGCCGGCGTCCACGCCGACCCACACAGCCTCGGCCTGGGCCAGCAGGCGCCCGTCGGCGCCATACAGACAAGTCCCGCTGTAGTACTTGCGGCCATCCTGCCCGCGTGGCCAGGCCATCACCACATGCGGCGCACCGACCCTGGGCAGGTCACGGACCTGTGCTGTCATCGTCCCGAGCACCAGCTCACGTCCGGCGACACCGCAGGCCCAGGCACCCGGGCAGTCCAAGGCAGCCCAGACCAGCTCGGGAGCCGACTCACGCGGGGTCCAGGCGGCCGCCCGGGCCGTGGTGTGCCCGGCGAGGCGGCCGGTGTGCAGGCACAGTGCGTCGCCGGGGTCGCGCCCGGTCCCACAGACGAAGCAGGTGGGGAACGGATGGGAGAGCAGGCCCTCGTAGGCCGGTCCGGCTGCTACGGCCTGCGCGTGGGTCACCGGCGACGGGATCTCGGTCTCGTCCATCGGCTCCGCCGCAAAGGCCTGGGCCACCAGGATCTCGCCGTCCCAGACCTCCACCGTGCCGTCGTCACCGCGGGAGATCGCCATCTCGGTGTCCAGCGGCGGGGGGGTGCGCAGGCGAACGGTGACCGCACCACCGTCCTGGGCCCCGTCGACGAGCTGGGCCAGGTGACCGCTCGTCCAGCCGCCGTTGCCGGAGTTGGGCGGACCGCAGAACCGTGCCGGGACGACAAAAGACTCGCTCATGTGCCAAACGCTAGTCGCTGGCGCCGAACTGGGCGGTCCGTGCACCATCGTTCTGAGTGCCCATCAGTGAGAGGCTAGGTCCGTGACCGACTTGATTGACACCACGGAGATGTACCTGCGGACCATCTACGAGCTTGAGGAAGAGGGCATCGTCCCTCTGCGGGCTCGCATCGCCGAACGTCTGGGCCACTCTGGCCCCACCGTCTCTCAGACGGTGGCCCGGATGGAACGCGACGGTCTGCTCGCGCTGGCCGGCGACCGGCACCTTGAGCTGTCCGCCGAGGGACGCCAGAGGGCGGTGCGCGTCATGCGCAAGCACCGACTGGCCGAACGGCTGCTGGTCGATGTCCTGGGCCTCGAATGGGAGTACGTCCACGATGAGGCCTGCCGCTGGGAGCACGTCGTCAGCGAGCGTGTCGAGCGCAAGATCCTGGCGTTGCTGGGCGAACATCGGGAGAGTCCCTATGGCAACCCGATCCCGGGTCTGGATGAGCTGGGGGAGCCGCTCAACGAGGACTTTCGCCTGGGGGTAAGCAACCTGGTCGAGCTGGTCGCCCAAGGGGCCGAACTCGCGACGGTGCGCCGGATAGGGGAGCCGGCGCAGGTCGACCCCGAGGCTCTCAACCTGTTGACTCAGGCTGGTCTGATGCCAGGGCGACAGGTTCACCTTCGCCGGGAGGGTGACTGGATCGTTGTCTTGCGGGACGGGGCTGAGGAGGCAAAGGCGGTCTCGCTTCCCGAGGACGTCGCCCTGCACGTTTTTGCCGACACCCCGGCCGCAGAGGCTGGGGGCTGACGGCGCAAGCCCTCTTGGCCGGTCGCAGCCGAGCTCCACGACAACCCCCCCAGGGAGGGCTTGCTCGGGGTCAGGGTTGAGGCGCCGGTCTGCTCAGCGACCTCTCTGCCCTCAGGGGCAGCCCCCTGCCCAGGCCCCAGGACCGCGCGGGCGTTGCTCGGGTCTGCCGGCCAACGGCTCTGTGAAGGGAGCGGGTCTGTCGGTTGCGTCCACCCTCTTTCGGGTCTGGCGTCGGGCAGATCGCGCCAGGCCGCGGCGACCTTTGGCAGCGCAACCTCAGCCCCGGCCGCTGATTCTTGACCGGCTGTTTAGGGTCCCGCAACGCAGATGTGACATGTCGGCACAGCGTGTGTATGGTCGTCGGGCTTCGTCATTCTGGGCGCAGTACTTGATGCGGTTCGCCTAACCCTGTCACCGCATTCAAGGCTCTCAACATCCGCTTGGCAGGAGCGGGGGACCCACATCTGGGGCGTCGTGAGACGCTCCTTGGGGTGAAGCCCTCCCGGTGGTGGACGACTTCGGTCGATCTGCCGGCGTGACGGCCGGATGCAATCTCCCATCCGAACCCGACAGCTGACCTCGTAGGCGTATGGAGAGGTCTCCTCACTGTGTCGAGCCATAACACAGGTCGCCATCGCGCACCGAGCCGCTTGAGTTCTGCCTCATCCCTTTCGTCGGCGATCGCGCGTTCCGCAAAGCCTGCGAGCAAGGCCTCCGCCGTGATCGTCTTCTCCGGTGCCATGGTGGCCTCCCTGACCCTCCCGGCCTCCGCGGCCACACCGAGCGTCAAGCTCACGGCCACCGCGCCGGTGGCTGTCGCCGTGGCGGTCGCTCCGCCCGCGGCCGCACAGGCACCGCTGGTTCCGCGTACCTTCGGCACCATCGGTTTCACCGGTGTGGTCAAGCCCAAGCCTGTTGTGGTGCCGGTTGTCCTTCAACGTGCGGCCGTTGCGGTCAGTCGCTCGATGACGCGCGCGCCGATCACCTCGACGCAGTCGGCACCGGCTCCCAGCACAGGCGGCGTTCTCGGCATCGCCGCCAGCCTGGCCGGCATCTACTACGTCTACGGCGGTGACACGCCCGCAGGCTTCGACTGCTCTGGTTTCACCCAGTACGTCTTCGCGAAGCTCGGCATCAACCTGCCTCGTACGGCTCAGGACCAGCAACAGGCCGTGACAGCTGTGTCCAACCCGCAACCGGGCG
>ODAK010005689.1_pt1 | contig 12623 bp, 7 predicted proteins | sample 1539591 | NCBI WGS metagenome assembly ODAK01 (sample SAMEA3539303, study PRJEB22396) | soil metagenome | biome: tundra; feature: field; material: soil | place: USA | collected 2010-05 | depth 0.15 m | reverse complement strand
GGTGCGTATAGGCCAACCCCTCCAGCCCCAACACGGAGATGTCGGCCGGCACGGGAAAAAACGCGACGTCGATGATCGGTCCGGCGTCGACCCGCTCGACCATGACATGAAGCGTGGCGCCGAATTCCCGGGCCTGGTCGTAAAGCGCAAAATGCGCGGGAGCCCATCCGGGATAGCTCGGCGGGCCGGGATGAAAATTGAAGGCGCCGTAGCCGAGCCGGGCGAGCACACTCTGCGGGACGATTTCCGCCGTCACGAACGCAATCAATCGGGCCCGGCTCAGCAAATCGGAGTCGAGCGCGGCGAGCTCGGCGGCGCTCCCGACCGGGATCACGGTCAGAAGCGGGTTATGGCCGCGCAATGCGAGCGGCAAGACGGATTGCTCAGCCGCACCAGCCAGCAGAAGGATCGTGTCGAACATCGCGTTTCATGATCATCAGGCCCCTGTGCAGAAATGTCGCGGCTTGCGTTAAAAGATTGCCAACCAAATCGCTCATCAGCGCGGTGAAGCATTTCCGGATATTTCAGTGCGCCCGGCGCTGTCGCTGCTTACAACTCCATCACCTCGCCCTTCGACCATTGCTCGCGCAGCTTGAACTTTTGAATCTTGCCGGAGCCGGTGAGCGGCATGGTCTCGACCACGAACCAGTGGCGCGGAGTCTTGTGCGGGGCGAGATGCTCGCGGAGATAGTCATGCAGTTCGTTCTTGTCGATCGAGTTGCCCGGCGCGGGACGGATGAACGCCGATACGACTTCGCCCCATCTCGGGTCGGGCAATCCGACCACGGCAACGTCTCCGACCTTTGGATGGCGGAACAGCAATTCCTCGAGTTCACGCGGGTAGATGTTTTCGCCGCCGCGGATGATCATGTCCTTCAGTCTTCCCTCGACGGTGCAATAGCCCCGGTCATCCATCGCGCCGAGATCGCCGGTATGCAGCCAGCCGTCGGTGTCGATGGCCGCCGCCGTCGCCGCCTCGTTCTCGAAATATCCGTGCATGATGTGATAGCCGCGCGTGCAGATCTCGCCGATCTCGCCGATCGGAACGGTCTCTCCGGTGTCTGGATGGACGATCTTGACCTCGACGTTCGGCATCGGCGAGCCGATGGTCTCGGCCTTGTCGGTGATGCTATCGGTGGCCCAGGTCATCAGGGCGACCGGCGAGCATTCGGTCTGGCCGAACACGATGGTGAAGGCGGCGCCCAGCCGCTGTTCGAGAGCGGTGACAATGGAAGCCGGCACCGTCGAGCCGCCGGAATAGATCGCATTGATCGAGGAAAGATCGGCGGTCGCAAACGACGGATGCTCCATCATCGCGACCAGCATGGTCGGCACGCCCAGCATCGCGTTGCCGCGATAGGTGTCCAGGAGTTCGATCACAAGCCCGGGATCGAAGGCCTCGACCAGCACCTGCGTGGCGCGCCGGGAGATGGCGCCGAGCACGCAACAGACGCAACCGCCGGTGTGGAACAGCGGCATCGTGGTCAGCTGGACGGCGCCGTCGGCGATGCCGGCGCGGTCGGCGGTGTGCGCGCCGTTATTGACCAGTCCGCGGTGATGGAGCAGGGCGCCTTTGGGAAATCCCGTGGTACCGGAGGTGTACTGGATCATCACCGGATCGGTCGATCGGATTTTCGGAAGTTCAGGCTTGGCAATGTCGCCGGATTCCAGGAATGCATCCCATCGATCGAAGGGAATGACCTCCCGCAATTCGGGACAGCGGGAGAGCAGCACCTGGGCCGTCGCCAGCATCGGATTGCCGCGGAATTCCGTCACCACCATGATGCCGGCGGAGCGCGACTGCTTCAACACATATTCGACCTCGCTCGACCTGAAGGCAGGGTTGACGGTGACCAGAATGACGCCTGCCATGGCGGCGCCAAACTCCACCATGATCCATTCGGGAATGTTGTGGGCCCAGATCGCGACCCGTTCGCCCGGCTCGAAGCGCGCCCGCAGCGCCCGCGCGGTGCGCAACGATTGCGCGTATAATTCCGCGTAAGTCCACTGCCGGCGATTGGCCTTGTCGGAAACGCCTGCGATCAGCGCTACCCGGTCCGGCGTGGTTTCCGCCGCCCATTGCAGCAGTTCACCCAGCGTGATGTCGCGAACTGCCGGCTCGTTCGCACCTGCAGCATGGGACATGGTCAACATGGTCGTCTTCTCCGTTGGCTGTCGTGTGCAGCCTGATTTTTATCGTGCGCGCATCGGCGCCGGCAACGCAACCAAGCATCGCAACAATGCGCATCAACCGGCAAGGGGCTAATGCTATCGGTGCAACGGCGACAGCCCGGCGACGTCATGGCCATCGATTCACCGGCCGGAATGACGTAACCGTAGCGGGCAAAACCCGGCAGGGGACGTCAATCGTCGTCCGATTGCCGCTCAGTTGGAACGTCACGCCGATGCGGCTTCCCTTCTTTTACGGCTGGATCATCATCGCCGTGACCTTCGTGACCATGGCGATCGGTGTCAACGCGCGCACGTCGTTCTCGTTGTTGTTTCCGCCCATCATCGACGAGTTCGGATGGGAGCGCGGCGTCACCGCCGGTGCCTTCTCGTTCGGCTTTCTGGTTTCCGCCGCCGTCAGCCCGCTGATCGGCCGCATGATGGATCGTGCCGGTCCCCGCATCGTGATGGAGATTGGCGTCGCGTTGATGGCGGCTGGCTTGCTGCTGGCGCCGCTGACGACGCAGCCCTGGCATCTTTATCTGACCATCGGGGTACTGGTCGGCTCCGGCAGCATCTGCCTCGGCTATTCCGGTCAATCATTGTTCTTGCCCAACTGGTTTAATCGCCGGCGCGGGCTGGCGATGGGACTGGCATTTGCCGGCGTCGGATTGGGTTCGATCACCCTGCTGCCGTGGATGCAGCACATGATCGAACAGACAGGTTGGCGCACCGCCTGCACGGCGATGGGCATTTTGGTTCTGGTCGTGCTGGCGCCGATCAACCTGCTGCTGCGCAAGCGGCCGGAAGACGTCGGGCTTCAGCCGGACGGCGACGCGGCACCTTCGGCCTCATCGGCCAAGCCGATCTCGAATATCGTCGACCCGGATTGGGCCGGCACCGACTGGACCTTGAGCCGTGCGCTTCGCACGGCGCGTTTCTGGTGGCTCGCGGTCGGTTATTTCTGCGCATTGTATGTCTGGTACGCGGTGCAGGTTCACCAGACCAAATATCTTCTGGACATCGGTTTCAGCCCGGGCGTCGCGGTCTGGGCACTGGGCGCGGTCAGCCTGCTCGGCATTCCCGGCCAGATCGTTCTGGGGCATCTTTCGGACCGGCTCGGGCGCGAATGGATATGGACCGCGAGCTGCCTCGGTTTTGCGATCTGCTATGCGGCGCTGATCGCGATGGCGCAGGCGCCGACCTTGATACTGGTGTACGTCATGGTGCTGGCGCAGGGCGTGCTTGGCTATGGCCTGACCTCCGTTATCGGGGCAGTCGTTATGGAGATCTTCCAGGGCAAACATTACGGCAGCATCTTCGGCACCGTGATGCTCGCGGCCATTATCGGAGGTGCTGCGGGCCCGTGGGTCACAGGTTTTCTGCACGACCTTTCCGGGAATTATACCCTGGCGTTTGCGATCGGGATTGGCGTCAGCGGATTATCCGCGCTGGCGATCTGGATGGCGTCGCCCGGCAAAATCCGCGCGGTCGCCGGCCAGTTGCACAAGGTAAAGGCCGGCGCCGAGGCCATTTAAGCTTTCGTCAGGCCGATGAAATTCCCATGCTTCTTTGCAGATCGCCGATCGCACGCAGGAAGCTGTCCGCCGGCGTGGTCTCCGGATCGATCAGGCGGTGCAGGCGAAAGCCGTCTTCCAGCGCCAGCACGATCGCGCCGGTCCATGTCGGGTTCAGTGATCCGTTCTTGCCGTTGTTCTTCAACGTGGTCTCGACGATATCGACGATCAGCTTTCTGCGGGCGCGCAGCCGTTTGGCGAGATCGGGTCGGCGCTTTTCGGCGCGCGCCACAAACAGGATCATCTCCATGTGCAAAAGTGGAGAATGCGCCAGCGGATCCTGATGGCTCCGGTCGATGGTCTTCAGCGCATCGATAAAATCCGCAAGGTTCTTGTGCTTGTCGAGAAGATCGAGATTGCGTCGAATGGATTGTTCGACGTGATCCTCGATCATGGCGATGATCAGCTCGTCCTTGCTCTTGAAATTCGAATAGAACGCGCCCCGCGTAAAGCCGGCCGCGGCCGCAATGGCCTCGATGCTGGCGCCGCCGATTCCCTGATCCTCGAAGACGCGCGCCGCCGCTTCGAACAGCTTTTCGCAGGTATCGTCCCGGGTCGGTCTGGTTCGAACTCTTGACATCCTGACATTTTAGGGCACAACGCAACTCGATACAATAGTGTATCGGGTCAGAATGTCCGGATAACCAGGCGCTATCGGGTCGTCCATGCGTCCCACATGCAGACCTTTCAGCGCGGCAACACATCGAGGGTTCCCATGAACGAGCATGTTCAGGCCGCGACGACCGGGCCGCTTTTCAATCCGCTGGCGCCGGAGTTCATTCGCGATCCCTATCCGTATTATGCGCGGCTGCGCACCACCGATCCGATGCACCTCACCCAGTTCGGCCCGTTCGTCGCGAGCCGGCACGCCGAGGCCAGTCTGGTGCTGCGCGACAAGCGTTTCGGCAAGGATTTTGTCGAGCGGACGATTCGGCGCTACGGACCGAAGATCATGGAGGAGCCGATCTTCCGCAGCATGAGCCACTGGATGCTACAGCAGGACCCGCCCGACCATACCCGGTTGCGCGGCCTGGTGGTGAAGGCCTTTACCGCGCGCCGGGTCGAGGATATGCGTCCGCGCATCCAGCAGATCGTCGACGAAACGCTCGATGCCATCGTCGGTCAGGGCCACATGGATCTGATCGAGGATTTTGCGTTTCGGCTGCCGGTGACGATCATATGCGACATGCTTGGAATTCCCGAGGAGCATCGCGAGGCCTTCTACAAGGGTTCGCGCGATGGCGGGCGCCTGCTCGATCCAGTGCCGATGTCGCCGGCCGAAATCGAGCAGAGCAACGCTGGCAATGCTATGCAGCAAATGTATTTCCAGCAACTGTTCGAGCTGCGCCGCCGCAAGCCCGGCGACGACCTGACGACGCAACTGGTGCAGGCCGAGGAAGACGGCAGCAAGCTCACCAACGAGGAATTGACCGCCAACATCATTTTGTTGTTCGGCGCCGGGCACGAGACCACGGTCAATCTGATCGGAAACGGGCTGCTGGCGCTGCATCGCAATCCCGACCAGCTGGCGCTGCTCAAGGCCAATCCCGGCCTCATCACCAACGCGGTTGAGGAGTTCCTGCGTTACGACTCCTCGGTGCAACTGACCGGCCGGGTGGCGCTGGAAGACATCGACGACCTCGGCGGCAAGAAAATTCCGAAAGGCGAGAGCGTGTTTTGCCTGTTGGGTTCGGCCAATCGCGACCCGGCGGTGTATCCTGATCGGCCGGATCAGCTCGATATCACCCGTCCCAATGTGCGCCCGTTGTCCTTTGGCGGGGGCATTCACTTCTGCCTCGGCGCCCAGTTGGCGCGCATCGAGGCGGAAATCGCGATCTCGACCTTGCTGCGCCGGCTCCCGGAGCTTCGGCTGGACGACGCCGAGAATCCGGAATGGCGGCCGACCTTTGTGCTGCGTGGCCTCAAGGCGCTGCCCGCGAGCTGGTGACGGCGTCGGCATCAGGCCGTAACGCAAGGTTGCTGTGACTTCGCCACAGTTGTCTCTATATATGGCGCTGCTCCGGCATTGATTTCAGTGCGGCCGGTGGACGGACGGTTTCAGCTCGCTTTTGCAAAGGCATGCTGCCTGGCGAATGAACCGCCTCATGCCCGCATGATCGACGCAACGGAACATGCTCGAGGGGAGACGCCGTGCAGACGACGCTGCTCGGATTGGCGATTGCCTTCATCATTGCGCTGATCGCGGCGCTGGTCGGACCGTATTTTATCGACTGGAATCAGTTCCGGCCGCAATTCGAGACCGAGGCCACGCGGGTGCTCGGCGCGCCGGTGCGTGTCGCCGGCGCGCTCGATGCCCGCCTGTTGCCGACGCCGTCGCTGCGGCTGCGCTCGGTGGTGGTCGGCGGCGCCAACGATCTCGGCAAGGTTCGCGCCGACATGCTCGACGTCGAGTTCAGTCTGGGCTCGCTGATGCGCGGCGAGTGGCGCGCCAACGAATTGACGATCAACGGCCTGTCGCTCGATCTCGGCCTTGACCCGCAGGGGCGAATCGACTGGCCGGTCTCGGTTGGAACGCTCAACCTCGGATCGCTTTCGATCGACCGCCTGAACCTGACCGGCCGCATCGCGCTGCATGACGCTGCCAGCCGCGAGACGCTGGAGTTGAACGATATCGCCTTCAGCGGCGACGTCCGTTCGCTGGCGGGGGCTGTGCGCGGCGACGGCAACTTCATGCTGTCCGGCACGCGCTATCCGTTCCGCATCTCATCCGGTCAGAGCGTCGACGGCGAAGGTACAAGGATTCATCTCAACCTCGACCCCGGCGCGCGCGCTCTGTCGGCCGACCTCGAAGGCGTGCTCCGCTTCGAGACGCGGGCGCCGCGCTTCGACGGTGTGGCGACCTTGTCGGTTGCGGCTGCGCCGAACGCGAAAGGCGCCGACGCGGGGCCGACGCCGTGGCGAATATCGGCCAAGGTCAAGGCCGATCCGGCCGCCGCGCGGTTCGAACAACTCGAAGCGAGCTACGGCCCCGACGACACGGCGCTGAAATTCACAGGGCTGGCCGACATGCGCTTTGGCGCCTCGCCGCAGCTTCATGCCGTGCTCTCGGCACGGCAACTCGATGCCGACAGGTTCTTCGCCAAGAACGACGACAAGAACGATGACAAGGATCACGCCGCCGAGCCGATACGATTGTTGCCGGGGCTGCGCGCGTTGATGGCCGCGCTCCCGCAAGCTCCGATCCCGGCACACATCGAATTCAGCTCCGAGCAGATCATGCTGGGCGGTCGCCCGGTGCAGAATGTTGCCGCCGACCTGCATGCCGATGCCAAATCCTGGACCATCGACCGGCTGGATTTTCGCGCACCCGGCACGACCCGCGTCGACCTGAGCGGCGCCGACTTGCCGCCCGGCCCCTCCGGCAGTTTCAAAGGTGCGCTCGACGTCGAATCGTCCGATCCGGATATGCTGGTGGCGTGGTTGCAGGGGCGCAGCGAAGTCACCTATCGAAGTCAAAAGCCGCTGCAACTGCGCGGCAAGGTCAGCATCGGCCCGAACCGCTTCGCGATCGATGCCATGACTGCCGAAATCGATGGCGGCGCTGTTACCGGCCGGGTTGCAGTCTCCAACCCATCGGCCAGCGGCGGCTCCCGGATCGATGCCGAGTTGAAGGCGGAACGTCTCGATTTCGATGCCGCAACGGCATTCGTGCGCTCGGTGGCGGGCCCGCAAGCCGAGTGGCCGGACGAAGCGCAGCTGTCGCTGGATATCGGTCGCGCCCTGTCGGCCGGTCAGGAATTGCAACCGTTGATCGCAAAGCTCGGCTATGGGCCGAAGACTGTTACGCTCGATCAGCTGAAAATCGGCCAGGCGACCGGTGTGATGCTGGAAGGCACCGGCAATTTCGACCGCGTCCATACCACGGGGCGGCTGGCGCTGAATTCGACCGCGGCGTCGCTGGCCCGGATCACCGGCCTGATCGCGCCATTTGCGCCCAATTTTTCGTCGCGGCTCAATTCGTTGGGGACAAGTCCAGGACCCGCGCGCCTCAAGCTGACACTCGATCTCGACAAGAACGCCGAACATGCCGATCGCGCCAGCGCGCGCGCCGTTCTCGATCTCGACGCACCGCAGCTCAAGGGCGTCGCCACCTTCACCGCAAAGCCTGACATTACGGCGATCCGCGCGATCGATCTCGACAAACTCCAACGCAGCGAAATCGGCATTGAATCGAAATTGTCGTCGGACCAGGGCCGTTCCTTGCTGGCGTTATTGGGGCTCGATCGCGCGATCGCGGCGGGCGACGGTCCAGCGCAATTTGAGGGATCCGTCGCCGGCGTGTGGCGCTCGCCGCTGCGGCTGAAAGCGAAGATATCGGGAGCCGGCCTCGACGCCGAAGCGCAGGGGACCGCGGAGCCCTGGGCGTCGGAGCCCAGGGCCAGCGTCAGTCTCACGGTTCGCCGCGCCAACTTCGCACCCTTGTTCGGTCTCAAGCCGTCCGACGCGCTAGTTCAGAACATCCGCCTGTCGTCGCGCGTATCGCTGGCCGGCAGCAAGCTGACCTTCGATGATCTCGATAGCGCGATATTCGGCTCGCGGCTGCGCGGGCGCCTGGCGTTGACGCTCGACGCGGAAAGCGATGTCGAAGGCGAGGTCGGCCTCGACGCGCTTGACGTCGCGCCGGTATTTGCACTTGCCATCGGTGCCGCGGGGCGCGATGCGGCTGAGCCGCTCGGTGCCGGGCTGCTGAAGGGCTGGCGCGGCCATGTCGCGTTTCAGGCACTGCGCGGCTCGCTTCCCGGCGGCGGCGAATTGCGGCCGGTCAGCGGTACGGTCAAGAGCGACGGCCAATCGCTGACGTTCGACGCCATCAAGGGCACCATCGGCGGCGGCGAAGCAACCGCCAGCCTCGACGCGAAACCCGCGGCGGATGGAATTGCGTTGAATGCGCGGATTCAGCTCAGGGGCGTCGATGGCGCGGCGTTGCGTTATCGTGGCCTCGTGATGCCCGCAGGCCGTGCGTCGATGCAGATGACGTTGGCGAGCCAGGGCCGCAGCGCGTCGGCGCTGACCGGCGCGTTGTCCGGAAGCGGGACCGTGACGCTGGAATCCGCTGGCATCGCCGGACTCAATCCGCGCGTATTCGAGGTTGCGATCCGCGCCAGCGACGCCGGACAGGCGACCGACGACGCCCGGCTGCGGCAGATTGTCGAGCCGGTGTTGTCGGCCGGCGCATTGTCGGTCCCGTCGGCGCAGATCCCGTTCAGTATCAGAGACGGCCGGCTTCGCGTTGGCGCGACCACGCTCGACGCCAAGGATGCGCGTGCCATCATATCCGGCGGCTACGATATTCCCGCCGACCAGGCCGACATTCGTGCCGAACTGGCGTTGACGGCGGCCGGACCGTCGACCAGCCGCCCGGAAATACAATTGTTCGCCGCCGGTTCGCCGGACGCCCTCAGTCGCACCGTCGACGTGGCGGCGCTGTCGTCATGGCTGGCGGTACGGGCGATCGATCGCGAAACCCGCCGGCTGGATGCGATCGATCGCGAACCCCGCCGGCTGGATGCGATCGAGCGCGGCGAGTCACCCGCGGCATTGCCGGCTGGGATTCCGCCGTATGCAACAGCGCCGGATGCGGCCTTGCCCGGCCAACCGCTCTCGGATGCACCGATTCTCGGTCGCGATCCGCGGCGGTTGCCGCCGAAGCCCAGGGCCAGTGTTCCGCGTCCGCCAGCTGCTGCAGCAGCGCCGCCAACCGCCGCAGTGCCGCCCAACGCCAATGCGCCAGTAGTCAGTCAGCAGGTTGCGCCGCTGCCGCCGCCAATCGAGGTCCGTCCGGCCCCCGGCGTACTGCGCCCGCCGAAGCTGCGGCCGCCTCTGGTGCTGACGCCACCGCCACAGGCCACCGCTCCGCCGCGACCGTTGTTCTAGCCCGCGAATTTAGATTCCAGACAAAGCCCGGCGACACCAAAACGCGAACCAAAACGGCGTTTCGAGCGTTAGCCTGTCGCTCGTCACAGCGATTGGAACCCAACCTGAACCGGCTACCCACTTCCAAAGGCATCCGGCCGCTGCTGTCGCTGAATTTTTTCATGGCCGACATGCAGGCGGGCATCGGCCCCTTCCTCGGTGTGTTTCTATTGGCGCATGGCTGGGAGAGCGGGCTGATCGGGACGGTGATGACCGTCGGCGGCGTTGCCGGAATGCTGATGACCACGCCCGCGGGCGCGCTCGTCGATGCGACCAGACACAAGAAGCTCTGCATCATCATCCCAGGCATCTGCACAGTGATCGCGTCCGGCATCGTTTTGCTCTCGCAAAGTTTCTGGTTGGTGACGCTTTCGCAGGTCGCAACCGCGATCGCCGGTGCGGCGATCGGACCCGCAGTGTCCGGCATCACGCTCGGAATGGTTCGTCAGGCCGGGTTCAACCGGCAAAACGGACACAACCAGGCGTTCAACCATGCCGGCAACATGGTCGGCGCCGGCCTGTCGGGCCTGCTCGGATGGATGTTCGGCTTTCCGGCCGTGTTGGTGCTGGCAGCCGTATTCGGCGTGCTTTCGATCGTCTCGGTGCTGATGATCCCGAGTGCCGCGATCGACGACGACGAGGCGCGCGGGCTCAACAAGGATGGCGAAGACAACGGCAAGGTCGGTGGCATCACCGTGCTGCTCGAATCCAAGCCGTTGCTGATCCTGGCCGCGGCACTGGCCTTTTTTCATCTCGGCAATGCCGCCATGCTTCCGCTGTACGGGCTTGCCGTGGTCTCGGCCGGGCAGGCGGACCCTGCCGGCTTTGTCGCGATCACGATCGTTGTGGCGCAGGGTACGATGATCCTCGTATCCTTGATCGCGATGCGTCTCGCCGAGAAGCAAGGATATTGGCTGGTGCTGCTGATCTCGTTTATCGCACTGCCGATCCGGGGCGTGCTCGCGGCCTGCGTGATGAACAAATGGGGTGTATATCCCGTTCAAATCCTTGACGGGATCGGCGCCGGCCTGCAGAGCGTTGCCGTCCCCGGCCTTGTTGCGCGCATTCTTTCCGGCACCGGGCGCATCAACGCCGGCCAGGGCGCGGTGATGACGGTGCAGGGACTTGGCGCCTCGCTCAGCCCCGCGATCGGCGGCTGGATTGCACAAGGGATCGGCTATAGCGCGATGTTCGTTATTCTCGGCAGCTTCGCGCTCGGCTCGATTGCATTATGGCTTGGATTCGCTGCAGTTCTCAAACCGGCCCGCGCGCGGCTCCATGGTTCGGGCGCCCGGCCGATGGCAACCGCGCTGGCGGGTGCGCAATGATACTGGAGTCCCATGCCGCGACCTGGGCGATTGCGGCGCTGGCAACCTTCGGCGTGATCGTTCGGCCGTGGAATCTACCGGAGTTCATCTGGGCGGTCGCCGGCGCAGCCCTGTTGGTGCTGCTCAACCTGTTGCCGTGGCCGGATGCGCTGGCGGCCGCTGGGAAGGGCATGGACGTTTATTTCTTCCTGATCGGTATGATGCTGCTGGCGGAAGTGGCGCGGAAAGAAGGCCTGTTCGACTGGCTCGCGGGGTGGGCGGTGCGGCACTCGCATGGTTCGGCGAAACGGCTGTTTTTGATCGTCTATGTGGTAGGCACCATCGTGACGGTGCTGCTGTCGAACGATGCCACCGCGGTGGTTCTGACGCCGGCGGTCTATGCCGCCACCCGCGCCGCCAAAGTCGAGCCGTTGCCGTATCTGTTCATTTGCGCTTTCATTGCGAACGCGGCGAGCTTCGTGCTGCCGATCTCCAACCCCGCCAACCTCGTTGTATTCGGCAAGCAGATGCCGCCGCTGTCGGAGTGGCTGCAGACCTTCGCATTACCGTCCGTCGTCGCGATCGTGGTGACGTACGTTGTGCTGCGGCTGACGCAACGCCGCGAACTCGATGCAGCGGTCGCCGCGGTCGGTGACATCGCGCCGCTGCGCCGCGGCGGCCAGCTCGCGGCATTGGGAATCGCATTGACGGCGGTCGTGCTGCTGGCGGCGTCGGCGCAGGGATCGGATCTCGGGCTGCCCACCTTCGTCGCGGGCGCGACGGTGACGACGCTTGTGCTGGTGATCGCACGGCAGTCGCCCCTGCCGGTGCTAAAGGACATTTCCTGGTCGGTGCTGCCGCTGGTGGCCGGTCTGTTCATCCTGGTCGAAGGCTTGAACCGCACCGGCGTGTTGCCGGCGCTGGCGCGGGTCCTGAAGCAGGCCTCGACGACCTCGCCGCAGATCACCTCCTGGATCGCCGGCATCGCCGTCGCTATCGCATCGAATCTTGTCAACAACCTGCCGATGGGTTTGATCGCGGCGACCACCAGTCAAATCGCTGAGGTTCCGACCCATGTCACCGGCGCGATCCTGATCGGCGTCGATCTCGGTCCCAACTTGTCGGTGACCGGCTCGCTGGCCACTATTCTCTGGCTGATCGCGCTGCGGCGCGAAGGCGAGCACGTTGGCGCCTCGCGGTTTCTCAAGCTCGGCCTCGCGGTGATGCCGCCGGCGCTGCTGCTATCGCTGCTGGCGCTTTCCGTGGTGTCGCGATGAGCAGAATTCACCCCGCGCCAAGGGCGCAGGCGATGTTATAGGTCGCAAGGCTCGCGGCATAGGCGAGGGCCAGCATATAGGCGAAGGTGATCGCCATCCATTTCCAGCTTCCGGTCTCGCGACGAATGACCGCCAGCGTGGAAGCGCATTGCGGGGCAAAGATGTACCAGGCCAGCAAGGACAGCGCGGTGGCAAGGCTCCACTTGGTGGCAAGCACCTGTCCGATCTGGTCGGCGGCTTCCTTGCCGCCCTCGATCGCGTAGACCGTGCCGAGCGCGGCGGCGGCGACTTCGCGCGCGGCCATGCCCGGGATCAGCGCCACCGCGATCTGCCAGTTGAAGCCGAGCGGGGCCAATAGC
>ODAK010005688.1_pt1 | contig 12624 bp, 10 predicted proteins | sample 1539591 | NCBI WGS metagenome assembly ODAK01 (sample SAMEA3539303, study PRJEB22396) | soil metagenome | biome: tundra; feature: field; material: soil | place: USA | collected 2010-05 | depth 0.15 m | reverse complement strand
CAGAAGCCGAGTTCGGTGGCGCGGGTCATGAAACGCAGTTCGGCCCACTCGCCCCGCGCCTTGGGGTGGCGGATGTTCATACCTGGATTTTTCAAATGGGTGCCCTGGAGATGAACTTGGAGAATAAAAAACGCGGCCTGAGGCGGCCGCGTTGTCTCTTGTCTCTACTTCTATTTTATCAAGTTGGGGGGAGTGAACCGGAAAGGGATTGGGAAATATATCTGGCTTGGAAACTTCGAGTTAGGGGGAATTAGGGTGGTTTGGGGGCTGGTTTGGGGGCTTGACAAGAAATGGGGAATCGGGCGTTTCGGGCACTCGTCGAGCTGCGCTCGACGGACAGCCCCTTCGGCTGCGCTCAGGGCATGCTTGGTCGGCTGTCCACACATGAAATCTGGCTCAAGGGGAAGGGGGGAGGGGCCATTTCCGAGCAGACCTGCGGCACTCGCGGGCGGGGGCGCCCGCGCCACACATGAATCCACACACCAGGCATCCTCAGTCCCGAAGAGTCTCAACACCTGGACCCATTCCGCTGGGGCACGGACTCGAACCGCAGCGTCATCAAGAGTCGGATCGATATTTGGTTCGCCTCGCTCTAAAATATGAGCGGCAATGTGAGCGCTTTGGAACAGACATTCAGATTCTTACGCAGTAAGGTTGTGTAGTTTCACTTGGTTGTTCCAAGTTCTCCAGCCGGGGCCCCGCACGCGCAAGACATCGACAGAGAAATCGGAAGCACAATCAAACCCAAGCGGAATTCAGACCGCCGCAAGGCGAGACTTCTCGGAGGATTCCATGAAGAAAGTATTCCTGCTGATCGTTGTACCAGCCTTGCTGGTCGCGATGGGGTTTGCACAGACTCCCGCGGCGAGCGGCAATACAGACCAGGTCACCGTTAAAGGTTGCCTGGGTGGCTCTGACGGTAACTACACCGTTGCGGAAGATAACACTGGCAAGATTTTCAAAATCACTACCAGCAGTGCCGATCTCAAGGCGCATGTTGGCCATGACGTAAACATCACCGGGCAAAAAGCGGGTACTGCTGAGAACAGTCTTGCCGTCACGCAAGTGAGCATGATCTCCGACCACTGCACTGCGGCCGCGGCTACACCGGCTGCGAGCGTCAGCGCACCTGCGGAGACCGTCAGCGCACCTCCTGCGGCTGCTGCCGCACCTGCCGCCGCTGCTGCACCTGCCGCCGCTGCACCCGATGCGACGGTCAGCGCACCTGCAGAGACTGCCAGCACACCTCCTGCTGCCGCCGCACCCGCCGCGGCTGCACCCGATGCGACGGTCAGCGCACCTGCACAGACTGCCGGCGCACCTCCTGCTATCGCCGCTGCACCAGCCGTGGCACCCGATGCGACGGTCAGCGCACCTGCACAGACTGCCGGCGCACCTCCTGTTATCGCCGCCGCACCTTCGGCCGCACCCGATGTGACTGTCAGCGCACCTTCGGAGACTGCCAGCGCACCCGCTGCCACCGCCGCTGTTCACCATAAGCGGCCGTCAGCGCGGCCTCGGAAAGCGGAGGCTGCCGCGGCTGCACCCGCTGAGCCTGTCACCAAACCGGTCGCGGACGCGGCTGTACCCGTCGCGCCTGCCGGCCCGCCTTCGGACACTGCCAGTACCCCGGCTGCACCTGCTGCAGCTGCAAAAGTCTCCACGAGCAAGTCCGCGGGGATGTTAGTTTCTATTGTCGTGGTGGTGCTCCTCATCGGCGCAGGGGTCCCTCTCTACAACCGGTGGAGGAAACGAAAAGTTTTGGAGCAGACGAAAGGACAAAATCTCTCGTTTACGAAGGAAGCGAAATCCGATCCGGGCAAGAGCGACGCGACCGGAGGGCGTAAAGCTGCCTAGGTTGACGCGGAGTACGATTCTCAAACTTTGGTCGCCGGCAGCAACTGCTGCCGGCGATCTCTTTTCTGCTCGACGGGTCGACAGCCGGGGGCTTCTGCGGGGAAATCTGTTGCTCACGCGCCCTGGAAAGCGCGGCTTGCGAAGAAATACTTCTCCTCCAGAATCTTGCGATGATGCAGCTCATGGCCCGCAATCGTGTAGGCCAGGGCGCGCACGCTCACTTCATTCTTGTTGGCTACGCCGCGGCGCGTCCACGCGGGCTCATCCAGATTGCGCAGCAGCGTGAGGGTGGCTCGCCGCACTGCAATGTAATCCTCAATGATCTCCGCCAAGGGGGCGCCCGCGAAGGGACCATTCCGCACATAGTCGTCCTGCTCGTAGCCCTCGATCGGCGTCTGATCGCCGCGCGCAATGCGCAGGGCGCGATAGGCAAAGATGCGCTCGGTGTCGCAGACGTGGCCCAGCACTTCTTTCGCGTTCCATTTGTCGGGCGCGTAGCGAAAATCTCCATCGCTCTCGATGCGGCCCGAGAGCAGCATCATCGTCTGCCGCCTCTGCGCGTCGAGGGTTGCCAGAATGTCGGATCCAGCTACCAGCGAAATGTAGCGGTCGTAATAAGACGCGTATTCGCCCGGCGCAGGGCGCGCGATCGTCAATGCTGCTGGAATCACTACGGCTGGTTCTGACATGCTTTGCTCCACTCGGCTGAATTGCGGTTTCCTGGTCTCCTGAACTCGACCGGACTGGACTTTGCAGCCCGTACTGCCAGAATTAGACTCCCTACGTCGAATTTCGTTTTCGGCGAATCTTCGGCCCCACGAGCATACTCCGCATCCCCGTGGAACAGGAGCGACCGGGCAGTTTTTCCGGGAATCGTTACACGCCAGCAAGCAGAAAGTATGCAGCCCGATCGGCGGTCCTCGGCCGCGCAAGCACCAGAGGGCGTATCCTCCAAGGAACTCTCGATTGAAAATAAAGGATTTTCCACAGCGCTTCCGTGAGAGGCGGGAGTACAATTCGTTTTGGTCACGAAAGTGCGGCGAGTGACCCCTAATCCCAACGAGGAAAGGATCTTTTACCCCATGTGGAAGCCGACCAATCAGCCTCAGACGCCTACCCGCCCTGCCGAGCCGGAACGCCCGACTACGTCCACGCCCAGCGCGCCAACCATGACTTCGACGGCCAGTGAACCCGCCGCTCCCCGACCTCTGAGCACGACCACGGCGGACCAAGCCACGATTGGCAAGTCGCTGGTTATCAAGGGCGAAGTGACCGGCTCGGAGTCGCTCTACATTGACGGGCGGGTGGAGGGTTCGATCAATCTCTCCGGTAATCGCGTGACGGTGGGGCGCAACGGGGTGGTTGCCGCCAACATTAATGCGCGTGAGATCGTGGTGCTGGGCAAAGTCCGGGGAAACCTGACTGCCAGCGACCGCGTCGACATTCGCAGCGACGGGTCGCTGACCGGCGACGTCATCGCCGCTCGCATCTCGATTGAAGACGGCGCATTCTTCAAGGGCGGCATCGACATCCGCAAAGGCGGACAGCCGCAGCAGCAGAAGGCCAACGGCGAAGACAAGACGGTTCCGGCGGCAGAGCCCGCCGCGGTCGGCGCCCGGGCATAGGTTTCGCGCAAGAAATTGGCCGGTGTTCAGCAGCGGGCATCCGCAGGGATGCCCGTTTTGCTTTTTCGGGTAAACATGCCGGACCGAAGCCTCCACGGCCGGCGACCCATTCGATCAGTCCCTCCTGAAGAATTCATGCCCGTTCTTGCCGCTGCTTGGTATACTCGTTCCCATTTTTCTGGACGTGACACGGCACACCTATGGGACGAATCATTCTCGTATTCATCCGGCGTTTGTGGCTACCGCTGCTGGTGCTGGCGGGCTTCCTGGGAGTGTGCGTCCTTTTTTACATGCGGGTCGAAGGACTTCGGCCGCTGGATGCGCTGTTCTGGGTCATTCATCCCCATTCGATTGAATACCGGGCAGTCCACAAGTCTACGAAGATTTTTTCAATGTTCGTTTACGCGGGAGTATTCGCGCTGCAGATCTGGATCGCCGAGCGCGTGCTCCTCACTATTTTCAGCCGCCACGGCGTGGAGGCCTGGAGAACCATGGTCAACGAAGTGAACGTCAATCGCCTGCGGGACCACTTTATTATCTGCGGCTACGGCCAGGTCGGCCGCACCGTTGTCGACCAGCTTCAGCGGCTGGAGATCCCCTTCGTGCTCATCGAGACCAACGAAGGCCTCTACCGCGAACTGCTGAATGACAAAACTCCGGTCATTCAAGGCGATGCCAAACGCCACTACATCCTGCTTCAGGCCGGAATCGAGCGGGCGCGAGGCATTTGCATCGTCATCGATAACGACGCGGATAACCTCTACATCACCGTGACTGCACGCTCGCTCAATCCTAAGATCAAGATCATCACCCGGGCCGGCCAGCAACGCTACGCCAACGCCATCCGAAGTTCCGGGGCGGATGAGGTCATCATCCCGGAATACGAAGGCGGCCTGATGACCGGGCGAATGATCCAGAAGTATTATCCGATCTCACTGGCCATCAAATAAACAGCCTAGAGGCCGAACGCCCGTAGAATTCGGTGGCATGCAGAATTCCCTGACCGCGCTGGCCTTCGTGCTCATCATCGGAAGGGCGGAGCGGTTTCAGTGTGACAAGCAGATCGCGAGCTATCTGGACTGGTGCCGTTGGAGGAATTCAGCGGAAATCGGCGATGGCTGGGACACATCAAGCTAACGGGACGGATGGTGCCTATCCGGCAAGCGGTCTGAACGTGGATCGGCGGACAATCTCTACGACAGAGTGGGGGGGCCTTTAGTCCTTTCGCTATCCCTACGCGAACACGATCAAGTCTCGGGAGTGGTTGGTGGCTACGGAGCGACAGGAGTCGTCTTAGTTTCAAAGAAGGGCTTCCCGGGGATGGTCACTGAGCCAAGAGCCCCAGAACCAGCGTCGCTCACGACAATACGTATTTCGGAAGCTTGAGGATTAATTGTCATGTGGTGTTCAAGGACCATTCCCGCCTTCGCAAGAAACTCGTATTGAGCCTGGGGCAGATTTAAGTCAAGGTGTTGTTTTTCGGCCGACAGAATTTCGCCCGCCAAATCGCGCTGAACAAAGAGCAGGTCCACGCCACCCTTTTGCTGATTGTGAGAGTCTTGCAGGAGCAGTTGTTTGGGGTCGATACCAATGCGCAATTGAAGGTTATGCGCGGAAAGCGGCTCGATCGGTTTGACCTCGACGATCATGCCCAGGGTGGTTGCTTCCAGAGGACTTACGGCAGTTTCTTGTAGCGCAGTGTCGATATCTTTACTGCTTGCGACGTGATAGGCCAAAGCAATATAGCCTTTGCGATAGCGTAATCGAGCGCCATCCACTTTCACACGGATCTTGATCTCACGGAACTTGCCGTTCCACTTTCCATGATCGGGGTAGAAGCCGATGGCGTAGCCGTGGCGACCGTCGTCCATAGCGCGGTGCATCGCGTCGCCGAGATTGTTACTGCCAAAGTAGGCCAGGCCACCGGTGCGGTCCGCCAGAAGCTTGGACGAATCGCGAGACTCTTGTTCCTTGGTAAGGCTGGAAGTGTCTTGCGCGGTGGTGGCGCTCCGCTTGTCGGAGCTGGTCGTGGGTTCCAATTCGACGCCGCGGGCGTCAACCGGATAGATCGCCATATTGGCGCGGTTCAGAGCCAAGGCCGCTCGGTTCACAACCGGCTCGAGAGACTCGTATTCGCGATCGGCGCGATTGAGTTCGTTGGTAGCATCGCCGCCGCCAACCGGCGAGTGTTGGCCCATACCGAGGGATGTTCGGGGATCGTGGCCGGATCCGGCGGTGAGATTGGCCATATCGGTCCGACCGATGGTCGCCGTGCCGATCTGTATCGGAAATCCGGCTGAAACCCAGATCAAGCTCTTCGGGCCTGGAATCGTTGCGACGTGATCTGCAATCGCTTCGATCGCCGCCGAGGTTGTGCCTGCGCGGTTGATTGCGCTCTGGTCGCTGATCATCCCATTGGCATTGTTCAGCGCGTTTTGAAAGCCCAGCCAATCGACGTCGCCGGTCATGCCAACCAAGTCGACCTTTTCCGTATTGGATGCGTCATAGCCTGCAGACTCGTGCGGAACGAAGTGACTCGCGGCACTGACCAGCGCCGAAATATCCTGGGTGAATTCGTGCAAAACGAGGAGTTGCGTGGTAAGAGCATAGATCGCAACGCGGTCCTGCGGCTTCAGCGTTTGTAGAAAATTAAGGATGTGCTTGCGAACATAAATGAGATCGGGGCCAGAAGTGTTGAGCGCATCAAAAAGGATGACCGTCACACTGCCCGGATCTTGGCCTTTCAGGTCAAACCGATTGGTGAAAAAGTTGTTGGGTAGCGGATGAGCCGGTTTGCGAAGAACCGGGGTCTCGGCTGAAAACACCGCTATGTTCTGCGGTCTGCCTTCATCCAAGACCGTAAAGTCCTCGCTCTTGAGGCCTGTGATGGGCTCGCCCTTGGTGTCCTGCACGACGACCCTGACTTGCACCAGGCGCGAGGTCGAGCGGATGACGAACGATTCCTGAGGTGGCGCGGCGGCGCCCGAACCTTCCGGCGCTTGTGGGGCAGCGATCAAGGCAGGACACAAAATCGAGAAAAACGACAAGCCGAGAAGGGCTGAACGCGCGAGCATAAGAGCCTCCGAGCACTCCGACACCAATATGATGCCGGAATCAGGGCGGCGCATAATTCTGGAAATATACCAAACATTTAGGTCCTCTTGCGCACCGGCTGCTCCAGGGCTGAGCGAGCCGCACCGCCGTCCCAGGCCCCGCGAACAGGCCACTGCGCTCACGACCGGGTCAAACATCGGCGGCTGATGTAACCGCTGTTTTAATCGCGGCCGTTACACTCAGAGCCGCTACTCCACGAACATGCAATCCCCATAGGAATAGAACCGGTAGCGCCGCGCTACGGCATGCCCGTAGGCGCGCATCACGTTCTCCTTCCCACCCAGCGCGCAGACCAACATAAGCAGCGTCGACTGCGGCAAGTGAAAATTGGTGAGCAGCGCCTGCGCGATCCGAAACCTGTATCCGGGATAAATAAACAGATTGGCCTCCCCCGAAGCTGCACGTATTTCGCCCGCACTTTGCCGGGCAGCATATTCCAGAGTGCGCACAGTGGTCGTGCCGACCGCGACGACGCGCCGCGATTCGCTGCGCGCCCGGTTGATCTTCTCCGCGGCCTGGGCAGAGATGGAATAGGCCTCCGAGTGCAGTTGATGTTCTTCCACCCGCTCGCTGCGCACTGGCTGGAACGTTCCCAAGCCGACGTGCAGGGTGATTTCGGCGGTTTCAATCCGGCGCTCTCGCATTCGAGTCAGAATCTCGGGGGTGAAATGCAGTCCGGCAGTTGGAGCCGCCACCGATCCACGCTCCTGTGCGTATACCGTCTGGTACCGTTCGCGATCGGCGTAAGAATCTTCGCGCGCAATGTAGGGTGGCAGCGGGACGTGTCCGATCTTCTCCACTCGCTCGAAGAAATCTTCCACGGGCGCGAACCGGATACGCCGCTCGCCAAAGCTGCCGCGCGCGATTACCTCGGCCTGAAGTTCATCGTATTTTCCAAAGAACAGCGGTTCTCCCACCCCAATCTTCCGTCCCGGCCGGACCAGGCACTCCCATTCATTGGGGTTCTGCTGCAATTGCCGCGTAAGCAGGACCTCAACGCGCCCCTGAAGAAAATCCCGAGCCGCGGGATTGCGGGCACTCACCGCCTGCGACCGCAGTCCGCCCCGCCGGCCGTAAAGCCGCGCCGGAAACACGCGAGTGTTGTTAAACACCACCAGGTCGCTCGTCCGCAGGAGCTCCGGAAAGTCGCGGAACTGGCGATCCTCTAACCGGCAGCCCTGCAATTGTCCCGCCGCACAGTCCACATGCAGCAGTCGCGACGCCGCACGGTCCGCCAGCGGTTCCTGAGCAATCAATTCTTCCGGAAGCTCGTAATGGAAATCGGAGACCAGCACGCCCTCAGATTATAAGGACAAGGGGTATGGGGAGCCACGCTCGATCCGCGCCGCTTGCGGCATTAGGCCAATCTTGTCAGCTTTTTTCTCGAAATTTGGATTGTCTCGGCAAGGCGCCTGCTGATACTATGCGAGTGCTTGGACTGCGGTCTGCTTTTTATCATCTCCCCCAAGGGTAACCATGCCTACGGAACGCAAATATAGGGAAGAAATCGTTCGCTACGGACGCATGCTCCACGAACACGGGTTCGTGGCAGCCATGGACGGCAATCTCTCCGTCCGGCTCAAGGGCAACCGCGTCCTGGTGACTCCCACGTGCGTCAGTAAAGGCGCAATGCGGCCCACGGACATGGTCATCGTCGATTTGGACGGCCAGCAGGTCGCCGGCCGGCGCAATGTAACCAGTGAAATCGGTATGCACCTGCTGATCTATCGCACCCGGCCCGATATCCAGGCGATTGTGCACGCCCATCCACCGACCGCGACCGGCTTTGCCGCCGCTGGCATCCCCCTGACCGAGCCCCTGGTTTGCGAAGTGGTAATGGGTTTGGGATGCATTCCTCTGGCGCGCTACGGCACGCCCGGCACTTCAGAATTGGCTCAGACGCTCGAACCGTTCGTTCCCGGCTACGACGCCATTCTCATGTCGAACCACGGCGTCGTGACCTATGGGGACACTCTCGAACACGCCTACATGAAGATGGAAACCGTCGAGCACTTCGCCCAGATCGCCCTGGTCACGCACTTGCTGGGGCGCCAGCAACCGCTGAAAGAAGTAGAAATCGAGAAGCTGCTTATGGCCCGCACCAAATATTTTGGCGCGAAAATAGCCGGTTGCATGCCCCTGCCCCGATCGCCGCAAAAAATCAGCTAAGTCGCCAGCCTATTCGCCGCCAATCCGGAATCTGACTCCCGCCCGGAAGTTAATCGGCAGCGCAGGATACCCGACCACTTCGTTATACCTCCGGTCCAGCGCGTTCTCCACGTTCACATAGGCGGTAACGCGCGGGCGTACCGCGTACCATCCCCCAAGGTCCGCGCGCACGTATCCCGCGGCATGATCGATGCCAAAACCATAGAAGTCAGAGTCCGCCCGGCGGCCCACGAAGCTCCCGCCGACGTTCGCCCCCCAGCGCGAACCAAGATAAGACAGCAGAAGAGTGCCCGAATGTTTCGGACGTCGAAGCAAAGGCTGGCCCGGATCGTATACGGCATCAAACGGCGCAGGGTTGTCGAGATACTGCGACGAAGTGTAGGTGTAGGCGGTATTCAACAATAGCCGCGGACGAAGCTTCGCCTCGATCGTCACTTCCGCGCCTTGGGCGAACGCCTCGTTCACATTTACGTATTCCCCGATGAAATTCACCGGATCGACCGTCACGTAGTTGATCTGTTCGTGAAACAGGTTATTGAAGTAAGTAGCGTTTAGCGCAACTCTTCCCCGGAAGAAGTCCTGCAGCAGGCCCGCTTCAAACGAGCGCGAGCGTTCCGGTTTCAGACCCAGGTTGGGCCGGGTATAAGGAGGACCAGCAAACGTTTCTTCCAGACGGGGTTCTTTGAATCCGGTCGCGTACGAAAATCGCAGCCGCGTTCCCGAGAAGATCTCTCCCCCTCGCAGAGCCTGCAAGCTGAGCGCAACTCGCGGCAAGCCCGTGTTGCCGAAGGCGCTGTCGTGTACAAACCGTCCGCCCGCGATCACCGACAGCCTTCCCAGCGTGAGCTGCTGTTGCAGATAGACGTCGTTGTTCAGTCGCTGGCCGTGGGTTTGCGGGGGAAAGTCGATGTCGCCGACAAATCCGTTTTCATTCTCAATTCTGTATCCGAAGGTCGTGTGCGCCCGCGATCCTTCCGAGTAATCGCCCTGATATTCGAATCCCGCGCGATTGATGTGGTCGACTTCGTGGGAAGCAAAGTCAATCGGATCTCCGAATGGGTCGGTGCGCTGCGCATCGCCGTTCAGGTTCAGCTCGTTGTAGCGGTACAAATAATCGAATCCACTGAAGCGGTGCTGCCATCCGCTGGGCACAGCAACAGTCAACTCCACGCTGCCCAGCAAATTGTTCAGCTGCGACCAGTCGTTCGGGTCGGGTTGCAGTGGTACCAGAGGCTCAGACAGGCCGTTCGCCGGCACCAGCGGCACGTAGCCGTTAAAATTCCATTCGCCCGGCAGGCCGGTATGACTGTTGGCATGACGAAATCGCACGCGCAGCGAAGCCGAATCGCTGAGGGTCGCGCCGACGTTCGCGCCTTCCAGAGAATCCGAGTACGCGTCGTTCACGCCGGACCCGTTGCTGTTGAATTGGTCGCCGAAAACGTTGTAGTCGTAGCGCCCGCGAGCTCCCGCCAGTGAAGCGTGGCCGCTGGCGGTTCCCAGATTTCCCCCGTCCGCCGCGAAGCGCAGTTCGGGAACGCGGCTGCTGCCCGCGCGCGTCCAGACCTGGACTACGCTCGTCATCGCGTCCGATCCATACAACGTACTCTGCGCGCCGCGAACGAATTCCATCCGGTCGCCCTGTGCCAGCGACAGCGTTCCGAAGTCAAACGTCCCGCCGGGCTCGTTCACGGTGACGCCGTCGACAATCACCTTGTTGTAATTCGACTCGCCGCCGCGCACGAACAGCGACGACAAGCCTCCGTGCTGTCCCGCGGTGTTGATGACCGCGCCCGGAAGAAAACGCATGGCGTCGTTGGCCGCGACCGGCTGCATGGTCGTCAATTGCGCCCCGCTGAGCGTCTCAACGTCCGCTCCCGCGGCTTGCTCGGGCACCGGCGTGCGCGTCGCGCTCACTACCACCGTTTCCGAGGTGGTCGCCAGCCGGAGCCTCACGGTGAGTTCGGTCTGCGAGGAAACCTCGACCCTTTCTGCCGCAAAACCTGGCGCCAGAACCTGAATCTGATGAGTTCCTGCGCCTGGCATGGGAAAGATCGCAGTGCCTTCCGCGGATGTGCTCTGCGTGGCCAGAACCTTGCTTTCGTTCCCGCGCATCAGCGATACCTGAGCGCCCGCCACGGCGGCGGATTGCGGGTCGACTACTTTAATTTTGAGATCGGCGGCCGAAGCAGCCGCGGAGAGAATCAGCCCAAGAAAAACGCCCACGAATACGCGCATACCTTCCTCCTTTGCACGCGAAAGAGGTTGAAGTAGAAGGATCGCGCCGGTCTCCTGGCTTCGCGAGTAAGGATGGTTACATCATCCGTAACGCCCGCGACCTTCCCGGGACTTCTCCCAGTGGCCAAAGGCAGTTTCCTCGCTTACAGTTGCGCGGCAGCGCGGGATTTGCACCCGCTTCCCTGTCTTCGCCTAGCGGCAAAGACGCGCGTTCCAAACGAGATTGCAAAGAACAAAATAACAGTGCAAAGAATCTAACGGCTGAGCATAGGGAAGTCAATCCCGAACGACGCTCACCGTCTCCACCGCCCGACCACATACAACACAATGGAAAGCACTACGCTTACCAGCAACGAAGTCGCCAGCGGAAAATAAAACGTTGTGTTCTTTCCACGGTAGACAAGATCTCCCGGCAATCGACCCAGAGGCAGGTTCGTCCGCCCGAGCACCGTCAGCACAACTCCCGCCACTGCCAGCAGGACCCCGAGGAGAATCAGCAATTTTCCTAAATCCGTCAGATCCTCAGCCCCTTACCACTCTCGTTCTGTTGTCAGGATTGTAATCGAATGAGATAAGTGCCGGAACGTCAGCACTCAGGACTTGACACCATCGAAAATCCGATTCGTCTTTGTGTTGCAAAGTACTTGACACTCACTATAGGCCCGATTACTATGTCGCTATGTTCGATCCGCGGCCGCACCGCCTCCGGCGCTTCCATCGCTCCCTCCGGCCTTCGCCGTCGCGGACCGCCCCGGAAGTCTTCGAAGATCTGCGCTTCATTCGCGACACGATGGAGCGCTCTGCCGCCTTCACGGCCGTCTCTGGCTGGGGGCAGGTGCTTCTCGGCCTCACCGCTGCCACCGCCGCGTGGCTCGCCGCCCAGCAGGCTTCGCCCTTCGCCTGGCTGCGCGTCTGGCTGGCGGAGGGCCTTCTCGCCGCCGCCATCGGATTGCTCGCCTGCACCTGGAAGGCGAACCGGCGCGGCTTGCCATTATTTTCCGGACCGGCCCGGAAGGTCGCCTTGGGACTCGCGCCGCCGCTGGTCGCCGGAGCCTTCCTCACATTTCTCCTGTTCCGCGCAGGGCTGCAGTCGGCGCTGCCCGCTACATGGCTTTTGCTCTACGGCGCCGGCATTATGACCGGAGGCGCGTTTTCCGTTCCGATCGTCCCTGTCATGGGCCTGTGCTTCATGCTGCTTGGCGGCCTGGCCGTGCTTGGTCCTGCGGCATGGGGAAACTGGTTTCTGGCTGCGGGCTTCGGTGGCCTGCACATCGTCTTCGGACTACTCATCGCCAGGAGGCACGGTGGCTAGAGTGCTCCCATCGCACCGTAAACCCGCGAAACCCGAGCCCCAGCGTCGGGAGAAGGCTCGTGAACAAACTCGCGGAGAGGCTCGTGAGCATACGCCCCCTCGCGCTCCCGAACTCCCCGAACTGGATCGCCTGATTCACGAGCGCATTCGCCTCGGCATTGTCAGCGCTCTCGCCACCAACGATTCGCTCAGCTTCAACGACCTCAAGCGTGTGCTCAAGACCACCGATGGCAACCTCAGCGTTCACGCGCGCAAGCTCGAGGAAGCCCAGTACATTTCCTGCGTGAAGTTTTTTGAAGGACGCGTGCCGCG
>ODAK010005687.1_pt1 | contig 12625 bp, 10 predicted proteins | sample 1539591 | NCBI WGS metagenome assembly ODAK01 (sample SAMEA3539303, study PRJEB22396) | soil metagenome | biome: tundra; feature: field; material: soil | place: USA | collected 2010-05 | depth 0.15 m | reverse complement strand
GCCCCAAAAGCCCAGGGGTGAACCGGCCCGTCTGCAAGGCACGCGGCACCGCGCGCACGAGCTGGCCCACGCCACCCAACTCCGACCGCACAAGGGCCTCGTTCCATTGCGGGGCGAGGACACCCAGCCTAGCCAGATCCGCTCCCGTCTGTCCCATCACCTTGTTGAATACGCTGCGATTGCCAAGGTTGCCCAAGCGGGTGCTCACGTTGTTGGCAACCTGCCGGGCGATTTCCTGAGAGGACAGGTCGGGCCGCTGCTCGGCCTGATAGCGGAACTCCTTGACAAACATGTCGTAGATGGCCCCGCGCTGGAACTGCTGGAAGATGAACTTGTTCACATCGCCAAGTACGGGCGTTGCCTGAACCCATTCCTGGTGCAGGGAATCCGCTATGCGTCCAACCGGCAGACCAGCGTTTATCCCCATGTCTATGATCGCCTTGTCCTCGCGGATCTGCGGGAGCTGCGATGGGTCTATGTCTCCCTTCTTGGCCATATCCTCGATAACGGACATGGGCGTGTCTCCAAGCAGGAGCCCCTTCTGGTAGGTTGGAACCGGGGCCTCACCACGGGACAGCTCGCTTGCGGCCTGATAGAAAGCCAAACGCCCAAGGTGATATGTGTCTATCGCAAGAATTACCGATTTTGCTGTCCCATTGATCTTTGAAAGAGTCTCTGGAACTTTGCTCGCGTCCGTCATGGCGTCGAACAGCCCCGCGTATCCATTCTGAATTGCCATGGGCCTGCCGCCAACTTCGGTCGCCTGGTATCCGGGGGGGGTGTCTAGGTACGAACTTCCATCCGGGCGGGTAACTGCCGTGCGTGGAACAACGATTGCCGCTCCGTTGGTCGGGTCCCTCATGCCCTGCAAGGCATCCGTCCACAGGTTGTTGTTCACGCGCCCCAGCGTGCGCCTGACGGATTGCGCAAGAAGGTCAGGGCCATCAAGAGTCCTTGGCACAACCCCGTTGGCTATCGAATCGGCGTAGGTGTCTCCTGCCGTCCGCATCTTGCTGAAGGCGGCAGACCCGGACCCACCACCCGGTGGCGCGGCGAAACCTTGAGGTGGCTCAAAGTCCTGCTCGTGAAGAACATAGTTGTCTCGCTTCGGGAACTCTATGCCACTGTCCTGCGCATGGTCGTAGATCGCTGTCGTGATGGCATTGTGCTTGTCGATCGCATCGCTCAAATCGTCCATGTGCTCCAACGCGAACGAGATGGAGTCTTGGAGTCCGGCGGCAGCCGATGCAGCCTCTGGAGTCTTGTACTTGGCATCCGACAACTTTTGATTCATCTCACGCAGCACCTCCGGGTCCATGCCGGACTCCACGGCGGGAACCAGGGCTCGTCTGGCCGCAGGCATGTCCGCCTCCGAAAAGTTGCCCTCAAGGTCGTGGAGAACGTCTATCCTGGCCGCATTGGCGGAACGTTCTGTTGCCGAATCCACCGCGTCCTTTGCCGCAACCAATGTGCGGGCCGGGTTGTCCGTGTTAACCCATTGCTGCACCGCATTGGTCCTGGTCATATCAAGGTATCCGAATGCGTCGGAAGTTGATTCGCTGGTTATGGGCGGCTGGTATGGTTTAGTTGGTTCGGGTGACGCATCCCTGACCATCTTGCCCGCTGCAAAGCCCATTGCTGCGGACGCCAAGGGGTCTAGAACGGCCTCCGTGACCTGACCCGGAGTACTTTGAGGGTTCGCAGCCACCTGCCCCGCCACCTTGGCCTGTTGCGCCGCCGTGTGGAGCGATGAAGCCGCAAAGTACGCCCCTAGGCTGCGTAGGGCAAACTGGGCCGCAGGTACGCCCGCTGACGCAAGGGGAGCCATCACGGCTCCCGCACCCAGAAGCGGAAGCATGGCTGGCGTGTTGACCCCCTCAACAATCTTTTCACCCGTGTTGACCACGCCCGCGCCGATTCCCTCGATTCCGGGCTGGCTGGTGTCCATGCGCGGCAGGTTTATGTTCGGCTTCTGCGCCTCCTCAAACACCCGTTCCGAAAGCGCCGGGTAGGCTGCCGCTGCCGCAGGGACCGCCTTCTCCATCCCGTGGAAGAAGTCTATGGGGTGAGTGAACGCGAACTTGGCTATGTTCAGCGTGTCACTGCTATCAGGCTCCGCCTTGGCCTTTTCAACGAGCTGACCTAGCGGGGAAAGGCTCTGCGCAGGAGACGGAACTGTCGGTTGATCCCCAAGGGGGTTCTGCTGAACCACCGGCTGATCGCCCAACGGATTCCCCACCACCGCGCTATCTCCGAGCGGGTTGGCTGATACCGCCGGGGAATCGCCAAGGGGGTTTGCCATTAGGGTGCTGATCCAGAGCGAACGTAGGCTTGTCCATCAGGGCCAATGTAGGAGGTTCCGGGACCAAGCGCCTTCGCCTCATCCCAGTCCTTGACCTTGACTGGACCCTTGGCCGCAGGAGTTACGGTGGATTTGGTTGTTGCCGGACCCGCCGCAGGCTTGTTAGCAACCGCCTCCATCTGGTCTCGGTACTTCTTGGATTCTGCCATGAGCGAAGCCTGCTCCTGCGGATCAAGGGACTTCCCGGCGGCCGCCTCTAGGGCCGTTGCCGCGCTTCCGTACTGGTGTATCAGGGCTGAATTTACCGTGGCTTCCGCACCCGATTCACGAGCTCCGGCCATGGTCGTCGCGGCCTCTGTCCTTGCGCCAGCCGCAATGCCTGCGCTTTCCACGCGAGCACCCGCGCCTATCTGGGCGCGTTGCGTCATGGAGTCGGCCATGTACTTGCGGTATTGAAGTTCAGCCTGCATCTGAAGTTGCTTACCGTACATGTCGGCCTCGTTCTTCTTGGACGATTCGATCATGTCGTAGATGTGCTTCTGCTCTGGCACCATCTCTAGGCCAGACACCCGCGCCTGCAAGCCCGCCAGCCTGTTCATCCGGTCAAGGTGAATATCCGCCTCGCTGATCCCGCCCTCGTCCGCGCCTCCAGCCGGGTACTGGATGTTCTTGGTCGGGTCCGAGTTCATCCCCATTATGCTAAGGAAGTCGTCATTGGCCTGAGTTGCTAGTGGCGCTGCCACTGAGCGCGCCTGCTGCTGCGCGGTCGATTGGGCAATCATGTTTCCTGCCGCAAGAATCTCAGCCTGGGACTTGGCCTGAATGGCCGGGGCCATAGCCTGCATCTGCGCTGTCTGAGCCTGCGTCTGCTGAGTCTGGGCACCCATGCGCGTGCGCTCCGCAGCCTGGGTCATCCAGTTCTGCTGGTCTGACTCATTCTCAAGCCCAAGTTTCTGCGCCTGCATCTGGCCCTGAGCAGGACCCATGGGGGATTCAAACTGTGGGATTACCGCAGGCATGTTAAGCTATGCGGGACTCCATCCACGCCCTAATCGTAGGCTTAAGGAACGGGTGCTCATGCAGCCATTCGGCGAAGCATTCTCCGTAGCGAAGGTATAGCCAGCGGAACCACCTTGGGCCAATGTTTAACATCCAGTTGCGGAACTTCATCCACTTCGGGTTGCTATTGCCGAACACCTCGCGGGCCACCCAGCAGGCGTTTATGAAATCGCTCTGTGTTGTTCCACCCGGAGTATAACCATAGCCCTGATTGGGATTGGTGGTGTCAACCGTGGGCATTGTGGTTCCGCCCACATTACCACCGCTAGCGGCGGTCTTTGCGGCATTTACGAGTGGCGTGATCTGGCTCGTTATGGAATCCCAGAGGTTGTTACTGTTAGCGTTGCTGGCAGCCGCGTTGGCGTTGTTTGACCCCTGCTGTATGTTCTGGGCCATCGTGTTGTTGTTCGTCTGGGTCTGGAGGACCGAGCTGGGAGACAGCATGAAAGACAGTGGCGAGGTTGGGGCTACGTTTGGGGCCGTGCCCGTCAGCGTGGAGAGGGCACCCATAGCCGTCTGGATGTTGGTTTGCCCATACTGAAGCGCGTTCACTCCTAGGCTTCGCAACATGTTGCTGTTAGAGAAGCCAGACGTTGCTCCCGTGCCCCCGGCAATGTTGTTTTCCGCCGCGTACTGGGAAAGCTGCCCTACCACGCTCTGCGGTATGGCGTATGGGTTTGCCGCAAGACTCTGCGCATCACCCATCAAGCCGGATGCCAGACCAGAATAACCCGGCAACGCCGTGTTGAGCGCACTAAGGGCCTGCGATGAGTTGAACGCGCTTGTCGAAGATGAAAGCTGCTGGGCCGAGCCCATGTTGCTGATGTCCGCGTTTACCGTCTGAGACTCGATCTGGCTTGGGTCAACCGGCGTGTACGCAGCAGCGGCAGGAGCCGTCTGCTTGTTCATGCTGGAGCTGGCAATGCTGCCAACAGCCGATACTGCCGCTGCTCCTACTGCAATCCATGTGAACCACCCGCCAAGCCAATATGCGAAGAACATTCTCATTTGAGTTCGTTGGGCACCACGAAGATGTCCAGTTGGGCGCGTGAGCCATCGGCCACCTCCGGTATGAAGTGGGGCTCGATGATCTCCTTTTCTATCTCGTCAACGCTGGTCAAGTTGGTGGCGTGAAACGTAGTCCAGATGCAGTCCTCGTGTATTAGAACCGCCCTGCGAGTTCCGGGCTTCGTCACGCCAAGGTGGGGTGCGCGGACAAGTTCCTTGTGGCCCTCCCCGTCGCAGACGGTGCAGGAACCCGCGCTTACAACAAAGGGGTGTTCTGTCTTGTGGATCTTTGAAGTGAAGATGCTGCCCTTGGCCATTATCACCGACCGCACGTACATGTGCGTGCCATCCTCAATAGAGCCCGTAAACAAGTGAAGCGTGGGAATCGGCTGCTGCGGGCATTGGGCAAGTATGCGCTCAAGTTCATTGAGCGTTACATTATCCTTAACCCTTACTTCTGGACGTTGTGACAGGGCGACCATGCTACTGTGCCTTCAACAGTCTCCACAACCAAGTGGTGGGTTGCATCAAATTGAAAGCTGCCCCACCTCCGCTCGGGTTGGTTGAAGCTACCGGAAGGCCCGTGCTTGCGGGCGTAACCGCAGGCAGCACACCCGCAGGCTGCGGGCCGTTCTGGAAGGCACCCGTGTAGGTGGCATAGACTTCCGTGTGGCTGTGGGCCACAAGTTCCCCAAGCAGCATCGTGTGCGCCTCTTCGCCCACCGTGGAACCATAGGCGTGTGCCGCAATGGCACCATTGGCTGGTCCGGCCCCGCCAATAACCATGCCTATTGAAGCCGTATCCTGTACCCAGCCTGGGTTGTTGGTAAGGGCTGTACCAATGTCCGGTGCCCGAACTTCCTTAACGTCGCCCACCATCCCAGACACCGTTGTCCAAATGGTGCCGTTCCAATAGATCAGGCCGCCAATCGTCGTATCATAGTATTGAAGCCCAAGCGTTTTGCTGGTTGGCCTAGACGTGGACGGACCGGACGAGGTCTGGCTGGCTATCCCCGTCCACGCCACACCGTTCCATGAGTACAAGCCCAGCGGGTTGCCAAAGGAATCCGTCTTGAACCATGGTAGGTTCTGGTTGTCGGGAGAGGGCGTAGCGGAGCCAAAGTTTATGCCATTGAATAGCGTGGTCCCGGCAATCCCTGTGTTGGCAGCAATGTAATCCAATAGCGCCTGGCAGGTTCCCGGCAACTGGTCCTGCTGCGCTGACGTTCCCGGCTGAAGAAATAGGTTTAGTCGGCTCATTGATTAGTGTTCACCGTGATGTACTGGTAGTCGGAATTGGACCCCTGGCTGTTCGTGGCCGTAAGCTCGCAGAGAAAGTTGGCGCTCGGGTAGTATGTGAAGTCCTGCGATACGGCCACCTGTGAACCGTTTACGCTCCACGACCAGCTCATGGGCGTTGATCCCGTGGACGTGTTGTGAAAAGTCACCTGGGACCCCTTGTATGCCAATTTCGGTGTCCACGAAAAGTTCGCTGTTGGCGCTCCCTGCCCCGACCCACCCCCACTCTGCCCGGTGGGATTCCCAACATCAATGATGGCTGCGGCTATCATAGAAGGGTCTGGGCAATGGCCTTGATGGAACAGCGTAGGTTTACGCAGCTTCCGCTGGTGCTGCCCAGTGAGATAAGTAGCTGGTCAAGGTAGTTTAGCGTGGCAACTCCAGCCGAGTCCGAGGAGTCGGCAACGTTGTAGGTACTGCCCACGGCTATGTTGGTAAGGCCAAGAATGGAATGAGCGCTCGTGGAACCGTTGGCCCATGTCTGAATGGTTGCGGCGGATGAACCCGTAGCGCAGGCCACGACCATGCGCGTGATAAGCCACGGCACATCAAGGCAATGCTGGTATATGGACAGGACTCCGTTGCCCGGTGTCCCAATGAAAATAGGAATGGACACCTCGCCAAGCTGAGCAAATTCCGTGTTTAGCTGCGCATTGGTAGGAAGCGCCGAGAGCTTGACCCCATCAGGGCCGCTGACGACCCCTTGCGTGGAACCCACGGCCACCGTCATTGCCGTCTGAGCAAACTGGGTAATGATGAGCGGGGTCATCCCAACATCGTCACCCGTTGAAAGATCCGTGGCCGCAATCCTCTCGCTACCCGATAGGGTCGTCTTTAGCGGCTCGTCTGAAAATCTGGCCATGATGTGTTTAGGGGATAATTAGGGGGGTTGCTGGGTGTACGGTATATCAAACTGATCCACGTACACGTTACCAGCTTGGTCGTTGTAGGCGCTCCCAAGTCCGCCGACTGGTATGGAATACGAGATTTGGTTGTTTGTCACGACATTTTGGATTGCGGACGAAACCATGTCCTCCTGCTCCGAGTATGCAGTCTCCGGCTTCGGCTCCGCCCAGACCTGCATCCTGTCCATTTCAAGGTAGCCCGTCCACGACAGCCGTATCTGGAAACCATAGCCAACGTCCGACGCCTGGTTGTCTATCACGTCAACCCCGGTGGGGGCTGTGAAGCTCTTTACGCGCCCGCGCTCCTGCGTGGCCATGGTCTGCCACTGGTTGTTGTTGTTGGTCATCTGGGCGTTCATCGTAACGGAATCCCAGTAGTTCCATTGCTGGCGGTTGTCCGCCCTCCAATAGGCCGTTATCGTGACCGGCCCCTGTATGGCTGTGGGCCACATGTCTAGGCGCTTGACCTGTTTCTTGACCCCAGGTTGACCGAAGTCGAACCGCTTGCTCTCAAAGTAGGTGGTTATCGGGCTACCGATGCTCGCCACGCTGGAGCCATTGGACGCCGTGATGAACGAGGAATCTATGGTGCCCTTGGGGATAAGTTCCCATAGGCGATTTTCGCCATCATCGTCCGTGGAGATGCAGAAAGCCCGGTCCACGTTCTGGATCTTGCCAGCGAAGATGCTGGTGAAGTTGAGTCCGGTGGCCTCTCCGTCGTAGGCCGGAGGGGCCTTACCGCGCATCGTGGCTAGGGCCAGCGCATCAAGGGATATGATCTTCGTGAACGAGGCGGACCCGAACTGGTTGTAGATCGGGTTGGCTATGTAGAGGAGCCGGTTGTCGAAGAACACGCCACTTGAGTATTGGAGCAACGGCTCCGTCTCGTGGCCCGTGATCCGGTTCATCTCAAACGAAACTGGGGCGTTGCCAGGTGAAAGCGCGTCCCACTGAGAGGAGCGGAGTGACCATATGTTGCCCTGCCCATCCCTCCAGTATAGGTCTTGGTTCACGGGCACTATCACGTCCTGGGACGCCGCGCCCACCTTGGGTAAAATAACCTGCTGGAAACCCGGTATCTGGTCCCATTGCTCGCGCTGCGTGATGTTGAGTTGCAGGGAGTTTACAAACCTCTGGCCGAACACCATCAGGCTTCCGAACCCCGTGTCGGTGTTGTTGACGGGAAGGAACCCAAGCCCGCTAACCTTGGATGGGAAGTAGAAGGCCCCGCCCCCGGAGAGATAGGTTGTCTCTGTGAACTGAAGTTCGGATTGGTAGATGCCGGTCGTGATGTCTCCCACCTCCACGTCGCTGTCATTGACCACAACGGCCAGACGCTCGTTGCCATAGGCCATTGACGTACCCACGGGCAACTCTCCGTTGGATATGTTTGCCCTGCGTGCCGTTGCCCCGTCGTAGATGATGCCAGCCGATACGCCGTCCTGAACCACAAGGCTCCCCGCCGTCTCGCACATCCACGCCTGTTTATTTATGGCGGAATTGCGCGAGGCAAGCGGGATGGAATCCACGGCAACGTGGCTCCCCGTGGGGACTATCCTCCAGAGCTGACCCCAGATGGACACCACGAAAACCTCCGCCGCGCTAAAGTAAGAGGCACCTTGGACAAGTCCCTTTGGGAGTATTGCCCGCTGCACAAAGGCAAATCCCCTGGTCTGAGGCTTGCCGTTCCTTACGGCCATGTTGAAACCCCACGCCACCTGCGCGTTCCCAATCTGGTCGGGCCTGAACCCGGAGTTCACTCCGTCGTTCACCACAATCTGCTCTGCCTTGATCCAGGTTGAGTCCATTAGGTGATAAGCTGGTTTGTGGCTCCCCCGGAATTAGTCCATGTTGTTCCAAGGGTATTGCCGCCAATGCGGTTATACGTGGAAGAGGCGTCTATGTGGGCGAGCTGGGTGCCACTCTGTGAGCACCCGGAAACGTTATTGTACAGGCTCGTGTTGCTTAGGTAGATGCACGAGTCAGAGGGGAACGCAAAGGTGAAATCAATGTCATCTATAGAAACGTGCTCCATGCCGTAAAGCTGAATCGAGTAGCTTCCTCCACCGCTCTTTTGAAGAACCTCTCCACCGACCAAGGTGCAGGCATTTATTCCCCCGCCCCCGCCACCCTGAAGATATACAGGTATGCTGCCCGTTATGACTATGTTTCCATTGTCCACCATCCAGTTTGATACGAAGATGCCCTGGTTCACGCCGAAGATGGCATATATTCCATACTTGCAGTTGACCGCCCTAAAGTTGTTGTAGAAGTGTCCCGTGGGTCCGCCCAGTCTTAGATTAAGTCCGGTCCCGTATGTGAAAAAGCAGGCGTTGGTGACAGAGAGGTTGGAACTCGTATATACCGTTAGTCCGTTACCGGAGGTGTTGCTAGTGCCCTGTCCGGTTATGTTGGTGACATTCATCTGCCCGCAGTTGGCCAAATAGAAAGCGTGCGTGTCGCTATTGTAGGAAGTGAGTCCCGTCACCGTGACATTGTTTATATTCCCAGACGTTGCCCCGCTGGCATAGATGCCTGTGGCACCCGAAAAGTCTAGGACGACACCCCCGCTACTTACGGAGAAACCGTCGAGCGTAACGGTACACTGAACAGAGGATATTAGCTGGACGCTTCCGTTGATAAAGCTGGCGTTAGCCCCGCACCCACGAATGGAAACGGTGTATGCCGTGGAGCTACCCGGAAAGGTTAGATTGGCGGAAACAGAACCTGGGGGCAGGAGCAGGCAACTGCTTGCGGCACACGCGGCAGCGAAGGCATTTTGCAGGGTGTCCCCGTTGGCTATCCATTCAGATCCGTCAATAACCGCACCAGAATACCAGCTCGTGTCATAGTTTGTGGAACTGTTCTTTGCCAGGTGCTGGTACTTGGTTCCCGCAGTTGGAACCCCCACGCCATTAGTTCCATTGGTTCCGTTAGTTCCGTTGGTTCCCGCCGCACCCGTGGCACCAGTTGCCCCCGTGGCTCCGGTGGCCCCCGTTGCCCCTGTCGGTCCCGTAGCCCCCGTTGAACCTGCCGGACCAGTTGCGCCTGCCGGTCCCGTCGCGCCAGTGGTTCCAGGGGTTCCGGTTGCTCCCGTAGGACCTGCCGGACCCTGCGGACCCGTGGTGCCGTAGGAGTTAATAGTAACATCACCAAGACCAGAGGTCGGATTAAGCGTGATCCCCGTACCAGCCCCTATGTGGGTGACGCCACCCGTGGATGCCCCAGACGACGCCACGTTGCCCGGCACCCAGAACTTGCCATCCCAGACAAGCGCCTGCCCTACTGCGGGAAGGTTCTTGGGATCATTCTGAAGCCCGGCTGTCGGAGCGAGCGAGGTGTAGTCCGCTATTTTCATGTCCCGCGCTCAAAGGATATACATGCCGTCCGTGCGAACGCCCGCCCCCTCGGCAAAGGTTATGACCGGCTTCTGCCGCTGCTTGCCGACGTATGCCTTGGCCTCATCCTGCATTAGGGCTACTGCAATCGACTTGAACGCTGCATAGTTCTGAATATCCTTTGCCTCGCGGTAATAGATCGCCTGCATCATAGACTGTAGCGCGGGTACATTCGTGATGATGAGAAGGTCGTTTACGGATTGGATGGGCACGTACCGCTTGCGGGCGCGAGCCTTCATCCAATACGTCTGCTGGGGGGCGGCAGAGGCGGACTGCAACCCTGGAAGCCAGTAGTGCCGGTAGAACGGCCTCGTGTCGTAGGGGGCGTAGGTGCAGAGAAACGTGTTTGTGGAGCCGTTGGATACGTTCAGCGTCACGTAGCTGTTCGTCTTTGGCTTCAGGAACGCGGTGACGGTGGAGAACGTCTGGCCGGAGGTTTCCGAGTAGGGAACCGTGTCTCCGTTTATTGGAATGGAGACGCCATCTATCCATCCAAGGGACGGGTCGTTGCTGCGCACCCACATGTTGTTCTGGTCGTATCCCTGGATGATGCAGTTAGGACGCACGCCGTTTACCCGCTCGTCAGCCGTTCCATAGACCACGGGATAGTATGGGCCTCCAGTAGAGGGAATCTCCTCAAACGTTGCCGTCTCCTCCCTGTCCATGGCACCCAAGAGCCAATGCAGCAAGTCAACGGAAGTCGTATCGCTTATGGGGGGTACGCCGAAGGCTGACGTGATGATGTCCGGCCCCTCGCCCACGTACTCGTACCACGGAGAATGCATCGTAACCGGGTAGCCGTTGATGGACAGTGAGACGAACCGATCAAATTCCGATGGAACAACCAGATGCCCGCTCGTGATCTTGAACTGGAGGGCGGCTATTAACGACGGCCAATCCCCGGCATTCATCAACTCCTGCGTGGCCAAGTTGGCGTAGTTCATCACGCGGGCATCCGAGGTGGGCATACCCGTCGCCCCGGCGACCCGCGCCATGTCAGCCTGAACGTCTCCCCATGTGGCGCGGATCATTCTAGTTGAACAAAAATCTTGTTATTCGTGCCGATGTTAAAGTCGTTCGGAACGAGCGTGCCGCTGCCGCTCTGCGTGGTCTTGGTCTGGATCTGCCATCTCTGTTCGGCCCCGCCAATTGTAACGTCAACCATGAACCCAACAGGCAATTGCGATGTGGGCACGGCAGCCAATGCGTTGTATCCCGTCCCGGTCAACGTCGTTATCCCCGTAAGGTTGGGCGTGTAGAACGGCCCGAACGACGTTGGAACCACGGGGGCGTTGATGAACGGCCCAAGGATGCCCGCGAGTTGCGGCAACGGATCGTTGACGTACTGCGGACCCTGGCGGAATTGGCTGCCGGTTGACATCAGACTATTCCCGCCCCCCTGCGGGCAAGGAACTCAGCTGCCTCGTGGTGGCCCATCTTGGATAGGTCGCCCACGTTCGATGTCGGCGCATCTGTCGGCGTTGGTGAAAGCTGCCTTCCGGGAGCACGCCCGCGTATGTCGGCAAGCTGCGTCTTGAGCGTTTGCCTCTCGTTAAGGAGCGCCTGGTATTCCCCCAGCAGGCGGGGCATGGCCATATTGATGTGGAAGTCATAGGCTGCGGCCTTGAGCGCCGCCGTGGCTATGTCCTTCGGGTCGGAGGTCGCCGTGGCAATCCGCTCTGCATTCACCCGGATCTGGCCAAGCTCGTTATTGTACCGCTCAAGCGCGGAACGGACCTGCGGAGTGGCGTCAGCGGGAATATCGGTCGTCACCAGGTGCTCGGATACCTTAGCCCATAGAGGATCAACGACCTCGGAGAACGCACGCTTCTGCGCGGATGCCGTCTGCTGGCGCAAGCCCTGATAGACCTCACGGCTCTTGGATAGGGCTTGGTCGGCCTGATGCTTGAGCCCATAGGCCCGGCGCATGTTCTCCGCAAAGTCTGTCTGGTCGAATGTCGTTAGCCCCTTGGCAATTTCGGATACGGCATTACCGAAGTCCTTCCTGTTAAGGGACAGGAGCCCGGACAGTTTGGCGTCCGGCCCCGCAATTTCCTGCGCCGCCGCTAGGGCTGCATCACGTGGGGCGATGAACTCCTGTTGAAATCTTGGGTGCTCCTGTAGGTCAACGAGCATCAGCCTATCGGACATCTTCTTGTGCTCATCGCGCAGGCGCGTAACTTCCTCGGCGTCCGGGCCAACGACGCCCTTCTTGGCGGATTCGAGTTCAGACTTAACAGCCGTTAGCTGTTTGTCCTTGTCGATAAGTTGGTCGCGCAGGCCACGGCTTATCCCCCTCATCTGGTCAAAGCTCTCGTGGGCCTTGGGGGAAGCGGTCTCCGTAAGGACAATCTTGTCCTCGGGGTTATCTCCTGCTGCTACAGGGGTTGATTCAACCTTTGCCGCTTTCGGCAGCATCCGTGATGCTAGGCTTCCTTCTGGGGCTGGGGCAGGAGCTTCCTCCTTGACTGGCGCTGCGGGCGCGGCAGGAGCCGCAGGCGCAGGAGCGGCGGACCTTGGACTAGCCTCGGAGCGCTTCGCTTCCTCGAACTTGCTGAAGAACTCGGAGGAATCATGGCGGGAATCCTGGATTATGCGGGCGCTTTCGGGAAGTGCCGTTGCGGGCTTTAGCTGCGTCGGCTGTGCCGGGGCGG
>ODAK010005686.1_pt1 | contig 12626 bp, 11 predicted proteins | sample 1539591 | NCBI WGS metagenome assembly ODAK01 (sample SAMEA3539303, study PRJEB22396) | soil metagenome | biome: tundra; feature: field; material: soil | place: USA | collected 2010-05 | depth 0.15 m | reverse complement strand
TCCTCGGGTGAATACGGCGGCCTCGCGTGATCGATGATCCGCACCGCGTGACCGATGGCAAATCGAGACAGGGGTACTTCCTCGACCGGCCCGCATTGCCAGAACTCAGAGCTGCCCGAGTAATGCACCACCCGGCCATGGCCGACATACACACCATGATGGCTGTACCCGCGACGCGAGGTCGTTAGATGGGCGCTCATCCTCGTGTCGCATTTCGATTGCATTGCACTCGGATCCGGCGCGGCCAAGCCCAACCCGCAATGTGGGAGCCGATCTTCAATGTCCCGCTGATTGCGGGCTGGCAGCAGTAGCCACCCCGGTCGCGCCGTGGACCGGTAACTTGACCGCGAAACCGTCTGCGATCATGCGGAGGAGAAACGCGATGATCAGCACTGCAGCGACGAATGCGAACATTCGGATGGTATTCATGGGCATTTCCTCGAGCTATGGCGCCGTGCTCGGGTACTCTTTGCCGGCGTCCATTACCCGAGTGGAGTAGACGAGCGCCGCACCGGCATTTACCGACACTGCGACGCCCAACGCTTCCGCGATCTCTTCCTTGGTTGCGCCGTGGCGTATTGCGGCTTCGGTATGCACAGTGATGCAACCGTCGCAGTGCAGGGTAACGGCGACGGCCAGAGAAATCAGCTCGCGCATTTTCGCGCCAAGCAAATCCTTCTTGAGGCCAGCCGAACTCAGTTCGACATATCCCTTGACGGTTTCAGGACTGAGCTGACCAAGCTCCTTCACGCCTGCCGCGAGTTGCGCGCGATATTTATTCCAATCGAACATCATGCTTTTCCCCTCCGCTGTGGGCGTGCTCTATAGGTGTCGGCGCCATCGGGCGCTTAGGGTGTGCCCACCGCCACGGCAGTGGCATGAAAGGGCTTTGCTATCGCGTTCGGATCCGCCGGACCAAACAGCGTCTTGAGCTGACCCTCGAGGACGTAACCAGTCGTACCCACGACGGCGACGGACACCGGCCCGTCGGGAAACCCTTCCTTCAATGTCGTGAGCTCTCCCGTATCGACGTGAATCTTGAGGCGTGAGAGCCGGCCCATTCCGCCGCCTTCCACGAGCAGGATGTGGTCGTTTCCAAAGCGGCGCATACCGTCAGGACGCTCGATCGGCCGGCTAAGCAAGACCTCGGCAATCGTGCCCGATTTGCCGTCGCCGTCGATCAGGATGCTGAAAATCCGACTCGTGGTCAGCGTGTTGACGAAAACGCGATTGTCGAGGATCGAAATACCGTCGAGGATCCCGCCCGTGGGGCCGAAGGCACCGTCACCCGCCCAGACTTGCAGCTGCCGACCACCCTTCGCGAGGCGATCGACTTGCATGTTATTGCTGTCCGTAACATACGTTGCACCGTCCGGACCAATCGCAATGTCATTGCAGAAAGCGCCGGCCGTCGGCAGCGCATAGCGTGCCTTGAGCGTCCCGGTTTGCAGATCGAAAGCGTGCAGAGCGGAGGCCGCTTGCGCCGCTCCGTGGTTTGACCCGTGTGCCGAGGAAAAGCACGCCCACAGCGTATTGGAACTCTCGTCGGCGAAAACGCCGAACACGCCGAGAGAGGTCTCGGGGTCCGGCCCGATCCATGGCTCGGCAGTCGCCGAACCCGGCTTCACGCGAAAGATCGTGCGCGTGCCAATGCTGCCGATGATGACTGTGCCGTCCGCCGTCGAGGTGAGGCTCTCGGGATATATCTTCCCGCCCGGTATGGCGAGCTCGGCCGGAACCGTCGTGCTCGATGTGGCGGACGTACGGTGGCTCAAGCCCCAGATGTACGCGGCAACCGCCGACACCTGCTCAGCGGTGAGCTGCGCCCCGCCCATGGGTGGCATGGGGGAGCGATATTGTTTGGGTTGCGGCACGCCGGCAGTGATTGTTCTCGCGATCGCAGGGTAGCTACCATCACTCCACAGCCACTGCGTGTCGGTGAGATTGGGACCCAGAGCCGTGCCCGTCGCGTCCGCGCCATGGCAGCCCGTGCAGGTCGCTCCGCCGACTTGACCGTGATAGATGCGATCGCCCAGCGCAACCATCTCCTTGGTCGCGCCGGCGGGCACGGGAAGACTCGCGGTCATGGCGGCGGCGCCGGCATCGGGATGAGTGCCTTCCGGAGGTTTGGCGTCATCGACGCTGATCTGGCCGGCGGATGCCGATGCGCTTGGACAGGGAGTGAACTCGCCGGCGCCGCCGGCAGCGCCTGATCCTCCACGGTAGACGATGCGGTAGATCCTTCCGCGCACATCATCGGAGACGTACAGCGAGCCGTCGGGGCCGACCGCTACGCCGGACGGACGATGCGCAGCTTGGCCCGGCGACTTCACCGCTCCTGCAAATCCATCGGCAAAGATCTCGCAGCGACCCGAAGCCTGATCGCCTGCCAAGGCTTGGAAGACGACGTTGTAACCGGCTTGGGGGTAGGGTGCTCGATCCCATGATCCGTGAAAGGCGATGAACACGCCGTGATGGTAATAAGCCGGGAATTGCCGCTTGTCGTACAGAGCCATCGCGTTGGGCGCCCAATGCGCGGGAAACGCCGCGATCGGAGGGCTCTTGGTTGCGCAGGGACCGACCTTGTTGCCCCCGTCGCCGCCGTATTCGGGCGCGAGCACCAATTTGCCCCGCACCTCGTCGTAGTAGCACTCCGGCCAACCGTAGTCGCCGCCCCTTTTCAAGAGCAGCAACTCTTCAGCCGGAAGCGTGGCCTCCTCGTCGGGTTTGTACAGATCCGGCCAATTCGCATGCAGCTGATCCCGACCGTGTTGCGTGACGAATAGGTGATGTCCCGTGGCATCGATGCCGAAGCCTTCCGCATTACGTATGCCGGTGGCAAAGCGCTCAGCAGGGGAGAAAGATTGATTCGTCTTATTCGCGTCATAACGCCAGATACCGCCGCGCGTTTGAAGCTCCGTACACGGCACTAGGCCCGGGGACTTCGGCGTGCGATTTTGCCCTTGGCAGGCATTAGTCGCGGTGGCCACGTCAATATACAGCGAGCCGTCGGTATCGATCGCGAAGGGATGCATGGGATGATCGCCTCCCAGCGGCAATCCGGTCACGATGGGCACCGCAGGACCATCCGGAACGATCGAGCCGGCGGGCAGCGTATAGCGGACGATTTTGTCGTTGATCTCAGCGAACAATGCACCGCGATATAGACCAATCCCGGTGCCGCCCGCACCGCCGCTCTGCACGGTCTCACCGAAACGTTGATTTACGTCGGCCTTCCCCGCACCCGTGGTGTCTTGCAGCGCGACCAGGAAGCCTCCCGCATGCGGCGTGTCGTTGCCGTAATAACGGCCGGACCAAGTGTTGACGTACACCACCCCGTTCGGTGCGACAACCAAGTGCCGAGCATGACCGATACCGTCAGCGAAGATGGTGGCGCAAAAGCCTGCCGGCAGCTTCAGCCCGCTGTCATTTTCGGGGCATGCCCCCCGTGCGGGTTGCGCATCGGCAAGGGTGGATTGCGCGGATACCGAGGAGCTGGCTGCGCACCATGCACCGAGCATGGTGATCACCGACCAAAGATTTCTGCACCGGCGGGATAAACTCATGGCTCAGCCTCCTAAGAATGACGACGCAACGACCGTGTGCCAATGGAAAAGATCTGCCTAGCAAAAAAATACCAAGACTGGCCCGCGATTCAATGTCTCGGCCGTTACCGTTGAAATCCCCACATTGGTATTCGTTACGACTGAAATGCACTCGCCGAAGTACCCGGTTCGTCGGATTGCGAGAAGTTCAAGGCTATACTCCCGCCTGCACCTCGCGCGGTAATGTCAGCCAACCGCGGGTTCGATTCAATTGAAACAATGGGGCAAAATCGATTTGTCCGTAGCGGCGGGAGAACATGATGAGTTCATTCCGATTTCATGCGAAACGTTGCGTTTACCGCCGGGAAAGGCGCGGTCGAGCCGCGCATTGCATGGTTAGCATCCTGTGACCCACGAACTCATCCTGCTCGTTACACACTACGGTCTGCTGATCGTGGGCACCAACGTGCTCCTCAATCAAGTCGGTTTGCCCGTGCCTGCCTTCCCGACACTCATTGTGGCGGGTGCGATCGCCGCAAACGGCGATTTGGGCGTTGTGCCGCTGTTCGTGTTGTCTGTGAGCGCCTGCCTGATTGCCGATAGCGGCTGGTTCCTGGTAGGAAGGGTGTATGGCATCAGGGTGTTGAAGACGCTCTGCCGCGTTTCCCTGGAACCCGATTCTTGCGTCAGCCAAACACAGACGCGATTCGAAACGTGGGGGGTCAACTCGCTAGTGTTCGCCAAATTCGTACCTGGTCTCGCGACTATCGCGCCGCCGCTCGCAGGGGCGCTGCGTATCCGTTGGGCAAGATTCATTGCCCTCAGTAGTTTGGGAGCGATGCTTTGGGTGGGTAGCGGCCTCGCGGTTGGAGAACTCTTTAAATCTCAGATCGACGCCTTGCTGCACGAGCTAGATCACATTGGCCGGATTGCGGTGTTGATGGTTGTGGGGCTGCTGCCGGCATACATCGCTTTCAAAGCGTGGGAGCGAGCGCGCTTTTTCAAAAATTTGCGGATGGCACGTATCAACGTCGCGGATTTGTACGAACTCATGCAGGCCGGCGCCGCTCCAGTCATTATCGATGCACGGTCGCCTACCGCGCGCGCGCTCGAACCTCGGTGGATACCCACGGCCATTCATGTACCGCTGCAAGATGCCGCTCGCCACATTCGAGAGCTGCCACTCGATCGGGACATCATCGTCTATTGCACTTGCCCAAACGAGGCCTCAGCAGCCCAGGTCGCGAAAATACTCATGAATCACGGCTTGAAAAAGGTGCGGCCCTTAACCGGAGGGCTCGACGCCTGGATCGCCGCGGGATACGAGGTTGCGGCAGAGGCGCCGATTGCATTAAAGCCATGATCCATGTCGTGCCTACTGACCGACGCCAATCTGCTTCATATATGTCTGGTTATCCCAGAACAGATATTCCTCGTCCATCACAAGGCTTTCGATGGCAACTGACGATTTCATGATTCGAAATATATCGAAATAATACATCGAAATATAGGGCGACGGTCAAGGCCAGCGCCAACAGTGCGTGTCCGATTGATGTGCTTCAGCCAAAAAGTGGCTCCTCGTTCCCGCTGATATAGATCCAGGCTGGCGCGCCAACGTCACAGATACTGCAAATCGCAAAAAAATCTGTTAGCGTTGCGGACCCCTATTAGGGTGTTTGTCCATACCGATTCGAATGAGACATCTGTTCAAAGCCCTGGGCCTCTTGTTGTTGCTGGTGACGGCGCAGCAAGGTGCTGTGGTTCACGAACTCAGTCATGTCTCGGGTGCCAGAAGTGATGTGCTTCGAGCGCAAGCGGGCGCGGTTGAAGATACGACCTGCGCACTGTGTCCCGCTTTTGCGCAAGTAGTCACCCCGGCTTTTAGTCATTCGTTTCATATCCCTCCCCTTGGCCGCTCTGCTCCAGAACTCAGTTCAGAGCCGCGGCATTCGGCGATCGACGCCGCCGTTCCCCGACCGCGCAGCCGCGGCCCCCCTTCCTTAAGCTGAATCTTCACGGTGAGCACTGAACCGCCCGAGCAATCGGCCGCGGTTCGTATCCATTCAGCTTTAGCGGAGTTCTCCTCATGTCCAGATTGTCATTCGTGGCCACACCAGGCGTTGCCATGGCCGCTGGTTTTATCATTTTCAATTCGACGGCCATCGCGCAGATGGCCGACTCCTCGGATCTGCCGGACATCGTCGTGACCTCACAGCGCTTAGACGAAGGCCGTTCGCGGATACAAACTGATACCGGCGCATCGACTTATACCGTCGATGCCGCCGCGATCGCCGCGACCCCGGGCGGCGATAACACGCTGCTCAACCAGGTGATCCTGCAGGCGCCCGACGTGGCGCAGGATTCCTTCGGTCAATTTCACATCCGCGGTGAGCACAACGGCCTGCAATACCGGTTGAATGGAATCATTTTGCCAGAGGGGATTAGTGTCTTCGGTCAGTCTCTGGATCCCCGGTTCATTGCTTCCTTGAGCCTCGTCGATGGCGCGTTGCCGGCTGAATTTGGTTTGCGCACCGCGGGGATCATTTCCATCACCACGAAAAGTGGGGTCGAGGCTCCCGGCGGGGCGGTGTCGATTTATGGTGGTAGCCACGGCGAGGTCGAACCAAGCTTTACCTATGGCGGTGGCGCGGGATCCTTCAGCTACTTGGTCACCGGCGATTTTCTGCGCAATGACCTCGGTATCGAATCACCCGATGGTAGCTCGAACCCCATCCACGACCACACGACGCAGTATCACGGCTTCGGTTACTTCGAGGATATCTTGGATGACGAAAACCGCGTCGACCTCATGCTGGGCGGCTCGGTCGGCAAGTTCCAAATTCCTGACCTGAACGGGGAGCAACCCTCGCTCGGTTTGGTCGTGGATGGAGTGTCTACCTACCCGAGTCAAGCCCTCAACGAGAACCAGCGTGAAGTGACGCAGTTCGGCGCGCTGAGCTGGCAGCATTCCGCAGGCGCGATCGACATCCAAAGCTCTTTCATTGCCCGTTATTCGAGCCTGACGTTCATCCCGGACTTCCCCGGCGATTTGCTGTTCACGGGCATTGCACAAGATGCCTTCAAACAGAATGTTGCCTATGCGGCGCAAACCGACGGCGCCTACCGGCTCAACGACAACCACACGATCCGTGCAGGCCTGTTTCTGCAGACGGATCACTCGATCAGCGATACGACCTCTCAAGTGCTGCTGACCAACGATGTGGGAATGCAGCTCACGGATGTGCCGACGCCGATCATCGATAACGGATCGAAGACCGAATGGATCGAGAGCGCGTATTTGCAGGACGAGTGGAAAGTGCAGCCGAACTTCACGGTCAATTACGGTGTGCGACTCGACCGTTTCACCGCCTATACGAGCGCGAGTCAGGCAAGTCCTCGCTTGAACGTGGTTTGGCAGGTCGTGCCGGACACCACGCTGCATGTCGGTTATTCGCGCTACCTCTCGCCGCCGCCCTTCGAACTGGTGGGCGGTAAGGACATTACCTTGTTTGAAAACACGACAAACCCGCCGTTGACACCCGAAGCTACCGCGCCGCTGGCTGAGCGAGCCAATTACTACGACCTCGGCGTTCAGCAAAAGGTCACCCAGGCATTCACCGTCGGCCTCGATACCTATTACAAGCAGTCCGTCAATTTAATCGATGAAGGGCAGTTCGGTGCGCCCATCATCCTGACGCCGTTCAATTATCGCTACGGCAAACAATACGGCGCCGAATTCACCGCCAACTACACCACCAAGGAGTTCAGCGCCTACCTGAATTTGGCTGTGCAAAGCGCAAAAGGCAAACAGATCGATTCGGCGCAATTCAATTTCACGCCGACGGACCTCGAATATATCGCCAACAACTACATCCATCTGGATCATGAGCAGCAGCACACGGCCTCGGGCGGCGTATCCTATCTCTGGCAGGACACGCGCTTCAGTGCGGATTTCCTGCTGGGCTCCGGCCTGCGTGCGGACCTGGAATTGCCGCCCGGCGACATGACCACCTACGGCAGCACCGATATCCCGAATGGCGAACATCTGCCGTATTACACCCAAGTCAACACCGGCCTGACTCATGTTTTTAAAATCCAGGATGCCGGGACCCTCACCGCTCGCTTCGACGTCGTCAATATCTTCGACAAGGAATATCAAATCCGTAACGGCACCGGAGTAGGCGTCGGCGCACCGCAATTCGGGCCGCGGCGCGGCCTGTTCTTCGGCCTATCGAAATCGCTTGGACCGGGAACTTAACGCAAGAGAAGCCACGTCGCGTTCGATGAACCGACCTTTAAACATAACCGTGCGAGCCGGGGCTACATCTCTGAAGTTTCGATTCGACGACGCCCGCATACCGCTCACGGCTCAAGTGTGCTTCGTAAGGAACTCGCTCCAACAGATCTCGCAGCACGCTCACTGCCCCAAGCATGAGCAAGAGGCCGAAACCCAGAGTTATCTCGATCCAGACAAGGAGGTGCATATGTGGCCTCTTGATCGTATGTAGCTAAGGATAATACCGATGATCATCAATCGCGAGTGGCTCACGGTAGGCCATCCGGGCAAGTGGTGAAATGCGGAAAAGTGCCTACTTGTGTGGGGCTTCCGCATGATGGGCGCCCCCGCGGGCGGTTCCACGCACCTGTCAATCGCAGATGCAACTCCGGCAGCGATATGGAGTATTGTTATGCATCTGGTGGACGTCAGTCCGGCGACCGGCGTCGGTATTGTCCTACTCAAGGAGTTCATGATGAATGCTTACCCCACGATCCATCGGTACCGGCTGCTTACAGGAAGTCTGTTGGTGATCGTTCCGTTTCTTGCATTCGCAGGGCCACCGATGGGCTCGGCGCCCGGCAACGACGGCTCCGGCGAGAGGCGGCTCGATGGATGTTCCGGACCGGATGGTCACGGATTCGGTGACTTCGGTTCGCACGAGCATGGCTGGGGCTGGAGCCCGCACCCAGCGTTCCTCGAGGGGCTAAAGCTGACTGAAGAGCAGGAGGACAAGGTGTTTGCGATCCTCCACGCGGCCGCACCGGCATTGCGTGAGCAAGCGAAGGCTGCCGGTAAGGCCCATGAGGGACTTCGTGAACTCGGTATGTCTGCTCAGTATGACGATGCGCGAGCGAAGGCATTGACCGATGCCGCAGGAAAGGCGGAGAGCCAGGTTGCGCTGTTACACATTCGCGCCGAACACGAGATCTATTCGATTCTGACCGCTGAACAGCGGGCACAACTAGTTGATCGGCGACACAACTGGGGGCCGCACGAACACGACGGCCACGGACCGAATCCATAGCCTCGTCTATGTTGACGTTCATGGGCAATCGCCGATCAACCTTGTGCTCAAATGCGCAGTTTACGTATAGCCTGGTCTCTGCGCGCCCGGTAGCCTGAGGCTAGAATTCGGAGAGAGGGCGATGAGCAAGATCTTGGTCGTCTACTTTTCGCGAACTACTGCGCAAGCCGCGTCGGCACCAACAAACATCATGCCGGCCATGGCCCTCACCATTGATGCGCGATTCATAAAATGCTCCAGAAACCGTGAACCAATGCGCTTTCGCACAGTCGGGTCCATAATTCATGGGCTTGTTTCGGTAGTCATTCCTCGACATCATTCACATCGGGTGCACGCTGTTCTTCGATCTCAAGCAGCGCGCGCTCCATCGGCAGCTCAGCGCTATGTGCTTCTGCAGTACTCTCCGGCATCCCGACGTCATCCGATTCCAGGTCGTCAAACGGTCCCACCCAATCTTCCGGCTGCTCGCAGTCATCCAGCTCTAGCGTTACCCACTCATCCAGTGAATTTTCCTCCACTGACCCATCGGCGTACTGAATGTCGATCGAGCGATCATCGTCATCTACACTGACCACCTGAAAGATGTCACCGCTTTGCCGATCCCGATACCACTGCCCGGGTATCGCATTGGTGTGAATATTCATGGTGCCTCCCACTTGAGCAATTATCCTGGCGGACACACTAGACTCAGTCTCCCGGGCAAGGAATGCGGTGAACTACCTAAGAATCGGAGGGTAGTCCCGTTGCGCGTGAGCGATCTGCGCCGGACCGCCATCTCTTGTTGATGCCATGCAAATTGATGCCATGCAAAAAGTAACATCGCCACTCGGTCATGAGGTTGGCCAACTTTGGTATTAGTGCAACGTTACGATGGCCGTCCCGCAACAGACCTTCTTGCGTTCATTCAATCCTAATGTTTGTTCCGCCCTTCAATACAAGATTTCGACCGGAGAGCTGAAGATGTAGCCCACACCGCGCTCTGTGACGATGAACCGAGGCTGCGAGGGGTCGGGTTCGATCTTTCGGCGCAGTCGCAATACCTGAATATCGATCGCCCGGTCGTAGACTTCGTTGTCGTACACGCGGCTTGCTTCGAGAAGCTGATCCCGCGTCAGTATGCGCTCCGGGGCGGCGAGCAACGCCGCAAGCAAATTGAACTCGCCATTGGTCAGAACGATCTGTCGTCCTTCGCGTTGCTTGAGCCGGCGCGTGCGCAAGTTGAGTTCGAAGTCGGCAAATCGGTAGGCGCGAATCTCCTTCTGTCTCGCCGTCCCCGGCGCTGCGCCCTTCGTCCGCCGCAGCACGGTCCGTATGCGCGCCAGCAGTTCCCGGGGACTGAAGGGCTTGGTCAGATAGTCGTCGGCACCCAGTTCAAGTCCCATCACGCGATCGGCCTCATCGCGCACGCCGGTCAGCATGACGATGGGTATCGCCGACTGATCGCGCAGCGACCGGGCAATCGCCATGCCATCCTCACCGGCAAGGCGCAGGTCGAGAATGATGAGATCGATTGCCTCGGCGGCGAGAATCTGCGACATCTCCTTGCCGCTTGATGCGACGCTCACCCGCAGCGTGTTTTCCACCAGATACTCCTGCAGTAGTGCGCGGATCTCCGGATCATCGTCTATGACCAAAATGTGCGGCTGAATGCTCTCCGGCATGATTTAACCTCCCAGGATTCAGTGAACGGAACTCAGCACACGTGCGAGCGACTCGGCAAGGTCGCGGCTATGCAGCGGCTTGCGCAACACCTCGTTCACACCGATTTCGGCCGCTCGGCTCGTGAGCTGCGCGCCGCCGTAACCACTCATCAAAATAATCGGTACGGCGGGCCGAAGCAGCCGGATCTCGCGGGCGAGTTCGGTACCGATGAGATCGGGCATCGATTCATCGGTAAGTACGACATCGAACCGCTCGGGCTTGGCCCGAAATGCCTGCAGCGCCACGCCGCTGGAGTCGAAGCCTACCGCCTCGTAGCCAAGCTTGGCGATGATTTCCTCGGCGAGCGCAACGAGCGGGCGCTCATCATCCACGATCATCACGGTTTCGCCCTTGCCGTGCGGCAGCTTCCGGGCGGTCTCAACGGCCGGTGTGGGGGTTTCGCCCGCGACCGGCAGCCAAATCACAAACGTAGTGCCTTCGCCTGCTTGGGTGGTGACGTCAATGGCGCCCCCAAGGTCTGTAACGATGCCGTGTACCAGCGACAGTCCGAGGCCGGTGCCTTCGCCGACGCTCTTGGTCGTGAAGAATGGATCGAACATGCGCTCGAGCACCGCGGGCGGGATGCCGGTGCCGGTGTCGCTCACGGCAAGTCGTATGTACGGCCCCGGCGTGAGTGTGCCGCGTGAAATCGCCCCGACCTCATTCAACTCGATGCATTCGAGAATAACGCGCAGTATGCCGCCGTGCTCCATAGCCTGAATCGCATTGGTGCACAGGTTCATGGCTACTTGGTGCAAATACGTCGCATCGCCCATCACCGCGGCATTACCCGCTTCAATCCTGCTCTCGAGACGGATCTGCGCCGGCAGCGATGCTTCGAGTAATTCGAGCGTCTCCGAAATGACGGACTGAACGTTCACCGGCGCGCGCTCGCCAAGGCCGCTGCGGCTGAATCCGAGTATGCCTTCGACCAGCATCTTGGCGCGCTCGGCCGCGTTCATGACGTTGTCGAGATAGCGGCGCAAGGGGCTGCCTTCCGCAGAATGCTGAAGTGCAAGCTCGCCGTACCCCAGGATCGCTCCTAAGATGTTGTTGAAGTCATGAGCGATACCACCGGCCAGGGTACCGATAGCCTCCATCTTGTGCGACTGCCTCAGTTGCGCTTCCAGCTGTTCCTTGTCGACTTGTGCCTGCCGCTGCGCGGTCACGTCAATGGACGAGCCCACGAACCTGAATGGGTTGCCCTCCGAGTCACGCAATAAACGGCCGCGCGCCTGCAACCAGTGCCAATCGCCGTTCGATTGTCGGACACGATATTCGCATTCATAGTGAGACGTGCGTCCTTCGAAATGGTCTCGGAGCGCGGCGTCAAAGCGCGGCCTGTCATCGGGATGGATGTCGATGTCCGCCAGCCATGCGGTGCGGGTATTGACGCTAGCCGCACTTTGACCGTAAAGCATTTTCATCTTCGGCGAAAGGAACAGGCGGTCGGTCGCGACGTGCCAATCCCAATGCCCCTCGTTCGCTCCCTCCATGGCGAGCGCATAGCGCTCCTCGCTTTCGCGCAGCGCGCGCTCACTGGCCGCGACCCGACGGATCTGGCGCGACAAAGCGGCAATGGTCAACGCTCCCAGCAGCACGAAGATCAACGTACGCACCGTGACTCTGAGCGTCTCATCGCGCCATGGCTGCAGCGCGACGGCGGCGTCGCGCGTCACCGCGACCTTGAGGGGAGTATCTCTCACGCGCGCCACCGCGATGAAGTCCTCGCTGCCGTCAATGGGGCTCACGAGCCGGGCTGCCGCGAGCGCGGGGAACTTCCGCCCAACGGCATCCAGGGTGGGCGGGTTGCGTGCGAGCAGCGTCCCGTCATCGCGCACCAACTGAATTGCGCTGCCCATGCCGAGGTTGACGGCTCGATAGAACTGCTCGAGATCATCGAGGTCGACGATTGCAGCAACGACGCCCGCGAATTTTCCCTTGGCGTCCTCGAGCCGACGCGACAATACGACCGCGGCACGGCCCTCGGAACGAGTGACGAGAGGCTCGCTCATGAACAATCCGGACGCGGTTCCGTCCCGCTGGGCGATGAAGTAAGAGCGGTCAGACACGTTGC
>ODAK010005684.1_pt1 | contig 12628 bp, 12 predicted proteins | sample 1539591 | NCBI WGS metagenome assembly ODAK01 (sample SAMEA3539303, study PRJEB22396) | soil metagenome | biome: tundra; feature: field; material: soil | place: USA | collected 2010-05 | depth 0.15 m | reverse complement strand
GCCACGGCACCTGGTCGCCGCCGGGCCGGCCCTGGCCCGGGCTTCCCGGTCCCTTTCGCGCAAGGTGCCCGGGTCGGCCAACCGGAGCAAGGCACGCGCTCGTCTGGGGCGCCTCCATGGGCGGGTGGCCAACCGGCGTCACGACTTCACCCATCGGATCTCGACGCAGATCGCCAAGACCCACGGCGCCATCTGCATCGAGGACCTGGCGGTGAAGAACATGGCGAAGAACCACCACCTGGCGAGGTCCATCAACGACGCCGCCTGGGGGGAGCTCGGAAGCCAGCTGCGGTACAAGGCCGACTGGTACGGGGCCATCTTGGTGGTGGCCCCGCGCTTTTTCGCCTCGACCAAGACCTGCTCGTCGTGCGGGTGGGTCTGCCAAGAGTTGACCCTGGCGGAGCGCATCTTTGCCTGCCAGCACTGCGGCCTCGTCGCCGACCGCGACACCAACGCGGCCGCCAACCTCGCGGCCTGGGGCGAGGCCGAGCATTGCTCGGCCACCTTGGCCCCGGACCCCGAAGCACGGGGCCGGGTCACCAAAGCCTGTGGAGGGAGGAGCGCTGGCCATCACCTCGGTGACGGTGGAACTGCTCCCGAGACCCCCGATCCGGGGAAGAAGCAGGAACCGGTCGCCGCGCCAGCGGCCTGAACCGGACACCCGAGAAGGGTGGTCAGCAGATGGGCCTATACGCTGACGCTTTTACGAGCGGACCTCGACCTCTGCGTCCGCCATCATGGGTTGCTTGAACCAACGCTCCGGCGTGTCCTCGATGAAGGCCAACATGTTGGGCATACCGAGGAACGAACTCTCGATGCGAGAGACCGTGACGACGTGGCCCGCTTGGGTGCGCACAGCGTCTCCGGCGCGGACTTCGTCAGCTTTTACCTTCTTCCAAGATTCCGACATGATGAAGCGCGCTCTCCCTTGTTCGATGCTCAGCTGGGCAGGACTGCTTCGAGCGCTCCGACGAGCTCTTCGGCATCGGGCGCAACGGTGGGCCGAAAACGTGCCACGACGTCCCCCGTGGGGGAGACCAGGAACTTCTCGAAGTTCCACTGGATGTCGCCCGCCTCGCCGGCGGCATCGGGCTTCGTCGTCAGCTCGCTGTAGAGCGGGTGGCGCTTCTGGCCGTTGACATCAATTTTCTCGGTGATGGGGAAGGTCACGCCGTAGTTCGTGGAGCAGAACGTCGAGATCTCCTCGGCCGTACCGGGCTCTTGGCCGCCGAACTGATTGCACGGCACCCCCAAGACAGTGAAGCCGCGGTCGGCGTAGGTCTTCTGGAGCTCCTCGAGCCCGGTGTACTGCGGGGTCAGGCCGCACTTTGATGCGACGTTCACGACCAGGACGGCCTTGCCCTTGAGCCCCTCGAGATCGAGCGGCTTTCCATCGAGCGTGGCAATGGGGTGTGCATATATCGACATGGGGCAAACCCTAGCGTGGCCTCTGGGCCTTGCGTCGGGGGGCGCGTCGGGGCCATCGGCCTTGCGGACGATCGGTGCGACGGAACTACTGTCTGGCTGGCGCGGCGCTTGTCGTGTCGCCGTCGCAGTCGACGGGATTGTCAAGGGGAGGGTGGAACGGTGGTCGATTACTCGGAGCTCCATGTCACGCGCACAACAACGGTGGCCGCGCCGCCCGAGGCGGTCTTCGGGATCATCGCAGACGTCACCCGTATCGGCGATCTGAGCCCCGTCTGCAAGGCGGCGTGGTGGGACGAGGGGGACGAGCCGGACGAAGGATCTGCCCCGCGCGAGGGCACCTGGTTCACCGGCCGTAACGAAATGCCGGGGCGTGACCCGTGGGAACGCCGTTGCGAGATCGTTCTGGTTGAACCGGGGCGAGCACTCGGCTGGGTGGCAGGAGGACGCGACGAGGGTGTGGCCGAATGGACCTACCGGTTTCGGCCCGTGGGCGATGGCACAGAAGTCGAGGAGTCGTGGCGCATCATCCGCGACGACGAGCGCATCACTGGTCTCGGCGACGATGCGCTCAAAGGACTCATGACGATGACGGAGACGGGTATCGAGACAACCCTGGCCAATTTGAAGAAGGTCGCCGAGTCGTAGCGCCACCGTTCCGGCTGGACCACGGTACGGGAACGCGTGCGTTCGGCCCGAGCCTCAGTGGGAGGAACCCGACGGCGGCGTCAGCCCCCAACCCTCGGCGACGAGTGTGAGCGAGCGCACGCGTGCCTCGTAGGAGTGCATGCGGGTCGAGATAATGATCTCGTCTGCCTCTGTACGCCGCTGCAGTTGGATCAAGCCCTCACGAACTGCGTCCGGGGGACCGATCAGGTGGCTCGACATCGCCTCGTCCACGATGGCCATCTCTCCCGCTGTGAACTGATATGCCTCCGCTTCCTCCGGAGAGGGAAGGAGGCCCAGCCGGCCTGTACGAAGTTGCAGGATGCTCAGCGCCGACGACCCAGACAACCATGTGGCTTCGTCCCGGGTCGGTGCGCAGAGCACCGTGACGGCGACCATGGCCCGGGGATCGCTGTGCAGGATCGAGGGGCGGAAATTCGATCGGTAGGTCTCGAGGGCCGCATCGAGCAGCTTGGGTGCGAAGTGGTAGGCGAAGGAGAACGGCAAGCCCAGCATCCCCGCCAGCTGCGCGCTGTAGAGCGACGAGCCGAGCAGCCACACTTCAGGAAGGTACCCACTGCCGGGAACTGCGGACGGCACGACCGGTGGCCCTTCGTTGGGCAGCAGGTACCTGATGAGTTCGACCACGTCGTCGGGGAACGTGTCGGCATGCAGATCCTGGTCTCTTCGAAGGGCACGTGCGGTGACCTGGTCCGTCCCGGGCGCGCGGCCCAGTCCCAGGTCGATCCGTCCTGGATGTAGCGCCTCGAGCGTCCCGAACTGCTCCGCCACGACGAGGGGTGAGTGGTTGGGCAGCATCACGCCGCCGGACCCGACTCGCAACGTCGACGTGGCGCCGGCCAGATGTGCGATGAGCACGGCCGGAGCCGAGCTGGCCACAGCGGGCATGCCGTGGTGCTCGGCCACCCACAGCCGCGTGTAACCCAGCTGCTCGACGACGGTGGCCATCTTGATGGTCTCCTGCAGGGCCTGCGCGGGGGTGGATCCCGTCGCCACAGTCGCGAGGTCGAGCACAGAAAGAGGAACCATGGTTGTTGCAACGCCGCGAGCGGCGTCTTCCTTCCCGCGGGAGCCGGGTTGGGCTGAGGCTCGGTGCGAACTGCTGGCAACCGCTGATCCTTGGTACACTATCTACGTGACTACGCAGATAGAGGTGATTCCGTCAGAGGACGAGTTCCGATCTGCGGTGGGCATGTTGAAACTGCTCGGGGATGAGACCCGTCTGCGCATCATCTGGGCCCTCCTTGACGGTGAGCACTCCGTCAATGAGCTGGCAGAACTCGTTGGGGCGCAGGCCGCTGGCGTGTCCCAGCACCTGGCCAAGCTGCGCCTGGCCCGCCTCGTCCGCACCCGCCGTGACGGCACCCGGATCTTCTACGTCGCCGACGATGCCCATGTACGACGGCTCGTCGGAGAGGTGCTGTCGCACGCCGATCACGTCACACGGGCCGACCCTCCGCCCGAGCGCACGGAATCGACGACGTCGAGGGGGCGGTCTCGTGTCACGCAATCTTGAGCACGAGGATGACCCGGGGGGGTCATCCCGGAACGGTGCCCCGGGTCACGGCCACGGCCACGAGCACGCGCACGCCGTCACTACGGAGTCCGATCATCGATACTTGACAGTCACGCTCTTCCTCCTCGCCACCTTCATGGCATGCGAGGTCGTGACAGCGTTCATCTCCCATTCCCTGGTCCTGCTCGCCGACGCCGGGCACATGCTGGCCGATGTCGGTGCGATCGCAGGCTCACTGGTCGCGTTGCGCCTCGCGGCCCGACCCGAGACCGGTTCGCACACCTTCGGTATGAAACGAGCCGAAATTCTGGCGGCCGTCGGCAACGGGATCACTCTCGTCGTCGTATCGGCACTCGTCACCTTTGAAGCGATAGACCGATTGGTGCATCCGGCCGCCGTCCACGGCGCTGTGCTGATCGTCGTGGCGGCGGTCGGCGTTGCTGTCAATGTGGCTGCCACCGCAACGATGTCCAAGGCCAACCGGCGGTCGCTCAACGTCGAATCCGCCTATCGTCACGTACTGACGGATCTCTACGGGTTCATCGGTACGGTCATCGCCGGAATAGTGATCGTCACCACGGGGTTCTCCCGCGCCGACTCGATCGCGTCACTGGTAGTCGTCGCCTTGATGCTCAAGGCCGCGATCCAGATGTTGCGGCCCGCCCTCCGTATCTTGCTCGAGGCCACGCCGGAGGACATTGACCTCGAGGAGGTGCGCCGCCACCTCCTCGAACTGCACGAAGTCTCCTCTGTGCACGACCTGCATGTATGGACGCTCACCTCTTCGTTGCCGATCCTCACGGCGCACGTCGTCGTCACCGACGACTGCATCATTCAGGGTGAGATCGGCCGGGTCCTCGATCATCTCCAGGGCTGTCTCGCCGGCCACTTCGACGTGGAACATTCGACCTTGCAACTGGAGGCGATTGGCCACCTCGATCATGAGGTCGGCGGGCATCCGTAGCTTCCCGACGCGGTGTCGCCGTTTGGGACCCCGGTCTGTCGGGGTACTTGTCTTGAAGTAACTATACCCACCAGTCTCGTTGTTCGCAGGTCGGAAGGCGTGAGCCACGTTCGGCCGCGCCGCGGGGTGGCAGTCTCCGATCAAAACGGCCATGCCCTCCTGACCTAGGCGGGTGGTTCGAGCGCGGCCACCAACTCGACGTATTCGGTCATCGGAAAAATGTCCAAGGCGCGTAGCGAGGTGAAGGTCCAGTGTTGTTCGAGCAACACCCGAATGTCCCGGCTGAAGGACGAAGGCTCGCACGAGACGTAGACCAATCGACGTAGCGTCGAAGCGTGACCGTGCAGCGCCGCCATGACCGCCGTTCCCGCACCCTCTCGCGCCGGATCGAGCACGGCGAGATCAGGTCGGCCGATCCCGCGCTCGACCAGACTGGTCGTGATGGAGGCCCTTTTCACGCGTAATTGCGGGAGGCTCTTCCCGTTGTACTCGGCATCTGCGCAGGCTCGACGATCACGCTCGACTGCGAGCACCGATCCACCAGGTCCCACATCTCGCGCCAATGCCACCGAGAAGAGTCCGGCACCCGCGTAGAGATCCACTACGGAGTCGTCGTGCTCGGCGCCCAGCATGCTGCGCACAGCGTCGGTCAGGGCCTCCGCCGCACCAATGTGGACCTGCCAGAACACACCGGCGGAGACGCGGAACGACATGCCCGACACGTTCGTGTGCACTGCGCCGGAGCGCTGCTGCGCCCGGCCATTGAGGACCATTCGAGCAGTGATCTCTGGCAACTGAGGCTTGGAATTTCGAGCAGCGTCCACTGAGACCAGCGATTCACCGGTGTCTGGTGCGACAACGACCTCCAGCTCTTCGACAGCGGGCCATGCTGCGGCAAAGGTCCCGGTCTGCATCACCTCGTCGCATGCGATCGGGCAATGGTCGACATGCTCGAATTCATGTGATCGGTGTCGTCGGAATCCAACGTGTCCGGATTGGTCCACGGCCAGGCGGACGCGCGTGCGCCAGGCCAGCCCATTCCTGTCGCCCTTCACCGCTTCAACGTGGACGTCTCGCGCGATGCCCGCCACTCGCTGGAGCTGGTCAGCCACCCGCATGGCTTTGAGTTCTCGTTGCGTGGCGAGCGCAACATGCTGGAAGTCGCAGCCGCCGCAACGACCTGGGCCGGCGTACGGGCACGGTGGCGGCACGCGATTGGGTGAAGGATCGAGGATCTCAACCGCGTCAGCGCGGATGAACGACGACGTGGTCGAGGTGACGCGCGCAACGACTCGTTCGCCCGGAAGGGAGTGACGCACGAATACGACACGTCCGTCTGGAGCGTGGCCCACACACCCGCCGCCCCCGGCGATGTCGCCCACAACGAGTTCGAGCATCTCCGTGTCGTCGCCGCGTGCCACGGAGCGCACACTAGGTGAGCGGCAGCGAGATTCAGGACCATGAGTCATCGACGGGTCATCGACGGTCATCAGTGGTCATCGGCAACCGTCGGCTGATCGCCCGGGGCAAACGGGAGGTTATCGTTCGGACACCATGTACTCCGGCATGTCTGACGACGTGAATATCGATTTTCGGATGACGCAGCTCTTTGCGCTCGTGTACGAGGCGTTGGCGGGAGCCACCGACGCCCTCTTGGGTAATGACTCTGCCCGGGGACTGATGGTCGTCGAGGGAGATCAGTCTGTCGACGAACTGACGGCCGAGGTCGAACTCATGGTGTGGAAGCAGATTGAGGATGAGGCCAGGCCGAGTGCCGCCTTGCGCCACTTGGTCGGGGTCTTGTTGATCGTGCCGGAACTGGAGAGATCGGGCGATCTCGCAGAACACATCGCGCAACGGGCGGTTACCAACCTGGGATCAAAGATGACTCCTCTGAGTCGGGGCATCATCCAGCGCATGGCCGAGGTCGCCCTCGAGATGTGGCGTGACGCCGCCGATGCCTATGGAGATCGCGCCGCCAAAGCGCAGGCGCTCTCCGAGGCGGACGAGGAGATCGACATCTTGCACGAGCGGCTCACGAGGGAGATCGCGGCCGAGTCGATGCCGACGGCCATTGGCGCGCAGGTCACACTCTTGGCCCGCTTTTACGCACGCCTGGGTGACCATGCGGTGAATTTGGCGCGCCGGATCGAAATGTTGCATCCGCCGTTGGCCTGACAGCCGAGTGCAAGAATCGGTGCTGTGAGTGAACGGCGTCGGGTCTCGTCGGGCTCTCCGTTTGAGCCAACAATCGGTTTCAGTCGCGCCCTGCGGGTAGGCGACCGGGTATGGGTCTCCGGGACGGGACCAGTCTGGGCGGACGGAACGTGTCCGGACGATGCGGGCACTCAGACACGGCGCTGTTTCGACATCATCCTCGCGGCGCTGGCCGAGGCCGGAGCGACGCTCACTGACGTCGTGCGCACGCGCATGTACCTGACGACGGCCGATGATGCCGACGCGGTCTCCGCGGTGCACGGGGAGCTTTTCTCGCAGATCCTCCCGGCAGCCACGATGGTCGTCGTGGCGGCGCTCCTCGATCCGCGCTGGAGGATCGAAATCGAAGTCGACGCGTTGATTCGAGGGGAGCGCTGAGCGGTCGGCCGCTTCCACCGGCCGATTGGCCCGGCCTACGCCAGGGCCTGGTGCGTCTCCCGCACGATGGTCTCGCCCCGGGGGTCACCCTCCCCACCGGCCTCCATGCGGTTCATGACGTAGCTGACGGCGAGGCCGGCATCCTGGTCGATGCGGATCACCGAACCACCGAATCCACCCCACCGACAGCCACGAGGGCCAAGGGGTATCTCGGCGTTGCCCAAGCCGTAGCCCATGCCGAAGCGGGTCGGCGTGCCGAGCACGAAGTCGGTTCCGTTCGACTGCTCCTCGAAGATGGGGTCGGTGCCGGCAGCAGAGAGCAGCCGCACGCCACCTGATTCGCCCCGGCCGGCGATCACCGACTGGATGGCGGCCACCGAGCGGGCGTTGCCGTGACCGTTCGCCGCGGGAATCTCCGCCCGGCGCCACCATTCGTGGAGCGCCAGGTTGCCGTCCAGCGGAGGATTGCCGAGCGTCTTCACCATCAGTTCGGGAAGCCCGAGACCCTCCAGGTCCATGAGTGGGGGAGGGATGACATTGGAGACCCTGGCGTCCTCGCTCTCCGGCAGCCGGATGAAGAAGTCGGCTCCCAGCGGCTTGGCCACCTCTTCGGCGAAGAAGACACCGATCGATGTGCCGGTGATGCGGCGAACCACCTCGCCGATCAGGAAGCCCTGCGTCAGGGAGTGGTAGCCCGACGCAGTACCAGGTTCCCACCAGGGTTTCTGGGCCGCCAACGCCGACGTGCAGAACTCCCAGTCGGCCAGCAGCTCCGGCGGATCGATCAGCACGTCCCAGCCGGAAAGACCGGCGGTGTGCCCCATGATGTGCCGCACTTCGATGGCGGCTTTGCCGGCCTGGGCGAATTCGGGCCAGTAGGTCGCCACCGGTGCGTGGAAGTCGAGCTGCCCTCTGTCCGCCAGCATGAGCGCACACAGGAAGGTCATTGTCTTGGTGGTCGACCACACGTTGGTCAAGGTGTCGCGTTCCCACGGGGCGCTCCTCGCTTCGTCGACGAAGCCGCCCCAGATATCGACCACCGGCTCACCGTGCAGGTACACGGCGACCGATGCCCCGACATCGGCCCCCGAGTCGAGGCTGGACGAAAGCGCCCGTCGAACCCCGTCAAATCGCGCATCACAGGTACCGTGCACTTCAGCCATACCGTGCCCGCCTTTGGAACGTCCGAGCCTGATCCGTCCTGCAACCTACGCACACGCAGCGCCGCCTGCCACCGCGAGCCCGATGGCGCTCCCGGCGGCACGGGGGCCGTCCCTAGGTGACCGTCTCGTGGATCTCCCCTCCCGGACCGAGCTCCAGCCGGCGCCCGAGCTCGACGGTTTCGAGCAGCCGGCGGTCGTGGGACACGAGGAGCAACGTGCCGTCAAAGCTCGCCAGTGCTGCCTCCAGTTGCTCGATCGCGGGGAGGTCGAGGTGGTTCGTGGGTTCGTCGAGTACCAAGAAATTGACGCCGGCGGCGGCGAACGCGGCAAGCTCGGCCCGGGTGCGCTCGCCCGGTGACAGCGACGCCGGCCGGCGGGTTGCGGCCTCGGCGCCCAGACCGAATTTGGCCAGCAGCGACCGCGCCTCGGAGAGTGTCGACCCGGTGCTCCGCGTCAGGGCGTCCACCACGGTCTCGTCCCCGCCGGCCCCGTCGCCACGCACGCTACCGAGGAGCCGTCGATCCTGACCCAGCTCACCGACCACGACGCTCGGTCCGATCCAGCGGCTTCCAGAAGCAAGGGGGAGCCGGCCCAGGATGGTCTCGACCAACGTCGTCTTGCCCGAGCCGTTGGGGCCGACCAGAGCGAGCCGGTCGGCCCAGCCGATCTCGAGCGTGAGCGGGCCCAGGGTGAAGTGGCCCCGGCGGAGGACGGCGTCCTGGAGCCGGACTACCACGGCGCCCGATCGCGGCGCCTGCTCGATGGAGAACCTGAGGTCCCAGCCCTCCCACGGCTTCTCGACGACGTCGAGCGCATCCATCGCCCTCTCGGTGCGCCTGGCCCGGGAGGCCAGCTTCTCCGTCTTGTTGATGCGGAAGTCCCGCTGCGCCTTGTCGTTGTCCTTGGGGTTGCGTTTCTCCCTCGATACGCCCGAGGTCGCCCACTGCCGCTCCCGCTGCGCCCGCGCCCGCAGCTCGCGCCGTGTCGCGTCGTAGGTGGCGTACGCCTCGGTCGCGTGCGCCAAGGCGGCGGCACGCTCGGCTTGATAGCCGGCCCAGCCGCCACCATAGAGCTGACCGGTGTGGCGGTGCTCCTCGAGCTCGAGCACGCTGGTGACCGTGCCGTCGAGGAAGGCCCGATCGTGCGCGACGATGACCATGCCGCCGCGACGGTTGGCGACAAAGGACTCGAGGCGCCGCAGGCCGTCGAAGTCCAAGTCGTTGGTCGGCTCATCGAGCAGGGTCAGGTCGAACCGCGACATGACCACCACGGCCAATGCGAGTCGCGCCTCCTGTCCGCCCGAGAGCGTGGCCACCTCCCGGTCCGCCAGTTCCGCGCCGAGACCCACCTCGTTCAGCGTGGTCGACAGGCGGGCTTCGAGGTCGCCGGCGCCCAGCGACTCGTAGCGGGCCAAGGCCACGGCGTAGCGGTCGTCGGCCTCGGGCCGACCCGTACTGAGGGCGGCCGCCGCGTCGGCCAGTTCTGCCTCGGCGGCGGCGACCCCCGTACGTCGGGTGACAGCCTGGCGCAGCGTCTCGCCGGGCAGGGAGGACTGTTCCTGGGCCAGGTAGCCGACGGTGGCCGCGGGTGGGTCAGCGCGCACCGTGCCCGACAGTGGGGCGAGAGAGCCCGCCAGAACCTGCAACAGGGTCGACTTGCCGACGCCGTTGGGGCCGACCACGCCGAGGCATGTCTCGGGGCTGAGCGTGACCGACACGCGATCGAGCACGGTCCGACCACCACGCTCGAAGGTGATGTCGCGGGCGACGAGCGTCGCCAAAGAAGCGGGAGAAAAAGGTGGTGGCACAGGAGTCTCCGAAAACCGAGGGTCGACGAACAGGGAAGAACGGACGCAAGAGGTTCGGAATTAGCTCACCTCCATAGCGTAGAGGGGCGGGGAGTTCGCAACGGTCACGGCGGCCTCTGTAGAGCCCGGCGTCGGCGCTCTTGATGGCCGACTTGGGTGCGCCCCGCTATCCCCTCTAATCTCACGCGGCAGGCCATGTCCGGCCTCCGCACCGTCCATTGAGGGGGGCATACTCCAATGCCAATTGCCATAACCGACGACCACCAGGAGCTGGCCTCCACGGTGCGGGGCGTCCTCACGGCGCACAAGGCGCTCCAGGCGGCCCGCGCCCTGCTCGAGTCCGAGGATGAGCCCCGCCCCTCCTACTGGAGGGAAATGGCCGATTTGGGCTGGCTCGGCATTCATCTTCCTGAGGAGTACGGGGGCTCGGGAGCCGGTCTCCTCGAGTTGGTCGTCGTTCTCGACGAGCTCGGGCGGCAGGTCGCGCCCGGGCCGTTCCTTCCGACCGTGCTCGCATCGGCGGTCATCGCTGATTGCGGCAGTGCGGAGCAAAAGCAACGCCTGCTCCCCGGTTTGGCGGACGGCACGACCACGGCCGCTCTCGGGCTGGGCGGGCCCGGGCTCCTGCTCGCCCACGAGAAGCTCACGGGTGGGGCCGGGGTCGTGCTGGGCGGGAACGCCGCCGACCTGCTCCTGTTCAGGGCGGGCGACGACGTCGTGATCGTGCCGGCCGACGCGCCCGGGCTCACGCTGCACCGGGCCGACAACCTCGATCCGACGAGGCGTTGCGTCGCGGCCGAGGCCCACGACGTGGTCGTGACGCCGACCAACGTGATCGCCGGCGCGGCGGGGCGCGCGCTCGCACTGGCCCGCACGCTCGGAGCGGCCGAAGCGGTCGGGGGCGCGGCGGCATGCGTCGACGATGCGGTCGGGTATGCCAAGCAACGGGTGCAGTTCGGCCGGACCATCGGGACCTTCCAGGCCGTCAAGCATCACTGCGCCAACATGCTGGTGGCGGCCGAACTGGCCACGGCCCTGGTGTGGGATGCGGCACGCGCGTCTGTCGACGGTGGAGACGAGTTCTCCCTCGTCGCCGCCATGGCGGCCACATTGACCTTCGAGCCGTTCGTCCACAACGCGCAGATGAATATTCAGGTGCATGGCGGCATCGGCTTTACCTGGGAGCACGATGCGCACATGTATCTCCGGCGGGCGCTCGTGCTCAACGCCGTACTGGGTACGCCGGCCGACGCCAACGACGTGACCACGCTGGCGGCAAAGGGCACGATCCGTGAAGTGACCCTGGATCTGCCCCCGGAAGCCGAGCAGATGCGGGCCGAACTGCGTCTCGAGGCCGAACGGCTGGCCACCCTCAGCGGCGACGAGCAACGCCGCGCGTTCATCGGTTCGGGCCTGATGGTCCCACACTGGCCCCGACCCTGGGGGAGGGACGCCGGAGCAATCGAACAACTGATCATCGACGAGGAGCTCAAGGCCGTTGGCGTCAGGCCGCCCGCCTTTGGGATCACCGGGTGGAACATCATGACCGTGAACCAGTACGCCACGCCCGAGCAGGTTGCGCGTTGGGTGGAACGAACGCTGATGGGGGAATTGGTGTGGTGCCAGCTGTTCAGTGAGCCTGACGCGGGGTCGGACGCCGCCGCGGTCAAGACCAAGGGCGTGCGGGTCGACGGTGGATGGGTGGTCAACGGCCAGAAGGTGTGGACCTCGGGCGCCCAGTACTGCCATCTCGGATTGGCGACCGTGCGCACCGACCCGGATGCTCCCAAGCATGCAGGCATCACCACCATGGTGATCGACATGCACGGGCCCGGCGTCGAAGTGAGGCCATTGCGACAGATCACCGGCAATGCGGACTTCAACGAGGTGTTCTTCAACGACGTCTTCGTGCCCGACGACGACGTGGTGGGGACGCCCAACGATGGCTGGACCGTGGCTCGGTCAACGCTGGGCAACGAAAGGGTCTCGATCGGCGGAAGCTCGGCCGGCATCTTCCCGGGGATGGATATCTTCGACCTGTTGCACCGTCACGGCGAGCGTGTCCCCGGAGCAGCGGCCAGAGTGGGAGCGGTTCTGACCAAGGATCACGCGCTCAAGGTCCTCAATCTGCGCCGAGCACAGCGTGCCGTGGTCGGGGGCGGTCCCGGTCCTGAAGGGAACGTGACGAAGCTGGTGCTGGCCGAGCTCGGTGAAGAACGCGGCCTGCTCCAAGCCGACCTGGTTGGCAGCGAGATGGCATTCCTCACCGGTGACGGCGCCTTCGCGGGGCTGTCCCAACTGGCGGCCCGGGGCATGTCGATCGCCGGCGGAACCTCGGAGATCACCCGCAATCAGATCGCCGAGCGCATTCTCGGGCTCCCCCGGGACCCGCTCAGCGCGTAGCGGGGACGCGGCCCTATTCGACGACGGAGAGCGTGACCTCGATGTTGCCCCGGGTGGCGTTCGAATAG
>ODAK010005683.1_pt1 | contig 12628 bp, 10 predicted proteins | sample 1539591 | NCBI WGS metagenome assembly ODAK01 (sample SAMEA3539303, study PRJEB22396) | soil metagenome | biome: tundra; feature: field; material: soil | place: USA | collected 2010-05 | depth 0.15 m | reverse complement strand
CTCGCAGAGCCCTGATTCACGCTGATCCGTAGTCGCCGAAGTTCGAAGACGGCCATGAGCTGCCCAATTGGCAGGGGTCTTGGTTACCACTTAGCTGCCGTTCGCAGCTCGCTGCAGACTCGGCGAATGGGGCACCAGCGTAGTACCTAAGCCATTTCCAAGAACGGTTGTGAATGCCAAGGTGCGGCATTGCAACTCTGTGAGATTTGAGGCACCTCCATAGCCACTAAGCGAAACTACTTTCCGACTCAGTAACTCTCGTTCTCGGTAGGAAATCCGCCGGACTTTACATCGGAGGTATATTTTGCGAACGCCTCGCTCATGACTTCATGCAAACGGGCGTACCGACGGACGAATCGTGGCGAGAATTCTTTGTTGATGCCCAGCATGTCATAGGTCACGAGGACCTGACCGTCCACGTGCGGTCCCGCTCCAATGCCTATTGTCGGGATTGTCAATAATTTGGAGACACGTTGCGCAAGGGTCGCTGGAATCTTCTCAAGAACGATCGCGAAACAGCCTACCTCTTGCAACAGCAACGCATCCTTCACCAATTGCTCTGCTTCAACTTCTTCTCTTGCGCGGACTACGTAGGTTCCAAATTTATAGATCGACTGAGGAGTTAATCCCAGATGACCCATGACTGGGATTCCGGCGGAAAGTATTCGCTTGGTGCTATCGACGACAAATTCGCCGCCTTCCATTTTCACGCAGTGCGCCCCGGTCTCCTTCATGATGCGAATCGCACTTTCTAAGGCCAACGTACTATTGCCCTGGTAGGACCCAAACGGCATGTCCACCACCACCAATGCCCGCTCCACACCACGGACAACGGAGGACGCATGGTCAATCATCTGATTGAGCGTGATGGGTACTGTGGTTTGATGCCCATGAATGACGTTGGAAGCGCTGTCGCCGACCAACAAAACATCAAGGCCCGCATGGTCAAGAATTCGGGCGAAGGAATAGTCGTAGGCGGTGAGGACGGCGATCTTTTCGCCCCGGGCCTTCATCTCTGACAATCTCGCCGTCGTGACTTTCCGGCTTTTCAGCTCTTTTGGAGCGTCGGCCGCTGGATAAGTAGACATGTATGCTCCTGATCCTGATGTCACGCCTATTCGTATTGCGGATGGTCTGACACGAGGCCACGTATCAGTCACGCAGAGCTTAGAGGAAATTCGGTCTCCGGGAAAATCCGATCCCAGGTGCCGTAGGTGCGGGTCGCTTATGCCTCGTTTGAGTCTTGATGGCGGAGTTCCGACAGGCAGATGGCTTCAATCATAACGTTCTAATTTATTGATTGAGCATGTACAAAGACTGGCTGATTGTTCCGCATGAAATAAAATTCCTTGGGGTGCGCCAAAACCAGTATCGGCCATTTCGTGATTTCGTTGCTCGGAAGCCGCCAGTCGCATCCGGCAGCAGTGGGTCAACTGGACCCATTCGGCGTTGCGATGAATCGAATCCTTAACCCAGTTTTCCGTTCCGTTGCGGCCCAAACCCCACAACAGCAAACGCAGTAGAAAGGGGGCTTGCCTCTTCTTTTGATCTTATCCCATCGTACGCGCCGTCAAGGCGCTCCGTTGCTCACGCGCTTCGCGCGCTCCTCTACTCGCCGGGGGGCCTGTGGCCAGCCTGTGACGGCTGCGCTGCGATGGGACCGCTCCGGACTCGGGCAATCCCGCCCGAAAAGACCGGAGAATAACGATGTCGAACCACAATCGCTTTTTGACCAAGATACTGAACAAAGCCGACCTGGCGCAATTTACCGGCAGCGAGAACTGATATCGCCACGCGATCAACCGCGCCGTGCTTTTCACCGACGGCGCCAAATATGTCGCCGATCAGGCTGGCGCGTACTGGCTCCTCGATGAGATCGCGATCATTCAGCAGCATAACACGCGTGTTGCAGCCGAAGACTTTCAGGTCTGGAAGCTCGCGGTGCACGCCGATCAAACTTCGGTGCTGACCTGCGACGACGGCAACGGCAACGTGATCTTCAGCAAGCCGATTGAGTACACCGATTTCCCGCCGGAGGGCATCACCCTCTACTTCACCAACAACACCATCCTGTTGCCGCGCGAGTACTGATCGTATTGCCCCGCCGGCGGCGCCGGCGGGGCGCTCCTCGTGACCTGAAGTGTCCTGTTAGTTTGTCAGCGCGACAACGGTTTAGAATGGCAACACCATGCGCCACCTGGAAACATTCGACGACTGGCTGAAGTACCAGCAGCTGGACGGGCAGCCGATGCCCGAGGAGGCGGCCGCCAGTCTTAGGGCGGCATACGAACACGTTAAAAAGGCCGCGGAGACCCATGACGTGACCGCAGTAGTCCGCCGGCCGCCTCGCCCTGGGGAGTATCGCTACGCCGTCGCGATCGAGGACGATGGGAAACTGTGGCTGACCCTCTGGGTTAAACGTTCACCGAATGGCGAATACTTCATTTGCTACCCGCGCGGTCGCGGTACGTGGAATCCGCACGCAAGCTACCATCGTGATGGCCGGTACCACCAGAAGAGCTACGGCTTTGGCCTCACCATTTTGAGTAATGACCATCGGCTGACGCCGATCAGTCAATTCCTGCAATACCTCTGCAGCATTAGCCTTTAGATAACTAATCGGCTTGATTTGCGTCGAATATCGCATCTTTGCTCCGGCATTTGATGAGGACCAAATATCGTCCTTTATCGGTCTTGACACAAGGAAGCGCCGTATTTGCAATGGCGCTGCAAAGCCACCAAAGTGGGTCTATCTATGCCTCTGCGCCGATAATTCTCCTCGATGCCAACCTTCTGCTTTACGTTGAAACTACTTGAACGAGTAACCCAGGGTCAGGCCCACGGTTCGCGGTCTCGACACCAGCGCCTGATAGAACTTGCCCCACTGCGAGGGATCGGTATAGGAATTGATGCCGATCTGATTGGTCAGATTGTCGACGTAGAGCGCTGTCTGCCAATGCGGCCAGGTGTAGCCCACGCGCGCACCGAGCATGGTGTAGCCCGCGACCGTGGGTATGGTGGCCGACAGTGCCGGCAGCTGGGAGCTCTGATAGTGGGCATTGACCGCGAAGCGCAGCTCGCCGCTTCCGAGCTGCACATGTCCGTACTCGAGCGCCGCCGCAGCCGTGCTCTTGGGCGTGCCGGGCAGCACCGAGCCCACCGCAGGCGGCGGCACGGATAAGCCTACGAGAGCCAGCGGCGACAGCGAAGTCAATTTGGTCTGATCGTAGGTGTAGTCCAACTGCGCCGAGAAATGTTCGGTCACGCGTCCGAACAGTTCGGTCTCGAGGCCGCGACTGTAGGCGTCGCCAACGTTGAGCGCACCGGGCAGCGCCAGAGGTGTCAGGAAGGCGCTCTCCTGCACGTTGTGCCATTGAATGTCGTATACCGCTACCGAGTAGCGAAAGCGGTTCTGCACCGTGCCCTTGAGACCGACTTCGTAGTTGTCGGCTGTGTCGGGCGACACCTTGAACAGTCCCGGGTTGGTCACATAGCCCACTGCGGCCTCGGTGGGCGGCAGCGCGTTGACGGCGCCGCGACGGAATCCCTGCGACCAGGTGGCGTAGGCCAGATTGGTGGGATCGATCTGATACGCCAGATTCACTTTCCAGAGCGCCTTGCGCCACGAATCGCTCTGGGTCTCGTTGGCGATGTAAGCCGGCCCGTCGAACAGCAGTCCGGTCTGCTGCGACTGGGATACGGTCTGTCTGAATACGCGGCCGCCGCCGGTCAGGCTCCAGGCCGGCGCGAAATGCCAGGTGAATTCGCCGAAGGCCGCTAGGTCGGTGTAACGGGTTTCGAAGTCGCCGATGTAGGCCTGATCCTTGACGATGGGTATGCCATCGATGGATGTTTGTGTTCCGGGCGTGTAAGAGGTCTCGCCGATGCCGCACTGGGACGGCGTGATCCCATCGCCATTGCTGGCGCCGTACACGGGCTCGCAGGCGTTGAAATAGTCGAGATAGCCCGGGTAGAAATCGTGTTCGCGAATGGTGGTCTGTTCGTTCTTGTAGAACAGGCCGCCCACCCAGTCGTATGCGCCGCCGGTTTTCGAGGCGAGCCGGATCTCCTGCGCCCAGGGCCTGTCGTCGTATTCCTGGTGACCCACGACCAATACGCGCGGATTGGCGCCATAGAACGAGGAATAAAACGGGAAGAAATCATACAGCGAGGTCACATCGCCCACCGCCACGTTGTCGTGCTGCGCCCAGGAGGTATTCGAGGTCAGGGTGGCGAACCCGAGCTCGTACTCCATGGTCAGTGCGACCAGGTCGACCTTGTCATCGGTGTTGGCCTGGATGTAATCGCTCGATGCCAGATTATCCACGCCATAGAAGGGCGCGGCATAGGGATAGCCCTCTGCGGTGGACAGCTGGTGGTAATAGGTTAACTGCGCATGGAAATCCTCGTTCGGTTTCCACAGCGCGGCCACGCGCACGGTACGGTATTGATACGAATTGGTGCCATCCTTGGCATAGGTCACCGGCGGGCTCAGCAGATTGCCGGGCTGCGCCGAAATCGGCGCGCCGGCGGAGTTCAAGGCATACAGATTGGGTTGATTGATGAAACCCGCCTCACCGGTGTAGCCCGCGTTCAAGCGAATCGCGAAGGTATCGGACAGCGGCAGATTGAGCATGCCGTTGACGTCCTCGTTGGGAGCATGCGTGTGCGCGGTATCGCTGACACCGGTCTCGACCTTGGCATCGAAGGCCGCAGGGTCGGGGGCGTTCTGCACGTAGCGTATGGTGCCGCCCAGAGAGCCCGATCCGTACAGGGTGCCCTGCGGGCCGCGCAGGATTTCAACGCGGTCGAGATCCTGCAGCCGCAGATTGACGAACAGCGGCGTGTCGTCGACGTAGGTGGCCACCGGCTGCACGATCGGCGATGACTGGATGAATTCGCCCGAGGTCGAGTCGCTGTTCAGGCCGCGCATGATCAGCGTCGAGCCGTTGACGCCGCCGAACGGACCCTTATCGGTCACATTGATGCCCGCCACCGAATGCGCCAGCTCGGTGGTGCTGACGATGCCCGCCTGCTCCAGCGCCGTGCCGGTGATGGCGGTGATGCTGGCTGGAATATCCTGTGCGGATTCCGCGCGCCGGGTCGCGGTAACGATCACCTCCTGCAAGGTGATCTCATCGGCAACCGACCGGGCGCCGTACAACGCTGCAAGAATGCCCATGGTCAACGGTGTAATTCTCTGCAGTGGACGCACGCGCCGTATGTCGATCACCGCGCGGGGCATCGCGCGAGCCGTAGCAGCCATGGTCGTGCTCCTAAGTGAAGTGCTGCTTCAGCGCGCGGTCTGAAGCCCGAGCCGGATCAGCAGGTAATCGAAATTTCATTCGGACTCGCCATGGCGCTGGCAGCGCGCGCGACCGCGGGTGCGTTCACGCGTTGCCACGGCGCTCCCCCGAGCGGTTAATTGAGTTAACTTAGCGAGGACTCTAGCGCCGCTTCGGCGGCCATGTCAAATGGCCGGGCGCCGACATAGATGCCGGCGGCAACAGTGCCATACCACGCCGCGGCGGCATGGCCGTCTCAGCGCTTGCGAGCCGGTGCGCGCACTCGCGCCGCTGCCTTGGCGCCGCGCCTTGATCGTGCTGCGGCGCCGGGCCGCGGCGCCAGATGACCGCTGGCGATGTCCCAGAGCCAGCGCTTTGCCGCGCTGACCTCACCGGAACTCAGTCCACGCACCAGTGCGGTGTCGTCGGGAAACACCAGCCGGATCAGCAGCGACGCCTTCACCAGACGGTACACGTCGGTGGCATCGACCTGGCGAAAGTCCCCGGCATGGATGCCCGTCTGCAGCAGTTTGCGCAGCCGCGTGTGCATGGCGGCCAGCGGTCCGCCGACGAAATTTTCTTTGAACGAGCCGCCCGCGGCCAGCTTGACGTACTCCATGCCGCCGCCGGGGGTGGCAAAATCCGCCAGAGCCAGCCGCACGTAGGCCGGATGCCTGGCCATGAGTTCGACGAACGCGTCCAGCGCCGCGCGCAGTGCCGCCACCGGCGGCAAGTCCGGACGCAATTCGAACTGTGCGGCCAGCAGGGCGATGTAGCGCCGCGACACCTCGATGAGCACGTCGTCGCGGCTCTTGTAGTGCTTGTAGATGGCCGGAACCCGCACATCGAGCGGTTCGGCAATATCGCGCAGCGTGAAGGCATACACGCCCTTGACGGCGATCAGGCGTTCGGCTTCGTCGAGGATTCGTTGGCGCGTGGGCGCAGTGGCGGTGCGCGCATCGGCGGCCGGCATGGAAGGCTCCTGCAAATGAAGGCCGGAACTCTGGCAGAGTCAGGCCGCGACCACAACAGCCGCTGCGGCTTGCCAGGGTCTCAGCGGTGGTTTAGTTTGGAGTTCCGGTTAACTACGTTAACCAAACCTCCCGTGCGGCGCAGTCCGCAAGCTTCAGCGGAATTTCCTCGAGGCGGGCGCCGGCTTGGGCATAATGGTTGCGGGAGAGCGTGACAATGGGCATCGAGCACAAATCGATCGACTATGTCGCCATGCACGAGCGGCACGGTCGCGTGATTGACCAGGTGCCGTTCTGGTTTCTGGGCAACTTCCACTTCTTCACCATCGCCATCGGCTTCGTCGGCCCCAGCATGGGCCTGAGCTTCGGCTTCACCTCGCTGGCCGGCACCCTCGGGATTCTGTTCGGCACCATATTCGTGGCCTTCCACGCCTCCCAGGGCGCCGAGCTCGGCCTGCCGCAGATGATCCAATCGCGAGCGCAGTTCGGCTATCGCGGCGTGGTGGTGGTGCTGATCGGCACGCTGTTCACCTTCATCGGCTTCAACGTCGCCGACTCGGTGCTCGTGGCGCGCGGCCTCAATGGCATTCTGGGGTGGAATGAAAGCGCGGTCACGCTGATTGCCGCGGCGATTGCCATCGGCATTGCGGTCTATGGCCATGACTGGCTGCATAAGATATTCCGCATATGCTTCTGGGTGTGTCTGCCGCTGTATAGCCTGCTGACCCTGGCCATCGCCGCGGGCAAGGTGCCGGCGCCGCATCCGACCCTGGGTGGTTTCACCTGGGTGGCGTTCATCGCTCAGTTCGCCGCCAGCGCGGCCTACAACATCACCTACGCGCCGTCGGTGTCCGACTATTCGCGCTACCTGCCGCGCGAGTCGCGGCCGTCTCACATCATTGCGGCGGTGTTCCTGGGCGCCACCTCGGCCGCGATCTGGTTGATCTCGCTGGGCGCCTGGCTGGCCACACGGCTCGGCGCCTCCGACGGTCTGGTGGCGCTTCACGATGCCGGCAATGCCATTTTTCAAGGCTTCGGCGTGCTGATGGCGCTGGCCTCGGTCGCCGCCCTGGTGGCCACCATGGGGCTGAATGCCTACAGCGGCATGCTGACGGTGGTGACGGCCATGAATTCATTGTTCGAGGCGCCGCCCACGCCCCAGCTTCGGATCGTGGCGATCATGGCCGTGGCCGCGGGCTGGATCGCGGTGACGTTTGCGATCACCGAAAACGCGATTGCGCTGCTGTTCGCAACGCTGACCATCATGCTGTACCTGCTGGTGCCGTGGACCTCGGTCAACCTGGCCGATTATTTCTTCGTGCGCCGCGGACGCTATGCGATTACGCAGCTGTTCATGCCGAATGGCATTTACGGCGCCTGGGGGGCTCGCGGACTGATCGCCTATGCGCTGGGCTTCATCGCCTCGATGCCGTTCTTCGTGGTGCCGGACATGTACACGGGCCCCGCGGCGCGCGCTCTGGGCGGCGTGGATGTCGGGTGGCTGGTCGGGTTGGGCGTGGCCGGCGGCGCCTATCTGCTGCTGAGCCGCTCGTTGGATATCTCCAATGAGAACGCGGCCATCCAGCAGAGCGAGAGCGATCTGCGGCGTCTGCCGGCGTTGAGGTAAAAAAACATGGATCAGGAAAAACTCAAGCAGTTGCGGGCGCGTTACAGCGATCGCGGTGCCTTCGATGGCGACGATCCGGTGCTGCTGGCTGCCGCCCGTCAGGTGCAGTCACCGGACGGCAAGCGATCGCTGCCGTACTCGGGTATACCGACATTTCTTGGGCTGCCGCAGGCAGCGAGCGCGGCCGGCCTGGACATTGCGCTGATCGGTGTGCCCATGGATCTGGGCGTGTCGAACCGCCCCGGCGCGCGATTCGGGCCGCGCGCCGTGCGCAGCATCGAGCGCATAGGGCCCTATCATCCGACCTTCCGCGGCGTGCCCCAGGGCGCCGTGCGCGCGGCGGATGTCGGCGATGTGCCGTTTCGCAGCCGCTACAGCCTGGAGCAATCGCTCGAGGACATCGAACACTATTACAGCGCGCTCAAGGCACAGGGCGTGCGTCCGCTGTCAGTGGGCGGCGATCATTCCATCACCTATCCCATACTCAAGGCGCTGGGCCGCGATGCGCCGGTGGGTCTGGTCCATATCGATGCCCACTGCGACACCATGGGCGCCTACGACGGCTCGAAATTCCATCACGGCGGACCGTTCCGCCTGGCCGTGCTGGACGGTGTGCTGGATCCCGAGCACACCATTCAGATCGGCATTCGCGGCTCATCCAACATGTACTGGGAGTTCTCGCACGCCTCGGGCATGACGGTCATCTATATGGAAGACTTCATGCGCATGGGCGTGGCGGCGGTGGCCGAGCGCGCGCGTGCCGTGGTGGGTGACGGACCGGTATACATTTCGGTCGACGTCGATGGCTTCGATCCGGCCTACGCGCCCGGCACGGGCACGCCCGAGGCCGGTGGACTGGAGGCGCGCGAAGGTCTGGAATTGCTGCGCGCGCTGGGAGGCCTGCGCATAGTTGGCGCCGATGTGGTCGAGGTGGCACCGCAGTACGATCCGACCACCAATACCAGCCAACTGGCGGCGCAGCTGCTGTTCGAGGAATTCGCGTTGATGGCGCTCGGGTAGCCTCAACGCCGGCAGGGTTGAGTTCCGAGGCGATAATGGCGCCTGCATGGGACGGGAAGGGTGGGCCAGATGAAAGTTGCGGGGACTCGGGCAACTGTGTCGATCAGGCAGTGGAAGGCGGTGTTGCTGGTTCTGGTTCTGGTTCCGGTTTTGGCCGCCCTGCATCTCTGGGCGCTCAGCAACTGGCATCGCTACGCCGGGGCAGGACATGGCACCCTCGCGGTAACCCTGGGCGAGGCGGATCGCGACTCACGGCTGCCGGTAACAGCCATGGGCCCCGACTCTCCGTTTGCCAAAGCGGGCGTAAAGCCGGGGCACAGCATCGTCTTTGATCGCCACGGCGATGCACTACGCAAGCTCGGAACGGGTTCGCCCACTGCGCCGGTAAAGTGTTCTCGCTCGTCGCCCACGCCCCCGGCGTGGCGTAATCCGTACTCTATACCTACTTGCTAATTTCTTGTCTCTTCTTCCAAAACCTGACGAATATTCCGTTCAGAAATCTCGGTTATTACGGTGCGTCGCACGATGACTCGCTCGACCGGCTTGTTTTTAATCTTGTCGTAGAGCCACGCAGAGAACAGCCCCAGTTCGACATTAACACTGACATCGACGCCAAATTGAAGAACCTCCGGGATTCCGAAACTCTTTCCAACCAGACTGCCTTGATACTCCATCCTTACACCGCCAGGAGCGTCAACGATGGTGCCAGAAGAGAGCGAATTCCCCTTGCCAGCAATTTCGAAGCCAAGGCGGCGATCATGGGTTTCTAATTGCAGCGGAATCTTCACGTTTAACACCTAACAGATAATAAATTATGGACGGACCCGCAGTATGCATTGCCATTACGGACCGTATCCGACAATAGGGGATCAAATCCCCCTCTGTGAGGCAGTTTCTAACTTGGCGCTAGACTAGATATGGACTTCAAATCGCTTTATCGGCCATTTTGGCCCGGTTTGGCTGAATTCGTAAATGACCATCGCGCAATGCGGCTCTCGCCACCGCTTTTGCTCGCGTGCCCGCGAGAATACGCAGCGCAGCCGTTACAGCTCTTTATCGTAGGTCAACAAACACGTACTTGGTACAACAACGAGGTTTTGCCGCTAACGACGGACGAACGCTCAATTGACATTCTGCAAGGCATATACTCGAATAGTTTTCAATTAGGCGCCGGGCTAAATACCCCTTTCTGGCAGTTTGTTCGCCGTCTGTGTGAGTTCTTTTAGTCCGTGTCCTAATTGTCAAGCACCGAAATTTCAGGCGTGAGCGCGAGAACCGCTTGTATTATAGGCATTTCCCGTTTTCGCAGGGGCTCAAAACCGCCAAGCCTGAAATGTCCAAGATCGCGACTTTTACGCTCCGTTTCTGCTTTATTGTGTCCTAAACTGGTTTCCGCACCCATAGCACGCACTAGACCTTGCACGTCATGCGATGTGATCCCCAGATCGCGAGTCGCTTTGAGCAAATGGGACGGCCCGTCTGGACTGAGTCCGAAGAACTGCGACGCTTCATCGCCGGATATCTAGCGCTGCTACCAATTCGCAAGATGCCAAAGGCCGTCGACAAGCGTCTCATCGAATGCCGTCGGAACTAACCGACGGTGTAACCGGCCGGATCATCGATGTACTTCGCCGAGCTGCCTCCCACACCTTGACGCTGCGATCCAAGGTCATGGGCCTCGACGAACTACAATACGTCGGTGCCCGACTACCCACGATTATCAACCAACGCACGTGTTTTCCAGTTTAGGACGCGTTAAATAGTAAAAAGGACACGGACTAAAAGAATTCACATGCGTGCATTCATCTGCTTAAAGTGCTTCGCGAGCAGAAGGTGATCTCCGAGCGGGCCGGTGCGACCGGCCCGATTGCCGAGGAGTTGGATCGATATGACGCGCACCTGCGTGAGGCCCGCGGGCTCAGCGAGAGGACACGCCGCAGCGGTCTGCGCCTGGTTCAGCGCCTGCTGCGGTATAAGTTCGCCGACGGACCGGTGGTGTTCGCGCAGCTGCAGCCGGCCCGTACGGCTGAGAGGGACAGAAATGCCACATAAGGCTTTTCAAAAGTCCCATTCGGAACCCGGAATACAAAGTGGCCTCAAGCCCCCGTTGGCCACCACCTCCGGCACGGCAAAGTTATAGCGTCCGAGGAAGTTGATGTGCAGCCAGATGAGCTGTCATGCAGGCGCGATCCTGGGCGCCTGGACTCTGAAACCTATTGCGCGCTCGTGCGCTACCGGAGTTCCCAATAGGCGGCTTATGATGCCTTTACCTGCGGTTCAGGCGGGCGGCCGCGGTGTCAGCGCATAAGGGAATGCAGAAACGAACGTGGGTGTCTCAACAACTCAACTCCGTGCCGTATGACATCGAGTCCGTGCCGTATGACATCGAGTCGCGCCGGACCGGGATCGCCCGGTTGTCGCACGGCATCGGTCAGTCGAGCTTTCCGCACCCGCATCCAGCTTCCCCAGTCCTCGCTCATTGATCCGCCGATTAATTCATTGGCCCGCTGCGCCGTGTTTACCAATGAGAGAAACAAGCCGTGGCAATATGCTTCGTTGCCTCGTGGTTGCCAGTCACTGGCCAACTGATACACGTCAGCCAGGCGCGATCGGTCGTCCATAGCCGCAAGATAGTGCATGTAAGGCAGCGGCAGTCCGCGGGCAATCTCGAAGGCCATTTGCCCGTACCCGCGGGGATTAAAGTCGATCAGTAAGAACTTCCCTTCGCGCTCGATGAATTCGATATCGAATATGCCGTAATAGTTCAGATCGCGGAACAAGTCTGCAACCCGTGCGACGAGCGCGGAATCGACGTTCGCGGCTTCAAAGCAGACGCCGACCCCCATATTTCGCGGGCGCTGCATCAGCTTGGTGGCCGCGCGTATCAACGGCGGCTTTCCCGTTAAATCGGTGAAACCGGCCAGGCTGTAAATGCGGTGCGTATGGCTACTGTGATACGCCTGCAGCATCGGCCAAACTACATCGGCATCATGTGCGGCGATCTGGGTGCCATAGTGATTGTCACGCATGAACCGTGAGTAAAAATCGGCCACGCTGGCGCCTCTGGGAACAGCCTTGCCCTTCGTCTTGCTATCGAGTTGAATCTGCGACTTGGGCTTGACCATGACGTCGACGCGAATCGTCGGCGCGAGCGCTCGCACTTCAGCCTCTCCGCGGGGATACCAGGTTGCCGGGTAGTCGATCCCTACATGCGCGCAGGCTTGGTAGAGCCGCTGTTTGTTGAGTATCCGATAGATCGTGTCGAAGTGCGGCTGATACAGGCGAAAGTACCGCGACAACTCGAGTTGATGCTGGGCGAACAAGAACACCTGTTCGTCGTTTGCCGGGAACAGCACGCGACCCGCGTAGTTCGCCCGTCGCTTGCCTCGACCGCCCCCGCGACCGCGGTCTATCAGCCACTCAATGAAATCGCTGGCTCGATGAATGGGCGGCGAGCGCTCGAAATGACGAACGTACCGGGAGGCGCGTGCCAGCGGCATGGGAGAGTCGTCAGCGAGTGCGACGTCGATGCCGCGGCGGCCCAGACAACGTGCCGCAGCCAGCGTACCGTTGTAGTTACCCAGAAACAGCAGTGCGCCCTGGTTGGGAGTTCTTGGAGCGTACTCAGGTACGGCCAGTGGCTCGTCTACACCGGCGCTAGGTTTCGGAAGGATGGCTATCTCACTTGATCTTTAAGGATGTCTGCGGGGTATATGCCAGCCAAG
>ODAK010005682.1_pt1 | contig 12629 bp, 9 predicted proteins | sample 1539591 | NCBI WGS metagenome assembly ODAK01 (sample SAMEA3539303, study PRJEB22396) | soil metagenome | biome: tundra; feature: field; material: soil | place: USA | collected 2010-05 | depth 0.15 m | reverse complement strand
AAGCCGATGCCGAAGGATGTCGAGGCCGTGCGGCAATTTGTGCTGTCAGGCGAATACACAATCAAGGTGGATCCGCTTCTGAGTCTGCAGCAGATGATCCAGCTAGCGCCAGTTATTGCGCAATACGCCTACAACTATCGATGGAGAATTTTGGAGGCACCCGCGGGTTCAGAGTTTTTTACTTCTGATCGACCGCTCGTATTGGTGTCGACCTCGAAGCACCCGGCCTTCTTCGGCCTCGGGGCCGGCTGGGAGTCGCCGTGGATGGAGGCGACGCTTCCGCTGAGCCCGAGCGCACTTCTGATGATCAGCTTGCATCACCCCGACGGGCGCGAGGTTGTCTCGCCGGACGCCGTGGCGGAGGCAAACTTGCGAACGGCCACTTTCGCGACGCGCGTCTATTCTCGTTCGCCAGTGGATGCGAGACAGCTCAACCGGCCGAAGGGTTGGGAGTGGTGGAAACCGCTTAGCAGTGCCCTTGTCGAAGCAGCGGCAGAGCCGGACGCGGACTAATCAAGATGCAGTGATGTCAAGCGTTCGAGTGGCAGTCGATCCTGACGCGGGCGTCCTTACACCTCCGGTCACCGACCACCCGAGTTGGCCACAGTGGTTCGAGCGGATGCATCGCGACGACGGCCATGTCGGCCGGCAGCGTCTCCAGCGGCGCGATCACGCGTGACTGGTTCTTGCGGTCCTGCTGGCGTACTGTTCGCATGGGTGGTGTCCTCGGTGTGATGAGCGGAGATCCTGGCCAGGATTCACGCTCTAGTATCGAGGCACCACCTGATTTTTCAACTAGATCTGGGACTCACCCGAATAGCCCGTGGCGGTAACTTGTTGTTTGCGGTTGTCGTCTCCGATGGAGGTATTATGCCCAGCCTCGTGCGGCGCCTGGCGACAGGGCTGGTCGCCCTGACTGCTTTGGTCACTCCGGCCCGTGGTCAGGTCCCGGCATCCGGGGATGCGGCGTCGATCTACCGACAGGTCGCTGCGTCGGTCTTCCTAATCGAGGTTCGTGACTCGGCGGGCAAGGCACTTGGCCTCGGCTCTGCGTTCTTGGTCGGAGATAGGCGTCTGGTTACGAACGCTCACGTCGTGCGCGGTGGGATGCCCTTCCTGAAGGCGGGCGCCGTTGCGCTGCCACTCACGGTGGAGCGCATCGATGTTTCGCTTGACCTCGCATCCCTGCGGTCCAGCACGCCCCTCGAGGCTGCTATACTCGAGGTTTCCAGCGTCGAACCGGCTCCTGGTACACCGGTGTTTGCCCTCGGCAACCCAGCCGGCCTGGAAAAGAGCATAAGCGAGGGCATCGTCAGTGGTATTCGGGAACGGGACGGACGTCGACTGCTGCAGATCACAGCACCCATTTCACCCGGATCGTCGGGCGGCCCAGTGATGGGAAAGGATGGTCGCGTCTATGGCGTCACGGTTGGATTCCTGGAGAACGGGCAGAATCTGAATTTCGCGATCCCTGGAAGTGTGGTCGTAGGATTTCTGACCGCCCCCGCCGGAGCAACGTCCTTTCAAACTGCATTGGCGGCTGCGCAAGAAGCGAGCGCAATACCGTTTCCTGATTACACAGACTTGGCCGCTGGCAACAGCTGGAGGACTCGAGTCGGTACCGCAGTCAACGAGGCCGCAAGTCTCGCGAGAACAGGTGACGAGTTCCTCGCTGTGGCAGCGATAGCCTCTAAGGGAGCGGGAAGAGCGCGAGTACGTAGCCTCAGCGACGAAGCGATTCGTCGACATACGCGACTGCCGGATTCGGCACGCACGCTCATGATGAATGCTTGGGAGTTAGATCTAATCTTCTCTGCGGACAGTATGAGCAGGCAAGAGCTGGGTCAGGCGCTCTCGGTCGCTGATACGCTCGTCGCACACACTGCGCGCAACGCAGACGCACACATGTTCCGTGCTCGCATCCTGTCGGCCCTCGGCCGAGGACCGGAGGCCATCGCATCCGCGAACCGAGCGGTGAGTCTGGTCACCGACACCGCAACTGTCCGTTTCTACTGGACAACGTTACACGAAATAGTCGCCTCCCGGGCCAGCGGCGCCGAAGACGACGCCGTCTTCGCACGAATGGTCCAGGCAAAGCACATGGCGACGTACGACTGGGCGGAACACGGCGAGCACCTGATGAAGCGCGAGCGATGGTCTGACGCCGCGAACGCTTACGCAGAGGCGTATCGCGCGTCGCCGACGGACGCCGCCTACGCGTGTGAAGCAGGCCGGGGCTACTGGACATCGAGTCAGGCCGATCTCGCTCTCGATGCCTTCCGTGCATGCCTCGAGTCCTTTGCGCGTTCAGCGACGCCGGATTCCACGAAGATGGCGTATGCTCACAGAGGCATCGCCACGATACTGAACGATCGAGGCGTTTCCGCTCAGGCCGAGACTCACGCCCGTCAAGCCCGGGTGCTGGAGTCGGGCAACGCGTGGACCGCGCTCGAGCTGTCTCGGGCGTTGCTCGATCAGGATCGTGCCAGCGAAGCCGCCACGGCAGCGGAGGAGGCTGTTCGGCTAAGCGATGGCAAGTTCAGTCTTATGCAGTTCGCAGCCGGACAAGCGTACTTCAAGCTGCAGGACTGGAGTAAGTGCGCGCGCGCCTTTCAGCACGCGGCGGAACTCGACACGAAGGACGACATCTCCGCTTTCAACACAGCACTGTGCCTCGCTCGTCAGGGCTTCACGAGAGACGCCGCGACATGGATGGAGACTGCCATCCGGCGCAACCCGACGTCGCCGGATCGGGCAAATCGCGATGCGTTCCTCAGGTCTTGGAAGGCACCGCTCAACTGAGCCAAGGGTCGAGACGGATCGAGCCCGTAGGTTCCTTGGGCGCTGCGGTGGCGCCCGTCAAACGGTATGTGGCGAGGTAGTGCTAGTTTCCGACTCCCTTGTTGAGGCCGCACCACTGATTCCACTGCGTGCCTATTGCTCCGAGCCCCCAGTGAATCGCTCACTGTGGCTCGGCGCGCGCGGCAGATCGCGCGAGTAGTGGTGTCATCCTTGCGCAACGTTTGCGGAATTCCACTCGTGGCACGCCAAAGACCTTTGAGCTGCGCCGGGAGGTTGCTCTGCATGCAGAAGATCTAATAGGGACCTAACGTTGTTGTCATGTCGCGAGCAGCTAATGGAGTTCGCGCCGCTGCGAAGGTGCGTACCGGCTACATTCCCTTGATGGCTGACATGGTGGAACGCGGAACGACGGAGCTTCGGTTTTGCGAGATCGCACGGATCCGCGGATCGTGAGCGGCGACCGCCGTTTAGGGCGACGGAGCGCCGCGTGAAGCGCGCATTGACCGCTCGAGACCGCGATCGCGTCGTTGTAAGGATCCGTGCCCTGATTCGGAAACACGGCTGGGCGATTATTCACGATCACGGCACGGCGGGCGCTCCGGCCATTAGTCACACAGTCGGATTTACGGCAACGTTAGGCGTGCCAGAGGCGATGGTCGTTGGAATCCATCCCAAGACGGCCGAGGAGGTGCTCAACGATCTCGGCAACCACTTGCGTTCCGCGTCGCCCGATCAGCGATCGCTCGTGGACGGACGGTTGGGTGGTGTCATAACTCCGCCGTTCGACCTTGGGGTGCGGCTGCGAGGACCCTTCGCGAAGGTCGGGCACCTCGACGCGGCAGCGTGGTACTACGGCGATGCGACGTTTGATGTGGTTCAAGTGTTGATGCCCGACGCGCAAAACAGACTCCCCGGATTTGACGTCGATTGCGAACCTGAATACGTGGAACGCCAGCGGGTGCTGGACCTTCCGTCGCCACCGCTGTCCGTGCATCGCAGTCGGCCTCTGCCCCCGAGCTGATACTCGAGAAGCGCCGGCGGTCGCGTCGCTGGGCGCGAGCTCATTCGTTCGCCAACTGGAAGAAGGGATGCGGCGGTCTCTCACGGCTCGCACGCCAGGCAACCACCAGCAGTGGCGCAACAGTGCCGCTGTTGAACCGTCCCACGCTGGCGCAAACAGCGAGCTATTTCACCCGATTGAACGTCACTTTTTCTCGGCACAAGATGAAGACGATCTGTGGAGATGCCCCGGTCAGGCCGATGCGCCTCTCGGACGTCGGGGACCATCTGGGGACCATCCGACGCAACGAATTACGAAAATGGACGTTCGCAAGCAGCTGCGTCGCTCGTCGTTTCGCTCTGGGCGCGTCGGCCGGCGGCGTTATATCTTTTCGTCGCCGCTGCCTCTGGATCAGTAGGCAGCTGGTCCCGCAGGAATCCGGCCGGTCGCCCGGACACTTTCCGGACACTTTCCGCGGCGTTTTGAGGCAAATTGGGGGTCCGCGATGTCGTGATCACGACATCGCCACAGAGGGAAATGTCTCTGTGGCGACCGGAACCGAGCGTATATGAATCGAGCGGTCGTCGGTTCAGGACGCAGATCGACGCCGGTCCCGTGAGCCTCGTGCGAAAGAGGGGTGGGGCTGGGGGAGTCCAGGAGACTCCCGTGCGAGTGCTCGCCGACATGCGGCTTGCACTGGGCGATACGGTCGTCGTCGCGAAGCAGCTCGATGTCGTCCTGCAGCCGCTCGTCCCGAACGTTGAGGAGAACTATCTCGACTGCAACCTCGGCCGTGACCTGCTGGGCGCGTATTCGGAGCTCGTGCTGAACTTTCGGGAGATGGCATTCATCCTCCGCTAGCCGAACGCGAGTTGCCTTCGTGCTCTCCTGTTGACATTCTACTTGAGCCGCGGTACTCTCAGGTAGAATGACTCCACGAACGCCAGATCGCGGCAGCGATCGCGTCACCCTCCTGCAGGGCACCCTCGACCTCATCGTCCTGCGCACGTTGCTCGGTGGCACGCAGCACGGGCAGGGCATCGCCAGTGCCATTCAGCGTACTTCGCGACAGGCGCTCCTTGTGGACCACGGCTCGCTCTACCCTGCGCTCCAGCGCCTCGAGGCGAGGAAGTGGATCCGGGCGACGTGGGGCACCACGGCGAACAATCGCGAGGCGCGTTTCTACGATCTCACCGCCCTCGGTCGAAAGCAGCTCGTGCGCGAGGTGAGCCAGTGGAAGAAGCTCACGCAGGCGGTCGCACTCATCCTGGATCCCGAAACCACCGGAGGATGATCGCATGCGATGGTGGCGCAGCCGCAGTGAGGCCGACTACGCGGCCGAGATCCGCACGCACCTCGACCTGCAAGCCGAGGAGCTGACGCACGAGGGACACTCGGATGCAGACGCCCGCGCGCTCGCCAGACGTGCGTTCGGCAACGTGACCATCGCCCGGGAGCGCTATTTCGAGTCGCGACGGCTGCTGTGGCTCGAGCAGTTCCTTCAGGACCTGCGCTACACCCTGCGCCAGTTTCGGCGCGCGCCGGGCTTCACCGCGGTCGTGGTCCTCACGCTTGCGCTCGGGATCGCGCTCAATACGACGGTGTTTAGCGTCGTGAGCGCGATCCTGTTGCGTCCGGTGCCATATCCCGACCCACAGCGCCTCGTCGCCATCTTTCGCACCGAGGGCAGCGGACACAATCGCTCGTTTGTGCCGGCCGCGGATCTTCAGGCGTATCGCGAGCAGAGCCGCGCGTTCACGGACGTCGCCGCGTATGGAGAGGGCGCGTTCACGCTCGGCACGCCGGACATGGCGCAGCACCTCCAAGGTGCGTGGGTGACGGCGAACACCTTTCGCGTGCTCGGCGTGCATCCCGTCCTCGGCCGCGACTTCCGCGCTGAGGAGGACGTGCCTGGGCATGACGGCGTCGTGATGCTGAGCTGGCCGATTTGGCGCAGCAGTTTCATGGGCGATAGTGCGGTGATTGGACGCGTCGTCAGTCTCAATGGAAGAGCGCGGACGGTGATCGGCGTGATGCCGCGCGGCTTCGAGTTTCCCTTGGTAGAGAGGGTGTGGGTTCCGGCCGCGCTCGCGCCCGTCCAGCTCACTCGCACCAGCGTGTTCCTCCAACCGATAGCGCGACTTGCTCCCGGCGTCTCTCTCGCCAGCGCGAGCAACGAGGTCGCGACGATTGCCAAACGGCTGAATGCTGCCAGTGCAGGGGATGCGTACAAAAACTGGGGCGCCACCGTCATGCCGTTCCGGGAGCGTATCGTCAGCTCCGAGGGACTTCGTGTGCCCATGCTGCTCCTCATGGGCGCGGTAGGATTCGTGCTGCTGATCGCGGGCGCGAACGTCGCCAACCTCCAGCTCGCGCGCGCGGTCACACGCACGCGAGAGATGGCACTGCGGACGGCGCTTGGCGCCGGCCGCGCGCGGCTCGCGCGCCAGCTGATCACCGAGAGCGTGGTTCTCGCGTTCGCGGGAGGCATCCTCGGCGTCCTCGCCACCGTGCTCGCCGTGGGGGCCGTGCGGGCGATGGTTCCCGTGGAGCTTCCGTCGTGGATCGCGTTCCGCGTGGACCCGATGGTGCTCGCGTTCGCCGCCGGCATCGTGGGACTCACGGGCATCGTACTCGGCGTGGTGCCGGCGATGCACGGGGCGCGCGTCGATCCGCAGCGCGCGCTCAAGGAGGGTGGCACCGGCAGCACGCACGGCGTGTCCCGCACTGGCGTGCGGGGCGCGCTCGTTATTGTCGAGGTGTCGCTTTCCCTCGTGCTCCTGGTGTGCGCGGCACTGACGGTGCAGAGTTTTCTTCGAGTCGAACGAAGCCGCTTGGGCTTCGATCCCGACGGCGTCGTGGCGGCCACCGTGTCCTTTGGGGCTGGACACTTCGACACGACCGCGAACCGCACCGTGTTTCTCTCCCGGCTCATCGACTCGCTCGAGGCGACCCCCGGGATCCAAAGTGCGGCGGCGGTAAGCGCGCTCCCGGCTCTCGGATATAACAACACGTGGGGATTCGAGGCGGAAGGACATCCGGTACCCGTGACGGATGCCCCGGTAGCGATGACCAGTCCCGTTGTCGGGAACTTTTTCAGAACGATGCAAATCCCGCTCCTCGCCGGGCGCACGTTTGCGACCAGAGAAGCGACGGACAGTGCGTCGCACGTCGGCATCATCAATCAGGCCATGGCTCGCAAATTCTGGCCAAGCGAGTCGCCGCTCGGGCGACGGGTGCGGCGCGTGGGCGACACGCCCGGACCATGGCTCACCGTGGTCGGCGTGGTGGGCGATGTCGCCCAGGATGGCCTGGGCGAGACCGGCACGCCGCGCCCACAGCTGTTTCTCGCCGGTGGACCGTGGCAAGTCATGGCGGTCGTCGCGCGTGGCTCCCGGGACGTTGCCGACATCGCCACGCTCGTGCGGCGCACGGTGCGTGCGTTGGACCGCGACGTGCCCGTCTACGACCTGCACACGATGCGTGAGATGATCGCCAACTCCGAGTCGATCTGGCTCCCACGCTTCTACGGGGTGTTTTTCGGCGCGTTCGCGTTCGCCGCGCTCCTCCTCGCCGCCGTCGGGATGTACGGCGTGATCGCGTTCACCGTGCGTCAGCGCACGCGCGAGATCGGCATCCGTGTCGCGCTCGGCGCTACGCGTGCGGATGTGCTGCGCCTCGTCTTGGGCCAGAGCGCGAAGCTCTCGGGCGTCGGGCTGGTGCTGGGGCTCGCGGGGGCCATCGCCGGTGGGCGCCTCCTCAGCGGCCTGCTCTATGGGATCAAGCCGACCGACCCGGCGACGCTCATCATGGTGCCGCTGCTGCTCGCCGCCGTCGCCCTCGCGGCATCCTACCTGCCGGCACGTCGCGCGGCACGCGTGGATCCCACGAGGACGCTGCGCGACGAGTAGGTGGGGCGGGGAACTCCCGGTCGCCGTGGTTTGCACGGATATGACGAGGCGAGCTCTCCTGTTGACATTCGGTAGGACGCGCGCGATCTTCTCCCGTTAATCGGGAGGAACGTGACATGGCACGCCCAAACGCCGCCGAGCAAGTGCTGCAAGGCACGCTCGATCTGCTGATCCTGAAGACGCTCTCGCTCGCGCCAATGCACGGCTGGGGCCTGACGCACCGCATCCAAGAACTCTCGCGCGACGCGCTGCGTGTGGGGCAGGGTTCGATCTATCCGGCACTGGTCCGGCTGGAAGAGCGTGGGTGGATCGACACGGAGTGGCGCACCACGGAGAACGGCCGTCGCGCCAAGTACTATCGACTCACCGCCGGTGGGCGTCGAGCCATGGGCACGGAATTGGCGAGCTGGAAGCGATTCGTCGGGGCCGTTGAGTTTGTATTGACCGCGACGTCCTGAGGACCGCCGTGCAGAGCCTGCGGTCCGTGCTCGTTCGCCTTCGCGCGTTGTTCCACCGAAAGCGCCTGCGTGAAGAGCTCGACGAGGAGCTTCGCTTCCACCTCGAGATGGAGACCGAGCACCATCGCGCTCGAGGAATGCCGCCGCCGGATGCGCGGCGAGCCGCGCTCCTCGCCTTCGGAGGCGTGGAGCGGTTTCGAGAGGAAACTCGCGACGCACGAGGAGGGGTCATGGTGGACGGGCTCGCGCGCGATCTTCGCATTGCGTTCCGGGGCTTCCGTCGTTCTCCGACGTTTGCGGTCACCGCCGTGTTGATCCTCGGCCTCGCGATTGGAATGACCGTGGCGATGATCACCGTGTTCAACGCGGTGCTGGTGCAACACCTCCCCGTGCGTGAGCAAGACCGGCTCGTCGAGCTCTGGCCGTTTCGCGATCGTGGGTCGGAGCTTTCCGTTGACGTCACCGTGGCGGACGCGATCAATCGACAAAGCCACACCATGCGCGAGGCCGCGTCGCTTGCCCACTATGGGGCGTTCGCCTGGCCGCTCGCGGACGGGGACCGTGCGGTCGTCATGGCCCAAACCCTGGTCAGCGGAAACTTCTTCGAGGTTCTTGGCGCGCAGCCTGCCCTTGGTCGACTGTTGCGTGCGGATGACGACATTGTCGGCGCCGGACACGTGATGGTCATCAGCTACGATGCGTGGCGACATCAGTTCGGCGGCGACACTACGATCGTGGGACATCATCTTACATACGCTAGTACTGGCTGGACGTACACGATCGTCGGCGTCGCACCTCCCGGGCTCGACTACCCGGGTGGTGTCGCGTGCTGGACAGCTCTCGTTCCCTCCGGCTACAAGCAGGTCCATGTTATCGCGCGCCTCGCGCCTGGAGCAACCCCTGAAGCGGCGCGCGCAGAGTTCCTGCCGGTCGCCGCTCGCCTTTCGCCCCAATCCGACTATGCCGGCGCGGAAGTCCGCACGCTCCCGCAGCTGGTCCTCGGCAACGTGCGCCCACTGCTTATCGTGCTGACCGCGGCGGTCGCGCTGCTGCTGCTCATCGCGTGCGTGAACGTTGGAAACCTTCTTCTGCTGCGCGCGGCAGAACGGTCGCGCGAACTTGCGGTACGTCGCGCGCTCGGCGCGACCTATGGAGATCTGCTGCGGCAGCTGCTCGTTGAGAGCGGCGCACTTGCGCTCGGCGGCGGCGTGTTAGGCCTCGCTTGCGCGCAGACTTTGATCCGTGCGCTCGTTGTGCTTGCTCCGACGCAGCTTCCCCGCGCCGATGTCATCTCTCTATCAGGCGCTCCAATCGCGACAACGTTCGTCGTCGCGTGCGTCAGCGTGCTCATCTTCGGCGTTGCTCCGGCGTTGTTCGGCGCGCGCGGAAATAGCCTGACCTCGTTGCGCTTCAGCGCGCGATCGGGAAGTGAGACCAGAGCCCGCAGCCGCGTAAAACGGATGATGGTCGCGTCCCAGGTGGCGCTGACGCTCATGCTGCTGGTGGGCGCTGCCCTTCTCGCGCGCACGCTGGAGAGGCTCGAGCAACAGAATCTGGGCTATGCCACCGATCACTTGTCGGTTCTGCAGCTTTCGCTCCCGTGGCCCAAGCTCCAGTCTACGGCGAAACTGTTCGCGCTGTACGATGAACTCTCTCCCCGCTTGCGCGCGATCCCGGGCGTCACGGCATCGACGCCGGTGATTATCCCTCCATTCATGGGCCAGACGGTATGGCGCTGGAGTTTCGAGGCCGAAGGACAGTCTGAACGCGAAGTGGCCGCCAATCCGATGGTGCCGGTCGAGATGGGATGGCCCGAGTATTTCAAGACGTTCGGCATACCCATTCTCGGCGGTCGCGGATTTCTCGATAGCGACCGCGTCGATGCGCCACTGGTTGTCGTCGTGAGCCAAGCCGTGGCCCATCGTTTCTGGCCAGGCGAGAACGCCATCGGCAAGCGCATCCGCGTGCCAGGAATCACCTCGCCGAGTAGTGGAGGGGACCACCGCGGCGAATGGCGCACCGTCGTCGGCGTTGCGGGCGATATCCGTTATCGGAGTCTGCGCGACGCGACTCCGACGGTCTATGTGCCGGGGCGCCAAGCAATGATTCAGAATTTTCTTGCGGTGCGCACCACGACAGATTTGGCCGCCGTGTTGCCGGCGATGCGGCGTGCGGTGAGCGCCGTTGAACCGGACGCCTCCATCTGGCGAGCCCAAACGATGGACGACCTGCTGGCGGGTCCGCTCGCCCAGCCGCGGCTTGGCGCCGTCCTCATGTCGGGCTTCGGCATCGCGTCCCTGCTTCTCGCCTCAATCGGTCTCTACGGCGTGATGGCATCGACGGTGCGCGAGCGCACACGTGACATCGGCGTCCGAATGGCACTTGGCGCGACGCCGCAACGTGTGCGTCGTGACGTGCTGAATCAGGCGATCCAGACGTTTGGTGTCGGCGCGCTTGTCGGGCTGGTCGGGGCGCTGGCGATGTCGCGGTTGCTCACCACGCTGCTGTTTGACGTGAGTCCGGCCGATCCCATCGCCTTTGTCAGCGCGGGCGGCCTGCTCTTTGTTGTCGCGTTGGCCGCGGCCTACATCCCCGCGCGGCGGGCGACGAGAATCGACCCGGCGCAGGCGCTGCGTAGCGAGTAGGTCGCGGGCGAACCGACCCACGCCTCGGAGGCGTGCGCGATCGACACTTCGGTCGTCTTCCCTTGCTTACCGAGAGGAGTCGTCGTAGCTTCTCGCGCAAACCGAGAGGCGACCGATGAGCCGACCGACGGACTTGGTGCAGGGCACGCTCGACCTGTTGATCCTCAAAATGCTCGCGCTGGAGCCGATGAACGGCTGGGACATCAGCCTGCGCTTGAAGCATCACTCCAAGGACGTCCTGCGCGTCAGCGACGGGTCCCTTTATCCCGCACTCCACAAACTGGAGCAAGAGGGATGGATTTCCGCCGAGTGGCGGCCAAGCGAGAACAACCGGCGCGCGAAGTTCTACTCACTCACGCGCTTGGGCCGGAGACAGCTCGAACAGGAGCGTGAGAGCTGGGCACGGCTTTCCGCGGCTATTTCGATGGTAGTGCGCTTGAGCGAGGCCTGAGCCGTGCGAATCGAGCACTGGATCTACACGCTTCCCCTTCGAATCCGGTCACTCTTCCAGCGCACCGACGTGGAGCAGGAGCTGGACGACGAGATCCGCGACCACATCGAGCGACAGACCGCGGCGAACGTCTCGGCGGGGATGTCGACGACCGACGCGCGCACCGCTGCGCTTCGCGAGTTCGGCGGAGTCGAGCGGCGCAAGGAGGAAGTCCGCGAGACACGCGGTGTGAGTTTGATCGAGCAGTGCATGCAGGACTTTTCATACGCCATTCGCTGTCTGCGCCGTTCGCCCGGATTCACCGCAGCAACGGTACTGACGCTAGGACTAGGCATAGGCGTGTCGTCGGCGGCGTTCAGTCTCGTCAACCGGCTGGTGCTGCACCCGTTGCCGTTCGCAGCGGGGGACCGTCTGGTGCTCGTGTTCATGCACGACGCCAAGAGCGACGTGTCGATGTCCGCCAACACCGACGCAATCGGCGCGTGGCAGCAATCCGCCAAGTCGTTCGACGCGATGGCAGTGATCGGCAGAGGCCAATACTTCCTCACCGATTCGACGCACGCGTTCATCACCGGCGGAAGCGACGCTTCGCCCGCGCTGCTGTCGATGCTCGACGTCGTGCCGGTCGTCGGACGGAACCTGCTGCCGTCGGACACGGTGGTCGGCGCCCCAAGGGTTGCGATGCTCGGCGAGCTTCTCTGGAGGCGGGAGTTCGGAGGACGGCCCGACATCGTCGGCCGCAGCGTGCAGCTGAACGACACGCTCGTAACGATCGTGGGCGTGGCGCCCACGCAGCTGAACGCGCTGATGATCTATCAGCCGGTCGGTCTGTGGACACCGGTCTCTGCGAGCCGGGCTCTCACCGTACGCCGCAGTTCAGGAATCAACGTGATCGCGCGAATGCGGCCCGGAGTCACCGAGGCGGACGCGCAACGCGAGCTACAGGACCTCGACGACCGAGTGCGCCACGACGCCGGCCGTCCCGCCCGCACGGCCTCGTCGGAAGTCGTCAGGCTCGCCCGTCCGAGCGACTTCCTTGGAACCGAGTTGCACGTCGGTCTGTGGATAGTGTTCGGCGCGACTGGCCTCGTGCTGCTCATCGCATGTGCGAACGTTGCGAATTTGCAGCTCGTGCGCATGACGCGTCGCGCGGGAGAGCTAGCCGTTCGTCGCGCGCTCGGCGCGTCATCCTCACGGTTAGCGCGTCAGCTCATCATTGAGAGCGGAGCGCTGACGTTGGTCGGGACCGCCGAAGGAGTGCTGTTCGGATCCTGGATCTTGAGAGCCGTGGTGGCGATGCGCCCCGAGCAGATGAGACAGTTAACGGTGGTGGGCTTCGACTGGGCAGCTGTCGGTTTCGCC
>ODAK010005681.1_pt1 | contig 12631 bp, 9 predicted proteins | sample 1539591 | NCBI WGS metagenome assembly ODAK01 (sample SAMEA3539303, study PRJEB22396) | soil metagenome | biome: tundra; feature: field; material: soil | place: USA | collected 2010-05 | depth 0.15 m | reverse complement strand
GAGATTGGTCAGTGACTGGAGTTCAGACGTGTGCTCTTCCGATCTGGAGTGGCCGTCGCCGCGCCGCGGAACCTGCCGCGCTGATAGCGGATGACCGGTTCCACAGCAGAGAGCAACTTGGCAGCGGTCATCACACCCACAGTCACGCGGGTGCGGCGGAACACCGCCTCGATGACTTCGCTATGACTGTACCGCGGCACCAGGATGCCATTCTTGATGTCATAACCGCCCACGATGCGGCTGGCCGGAACACGCAAATTGAAGATCGGATCTCCGGTGGAGGAGAGCTGGTGAACCATCTTTCGAGTCGCCGTACCTCGATCGAAAACACCGGGATCACCTTCTTCCAAAATGACCATGCAGCTGCCCTTGATCCGTTCATCACCAGAGTCAACGGCGGCGGTCACGAAGTTCGCGAATCCGATGTTCGTGATGAACCGGCCGCGCTTCTCCACTTGCAGGATCGGCTCTTCACCGGGTTTCCATTCGACGATGCGTATTTTGCCGTCGAGCATACCGGTATCCACGCCGACGTAAGGGATCGGTTCGGTTAGGCAGAAAGCGCCGCGCCATGGCTTGCGGTCCTCACCCGGTTGCGGGGGAGCCGCGAGCTTCATGTAATGATCCTGCTGTTCTGGAGTGCCGCGTTCGTGAATCGGCGCCAAAGCGAGGCAACCAGCTAGGCTGGCGGTAGCAGCGCCCCCGTCCACCCAAGCCAACTCAAAAGCCACCAGCGCCAGCGCCAGGTTCCGAGGTCCCGCGATAAATCCGCCCTGTTCTGGGTCCATAAAGACCGCAGTAATGCCCGAGCGGTCAAAAGCCTCCAGCATCTCAGCCTTGGCGGGAGTCCACTCGTGGGTATTGCGTCCACCTTGCGCTACCAAGCGAGCCACCGGTCCCCGCGCAACGGCGCGGACCGACTGCACCAGCATCTGGAGATCGTAGCGGTCGGCAAATCCCCACTGGATCTGGCGAGCGGCGTCGGAGGGAAGGGTGCGCAGTGTTTCCAGGTTATGGCGGATGGTGGTGGACATAGACGGTGTCCTTTCGGCGGGCGATGGCACCAATCTGTCAAACCTGGGGATACAGGTCTGTGATTTCGGTCACCGGCGGGTGTGATGGCATCGAATTGGCATGGGTGACGAGCGGGCTTCGAGGGGGAACGCTCCTCTCACCGCAGGCTTCTGTGGAATCCCACCCTACCGCACAAACCGCGGTAGGATGGGGCACCCTCATTCAATTCGTTGCAAGCTTTCAGCACGGGCAGTTGTGGAATCCCACCCTAGTCGCAAAAAGCGCGACCAGGATGGGGCCCCTCGATCAATCAGCCATCATTCAGAAGATCAAAGCCTCTCAATGAGATACGGAGAAACTGCCTGTTAGGGGCCTGTCTTGCGAAGAGTCTCCTACGAAGACTTTGACTTCGCCGGTGTCGAGCTTCCAGGCGCTGGCTGTGGTGTCGTAGTAGGAAAAAGATCGCCGGTCGAGGTGAAGCGTAACGTGCGAAGTTTCGCCTGGCGACAAGCTGACCTTTTGGAAGGCCTTCAGTTCACGTTCGGGCATGGGCACGTGGGTCGAGGGCAATCCGAGATAAAGTTCGGCGACCTCTTCTCCCTGACGTTTTCCGGTATTGGTAACGTCGGCGGTGACGTCGACTCCGTCAGCGCCCACCGCGCCGATGTGCAGATTGCTGAAGCTGAAAGTCGTGTAGGACAGGCCAAAGCCAAAGGGGAAAAGCGGCTTCCTGGTTGAACCAGAGTAATAGCGATAGCCGTTGAGAAGACCTTCCTTATAGGTGACGCCCTGTTCGACTTTAGCTACGTGATTGACCCCGCCAACGCCGTAGGTGTAGAGCCCTTCCGGAGACGGCGCGCGAGTTTCGCCTTCCTTGGGATAGTAGGAATCGTGCACCGGGCTGTCTTCCCAAGTGCGGTCAATTGTGATGGGCAACTTCCCACTGGGATTATGGTCACCAAACAATATTTGAGCCAGGGCTATGCCGCCTTCCTGCCCGGGATACCAAGTGTGCAGAATGGCCGGTACCGACTCGACCCAACGATGCATGTCCACGCCCCCACCGGCATTCAGCACGACGATGGTTTTCTTATTGAGAGCGGCGACGGTGCGGACTAATTCTTCCTGGCCATAGGGAAGAGCGAAGCTGCGGTCCATCCCTTCTTTCTCGGTCGAGGCGTCGAAGCCAAGAGCGAGCACAACTACATCAGAGGCCGCCGCAATCTGCTTGGCTCTTTCGGAAACGAGATCGGCGGTGGCGCTGATGGCGACGCGCGGATAGGCGCGCCTGCTTCCGGGCACGTAGTCGAAACGAATCTCGACCGGAGTGGCGGCCGGAAGATCCCGGTAGGTGTCGAGCGGTGCGTGCATTTCGAAGGGAGCCATCGCAGCGATCTGCGTACCGTTCACGAAGAGCTTGTACTTATCTTGTCCAGAGAGATAGGGATCGCCGCTGCCCCCCGCGGTGAGAAATAAATAACTACCAGCACTGTGGGGAGTGTAGGTTGCGGTGAAACGAAGCGCCTTGACTTCGTCGGGGAGAGTTGAGTCAGGCTGGAGGATCCCGGCCATCGGGGCGGGTTCGATATTGGAGACGATCTGTGTTTTGAGCGGTTGGCCGTGGAAATCGGCATCCGCGAATAGCTCCACCTGCACACCGGGCTGGCCGTGGAATGTGAACTTGGTGGCTCGGCTGAGCTCGGCCAGGTTGGGCAGGCCGGGATCATATTTCACGTCCGCCTTTCCCCCGAGATAGTCCATTATCCCAGAAAGTGTGCCGATTGCCTCGTAAGGATCGACTCTGGAGCTGCCGCCCGCCCCATAGACTGCGGGAGCCGCATTCGGCCCAAGGACGCCGAGCGTATGGATGTGATGAGCATCGAGCGGAAGGAGTGCGCCATCGTTCTTCAGCAAAACCGCGCCCTCAAGAGCGCCTTGCAGCGCGACCTGGCGGTTCTGTTCGGTATAAAGACTCTGCTGCAGATCCGTTTGCGGCCGATCAAAGAAGCCAAACTGCACAGCCTTGCGCAGAATGCGGCGCGCCTTGTCATCAATGACCGCAATTGAGACTCTTCCGTCCTTGATGGCAGGAAGCAGCGTCTCCCGGTTCATGAACTCCGGCGAGGGCATTTCCAGGTCGAGGCATGCGTTGGCGGCGGCGATCCCATTATGCGTAGCGCCCCAGTCGGACATCACGATGCCATCAAACTTCCAGTCACCTTTTAGAATGGAGCAATTCAGCGTGGCATTTTGCGTGGGATGCACGCCATTGACCGGATTGTAGGAATCCATGATTGCGCCAACATGGCCGTCTTTCACGGCAGCTTCGAAGGCGGGAAGATAGAGTTCCCGCAGAGTGCGCTCATCTACATCGGAACTGACTTGTACGCGATTAAACTCCTGATTGTTGGCGGCAAAATGCTTCACCGTCGCGATGACACCCTGTTGCTGCACGCCGCTGATAAAGCCCACGGCAATGCGCCCCGCAAGAATTGGATCTTCCCCGAAATATTCGAAGCTTCTTCCGCCCATGGGTGCGCGGTAGATATTCACACCCGGTGCCAGAAGGAAAGACACGCCGCGGGCCCGCGCATCGTGACCCATGGCCGCGCCCAGCGTCTCGGCCATTTTCGGATCCCAGGACGCTGCCAGGCCCATGCCTCCGGGATAGGCAGGGGCGAGTCCCCAGGTACGAACGCCCATGGGACCGTCGGACATTCTGAGCATAGGGAGCCCGATGGAGGGAAGGGCGCGAATATTGAACTTCTCCGCGCCTCCGATCAGATCAATTTTCTCTTCCAGGGTGAGCTTGGACAGGAGCGCACTTACTCGCGCTTCGACTTGCGGAGTGTCTTCGAGCGGACCCTGGGCGCGTGCGGCCGAACAAACCATGAATGCTACTAAGGTGATCGAAAGAATTGTACGTACGGCGGGAATTAGCACTTTTTGTTTTGAGTGCATCGCTCCTCGATGAATTGCGGATGACCAACCAGTGCGTAGCCAACGGTTACAAATTGTCGGGAGAGTTAAACAGAGACGTTTCAATAGGACTACTTGCGTTCCTGCGTTAGGTCAGTTTACTCCGCGCAGGACGCAATTGGGCGCAAGCTTTGGCCAGGACAACCGAAGGGTGGGAAATCAAAACTCAAACAGTCCGAAGGTTTGTCCGGCCGATCGCCTAGGAGGTCGATTGGCCCGCGATTTCTTTGGCAAGCGAGGTCATCAGCGGTCCTCTGGCGCGCAGCTTTGCACCCTGCGAAACCATGCGCCTGAGCAAGGCCTTTCCGTTTTCATCGACAAAACTCACGCTGCTGAGATCTACGCTGAATTCGGCGACTGTATTGCCGTTGTGAATTGAAATCCAGCATCGCTCAAGTTCGCCCACCCAATCGCCCGTCAGCTTGCCTTCCAGTTGCAACCGGGTGTGGTTGCCCTTTTCTTCCACCGTGATTCGCAGCATCGTCCCTCCTCGCCTTAGGCGATGTGCAGCCACTTGAACACGGGGCGCCGAGCCAGGCGGCGGCCGGTTGACATGTTCGCGAGTGAATAATCAAACTTCGCTCCACAGCCACAGCACACACGATAAGTCCTTCCCCCAATGGTGAATACGCGGCTGAGATTCCCATGATGGCAGCCAAAGAGATAGTCGAGTGTGCGAACCAAACGTGCCATCAAGCCTCCGACTTCGAAGGCCCCCATCTTGACTTCCATGAGAGTGCCGTCTCCGTCGCCTACGAAATTGCAGTTTCACAGCCAAACGTGCGATTCGCGGACAGGCGTAACTTATTGTTAACTAAGGTTCGTTTGGGAAGAAATCGAGGCGGGTTCAGCGAGATGAACAGTCCGTGCGTTACCGGCATTGTCAATGTGACGAATTGTCGTCGGTACTATGCTCCCAGCAATAATTTGGGGCTCTCCAGAAACAGATTTCCTGTTGATTTGCCACGACTCTCGGCGCTGCCACAATTCTTTGTTTGGCAGGGCGAATGCTAAGTTCCAAGTGAAATACCACGGGTTAAGGGCCTGCGGTGGCGATGGGCCGCACAACTATCGGAATCAGCAGCGGGTAAAGTGCTCGGGGAGCAGGTAACCACTACCACCCGTATGGGTTCGACTCCCAAGGTTCCGGCCAATTCTCTGATAGGCAGCTCCTCGTCCACCGGATACGGACAGGGCAGGCTGTTTGCGTCTCGACTCGTCTTCACCTACAGTTGACTGCGAATTAGCGTTTGTACTGTGATCGTAGGAGGCTGCTCGTTTGAATGGTCTAAAACGCGCCAAAATTACTGCACTTGGGACTTACGTTCCTCCGCGGGTCCTGACTAACCAGCAACTTGAAAAGATGGTAGACACCACCAGTGATTGGATCATGGAACGCACTGGAATCCGGGAACGGCACCTGGCCGAACCCGGGGTAGCGGCAAGTGACTTGGCAGTGGCAGCGACTAAGGACATGGTGGATCGCTTTGGCGTGGATATCTCGGACGTCGAAGCGATCATCGTGGGCACCGTCACTCCCGACATGGCATATCCTTCGACCGCCTGCCTGGTGCAGTGCAAGTGCAATATTCCCAACGCGTGGGGCTACGATGTCTCTGCCGGCTGCTGCGGCTTTGTCTATGCTCTGACCGCCGGGGCAAAACTGATTGAGAGTGGAGCGCATCGGAAAGTGCTGGTAATTGGCTCGGATGTGAACTCCTCCATGACCGATTTCACCGATCGCGCCACCTGCATCATCTTCGGAGACGGCGCGGGTGCGGTTTTGCTGGAGCCCGTAAGCGATGGCGAAGACCTTGGCTTGATTGACTTTGTGCATCAAGTCGAAGGGATTGGAGGGCAGTATCTCTACAAGCCGGGAGGAGGCAGTTTGCATCCCGCAAGCCACGAAACCGTGGATCAAAAGATGCACTACATCCACCAGGACGGACGCAACGTCTTCAAATACGCCGTGCAAAAAATGGTAGAGGTAAGCGAGCGCTTGCTGGCGAAGAACAAATTAACCGCAGCCGACATCGACTGTTTCGTCTCCCATCAGGCCAACCGGCGAATCATCACAGCCGCGGCAGAGCGCCTGAAGATGCCGCTGGAGAAAGTCATCATTAATATTGACCGCTTTGGCAATACGACCGCCGGCACAATTCCTCTGGCGATGCAAACCGCGCTGGATGAAGGCAAGCTCAAGAAAGGCGACACGCTGCTGATCGCATCGGTCGGAGCGGGCTTTACCAGCGGAGCTACGCTCTTGAAGTGGGCATTCTAGCTGTAATCTTCTCGGGTCCGGTCTTATGCTCCCAATCCGACCGCTTGCTTGCGGGCGCTGAATGTCAAGGTCGAACCGGATATCTCCGGCTGGAAGTCTTCAAAGCCCGAAGCGGTCAAGTAGCGGTCCATCTCAGGAAGTTCGAATACATGAAGACCGTGATTCTTGAGACTCCATTCGCGCACACGGCGAAACTTCAGGATGCCACCGCGCCCTGCAGCAAAAGTGAAGACCGAGAGGATCGCCGCTGGCTTCATGACCCGAGCCATCTCGCGCAGGGCAATCAAAGTATCCGCAAAGAGATGAAGCGAGCCACAACAGAGGACGGCGTCGAACAGGCCATCCTCGAAGGGAAGAGATTCCACTCTTGCGCGTGCGAAATGTACGTTGGGAATGCCTTCCTTTGCAACGTAAGCTGCGCCTTGCCGAAGCATGCCCATGGATACGTCGATTCCAAACACTTCCTTCGTCGGTGACGCAATCCGCCGTCCGTAGGTGCCGGGGCCGCAGGCGATATCTAGCACACGTCCTTTGGTCGATTGGACTTTCTGGGTCACTATGCTGACTAGCTGTAGAAGAGATGGGCTGTGGAATCCACCGTAGAGTTTCATAACGACCGGATACCACAAATTCGACTCGTAAATGCTCGCCATCCGATCAATGAAGCGCATTCTTCTTAGTACGGGGTCCGCACTTTGGGATAGTTCTTCAAGAATAAAGTCGGGGATACCGTCTGTGATGGGGTATGTTTTGGAACACGTGGGACAGCGGAGAGCTCCCTCTTCTTCGCGCAAGGGACGCTTGCATACGGGGCACGCGTAGATTCCGGGTTCGCTAGCTACGGATGCGTCAACAGGCGTATTCAGCCTCCGAAGTGCGGGGATGGCGACTGACGATCTTGTGCCTTACGGTAGTGTCTCAATTTGGCAAACTCGCCAATTTCCAGAGGCGTTGGCACTCCGCGACCTCTGTCGAAGTTCTCCGCGATCTCAGCGGTTTAAGGCTTTGTTTTTGCCGAAGCCAACCCCAAGCCTTACACCGCAGAGGGCGCTGAAAAAGGCTCCCGAGAACGCTGAGAAACCCGGCAGAGAGCAACTACCCCCGAATCTTCCATCTCGGCACGAACTCGCGAATCTCTTTCCAGTTATCATCCTATCCGCAGGCGCACGGTCCGGGACAACTCTAACTCCCCATGAATCAGGCCGGTACTCGCGTCCTCCGTGCTCTTAAAGCCGAGCCGCTTGGCCAGCGCTTTCATGTTCACGTTCTCAGGGAGGAAGTTGCTGAAAACCCGCTTCATTCTTTCGGCGCGAGCCGCAGCGATACTGCGCTTCATCAGCTCGGTACCCAACCCTAAGTATTGATAGTTGTCGGCAATCACGACAGCAAGATGCGCGCTCAGACCGTCTTCGGTCTTAACCATTCGGCTTACGCCAATGATCTGCCTTCCGGTTAGCGGGTCCATGATCTCTGCCACCAGCGCGAGTTGCCGGTCATAATCAATCGAGCAGATTCTCCCCAGACGTTCATGGGTCGTACGAGTTCCCAGATCCAGAGGCTTGAAGTAGCGTTGCATCACCGTGTTTTCGGAAAGGCGGTCATGGAAACGCACAAGGAGCGGCTCGTCTTCCGGGCGAATTGGCCGGACCAGCACTTCTCGCCCGTCTTCCAATGTGAAAGGCTTGACCAATTGAATCGGGTAAGGCCGTATGGCCGGTTTGGGCAGTTTGTCCTCGGCGGTTTCGGGGTCGTGCAAAACCACTCGAGCGTCCAGTGCCAGCAGCCCGTCCGGAGAGGCCAACAGCGGATTGATGTCAATCTCCTTGATCCAGGGCTGTTCGACCACTAACTCGCTGAAACACACCAGGAGTCCATCGAGTTTCTCCAGATCCACCGGAGCACGTCCACGCACACCCTTCAGCGCGGTGAAGATTTTCGTCTCTTCCATCAGGTCGCGAGCCAGGACGGTATTCAGCGGCGGCAGCGCCAGTGCGCGATCCTTCCATACCTCCACCAACTGTCCACCGGTCCCGAACAGCAATACAGGTCCGAGTTGACTGTCAATGCTGCTGCCGATAATCAGCTCATAGCCTTCGAGCTTCGACATCGGCTGCACTGTGACCCCCAGGAAGTGCTGGGCCCCCTTCTTCGTCGTCACCGAAGATTTGATGTCGTCAAAAGCGGCCTTCACTTCGCTGTCGTTGTGCAGGTTGAGCTTGACGCCACCCACGTCAGTTTTGTGCGTGATGGTTTCAGAATGCAGCTTCAGTACAACCGGATAGCCAATGGCTTCCGCTTTCCGGGCGGCCTCCGCGCTGCTCTTGGCCAGTTCGGTGCGTACGGTCGGAATTCCGTAGGCTGTGAGAAGTCGTTTGGATTCGTATTCGGTAAGAATGGTCCGGCCGCTCTCGCGAACCTTGCGCAGTATGTTCTTCGCTAGGGCCCGGTCATGTTCCCGGACGCCGTGGCGCGCGGCCGGAGTTTCATAGAGATCCTTGAGGTTGCGCGCGTACTTCCAGGTGTAATTGAAGGCCACTGCCGCGGCATCGGGATATGAAAACGCTGGAATTCCCGCGCGTCTCAGAATCTCGTCGCCTTGTGCCACGTCATCGCCTCCCATCCAACTGGCGAGCACCGGTTTGCCCGTCGAGTTGGCGTAGGGAACGAGGTGCTCCGCAATCTGCGTGGGATTGGTCATTCCCTGCGGCGTCAGAACAACCAGCATCCCATCGGTATTGGGATCCTTGGCTGCGATCTCCAGCGCTTTCGCGTAGCGCTCGGGTTCCGCATCGCCGAGAATGTCCACCGGGTTATTGTGGCTCCATTGCGGCGGCAAAACGGCGTCAAAAGCTTTCATCGTCTCATCGGCAAGCTCGGAGAGTTCTCCCCCGGCTTCGATCAGAGCGTCGGTCGCCAGCACGCCGGGACCGCCGGCATTGGTCACAATCGTCAAGCGCGGACCACGCGGGCGCGGCTGTTTCGCCAGGACTTCCACGATATCGAAGAGCTCGCCAATGGTATTTACGCGCAGGACGCCGCTGCTGCGAAACGCCGCATCCAGAACGTCGTCACTTCCCGTCAGCGATCCGGTGTGCGAAGCTGCCGCCTTCGCCGCCGCCGCAGTTCGCCCGGCTTTGATGACGACAATCGGTTTGCTCATGGAAGCTTCGCGCGCAGCCGAGAGAAACGCGCGGGCGTCGCCGATGGACTCCATGTAAATGGCAATGCCGTCGGTGTTGGGATCCTTCCCGAAGTAGTCGATCAGATCACCCCAGCCCACATCCAGCATGGAACCGACTGAAGCAAAGCTGCTGAATCCCACAATCTCGCGCAAGCTCCAGTCCAGGACCGCAGTGGCCAGAGCGCCACTCTGGCTGAGAAAGGCTAACCGTCCGGGCCGCGCCATGCCCTTGGCGAAAGTTGCATTCAAGCCGCTGATCGGATTCATGATCCCAAGACAGTTGGGGCCCACGATACGCATCTTGCCCCGGCTGATCTCGCGGATTCGCCGTTCCAACTCTTTTCCGTCCTCGCCATGCTCCTTGAATCCGGCCGAGATGATGATCGCCGCCGGAATACCGGCATCCACCGCTTCCTGAATAATGTCCGGAACCGTCGGCGCTGGGGTCGTAACCACGATCAAGTCAGGCTTATTCGGCAGATCGCTCACGCGAGGAAAGGCGGGAATACCGAGGACGGTTGGCCGTTTCGGATTAATGGGATAAACCGGTCCGCCGAACGGCGTCGCCATCAGGTTCGAAAGCACAGTTTGACCCACACTGCCTGGTCTCTCCGAAGCTCCGACAACCGCAACAGCTTTCGGCGCAAAGACTGCATCCAGCATCCGTGGTCGAGCCGTGAACACATCGTGTGCGGGATCGATGATCCCTTCGGGCTGTTTTAGGGTGTCGGAAGGATTGGTCGTGATCGTTGCCATGGCTTGGGCCTCCGTGGTCCGCTTGCAGTCTTAATTGTTAAAAAGATGTTCCGGCTTGGCTCTGATGACAGGTCGCCACTGGGAACCATTGCAGCCAGAACGCCAGTGAACCCATTATCGGCGTTTCTTGTAATCCTTTCATTTAATTACACTTATTGTCAGTTTTCGGTCTTTGATCAACCACTTGATCGATCGTTTTGACCACATTTCGTCAGAGTGACGACGAACCCTCCGGCGCGGCGTAGAATTGATGTTCTGCCCGTTCTGAAAATGACTGCTCTGGATAACGACTCATCGGATAACAATTCATCCCCGGCCTCCGCAATCGAGCGCGCGCCAGCCATCGAGCCTTTTCGGTTGTTGCTGGAGATCAACAACGCTTTAGTCCGAAATCTCGATCTGAGAGAACTTCTCGCCCAGGTTTCGGGCTGCATTCGCCGCGCCTTGCAGCATGACTACTCCAGCCTCTGTCTGTATGATCCGTTGGAGAATCGGTTCACCATTCATGCGGTAGATTTTCCCAAAGGACTTGGCTCCATTCGGCAAGAGCTCACTTTCCCCCTGGAGGATTCGCCCGCAGGGAGAGCCTTTTCCGCGGGTGAGCCGTTACTCGTCAACCGGCTGGATGCACAAACATTTCCCTCCGAGATCACTGCGATGCTCATCAAGGACGGCATCCGTTCAGGATGCTGGCTGCCCCTGGTGGGCCGTGAACGCACCTTGGGAACGCTGAACGTTTGCAGCCTCCAGGAATCCAGGTTCACGCCAGCAGACGCAGCTTTACTCAGCCAAGTCGCCAATCAGGTCGCGATCGCCGTGGACAATGCTTTGGCGTTTCGCCAGATCGCGGAACTGAAGGATAAGCTGGCGGAAGAGAAAAGCTATCTCGAAGACGAAATACGCAGCGAATACAACTTTGACGAAATCGTCGGAGAGAGCCCGGCGCTTAAGCAGGTGTTGGACCAGGTGCGAACCGTCGCCGCGACCGACTCGACCGTCCTGATTTTGGGAGATACGGGCACGGGCAAGGAACTGGTCGCCCGAGCCATTCACGATCTCAGCCGGCGCCGCGATCGCACGCTGGTGAAATTGAATTGCGCCGCCATCCCCACAGGCTTGCTGGAAAGCGAAGTCTTTGGCCACGAAAAGGGGGCGTTCACAGGCGCCATCGCGCAGAAGATCGGACGTCTTGAACTGGCAAACAAAGGCACTTTATTTCTGGATGAGGTCGGCGACATCTCACTTGAACTCCAGCCCAAGCTGCTGCGCGCGCTGCAGGAGCAGGAGTTTGAGCGGCTGGGATCCACTCGCACCATCCACGTAGATGTGCGGCTCGTGGTAGCAACCAACCGCAACCTGGAACAGATGGTAGCGGATCGCACCTTCCGGCAAGATCTCTTTTACCGGCTGAACGTGTTCCCCGTCCGAGTTCCTCCGCTACGTGATCGAGTGGGCGACGTCCCGTTGCTGGTTCACTATTTCGTCAACAAACATGCCCAGCGAATGGGACGGCACATTGAACGAATTCCCGCTGAAACCATGCGCACCCTCTCTCGCTGGCACTGGCCGGGAAACGTTCGAGAGTTGGAGAATATTATCGAGAGAGCCGTCATCTTGTCCCCCGGGCCGGTGTTAAACGTCCCCCTGGCCACATTGGGAACTTCCGGTCCGACCCGCACCGCCGAACCTGCGCAGACCTTCCAGGCGTCGGAGAAGGCACTCATTCTTCGCGCCCTGCGGGAGGCAAACGGAGTGGTCGCCACTGCGGCGCTCGGGCTGGGGATGAAACGGACGACGCTGAACTCGAAAATGCAAAAATTAGGTATTTCACGCAGCGATCTGTTCTCCCGCTGACTGTTAGTGGTGCAGTTTGATTGTCATTCTGAGCAAGCTTTCTTTGCGCCGCGAAAGCGTGCCCGGGGAGGAGTCGAAGGGGATCTGGGCGAGCCGCGCGACGGGTCGCGTTCTTTGCGGCCTAAGAATCGCGCGTTTGGCTCGCTTCGTTGTCAAACTGCACTACGACCCGCTGACGGGTCCCGCTTTTACATTTATCATAGGCGCATCTTCCTTAGCGGCAACTCGCCAGGCCTTGCTTCCAAACCAATTCCCCTATCCATTCGTGTTGGATCGCGCAATTTTAAGTTTGTGCGCTCTCTTTTTTCTCTGCTTGTTGGCCATTCTTTTTTCCGAAAACTTATCAGGGGACTTCGCAAACCCCAAGGCAGGACCTCTGGGTTGCGTTTCCGTTGCGATTTTTTCTTCTGCTACCGTGTCCATACGATGGATCTCCTTGGCTCAATTTGTCGTGCTAAGCGTTTGCAGAGAAGTCCCACAAAGGGCAAAGGCTGGCCGTCCTTAGGCTTGCCCAACCACTTTCGCGGCGGCCCGCTTGTCTGCACGAAGCTGTTCGGCAGTGAAGG
>ODAK010005680.1_pt1 | contig 12631 bp, 4 predicted proteins | sample 1539591 | NCBI WGS metagenome assembly ODAK01 (sample SAMEA3539303, study PRJEB22396) | soil metagenome | biome: tundra; feature: field; material: soil | place: USA | collected 2010-05 | depth 0.15 m | reverse complement strand
CTGTGTCTCGCCAAAATTCCATCGGCCTGTGTTTTCATAGCCTTCCAGCTAGCACGAGTCGGGCGATCCAGGCGGCTCTTAACCGTTAAGATATCGAGACGTCTATTCAATTTCTCGGCCAGATGGAGTTTTGGCGAGGCACCGCCTTCGCGCTTAGCCTTACAGCCGGAATCCTATGATGCGGAGGAGTCTTTTGCAGCCTCGAAGACCCCGGGGGACTGAAGCCCACGTAAACGGGACCTGCATTCAGGGCCTGAAGGCCCCTGCTCCCTCCGCTGAAGGCCCGCTGCATCCCCGAATTGCCCTTGCTCACTTCCCTGAAGACCCCTGATGCTTCCGGAGGTCCCTGATTCGGCTCCGCCAGACACTGCCTACGGCGCGGGGTTGACGGTGGCGCGAAGGATCTTTAGGAACTGGGCGGGGAGGTGGGTTCTTAGCGAATTGATGGAGGTTTCGAGGGCGTCCTTGTCAATAGCCTGGCCACCGGCTGGGGTTTCCAGGATGGGCTCCTTGCCTATGGGATGGAGCGGAGGCCAGCGGATGGGCATCTTGCCCATGAGGATGGGGCCCACCACGACGGGCTCGGTCCAGGGCTTGCCGTCTACGGTGATGCATGGGAGCTCTGGGCCGAGGTTGCCCTGGAAGATCATGCCGAGGTCGTAGGTGCCGGTGAGGTTGGTGGCAGGGAAGAGGAGGGCGCGGGTGCCATCGGCGCTCCACAGGGGAAACATGGGGACGATGCCGGAGGCGTTGCCGAGGCCGATCCAGAGCCAGATGCGCTGCCAGGGGAAGGGCTCGGGGCTTTCGAGCAGGAGGGCCTGGACGTAGTGGCCGGAGGCGTCGGTGAAGAAGCTGATCTCAGTGTCGGGGACGACGATGGGTGGCTTTCCGCTGGCCAATTCGCCATGGCCGAGCGCGATGATGAGGCCGTCGTAGAGGGAATTGACGGTGGCGGAGAAGGCGGACCAGTCGGATGCGGCCCGCTGGCGGTCCTGGACGAGTGCGGCGGCACCGTTGGAGGCGGGCGTGATGCCGGGCTGGAGATCGTCGGCGAGGGGCGAGAACTGGGCGACGGAGCCAACGAGCGAGACATGGTCAGTGAAATACGTTGTGGCCTTGTTGACCCAGTCCTGGACTTGGGCGGCGACGGTGGCGAGCCAGGCCGTGGGGGTGACGGGCGCGACGTAGTGGCGGATGGGCGTGGCGCCGGGAGTTCCGAATAACTGCTCGGCGGCGTTGAGGAGCTGCGCGGTGAAGGCGATGTAGCGCGAGGTGGTGAACTGGACGCGCTTGAGGGTGGTGAGGGAATCCTCGTATTTGAAATAGGCGGTCAGGGTTTTGAGGACCGCGATGGCGTCGGTGGCTTCAAAGATGGCGGCGATGGAGGCGGCGGAGGGATTGCCCTCGGCGACGATGTCGAGGTCGCTGCGGCGGTACCAGGGGCCGGCGACGACGTCGAGGGTGTAGCGGGTGCGGGGCTTTAGGGGCTGGAACCACTCGGCGGTGGCGGCGGCGGCGGCCTTCTCCTCTTGAAGTTCGTGGAGGAGTTCGCCGGCGAGGCCGGGATCGATCTGCTGGATGTTGAGATTGCCGAAGCGGCCACCGAGGTTGAGGTTTTGAATGACGCTGGTGAGCGAGCCGGGAGACTTGAGGAAGTCGGGGATAGAGGTGGGTTGGTCAGGACTGTCCTCGATGGGGACGTTTGCGCGCTTCTTGAGAGCGTTGACGAGGGGCGGGCTGAGCAGGAAGGGATATTTACCGACGTGGAATGGGGTGTGAATGGGATTGGCCGGTTGTTGCTGCGCCGGGGGCGGGGGCTGGATGGGCTGGGCGAGGGGAACGAGGATCGCCGTGCCGACCAGGGCGCTCTGCTGGGGGATGGACGGGACGTGGATGGCGACGGGGACGACGAGGGTATGGAGGTTGTTTGCGTCGACGCAGCGGAAGTGGAGCGAGTCGCCGATGATGCCATCGGTGAAGGCAATGTATAGGGCGTTGACGTAGCTCTCGACAAATTCGAAATTGAGGTCGTAGCCGTAGTAGGCGGCGGTGGCGCCGTCCTGGGGCCAGGACCACTGGGTGTATGTGGTGAGATCGGAGAGCGCGCCGCCCATGGGGAACGCGGCGTTGGGCTGCTGGGACGAGCTGGGCGGAACAGCGGCGGATGGGTTGGCCGGGGCGAGGCAGTTTTGGGAGAGCTGCGGGAAGGGCGCGGGCTCGACGGGGACCGGGAGCTGGGACGGCGGCTGCGGCGGGGCTGTTTCGGCGAGGGCGGGACCGGTGGCAGTCTGGAAGTAGGCGAATTCGATGATCGGATTGCCGTTGGTAACGGTCTGGTAGCTGGAGGTGCCGACGCGCTCAGATTCGACCTGGGTGACGGTCATCAGGGAGTAGAGCGCGGGGGCGGCAGGGAGAATGGCCATCGGGACGGGCGCGGAGATGTAGTCAAGGGCATAGAGGATGAGGAGATTGCCATCGACGGGGAGGACGAGCTGGGTGATGGGGGTGCCGTCCTGTGGGAAGTCGAGGGTGTAGACCTGCGTGGTGGGGTCCTGGCTGCTGGACTGGACGGTGAGCGGAGTGCCGTCGCCAATGCAGTTGGGAGCACTGGTGAAATCGATTTCGCCGTCCATGGTGTAGGCGACGGCTACGACCTGGGTGACGACCGAGGGCTGGGGGAAGGTAATGGTGACCTGGGAGCCGGAGTTGATGCTGGGGGCGGAGAAGTCGAGTCCGGGCGGAAAGCCGCTCGAGCCGGCGATGGAGGGCGCGGCCATGCCGGAAGAGACAGAGATGACGAGGTTCTGATCGGTGAAGGTGGGTCCGAGGACGGGCTTTGACTGGCCGTTCCACGAGGCGGTCCAGGACTGGCCGGGGAGCAGGCGCCAGGGGATGAGCTTGAGCTGGGTCATGACTTGGTTCTTGTTGGCCTTGGCTGGGTCGCCCGAGAGCCAGACGCCGTCGAGCTGGGTGACGCCGATATCAGGAGCGGGATTGGGAGCGGGAGGAACGGTGCAGACCGGTTTCCAGGTGGAGGTGCCCTTGTCGTATTGGAAAAGAGTGACCTGAGTGAGGGTGTGGCGGATGTAGAACTGAACGCCGGGGGGAGTGAGCGAGATGTTGGACATGTCGTCCTGGCCGAGATTGGGCGCATTGGGGATGCCGGGGACGACGTCTTCGTCTTTGGGGAACTGTGGGTTGGTCGAGTTCCAGCCGATGGCGCTGGCGGGGAATGCGCCGGTGCCGTCGACGGTGGGGTGGGAGAAGTTGAGAACGAAATGGGCGTCCTGAGGGACGATGGGGGCGAACTGCGCGGAGCTGGTGTTGTCGGGAACGAGCTCGGGCAGGGCGGTGGCCGGGTTCTGGCGGTTGTTCTGCCAGTCGGTGAGCGAGTCGCCGGTGAGTTGGAGGATGCCGGGGGTGTTGGGGTCGTAGACCACCGGCTCGTTGGTTGCGGATAGGTCGGGGTTGATGCCGTTGGCCTTGTGGGAGAGCAGGAGGTAGTGGTCGGTGGCGGGCTTGTCGTTCTTGTCGCAATGGTCGGAGAGGGTGGCATCGAGGTGGCTGAGGGCGAGCGGAGCGGGCGGGACGGTGCCGTTGTCGCCGCCCCAGGAGAGGCTGATGGTGGCGCCGATGTTGGGCAGGGGCCAAGGGAGATCGAGCTCGACGGAGAGCTCGCCGTGGATCCAGAAGGGGTTGGGCGCGCAGCCTTCGAGCAGCGCGTCGGCGGTGAGGCCGAGGCCGATGCCGAAGGCGGAGAGCTCGACGTTGCCGTGGAGCTCGATGCCGGCGCCGATCTGCAGGGGCGACCACTGCACGGCGGCCATGGTGGCGAGGTAGACGTCGATCGAGGCCGAGAGCGGGCCGAAAGAATAGGAGTTCTTGTAGCCGGTCCAGGTGCCGGTGACGAGGCCGTGGTCGCTGATGACGAAGTAGGCGTCGGACTCGAAGAGGTCGAAAATGCGGGCGGAGACGCGCTTTTCATGCGGCGGCTTGCCGAGGGCGAAGAACCAGGCGTCGGTGCCGGGAGCGGGATTGGCGGTGACGTAGAGCTCGGCGGTGGCTTCGATGTCTAGGACGACGGGGATGGAGTACTCGGCCTGGATGGTGAGGTCGAAGGTTTCGGAATTGCCGTCATAGGTGGCCATGGCGGTGAAGTTGCCGCCTTCGGAGGCGCCGGTGATGCGCTTGGAGAGGATGTTGGCCATGCCAATGAGCGAGATGACGGGGCCGGGCATCATGACGACGAGCATGATGGCGGCGGAAGCGGTAAAGCCGTCGTCGGCCTCGGTGCCGATGGTGGCGCCGAGGCCGAGGGCGAATGCGCCGGAGACCGGAGTCAGCCACTTGTTGAAGTCGGAAGCAGTGTAGTCGGGAGTGCCCGAGGTGTCGACCGAGCCGGCGGTGGCGGAGGTGCTGGAGAAGTTGGTGACAGCGGGGTACTGGAACCACTGCCACCAGGTGTTGGTGGGCTCGGGTTGGGGCTCGAGGCCGGTGGCGACCAGGCCCTGCAGGCCCCAGAGAGAGACATCGAGGAATAGAGGGATCCCGACAGGGAGCTCGACATCGAGATCGAGGAAGAAGACGGATTGGCCGCCGAAGTTGCCGACGATGAAGTTGGCGTCGACTTCGAGCTGGCAGACCTCGATATTGACCTTGACCTGGCCTGCGAAGAGATTGACCTGCTTGCCGTTGGGGTATCCGGGCGGCAAGGGCAGGGGACCATAGGGATTGATGGCGTTGAAGATGCTGGGATTGAGGCCGGCGTTCTCGAGGTCGGTGGGAGTCTGGGCGTTGACGTGGATGTGGTCGATTTCGCCTTCGATGGAGAGGACGCCGGGGATTTCGAAGGAGATGCCGACGCCATCGAGAGAGAGCGCGCCGGTGGTGAGATTGATCTGCAGGCCGCGGACGCTTCCGCCGAGAGTGAGGCCTTCGACGAGCTGGATGTCGCCGGAGAAGCCGATCCACTTGTCGCCAGCCGAGTCGGTGCCGAAGCCGAGCTGCTGGAGGCCGAGATGGAAGCCGTAGAAGTCGAGGGCCATCTGGTTGGGGAGGTTGATCCAGCCGCCAGCCAGCGCGATGTGGCCATGGCTGTCGATCGAAAGGCCCTGGAGCTCGATGGTGGGCCAGTTGAGATCGGGTGTGGTGATGATGAGATTGCCGGAGATGGTGATGGTCCAGACGCCAGAGGAGGACTTGTCGATGGAGAGCGAATCGACGTCGATCTCGATGCTGCCGAGGTTGGAGGGCAGAGGGCAGTTAAGCTGAATGAGGCCGTCGGGAGTGGAGCTCTGGCCGGAGGCGGATTGGTCGGCGGAGACGGTGATGGCGATGTCGCCGTTGGCCTTGGTGGAGACGTCGACGTCGATAGTTTGGGGATTGCCGTTCTTGTCCGTGAAGAAGGGGAGGGTGAGGGAGCCGGCGATGTTGGAGGCGGCGAGGCCGCTGTTGGCAAGGGTGAGGTCGAAGGCAGTGAGCGTGATAGTGAAGTCGTCGCCGATGGTGGCGCTCAGGGGATTGGCGGAGAGCTTGTCGATCCAGAGGTGGCCGCTGAAAACCCCATTTTGAAGCTGGAGGTTGTCGAGGTTCACGACCTGGCCGGCGGAGAGGGTGAGGCCGGCGGAGATGCCGTTGTCGTCACTGGAGACGGTGAGGACGCCGGGCCCGAAGGCGGCGTTGGCGGCCTGCTGGACAAGCTGAATGCCGAGCGACTCAAGCAGCGGGAGAGGAAGCAGCGTGGACATACGATCGACCTTCCTGGAGATGGCGATGCAGAACCGGTGAGTCGGACAGCGCTCGGGCGCAGGGGATGGGGCGCGCCGGATGGAGACCCATTGCCGCTAGAAGAGGCCGGCGAGGGTGTTGAGGATTTGCGCGGTGCCGGCGAGCTCGGCGGCGACCTGCTTGACATCGGTGGTGACGGCGAGGATTGACTGCAACTGGGTGAAGAGGCCGGTGGCGGCATTGACGGCGGGGGCGGCGGCGCTGGGGGCGAGGGTTGCGGCCAGCTGCAGCGCCTGCTGGATGCCGCTGACGGTGCTGGCCACGTCGCCCTGGCTGGCCACAGAATAAAGCTGTGTGGCGAAGTTCGAGAGGAGGGTGGCGATCTGGGTCAGTGCCTGGTTGATGCTGGTGCCCACCGAGGATAGTTCGGAGGACTGGAAGAGGATACCGAGCAGTCCCTGAACCGCGGGGTAGAAGGTGGCGTTGGGGGTGGCGGGGCCGGAGGTCCACTGGCTGGGATCGAGGTTTGCGGGCGGGGGAACAAGCGCCGGGTTGGGGGAAACGATGGGCTGCAATGCGGTGAACATGGTCTGAAGCGGATCAGAGGGCATGGTGTGAACCTTCCTTGAGTTGAGATCGAGGTTGGGGAGGGCGGCTGGGGCGCGGCCGTCCCGGAAAGTGCGTACAGGGATGCTTCATACCGTAACCGCGGGGAGAAGCATCTGGCTGGCGAAAACGGACGATTGAGCGGAGCGATTGCCGAAGATGCCGACGGCAACGACGGCGTAGTAATTGGTGGCGGAGCTGCTGGGCGGCGGAGCGGCCGGGATGGCGTTGGGGTCGAGGGGTTGATTGGATGCGCTGACGCCGTCGACGAAGGCGGCGCGGCGATTGCCAGCCTGGCCGAGGACCCTGGTGGTTGTGCCCCAGGTAGCGACGACGACGACGGGAACGCCGCGGCCGAGGCCGATGCGCAGGCCCGTAAGGCGGGATTGTGTGGGCGAGTCGGTGACCAACTGAGCGATGCCGCTTACGGCGGGGGGCGGAGGGGTCCAATAGTTGAAGCCGGGCTGGGAAAGCGCGGGTGTGGAGGCCTGATATTCGGTGAGGCGATAGATACCGTTGACGGTGTCGGGCGCGGGGCCGGCGGGGAGGGCGATTTCGGCCATGTCGCTGCCCTGGTAGTCGCGGGCACAGAGGCGCGGATCGGGGACGAAGCCAATGATGCGCTTGTCGACGTTGGGCGGTGTGCCGGTTCCCTGCACGAACTGGAGCGAAGGATTGACTTTGAGGTTAGAGGAAATGGTGGGGAGTTGGCTGGGTGGGGCGGGATGGGTCCAGTCGGCGCCGAAAAAGCGCAGGTCCGCAAGGTCGGCGGCAGAAGCGGCACGGTAGACGAGGTAGGCGGCGACGTCGGGGTTGGCGTCGAGGGACCAGGCGACGAGGATGGAGGAATCGGTGGGCTGGACCTTGTAGAGGACGGGCGGACGCGGCGGGGTCACGATGCGGATGTACCAGGGGCCGGCGGAGCCGGTGCTTTGCTGGCTTTGGACTCCGGAGTTGCTGGTGGTCCACAGGCGATAGAGATTGCGGCCGTAGCCGGTGCCGAGGACCGAGTCAGTGAATGTGGCGCCGGGGTTGGCGGGAGTGCCGGTGAGGCGCACCCAGCCCGAGGAATTGTCAGGCACGTCGGCGAGGGCGCGGAGCTCGTCGTCGAGCAGGCCGTTGTAGAAGTGCTCGATGAAGGCGCGCTGGGCGTTGGCGTCGTTGAGGACGGTGTCGACGGTGAAGCTGGTGCTGTTGATGGCGTTGTAGCAGTTGATCCAGGTGGAGAGTAATTTGATCCAGGCGGCGAGGTCGGCACGGGGGTTGCCGCCGTCATCGACGACGGGATTATTTTCGGTGACGTCGCCGGTGCCGGCTTTGATGAGGCCGATGCGGCGCTGGACGTCGGTGAGGGCGATTGAGCGGACGGGGGCGCGCTCGAGGAGGTAGGTGCCGATGCCTCCGCCGGACGGGGTGGTGAAGGGAAGGGTGACGCCGGCGTTGCCGGTCATATCGGCGGGGTCGTAGTAGAGGTGATCGACGGAGTGGGTGGGGATGGGAGGCGCGGGCGGGACCAAGCGCTGGACGGCCTGGCCGATGACCGGGGCTGAGACCGGCATGGAGCGGTTGGCGTTGGCGCCGTTGGGATCGACGATCTGGTCGCCGGATTGGAAGGGGTTTTCGAGCGAGCTGGAGACCGTGACCTGGAAGCGCACCTTGGTCTGGTCGATGGGGACGCTCATGGGGAGCGGGAAGGAGAGCTGAAGGCCCCATCCGGAGACGAGATAGGCGGGCTGGTTGGCGTAGTCGGAGTTCGAGGAGATGACGCGCGCAGCGTCGCCGGCGGAGATCGTGGCGACGACGGAGCCGCCCTGGAGCGCGGGGCGGACGGTGTAGCGGTCGGAGCTCAGGTCGGGGAGGGTGATCATAAGCACCTGGGAGGGGTCGTCGGGGCCGAGGGCGGTGAGGGTGGGGGTGGTCTGGATGTTGACGATGTAGCCATTGCCGCCGGGGGCCGGGGAATAGGCCGGAGCGCCGGCGACGGTGAGGACCTGGATGGCGGGCGGGGGGATGACGACATCCTGGGTGGTGACGACGCCGGTTGGGTTGCCGTTGGTGTCGATGGTCTGGACGGTGATGCGGGCGGACTGGGCGTCGGGATAGCGCATATAGGCCGAGCCGGACCAGTTGAGTCGCAGGGTGAGCTTGCCGCCGACCCAGGCGGAGCCGTCGGGGGCGGGTGCGCCGCCGGCGGCGGGGGTGTTGTCGAAGGTGACGATGCGGAGAGTGGAGGGAGGAGCGGCGATCTTCTCGACGCCGCGCGGGGCGGACCACTGGCTCCAGGGGCCGCGGACGCCGAAGATGTCGAAGGCGGCGACGCGATGGGCGTAGCCCTGGTTGGGGTCGGGGCGGAGGCTGTCGACGAGGCGGTAAATGTTGGGGGTGGTGATGCCGGAACCTGCAGGGGTGGGGATGCTGCGCGTAGTGGTCCAGCCGGGGAGGCTGGCGACGGCGGCACCGTCCTCGCGCTCGGCCACGTAGCCGATGGGGATGATGGGCGGGGGAAGCTGGGCGGGGTCGGAGATGGGGTTGCCGATTTGCTGCGCGGCGGTGTTGGGCGCGGGCCAGACGACGTCGTAAAGGCTGTGGGGAACGAGAGTGAGCGAGGCGGGTTCGATGTCGGCATGGCGACGGCGGTAGGTGGTGATCGGATCACCGGGGGCGGCAGGGAGATGGATGGGGCCGGGCGCGTGGATGATGGCGTATTGCGTGCCGATGGATTGGGCGCCGACTGGATACATGCGCAGGAGGGCGATGGCGATGCACTCGGCGAGCCATCCGCCGGTGCCGCTGACGACGATTTGATCGATGGGCTGGCCGAGGCTGGTGGCGGCGACGTTGACCACGGTGAGCTGGGAAGAGCTGAAGTTGGCGGTGGCGATCACTGTGCCGCTGGAGAATGCCTGTACCGTGCCTGAGCCGGCCACGGCGACGTCGACGGCCTGGGCGGGCTGATTGAGCGAGAAGGTGACTAGCGGGGGAGGGGCAAAGCCCCAGCCGCCGGACTGGGTGACGGCCATGAGCATGGCGTTGGGTTGATTGTTCTGGGGTATGCCCGCGATGGCAGAGGCGGCGATGGTCCCGGCGATCGACGGCGCGGTGGGATCGACCTGGGCGGAGTAATTGCCGTTGGGATCGAACTTGAGCCAGCGCCAGAGGGTGGTGCCGTTGGAGGCAGCCTGGATGTTGAGGCCGTTGTAGGCGAAGGAACCGCGGGCGAGTGGGGCGGCGGCCGCGAGGCCGGGTTCGACGACGGGGTTCTGGCTCGCAATTGAGCCCCAGAGGCCGACGATGGCGTAGTCGTACTTGACGCCGGGCTGTGCGGTGGTGTCGACGAAATAGAGGCCGAGGACGCGGGCAAAGTAGGGATCGAGGGCGAGGAGGAGAAGCTGCTCCATCAAGGTGAGATTGAGCTTGGGGGCGTTGGCTCCGGCGGCCGACGGGGGAATGGGGATCTGGCCGAGGAGCACGAGGGGGAAGTGCATGACGAGGCGAACGAGCTCGGCGCGGAGGTCTTCGAGGGCTGCAATTTCGCGCTGGGGCGACATTCCCGCCACGAGTCTGAGGGCGCCGAGGCGTTTGCGGGCTTCCTCGATGTCGTCGACGAAGACGGTGTGCGCGGGGGTGGTGGCGGGGTCGGGAGCGCCGAAGTAGCGAGCAGGCCAGTTGAGGCGGGTGATGGGCGGGGTGAAGGGCTCGCCCCAGTACTCCCATTCGCCGTCGGTCTTGCCCCAATTGGGGCCGATGGTGCAGGGCGGGTTGCCGGTGTAGCCCGCGCGGACGACTTCGGTGTCGGCGTATGTGACGGTGCTGGTGGCCTGGTCGCGGCCGCAGGGGGTGAGTATCGGAGGAGGAATGCGCTTGGAGTCGGACTCCGAGGCTTTTCGGCGGCAGAGCCAGAAGCCTCCGGGGGGGAAACCGAGGGCGGCCACGAAGCTCCAACGGAGATGCACGCCGGCCTGCATACGCTGACCGTCGAAAGTGGGCTCGTGGCCGGTGGCAACGCCTGCTTGAAGACCCAACACGTAATTCGGCACTTTGTTCCTCCTGGCGCGACGGCGGCGAAGCCGGCTCGTGGATGCGCCGATCGCGTACTGCTTTCAAGCGCCCGCTGGCGGAGTTTGCGCGGTCTGGGAGAATGACAGGCACGGAGACCGGCGCGGGCCACGGGGAACAGGCGCCGCCGGAGTGCTGTCCACTCACGCATGCGGGGATGTAAGGCAACTCAAGACTGAAAACAAGACGGCGGAAACGCAGGTCTTGAGTCTTTCTCCTGCCGGGTCAACCGCAAATCCGGATCTGAGGCCCTTCCGGGTCTGGGGAACAGAAACTTGCGGCGTTCAGCACTCCAGTCATGCTCCGCGCGCTTAGCTTGCAGTGGAAATGTGAAACAGCTGGCGAGAAGGACGGCAAGGGGGAAGCTGGACCCGGGGCCGTCTCGAGGCATCCTGCGCCGGACGACTGGGCGGCCGACGGAGACAAAGGTAAGGGAAGGTGAGTGGGGTGTCAAGTGAAATTGTGCGGGGTGGGCTGGGATTCGGGATGACAGGGGTTTGTTGTATTGCGGGTCTCCATCTCACCCAAGCGGAGCTTGGGTGGGGCATCCTAGGTTTTGTGGTTCGGGTACCTGAGGCCTTCCGGGTCCCAGAATCCGGACCCGGGCCACCCCAAGGTCTGCTTGGGTGCGAGCGAAAAGCAACTGCAGATCCCTCGCGCCGCAGCCACTGCGTCGCGTGAATCGTGCACGATCGCGGCTCGCCTCAACACTGCCGCAATCGCATCGATCACCGGCTCGACTCGAACGATGGACGCTTCAGCGGGGTGGCCAGCCACCTGACGGGAATCGAATCCGACATTCGCCGGTTCAATCGCGACCGGGACCCCTGACGACGCAAGCCGCTGGTCATGCCATGGAACGCCGACCGGCCAGCACAGCGCCGCGCTCGGTCGCCTCAAGCCAAGCGACCTCGACGCGGCCGTGAGCATTCAGCCACTCTCTTGCAATACATGCATCCCTGTACTCAGGAACTACATGCATTCCGGTGCTACCTGTGTGCCACTGCCTGGGAGGCAGGAGACAGGCCTCCCGTAGCTACCCCTCTTGCAGACTAAGACCGCGGCAGAACTAACTGTCAGTGAGTAGATACACGATCTCCCCAGAGCAGAGCACCTTCTACTGTGTGGGCTAGAGGGAAGAGTGTAGGTTCTTCCTTCTAGCCTGGTCGACAAGCGGCTCTCTCTGTTCTGAGACTCATCAACCTGTAGTGAGCTAGCAGAGTGGGAATCCAGTTCCCTGCTGTGTGGGCATCGGGCCTTAGGGTCATCCGAGTTGCCGTCGATTCAGGCTGCCATTCCGATTCACTGGATGGCCTCGCATTCAACCCTGTACCTCCTTCACCTACCGGCGAAGGCGCGCTGTCATCGTAAGCCAGCGCGGCATACCTCAGCTTGACCTGTGCCTCGCCAAAACTCCATCCGGCCGAGAAATTGAATAGATGTCTCGATATCTTAACGGTTAAGAGCCGCCTGGATCGCCCGACTCGTGCTAGCTGGAAGGCTATGAAAACACAGGCCGATGGAATTTTGGCGAGACACAGCTTTCCAGTCACGCTTTACAAGGAACAATGGCTCCGTGTCCTTGCCAACGCTCCTCTGATCGAGGCGTTTATTAGCGAGAACGAAAGCAAGCTGAAGACGAAGGAATAGGTTCAAATCCCAGGATCACCGAAATTGGCGCCAGAGCTTCACAAATCTTGCGGGGTTCGAGGCCGTGTACCTGACAGTGTGCTGAATGCTCCGATGCCCAAGATAGTCCTGGATGAGCCTCGTGTCCGCGCCCTGGTCGGCCAGGGCAAAGCCGCAAGCGTGGCGCAGCATGTGAGGATGAGCGAGCAAGGGAAGGGAAGCCGTGGCGCTGTATTTTCGCAGCGCCAGGTTGACAGTCGACCGATGCAAAGGCATCCTCTGCCCGCTTACGAAGAACGTCTTGCCGGCCGGATTCAGCCGGCTGCGCTCTTTCAGCCATGAATGGATGGCGCGCAACTCGTCGCCGCGCAGGGGTTGCGTCGTCGATAAGCCGCCCTTCAACCTGAAGACATGCAGCACGCGGCTTTCGGTGTCCACCTGGTCAAGTTTTATGCCGCAGGCTTCCGACACACGCAATCCATGCCGGAACATCAGGAGCAAGAGGCAACGGTCGCGAGCCTCGTTCATGCCTCCTCTGGTTGCCTCAATCAGCCGCTGAACTTCGCGCCCAGTGAGGTGCTTCCGGCCGCTGTTAGCCGCGCCCGAGTTTGCG
>ODAK010005679.1_pt1 | contig 12634 bp, 12 predicted proteins | sample 1539591 | NCBI WGS metagenome assembly ODAK01 (sample SAMEA3539303, study PRJEB22396) | soil metagenome | biome: tundra; feature: field; material: soil | place: USA | collected 2010-05 | depth 0.15 m | reverse complement strand
CGGGCTCCATGGTGCGGTAGTGCTGGTCGCAAAGGGGCAGGATGTCCGTCCGCATGCGAAGCGAGTTTAGCACCCGCAGCGCTCTCGTAGGGACAGCCGCCCTCGGCTGTCCAGCCTGTATGCCGCGCAGGCCGCGGACGAGAGCGTCCGGGCCTGCGCGGTTCCTGGTGATCAACACCGTCTACGCCACTACTGGGAAGTCTTGTCGGTTGTCTTCATGATCGTTACCGGCTGATGCTGGCGCTTGCCACTGGCCTTACCGGTGGCAGCGTCGCGCGGAGCCTGGGCTTGCGAAGAACCGGCGGGAGAAGCGGAATTATTGCTTACCGCCACGTCCATGCGGCCGTCCCCATTCACGTCGCCAATGGCCACATGCGTCGGTTTCGTGTTGGAGCCGGAGGCTGGTTTTGCGGCGGTCTGCTGCCAGTCGTCCTGAGCCGATTTGTTGCCCAACCTTTGATCTTTGGCAGCGTCCTTGCTCGCAGTCTGCGTGGTGGAAGTCTTGGTTTTCTGCTTGTCGGTTGTCGATTGCGCAGCGGCGACGAGCGATAGACCGGCGAAAGCGGCGATCAGAATCTTATGGTTCATGTTTTTCTCCTGAATGGCGCGTCCCCACGACGCGTCGTGACCCGCTGGGCTCGGAAAATTGGACACACGCCGTCCCATGGGAATTCGATGATTCTGGCCATTCTCGGGCAGGTCGGCAAATTACCAAAGTGCATCGCGCGGACGAAGGCTGAACTGGCGTCCCCTGACCAGGGTTCCGAGCGCGACACCGGCGACGCCAGCCATCAGAGAAGTAGCAATCGATTCGCTCGACAAGAACTTGAGGATCCGCACCTGGCCGGAGAAGCGGCAAGCCGCATTTCCACGGGAGATCAGGCGAAGGGCATTGGGTTCAAGAGAGAATCTTGCGCAGCTCGCGGCGGAGAATTTTGCCGGAAGAAGTTCGCGGTACCACTTCCACAAAGCGAATCTCGCGGGGCTGCTTATGGTGGGCAAGGCGGTCGGCAACGAAATCGCGGAGTTGTGTGGCAAGCGCGTCCGAAGGCGTAAAGCCTTCCCGGAGCACGACAAACGCGCAAGGGATTTCTCCGGCGGCCAAGTCCGGCTTTCCGACCACGCCGCAGTCGCGCACCGCGGGATGTTCAAGCAGCAGCGATTCGACCTCAGCCGGGGCGACGGGGAATCCTTTGTACTTGATCATTTCTTTGATGCGGTCGAGGACGTAGTAGAAGCCGTCGGCGTCCGAGCGCACGACGTCGCCTGAGTAGTACCAGCCATCGCGAAGAACGGCCGCCGTGGCTTGCGGCTCTTTCCAGTATCCAAGCATGAATTGCGGGCCGCGCATGACGAGTTCGCCGGGTTCGCCCGGGGCAACCTCGTGCCCGTCGACATTAACAATGCGGCAGTCGGTGAGCGCCAGCGGCTGTCCGATGGAGGCGGGACGGTACATTTCCGGCGGCGCGACATAGCCGACGTGGGTAACGGGCGAAGCTTCGGTCATGCCGTATCCCTGGTAAACGATGATGCCCGTGAGTTCGGCCACGCGGCGTGCAAGTTCGGGAGCGAGCGGCGCGGCGCCCGACTTGATCAAGCGGACTTTGTGGTTCTTGGGAAAGACTCCGGCTTCGGCGGCCTGGCAGAGGGCATTGATGGCGGGCGGGACCATGGGCATCATGGTGACGCTTTCCTGAATCAGAAGCGCGCACAGCTTTTGCACGTCGAAGCGCGGCATCAGTACCAGCGTGTTGCCCAAGGTCAGGGAAAGAGTCAGCCCCACGGTGAGTCCGTAGATGTGGTAGAGGGGCAGGAAGCAGAGCATGACGTCAGAGGGCGCGAGCGTCGCGGCATTCGGGCCCAGAACCTGATAAACATTCGCAACCAGGTTGTAGTGCGAGAGCATGACGCCCTTGGGCAATCCGGTGGTGCCGCTGGAGTAGGGAAGGGCGGCAATGGTTTGCGCGGAGTCCTGGATTGGTTCCGGGAATTTGGCGGACGTCCGCCGCAGCAGACTCGCGAAGTCTTCGCAGCCGGCGTGCTGATTTCGCGCGTTGAAGCTGCGAGTAGTGAAGACGCGGCGCAGATTGGGAAGTCCCGCCAGGTTGACGTTTTCGAGAAGTGGGCCATCGGTGATCAGGAAAGCGGCGCCGGAGTTTTCCAGTTGAAAGCGGATCTCGCGCTCACGGTAGGAAGGATTGAGCAGTGTGGGGATGCCTCCGGCGAGTGTGGCCGCGTGATAACTGATGGCGAACTCCCAGGAGTTGGGGAGAAAGATCGCAACCACTTCTCCGGGAGCGAGTCCGGCGGAGATGAGGCCGCGGGCAAGGGATTCGACCAGGCTGCCATATTCAGAGAAAGTGAAACGGCGATCGCAGGAAGTGTCAATCAGTGCTGTCTTCCGGTTGTTATGTTGGCAGCTCTGCAGGACAACGTCGTGAACGAAGCGGCCGGCCGGATCAGCATAGAGTTGGGTGCGAAGCATCGGGGGTAATTGTAGTAGGAGATGGCAGAAGTTAAAAGCAAGTTAAGAACAAGATTGCGGCGCTAGCCTTCGTGTACCTTCGTGGTTTGCGCTCCTGTCGGAACCACCAAGGACGGCAAGGAGCGCAAATGAAATCCAGCCAAGCTCACGCGCTCAGCTTGCGCAGGAATTCCTGTTCGTCCATGCGGTACTTAAAAGCTTTGCGGCCGTTGATGAAGACTACGGGGACTTCGTCGTTATAGAGGCGTCGGATCTCGGCGTCGGAGTCGACGTCGATTTCCCGCCAGGTGAAGCCGCCCCGCTTGTGCAGCTTGTCGAGGCTCTCCTTGACGATTTCGCAGAGATGACATCCCTTGCGGGTGTAAACGACGACTTCACCCAACTGCGTCATTCGAAGGAGTGTAGCAGTTTCGATGCAGGCTCTCCAAGATGCGGGATGCGAGACAAAGACGGGCGTAGAATTTCCTGATGATGACGACGCTCAGGATGACGATGACGACAAACGCACGGCCGCTTTCTGGCAGGACGCTGCTGGTGACGGGCGGGGCGAAACGACTGGGGCGCGCGATTGCCCTGGCCGCGGCCGAAAACGGCGCTGACGTGGCGATTACGTATCGCGACTCGGCGCGCGAAGCCCGGGCGGTGGTGGGAGAGCTGGCGAGGCATGACGTGCAGGCGCTGGCCGTGCGCTGCGATGTGACCGATGAAAAGAATGTCCAGGAGATGGTGAAGGAAGTGGCGAGCGAATTGGGCGGGATCGACGTGCTGGTGAATAACGCCGCCAATTACGAGACCGTCGAGTTTGAGAAGATCACGCTAGCGCAGTGGGATGCGATGTTTGCGTCGAACACGCGCGGGCCGTTTCTGGTGTCGCGTGCGGCGCTCCCCTATTTGAGAAAGCGCAGAGGGCGCATCGTGAATATGGGCTCGCTGGGCGGCCTCCGTCCCTGGGCGACGCATGCGCATTATTGTTCGTCCAAGGCGGCCGTACACATGCTGACCAAGGTGATGGCGAAGGCCCTGGCGCCGCGGATTGCGGTGAATGCCGTGGCTCCGGGGATGATTGAGTTAGGCGAGAAATCGGCGGCAGCGTTCATGAAGAAGATGTCGAAACAAACGCCCATGCAGCGCGCGGGAACGGCGGCGGACATTGTCGCGGCGGTCATGTTCTTCGCCGCCGCCCCGCACTTTATTACAGGGCAAGTGCTGGCGGTGGATGGCGGGCTGGGACTGTAGACCGGCAGACCGCGGTGCTTCTGCGCTTCGTATCAGGGCATCGCTTTAGCGATGCCGCAACCCCTCCGACATCAGGTGCCCCTTTAGGGGCTGGGAGACTGACATCCGAGGTCTTACGCCGCCGGCCAACGATTTGTTTCCTGGCTTCTGTTCGCGTATCGTTCCTTTTTTCGACTTTCACCACACTTATGACACCATCCATTCGGAATGCGGTCTCTGTTCCCCTCACGTTCTTTCTGGCTCTCTTCCTGGCCGCTTCTCTCGCCGTCGCCCAGGATCGCCCCGAGGAGGGCGGTCATGAACTCCAGGTGTGGACTGGCGGCGGCCGCTCGGTTCCGGGCGGCACCAAAGATACCAGCGTGTGGAACGCCGGACTCCGCTATGGATGGATTCTGACCGCTCCGCACGGCCCCGGTTTTCTCAACGGACGATTCGAGTATGCAGTGGACGCGGTCCCGGCGTTTGTTGTGTTCCAGCGAGCAAACACCGCGTACGGTGCGGGAGTGAATCCCGTGGGGCTGAAATGGATTTTCGCCACCCGCGGACATGTTGCTCCCTACCTCGAGTTAAATGGCGGAACGCTGTTTACGACCCATGAGGTGCCAACGGGAACATCGACGATCAATTTCACCTCGGGAGCAGCCTTCGGGCTGCATTTTCTGGGAGAGCGCGCGTGGTCGGTGGATGTCCGCTACATGCACATTTCGAATGCCGGCCTGACCGTCCCGAACCCGGGAGTGAATACAGTGCAGGTGCGGTTGGGGTTTGGGAAGTTCTTAGGGAAGAAGTAGCGGGCGCATTTCCTGTAGAGACGCGGCTTGCCGCGTCTCCCGCGTCCAAGGAGACGGGGCAAGCCCCGTCTCTACGAATCAAAATTAACGCCGCTGCGATAACGCCGCAGCGGTCGGCCTCGGTTCCGCCCGCCGTCCGCAACACGGCCCCGGCGGAATGGGCGCGCCGTGCGGACAGGTAGCCGGATGGTTGAGAAAGGTGCAGATCTTGTCGGTAGCTTCCGGCGAGAGTATGTGCTCAAACTTGCACGCCTGTTGCTCGATTTCAGTTTCGCTGTCCATGGCAAGCGAATCGGTGAAGAGACGCTCGGCGAGACGATGGCGGCGGATGATGTCTGCGGCCCGCTGGTGTCCACGCGCGGTGAGTTCGACGACCGCCGAGCCTTCGCCAGTCGAAAATCCAGCCGGCTTCAGCGCGTCGTGGCAGGGATTGACGAAGGCCTTATGATCGTGGGTTTCGGGCGGATGCGGGCGAGTGGCCACCAACCCCATGGCCGCCATTTTTTCCACGGCGATCGATACGGGCAGGGCGCCGTGCACTTCCATCCGGCCAATCTCCGCGATTTGGCCGTTCTCTTCCAAAGCAAATAGTTCTTCCAGCACTTCGTCGATCTGCTCGTCGTCGGCCATCGAAAAAACTTCCTGGGCGGCGATTTTTCCGTGGTGCAATTCAACGCGGCGGTCGGCCAGGCGTGCGACCACGGGATCGTGCGTCACCATGACGATGGTGCGTCCCTGTTGATGAAGCTCGCGCAGCAGGCGCAGAACAATTTCTTCGTTGACGGCGTCGAGATTGCCGGTGGGCTCATCGGCCAGCACGATCTTAGGATCGTTGATCAGGGCGCGGGCGATGCAGACGCGCTGCTGCTCGCCTCCGGAAAGCTGCGAAGGCAGGTGGCCGGCGCGGTCTTTCAGGCCAACGCGATCGAGCGCTTCAAGGGCTTCCTTTTCGTCGGTCATGCTGTGGAAGTATTGAGCGAGCATGACGTTCTCGATCGCGGTGAGATAGGGGATCATGTGGAATTGCTGGAAGACAAAGCCGATCGTCTCGGCACGCACATGGTTGAGGTCGGACGCGCTGAGGCTGGCGACGTTTTGTTCGTCCAGCCAAATCTCGCCGCTGGTGGGGCGGTCGAGACATCCGATGAGATTGACCATGGTGCTCTTGCCCGACCCCGAGGGGCCCATCATCGCGACCCACTCGCCGGGCGCGATGGAGAGAGAGATGTCGTCGAGCGCGTTGATGAGGCTGCGGCCGCCATTATTCTCCTCTTCTCTGGCGGGGTAACTCTTGGTGACGCCCTTAAGTTGAATCATCCTAATCTTTCCTCTTCCCCAGGTTTCGATGACCCGATGACCCGATCACCCGATTCCATTACTCTCCCCGCAGAATAATCGCGGGCTGAACGCGGCGCAGCAGCCCGATCGGCAGGATGGCCGAGATGAGGGCCACGGCAACGCTGCCGGCAAGCACGTAAGGGAAAACGCTGAAGCGCGGCACGACGGGCGCATGGAAGTTGACGCGTCCGATCCAGACCGCCACACCAATGCCGATGAAGAAACCGAGAATCGCGCCGACTACGCCCAGCGCCGCGGCTTCAGCCGCGAAGAATCCGTTGACCAGACGTTCGGACGCGCCCAGGGCCTTCATGATGGCAAAGTCGCGCCGGCGATCGAAGACCCATCCGATGAGAGTTGCCAGCACACAGAGCGCGGAAGTGAGCACGACCAGCGTCGAGGAGGCGTAGAGCGTGGCGCGCGTTTTGTTCAGCACGTTCGCTTCACCTTCCATGATCTGCCGGACCGGGCGAATGTCGGCCCCAGGCAGAAGCTGCGCTAGCTGGCGAATCGAGGCCTCAACTTCCGCGGCGGTTCCGTTGGCGGCAACTTCGATGGTCGAGGGCGCGACCCCGGTCCAGTTCTGGAATGCAGATTGATCGAGATAAATACGACTGTCCTCGCCCGCTCCTGTCTGGAGCATGCCGGCGGGAGCAAGCTGGATCGCTTTGCCTTGAAAGGTCAGTTCGAAGGGCTGGCGCTTGGGGCTGACTACCGTGGCCGCGCGCATTCCGATCAGCGCTTCGTTGGGTGCGTCGGGCCAATGGCTCACCTTCCACCAGTGATTCAACTGCCGGGCGCGGGTGAAGTTGGTGCCGACGACCACTACAGATTGTCCGTCGCGGGTGCGTGCAACCGCGTAAGCGAAAGGAACAGCCAGCGTCTTTGCGCCGAGAACCGATTCGACCTTAGCCAGCGCGTCGCTGGGCAGGGACGACGACTGGCCGTCTTTCGCGCCGTCCTTGGCCACGATGACCACGTTGGCGCCATAATTTCGAAATTCCGTGCGCAGCTTGGCCTGCACGTCGACGTAGAGGTTCATCATCGCAGTGGCGACCGCGGCCGCAACGATCATGGCAAGCAAGGCGGAAGCCGCACGTCTGCGACGGAGGACGGCGGCGCGCAGAAGCATCCGAGCGAACATGGAAATGTGCGGCGCCTGAGCGCGGCGATCGGCAACCTGTTTCGGACTGTGGAGCGTGCCGGGATGAGTGCTCATCCTTCACCTCGCAGGGCGAACACGGGATCGAACTTCACGGCGCGGCGAATGGCGACGGCGCTTCCGGCGAAAGTCACGAAGACGGCGATGGTCATGATGATCGGGAACAGCACGGGCTCAATCGAGATCTGCGAGTTGAAAATCGACCGGCCAATCTGGTGCGCCAGCAGCGCTCCGGCGGAGAATCCGGCGATGCCGCCGACTAGCGCCAGCAGCAGCGCCTCCGCAAAGAAGATCGCGGAGACCACCAGATCGCCCGCGCCCAGCGCTTTCATCAGCCCGATTTCCACCCGGCGTTCATAGATGGCCGTAGCCATGGCGGCGGAAACGGCAAGCGCGGACGCGAACAGCGCCGCGAGCGTGACCAGCAGCATCAGTCCCTTGATGCGCGAAAGCACCGTGCCTTCGTTTTGTGCCACCTGACGAATCTGCTCCGCGTGCGAATGCGGGATGACTTCTTCTAACTGAAAGGCAATCGACTGCACGTACGGCGAGCAGTACCAGCGATCGTAAACCTCGGGCGTCATCGTCTTCGGGTCGCGGACGGCGAGCGCATCCTGAGGCTTGGTCAGCGCGCTGACGTAGACACGGCGTACGGCGCCCGGTTTGCCGAGAATTTGCTGCGCAAGGGCGAGTGGCGCGACGATCTGGTCATCTTCGGCCCCGCCAGTCGAGAGAATGCCGGAGATGGTCAGCGGGCGTCCGGAGACATCGAGTGCGTCGCCGGGTTTCTTGCTGAGCTTTGTCGCCAGGCGTTCGCCGACCAACACATTCTGCGAGTCGTCCGCTGGCCAAACGCAATTTGCAGACTCTTTGCTGTCCCCACACGAAACCTTCCACCAGGGATGCGTGATCCGCACGCCGGTGGCGAAGTCTTCTTTGCCGAAGCTAAGCTGCTTATTGAAGTAGGTCCCGACCAGCGTGACATCTTTCGCGTCTTTTTCATTGCTGCCGCTGCCGAGTTTCACCGTAACCGGCAGCATGGGCGAGAATCCGACGATGTTGTGGTGCCAGAAAGTGCCGCGAATTTTCGGAAGATCCGCTTCGCTCAGAAACGCGCCGTCGCTAGGAGGCTTCAGGTTGACGCCGCCAACTTCTACGTCGAGCGTGTCTTCCTGTGGAGTGACCACCAGGTTCGCGCCGTAGCTGCGCAACTCGCGGTTGATTTTGTCGCCGATGTCGGTGGCAACGGCAATCATGGCGGTGGCGACCGCTACGCCGAGCGTGATCGCGATGCCCGCCAGCAGCTTGCGGCGCGCTTGGCGGCGAAACGATTCGTAGACGAGGCGGGGAAACATTATTTCTGCTCGAAGTAGTGTCGGCCCGCCGCCACGTCGGCCTCGGAGACGATGACCGCGTCGTCGGTGACCTGCGCTTTCAGCGGAATCGGATTGCAGCCGCCCGGCATGCCAAGCGACTGAGCGTTGATCGGAGCGGCGCAGTTCTTGCAGATCACGCCTTGCGCTCCCTTATAAAAGCCGACGGGGCCGCAGATTTCGCACGCGTCGAAAAGCGTGGCAACTTTTCCGTCCGGCTTCTGGTAAAGCCAGAAACGGACTTCGACCCCGCTTTCTTTCGCTTCGAAGCGGTGCAGTTCGCCGTCGTAAACCTGCTTCAGCGGAATGGAAACTTTGCCGTCGACGAACGTGACTTCCGTGGCCGGCGAAAGCGCGCTGGCGCTCTTCTCGTAGATGAAGCTGGCGGTAATCATCACGATGAACACGAATGAGAAGACGTAAATCGAGGTCATCCACATGCGCTCGCGGCGCGCTGTCCAAAGCGCTTTGCGGCGGGCGGCGCCGGCCCCCGGCAGTTCGACCGGCTGGCGGCTCTTCATTTCAAACAGCACCATCAGCGCGGCCAGCACGAAGATGGTAACGAAGAAGAAAAAGTCATTGCGGACGATGGGACCGATGATCGCCATCTCCTGCCGGGAAGAGGGAAGCACCCCGTTCTCCGAAAGCTCGTGCAGCCCGGAGATCACCAGTTGCCCGGCCACCAGGAACAGAATCGCAGTCGTGACCTTAAAGAATTTCTGCAGATTGATTTTGACGCTGCCCTTGACGAACATCACCCCGAACAGGATGGCGACCACCACGCCCATGACGGTGCCGATGAAGCTCATCAACTCGCTCGAATTCAGCGTTACCGCCGAGAGGATCAGAACCGTTTCCGCGCCCTCGCGCAGCACCATGAGAAAGACAAAAATAAAGAGGCCGATCCAGGCGTCGCCCCGGGCGAACAAGCCCACCTTGCTTTCAATCTGGCCTTTGAGCTTGCGCCCGGTCTTCATCATGAAGACGATCATGGTGACGACGAAAACCGCGGCCACCAGCATTACCCAGCCTTCGAAGATGTCCTCATTCAACTTGAAGCGGGAGAGCACCACGGCCACGCCGATCGATCCGGCAAAAGCTGCGGCCAGGGCGGCGTAAACCGATTTGCGCAGATCGTTGCGCCCAATCTTGGCCAGATATGCCAAAGTGATGCCGACAATGAGCGCCGCTTCGACGCCCTCGCGGAGCGTGATGATGAATGCCTGAAGCATGGAAGAACGGATCGCTTTCTAACTGAAAATGAATTTCAATTTCAATATCAATAGGATACGGGTTGGAGCGGGGCCCGGTCAACGCAATGCATCACCTATGGACGTGATTTGCATCACACGGGGAAACGGGGCATTGGACGGGGTTTCGCGGGAACACCAGGGATTTGTCACGATCTTTGTGTGATGCACGCACTTGCCTGCCAACGCTAACGGCCACCAAGCTGGGTGCAGGGCCCGTGGTCTAATGGGAGCACGTTGGCCTGTCCAGCTAGAAGGTGCGGGTTCGAATCCCGTCGGGTCCACAGTCTCCCAGGTTGGGTAGGGGGACTGATCTGGGGACTCAGGACAGGGAGTCCCCTTGGTAATGTTGACACTGAGATATGCGCTGGCGATAATCGTTGTAGCTGGACAGGCTAAGTAAGCTCCCGAGACCCGAACCCGCGCGGCTCGGGTCTTCTTCTTTTTTCCACGCTCCTGCTTGAACGCCTGGAGCAGCCTGAAAGCTCAGATAATCCGCAAGAACTTCTTTGCGTGGGCGATTTCGGGAAAAAGGTTTTCTTCCGCCAGAAACTCCCGCGAGTGCACGCATCTCCGGCTCCCCCGCAGTCTAACCGGATGCTTCAAATGCAGCATCTCGTGAAACAGAATGTATTCGACGGCGTAGCGCGGCACGCGTGGGTGGTCGAAAACGCGGCTGATGACGATGGCGTTATGTGCCGGGTCGTAGTGGCCAAGGCTGCTGCGGGCGTGGTTCTGGCTCCAGGTAAGTTGCGGGCGTCCCAGGAGTCCGTGGAAGAAGCGGCGGTTGAGGTCGTCAAAAATTTCTTCCAGATGGTAGTGGTGTCCGCGGGCGGAGCGGATGTGCTTGCGTCCGCGCATCTGCCGGACGAGTCGCGCCTTGGCGGCCACGTCGTGGCCGGCAACATAGCGGCGATAACGGGCGCTGTGCACGCGATCGACCGGCTTGCGATAAAGCTTGGCGAGCAGGATGTGGGCGATCGACTGCAGCACGGCCTCGGGCGCGCCTTCCAGCAGATCGGACAGGCGAATGTAGAGCTCTCCCTGGCGCAGCCGGATAGTGTTGTTGATGGAAACGAAAGGATAAAAACGAACGTGCATGGTCGGCGCGGACGTGCGGGGACGAAGTTCGCGATAGGCTTCGTGAAAGATTTCGGCGAGCTTTGGAGACACGTTGAGGGAAGAGTAGCACGGCACATGACCTTTCCAGTGCGCTACGAGGTCAACGGGCTGGCGATAAATTCAACGTAGCGCCGAAGTTCCGCGATCGAAGCCTCCGACAACAATGGAAAAGGAATGGCCCGGCAGCCCGATGGAAGCAGGGTTGCTGTGACCGTGTCGCACACCACGGCGGCAGTCTGCTGGAGGCCGCGCTGCCAGTTCGCTTTGCGCGCGTCGCGAAATACCAGCGCATCCGGGTGGAAACCGGCGGCCTGCAAGATGGTGCGCGCCAGGGTTAGAAAAGTCGGGTAACCCGACGCAATCCCGATCAGCGTCCCAGAAGGAGCCGGTAGCCATCCCGCAAGCGAAGTGGGGACGGACCGAACCTGCAGCGTGAGCACGTCGGCGCCTTCGGGCAGCGCCTGTCGCACGGCAGCGGCGCGGTTCGGAAGCACGACCGGAATGGCGCCGTCCTGACTCTTCGGGCAGTCGCGCAGATCGCAACTCCGGACCGGAAAAGCCACGGCCTGCCCGATCTCCGCCGCCAGAATTCGCCGCAACTCTTCGTCGGGCTCAATCAGCAGGAAATGGTCGGGCGGTTGCAGTTCCAGCCATTGCCGCAGGCGCGAACGCACGGTGCTGAGCGGGGCTCCCAGCTCTCGCGCTGAAACAAAGAGTCTCGAAATCAACCGATCGAGCGCCAGCGCCGACGAGGGAGCCAGTTCAGGCTTGCGCTCCCGCACATACACGCCGCTGCCATGGCGAAACTCAACCCACCGCTCCCGTTCGAGCTGGCGGTATCCGGCGCTGACCGTGTTGGGATGAAGTCGAAAGCGCCGCGCCAGTTCTCGCGTGCTCGGCAAACGCTGCCCCGGAGCCAGGTCGTCGCTGAGGATTCCGAGGATGACCTGGGTTACGAGCTGTTCGCGGATAGTAACTTCACCTCCGCGGGCGAACCAAAGTTGCATGACAGACTATCTTAGCTGAGACCAAAAGCTAACCACAGAGGACACAGAGAAACACAGGGGAACCCGTACGCTTTCCCCCGTGTTCCTCTGTGTACCCTGTGGTAAAGAAGTTCGCTGCGGATGGAGCCGCCCTAGTTCTTCTTCTTGCGCTTCATGTAGGCCTCAACTTCGGCGACGGTTTTGCGGTGGTCGTCGGCGCTGGAGTCGACGGTATCGAGCGCGTCGGTCAGCAAGAATTCGTACTGCTTGGCTTCGTCGACATTCGTGTTCGCGGAGTTCTTGATGGCGCGCAGCTTCGCCTGAAATTCGGTGTCGGCCTCGATGATGAGTTTCAGCGGCTTGCGAATATCGTCCTTGCGGCCAACGTACATATCGATGTTGTCGTTCAGTTCGTCGTAGACGGCAAGGAAATCTTCCAGCATGTCATGGGTCTGCCGCGCGCGCTCGGTCGTCTTCGGATCGCTGCGCATTTGCTCAAGCTTGATCATGCGATCCCGGGAAAACGTCACGTAAAGCTTTAAGCGCATATCGGGGTCGAGCATGGCGTCGCGGAGCTGATCGATCTCCAGCGGATTGAGCGGATCGCGCCGGCGCTGGGCCCAAAGCGGCGAGCAAACCGGCAAGCAGGCCGCGAGCGTCAGCAACAGGGCCAGCCCGAGCATGGTGTGCCCGAGCATCGTGCGACCGAGCATGGTTCGCCGACGCCAGCGCCAGTAGACGCCCGCCCTCATTTCTTCTCCTTCTTCTTGTCCTTGGCGAACATCTCCTGCAGCAGTGCGGTGCGGACGTCTTCCAGGCGGCGGATGGCCCGTTCTACCGGAAGCTGGTCCTCGAAGGCGAGAGTGCGCTTGATGTCCCGCAGCTTCTCCG